>Ga0068859_100001608_pt1 | contig 23074 bp, 19 predicted proteins | sample KBSSwiS22_FD_66585 | JGI IMG/M metagenome (GOLD analysis project Ga0068859, IMG submission 66585) | Switchgrass rhizosphere microbial communities from Kellogg Biological Station, Michigan, USA - KBS Switchgrass S2-2 | ecosystem: Host-associated > Plants > Roots > Rhizosphere > Soil ...
GAGAAGACCGCGCGGTCGAGGGGCGGAGCCGACGCCGGGTCGGCCTTCACGGCCCGCCAGTACTCGCCGCCGTCGGGAGACTTGGGATCGGCGATCTGCGCGTTGTAGAAGCCTCCGCCCGGCCGGGCGAGCACGGTGGTCAGGAAGCGGGCGGTGTCGGCGGCGGCCGCGCGGAGCGCGGGATCGTCGCCGCTGCGGAGCGCGAAGGTGAGATCGCGCAGGACCTCCGCGTTCCCGGCGAGCATCTTCTCGTATTGGATCGCGCCCCACTCCGGTGCCGCGGCCATGCGATGGAAGCCGCCGTCCCTCGCATCGTGCAGCGGCCCCGCGGCGAGCTTGACGAGCGTGCCCCGGGCCGCCTCCACGAGCGAGGGCTGCTGCTGGCGCGCGGCGCGCACGAGGGCCAGCTCCATGAGGCCGGGCAGGACGTACTTCGGGGCGGCTCCGAACCCGCCGTGCTTGGCGTCGGCGTTCCCGAGGAGCCAGCGCACCTCCTGGTCGGCCGCCTTGATCGACACGTCCCCCGGCTTCGACTCCTCGAGGTCGACGCGCTTCTGGTAGACCTGCGAGACGCCGTGGAGCACCTGCTCCCACTTGTCGAAGTAGAGCCGGCCGTCCTGGAGGAGGTTCATGACGCCCGCGACCTCGGAGTATCCAAGGGTGATCGGCAGCGCCACGCCGCGCGGGTTCGCCTGGCTGAGCATCGGCGACCCGTCGGGAAGCAGGAGCGCGATCGAGGGCCACTCGCCGCTGCCGTACCGCGCGGTGATGTCGGGCCGGCGGTCGGCGCGCACCGCGATCGACACGAAGTCCTGGTTGAGCGTCCGGAGGACCTTGGGGTCGGACAGGGCGCCCTTGGCCATCCGCTGCGCGGGCCGGCTCCAGGGAACGGTGAGCATGAGGAAGATCGGCTGCCGGGTCACCGACGCCCGCCCGAGGGACAGGCCGTTCCACGGGAGCCAGTACGGCCGCTCCTCGAGCTCTTTCGGGGGCCAATGACGAAAAGCGGCCTGCGAGGGGAGGCTCATGTCCACCCCCCGCAGGTAGGGAGGGACGGCCGCGGGCGGGTTTTCCGGCGCCGTGGTCTCCTGCGCGCGAAGGGGAAGGAGCAACAGCACGACCGCCAACACTCCGAGACGTCTCATCGCTCTCCCCGGAATTCCCCGCGGTGACAAAGGCGTCATTATAGCGGGCCGGGTCGCGCTTGCATCTGGCCCGATCCGCCGTAGGTTTGTGCCGGGTCGGGGCCGGGGCACGTCTATTCTCTCCGTCAACGCTTCCTCGCTCGCGCTTCTTTCGGCCGTCGCGCTCGGCGTCGTCCTCGTCGTCGTCCTCCGCGCGTGGCGCCGCGACCGCCTTGCGCTCGCCGCCGTGGAGGACGCCCTCACGCGGCGCGCGACGGCGCTCGCCACCTTGCACGCCGTCGGCCGCGAGATCCTCGCGACCCTCGACGCGGAGCGCGTCTTTGCGATCGTCGAGCGCGAGTGCCGCAAGGTGTTCGACGTGGACACGTTCTACGTGGGCGTCGTCGATCGCGACACGCGCCGGCTCCATCCGCCCGGCGATCCGCTCGCGGCGTCGGTCGTCCGCGAGCGCCGCGAGGTGCGCGTCGAGGACGAGGACGGCTCGGCGCTCGCGGCCCCCCTGCTCGTCGAGGAGGTCGTGGTCGGCGTCGTGTCGGTGCGCAGCCGCCGTGAGGGCGCCTACGACGACCACGACTTGGCACTCCTGTCCACGCTCGCGCAACAGGCCGCCGTCGCCGTCGAGAACGCGAGGCACCACGCGCTCGCGACGACCGACTCGCTCACGGGGCTCTACCTGCGCGACGCGTTCTTCCGCCGCCTCCAGGAGGAGCACGCGCGGGCCCGCCGGTACGACGGCGCCTACGCGCTGCTCATGGTCGACCTCGACGGGTTCAAGGCGATCAACGATCGCGACGGCCACCTCGCGGGGGACCGCACGCTGCGCGCGGTCGGGACCGCGATCCGGAGGCACCTGCGGAGCGCCGACCTCGCCTGCCGCTACGGCGGCGACGAGTTCTGCGTCCTCCTCCCCGAGACCGACCTCGCGGGCGCGGGACCGATCGCCGAGCGGCTCCGCGAGGGGATCGCCGAGCTCGTCGTCGATCTCGACGGCGCGTCGGTCCGCGCCACCGCCTCGATCGGGATCTCCGCGTACCCCGAGCACGGGGCGACCGACGTGCGGACGCTCCTGCTCCGCGCCGATCAGGCGCTCTACCAGGCGAAGCGCGGCGGACGCGACCGGGTCGTCACGTACGGCCCGGGCTCACGCGCCCAGGACGTCCTGAACGCGGCGGCCCGTCCGCGCGAGGAACGTCTCGGATAGGGACGGGAGGCCGGGCGTCCCCCGATCGAGGAGGATCCGCTCGACGCGCGCCATCGGGAAGAAGAGAACGGAGGGGACGATGCCGTCCTCGGCCCGCTCCACCTGCTTCGTCCACGCATCCACCGACGCGAGGTCCATCCCCTCGATCGTGACCCCCGACGCGTCGCGCTCGCGCAGCACACCCCACATCTTCTCCTGCGGGTCGCGGAGGTAGACGAGGAGCGGGTCCCCCGGCGCCAGGCCGCGCTGGGGCGGCCCCGCCGGGGCCGCGCGCTCGACGAGCTCGACCAGGACGCCGCCCGTCGCCTTCGGGTGGAGGAACGCGACGCGGGACCCCTCTGCCCCGGGACGGGGCGCGCGGTCGAGCATCGGGACACCGCGCGCGGCGAGGTCCTGAAGGACCGGCTCGATGCGCGCCACCCGGAACGTCACGTGGTGGAGGCCCGCGCCGCGCTTGGCGAGGAAGCGGGCCACCGGAGAGTCGCCGCGCGTCGGCTCGAGGAGCTCCACGCGGACGTCGCCCGCGGGGAGGAACGCGACCTTCACGCCTTCGGTGTCCACCGTCTCGATCCCGGCGACGCGCAGGTCGAGGACCTCCGACCAGAACGGGAGGGCCGAGCTCAGGTTCTCGACCGCGATGCCGAGGTGGTCCAAGGTCACCGTCATGGGAGCGTTCCTCCTGAAAGCACGCGCTCGGCGGCGCTGTAGGGGTCGAGCTTCCGCTCCGCGATCTCGGCGACGAGGCCGTCGAAGCGCCCCCCGGAAAGCTTGCGGTCGCGCACCTCGTGGAGGAAGCGCTCGACCAGCACCGCGAGGAAGCGCATCTCGGCCCGCTCGCGGCGGCGTGCGTCACGGCGCTCCGCGCTGCCGCCGGCGACGAAGGCGTCGAGTCCCGCGCGCAGCGCGTCGATCCCCTCGCCCGCGGTCGCGACCGTCCGGAAGATCGGAGGCCTGGCGCGCGTGGCGACCGTCGCGAGGGACATCATCGCGTCGAGGTCGGCAACGACGCGGTCCGCTCCGGGGCGGTCCGCCTTGTTGACCACGAAGACATCGGCGATCTCGAGGATCCCGGCCTTGATCGCCTGGATGTCGTCCCCCATCCCCGGTACGAGCACGACCGCGACCGCGTCGGCCGCGCGCGCGACCTCGATCTCGTCCTGTCCGACCCCCACCGTCTCGATGAGGACGGGGTCGTACCCCGCCGCATCGAGGAGATCGACCGCATCGCTCGCCGTGCGCGACAGCCCCCCGAGGTGCCCCCGGCTCGCCATCGACCGGATGAAGACGCCGTCGTCGGTGGCGTGGCGCTGCATCCGCACGCGGTCCCCCAGGATCGCGCCCCCGGAGTACGCGCTCGAGGGATCCACGGCGACCACGCCGACGCGGCGGCCGAGGTCGCGATACGACGCGACGAGCCGGTCCACGAGGCTGGACTTCCCCGCTCCAGGCGCCCCCGTGATCCCGAGGACGGTGGCGCGCCCGGTGCGCGGGAAGGCGGAGCGCAGCACGGGGACCGCCGCCTCGCCCCCGTCCTCGACCAAGCTGATGGCGCGGGCGAGCGCGCGCATGTCCCCTTCCGAGAGACGGCGGACGAGATCCTCGGCCGCCTCGGGACCCACTCAGACGGCCTTGAGGATTTCGCGCGCGATGACGAGGCGCTGGATCTCGCTCGTGCCCTCGCCGATCGTGCAGAGCTTCATGTCGCGGTAGTACTTCTCCGCCGGAAAGTCCTTCACGTAGCCGTACCCGCCGAAGATCTGGAGCGCGCGGTCGGCGATCCACACGCCCACCTCGGACGCGTACAGCTTCGCCATCGAGGACTCGAGCGTGGTCTTCATCCCGCGGTCCTTCGCCCAGGCGGCGCGATAGACGAGCAGGGTCGCGGCGTCCAGGCGTGTCGCCATCTCCGCGAGCATCCCCTGGATCGCCTGGAACTCCGCGATCGGCTTTCCGAACTGATGGCGCTCCTTCGCGTAGGCGAGCGCCGCGTCGTACGCGCCGCGCGCCATTCCGAGCGCCAGCGCCGCGATCGAGATCCGCCCGCCGTCCAGGATCTTCATGGCGTCGACGAACCCTTCGCCGCGGGTGCCGACCAGGGCGTCGCCCGGCACGCGGCAGTCGTCCATGACGACCTCCGCCGTGTCGGAGGCGCGCAGCCCCATCTTGTTCTCCTTCTTGCCGGACCGGAACCCCGGCGTCCCCTTCTCGATCGCGAAGGCCGAGATCCCCTTCTTCCCCTTGTCCGGGTCGGTCACCGCGAAGACGACGGTGAGGTCCGCGACGGAGCCGTGCGTCGTGAAGGTCTTCGAGCCGTTCAGGATCCAGCCGCCCTTGCCGTCCGGGCGCGCGGTCGTTCGCGTGCCCCCGGCGTCGCTCCCCGCCGTCGGCTCGGTGAGGCTCCACGCACCGATCCACTCCCCCTTCGCGAGCTTCGGGACGTAGGCCGCGCGCTGGCGATCGTCGCCGCAGGCGAAGACGTGGTTCGTGCAGAGCGAATTGTGGGCGGCGACCGAGATGCCGATCGAGCCGTCCACGCGGGACAGCTCCTCCACGACGAGGACGTACTCGACGTAGCCCAGACCCGCGCCGCCGAGGGCCTCGGGGAACAGCACGCCGTAATACCCCTGCGCCGCCGCCTGGCGCACGAGCGGCCACGGGAACTCCTGCGTCTCGTCGTACGCCATCATCCGCGGCTTGATCTCGGTCTCCGCGAACTCCCGCACGGAGCGCCGCAGCATGTCTTGGTCTTCGGTCAGCGCGAAATCCACGTTCGTCCCCCCGGTCGGGAAATTATAGCGGGCGCCCCTCGGCGATGAGGTCGGCGAACAGCTCGTTGGAGCTCAGGCGGCCCGAGGCGGTGAGCGCGACACGATCCCCGCGCTCCTCGATCGAGCCCGCCTCGCGCGCCCGCTCCCACGCGGCGGCGAAGCGGGAGGAGGCGTCGAGGCCGTACCTCCGGGAGAGCGCCGCGAGGTCCACCCCCTCCACGACACGCAAGCCCAGGAACAGCGCCTCCTCGAGCCGCCGCGAGGGGTCGAAGGGATCGCTCTCCGCCACCGGCGACCGGCCCGCCTCGACGTCCGCGAGGTAGCCGTCGAGGTCCCGGCGGTTCGAGCGGCGCTCCCCGGCCAGGTAGCTCGCCGCCCCGAGACCGAACCCCGCGTAGGGGACGTCCGTCCAGTACTTGAGATTGTGGCGCGATCGCCTCCCGGCGCGGGCGAAGTTCGAGATCTCGTAGAGGTCGAACCCCTCGCGCTCCAGCACCGCGACGGTCGTCTCGTAGGCCGCGGTCAGCGCGTCGTCGTCGTGGAGCGTGAGGCGCCCGCCGCGCACGGCGCGCCCGAGCGGGGTGTCCTTGTCGGACTCGAGGAGGTAGCAGGACACGTGATCCGGCGACCACGAGGCCGCCTCCGCCACCGTGTCGCCCCACCGCGCGAGGTCCTCGCCGGGAAGCCCCGCGATGAGATCGATCGACACGTCCGGGAATCCCGCGGCCCGCGCCTCCACGACCGCGCGGTGCGCCGCGGCGGCGTCGTGCGCGCGGCCGACCTTGGCGAGCACCGCGTCGTCGAGGGACTGCACGCCCACGCTGATGCGCGTGACCCCGGCCCGGCGGAAGCCGGCGAGGGCGTCTCCCGTGAGCGACTCCGGGTTCCCCTCGAGCGTGATCTCCGTGTCCTCGGCGACGGCGAAGCGTGCGCGCACCGCGGCGAGGATGCGGACGACCTGCTCCTCCCGCAGGCGCGAGGGCGTTCCGCCGCCGAAGAAGATCGAGTCGATGCCCTGGAGCGAAGGGCAGGGCGCGGTCGCGATCTCGCGCGTCAGCGCCTCGACGTACGCCCCCATCTTGTCGTCGCGCCCGGCGACGGTCGGGAAGTCGCAGTAGGTGCATCGCACCGAGCAGAACGGAGCGTGGAGGTAGACGCCGCCCGGCGGGGCTTCAGATGCGCTCGGCGGCACGCGCGCCCACCCAACCGGACGCCCCCGTCGGGAGCGCCACCTGCATCCACCCGTCGCGCTCCGCCCTCACCTCGACGGTCGCGCCCTCGTGGAGCGTGAAGACCGCGGCGTTCTCGAGCCCGGGGCCCGCGAGCGCCTCGACGGAGGCCGACAGGACGACCGCGCGCGGGGTCCCGTACAGGCGCGCGTCGGTGGCGCGCCACGAGAGCCCGGCCAAAAGAGCGATCGCACCGGCTCCGGCGAGCAGCCAGCTCCGTGCGGGCGTGAACCCTCCGGCGCGCGACCCGCCCGCGACGACGAGGATCGCTCCGATCCAGACCGCGACCAGCGCGACGAGCGCCTGCACCGTCACCCCGAGCCGGTCCTGGAGCGTGCGGATCCCCGCGAGGGGTCCTTCGTCCCCGGAATCCCCCGGCAGGACGTCGCGGAGCTTGCCCCGGACGAGGGCGAGGTTCTCGCGCGTGTCGTCGTCCGCCGGATCGAGCCGGCGCGCCCGCTCGTAGTGCAGGACCGCCTCGCCGAGCCGCCCGCGCTTGTACTCGGCGCCGGCGAGGTTGTACTCGAGGCGCGCATCGGCGACCCCCTGGCGCGCGAGGGTCCGGAAGCCTTCGGCGGCCAGGTCCCAGTTCCCCTGGGAGTACGCGGCGTACGCGCGGTCGAAGGAGTCCTCCGGCTCGGCGGCTTGCGCGGCGGGGGCGGCGAGGAGGAGCGCCGCGATCGCGAGCGTCCTCACCACGCCTCCTCCAGCGCGACGATGATCGCGCGCGCCTCGTGGAGAATCTCGGTCCGGTTCGACGCCGCCGGGGCGTCGGGGACGAACCGGGCGAAGTCGCAGCGCTCGAGGCAGCCCCGGTAGCGGCGCCTCAAGCCCTCGTCCACCCCGCGGCGCGCGAGCAGGTCGTCCACCTGGTCATAGGTGAGGCCGGCGCCCGACCGGTTCTCCCGGTCGGCGACGTAGTCCACGAGCGCGTGTGCGACCGCCTGGTGGAAGGCCTGCGCGTCCGGGCGGTCCGCCGCCTTCGCGAGCCGCCGCGCCGCCGCCCTCGCCGCGCGCCGGGACCTCGCGAAGCCGGTATCGGTGAGGAGGCGCTCGCGCCGGCGCCCCCACCAGATCCCGATCGGCACGAGCGCCCAGGGGACCGCGAACAGCGCCAGGAAGGCGGGGCGCCGCGCGAGCGGCTCGCCGCCCTCGCTCAGGAGCGTCGTCCGCCGCTTCGCGAACGCGATGTCCTTCGTCGGGGCCTGGACCTCCGCGCGCGCCGTCCCCACCTCGACGGGTCCCTCGCCGCGCCGCACGGTGAGGACGGGGAGGTCCTGCGAGACGACCTCGTAGCGCGCCTCCTGCGGGTCGAAGTACGCGAAGGTGATCGCGGGGAGCTTGAACTCCCCCGGCCGCACGGGAACGACGATCCACTCCCACGTCTTGCGGATGGAGAGCCGGTCCGCCGTTCCCTTCTCCTCCTCGATGACCTTGGGCTCGTACGTCTTCACCTCGGGGGCCGCGGCCAGGTGCGGCGGCGGGATGCCCAGGAGGGAGCCGCGCCCCTCGATCGTCACGTGGACCGCGACCGCGTCGCCGACCGCGACCGACGCGGGCGCCGCGGCGAGCTTCATCCGGTAGCTCCCGACGGCTCCCGTGAACTCCGCGGGGCGGCCCTCCTCGGGGAGAGGCTTCGCCGTGATCTCGATCGGGCGCGTCTTGCGGAGGATGTTCACGAAGTCGCCGATGGCGAAGAACGAGCGGAACGGGTCGCGCGACGAGCGGCGCACCTGGATCTGGCCGAGGAAGGGATCGACCGTGATCTTCCCCGCGCGCGTGGGGATGAGCACCTTCCGCGAGACCGGGAAGACCGTGTAGTTGCGCCCGCCGACCGTCTCGGAGCGCCGGTCGCGGTTCGCGTCGACCGCGAGGTCGTCGCTCCACAGACCGCCCAAGGCCGGAGGCTGCAGGCCGTTGAAACCGACGACGGGGGCGGCGGCGTAGATCGCGACCTCGAGCGTCGTGGGCTCGCCGACGAACACCTCGCGATCGGAGACGCGCGCTTCGAGCGAGACGTCCACGTCGGAGCCGTCGTCGGGCTCGGCGAGCGCGTCGTCGTCCATCCGGCCCCGCGGGGCCGCGGGGGCCCCCGGTCCCGAGCGCCCCTCCTGGACGACGAAGCGGATCGGCTGCGTGTGGTAGGTGGTCCCCCCCACGACGACGTCCACCCCGGGGATCTCCGCCGGCCCGGGCGCGCTCGGCAGCAGCACGTAGGTCAGGGTGAGCGTGTTCGACGAGTCCACGCGCCCGTTGACGAACGAGTAGGAGGAGTTGCGCGACGTCTGCGGCCCCGCGCCGACGCGGAGGTTCTTCATCGCCGGCAGGTGCGGGGTGGACACGTCCGGGATGGAGCTCCCCTCGATCTGGATGACGAGGCGGACCTGGGTCGTGTCGGTGATGCGCCCGTTCGGAAACACGTTCGCGCTCACGCGGACGTCGTCCGCCCGGGCCGCAAGACCGGCGAGGATCGCGAGGACCGCCGCGAGGAGCGTCCGCACCTACCAGTCCTTCCCGCGCGCGTCGGCCGGAGGACCGCGACGTCCCTTCTCGCGCTTCAGGTTCGCCTTCTCCTGCTCACCGACGCGGTCGAGGAGCTTCTGAGCCTCCTCGGGGCTCATGCCCCCCTGCGGGGGCTTGGGGTCCTTCTTGTCCTTCCCGTCCTCGGGCTTCGCGTCCTGCGGCGTCTGGTCCTTCTTGTCGTCTTGGGGCGGCCCTTCGGGCTTCTGCTGCTGTTGCTGCTTTTGCCGCTGCTTCTGCTGCTCGAGCGCGCGGAGGGCCAGCTCGAGGTTCCGCTTCGCGTCCGCGTCCGACGGCGCGGTCTTGAGCGCGCGGACGTAGGCCTGGACCGCCTCGTCGTACTTCTCGTCCTTGAAGAGGGCGTTCCCCAGGTTGTAGGCGGCGGACGGCGCGAGCCCCTGTCCCGCCGAGCCGAGCGCCTTCTGGTACGCCTCCGCCGCGCCCGCCCAATTCTCCTTCCGGTACAGGACGTTCCCGAGATCGTAGGGGAGCTCCGGCGCCATCGGGACGAGGGCGGAAGCGCGGCCGTACTCCTCGAGCGCCCGGTCGAGCGACCCTTCCTTGTACAGCTCGTTCCCCTTCTCGGTCCTTCGGTGCGCCTCGCCGCCGAGCAGCGAGGCGACCCCGGCGAGGACGATCAGCGTGCGCGTCATGCGCCCCTCCTGCGGTCCGCGAGCGCGACGTCCAGAAGCAGCGCGAAAAGAGCGATCGAGAGCGGGATCTGAAAGCGCTCCGCCCACCGCGTCTTCATGACGGTGGTGCTGCCGGCGGCATCCAGGGACGCGAGCGCCTCGGCGATCTCCTCGACCTCGGCCTCGGAGGTGCTCGCCCGGAAGTACCGTCCCTCCGTCTCCAGGGCGAGACGGCGCAAGGGGCCCTCCTCGAGCTTCGTCGTCACGGGCTTCCCGGCATCATCTCTCTTGTACGCGCCGTCGGCCTCGGGGATCGGCGCCCCGGCGTCGGTGCCGATCCCGATCCCGTAGACGACGACCCCCGACTGCCGCAGCGCGCGGGTCGCCTGGTCCATCCCGCCCTCGTGGTCCTCGCCGTCGGACAGCACGACGATGGCGCGGGCCTTCGCTTCGGTCCCGGGCGCCGGCCCCGGCCCCAGCGCCTTCGCCGCCTCGGCGAGCGCCTCGGCGAGCGCCGTCCCCGGGACCGAGACCGCCTCGGTGTCGAGCTCGTCGAGGAACAGCTTCACCGCCTCGTGGTCGAGCGTGAGCGGGCAGACGAGCGCCGGCTTCCCGGCGAAGGTCACGAGCCCCACCCGGTCCCCGCCCAAGGCGTCGAGGAGGAGCGAGGCCTCGCGCGTCGCCCGGGCCAGGCGGCTCGGCGACACGTCCTCCGCCGCCATGCTCCGCGACGTGTCGATGAGGATCACGAGGTCGATCCCCTTCCGGCTCACCGTCTCGGTGCCGGCGCCCCACTGCGGCCGCGCCGCGGCCACGACACCGAAGGCGACCGCCGCGAGGAGCGCGATCGCCTTCACCGCGCGCCTGTGCGGGCTCGTCTCCCGCGTGAAGCGCACGAGATGAGCCGCACCGCCCGAGAAACGCGCGAGCGCCTTCCTCCGCGCGACCGCGGCCCCCCACATCGCGGCCGCGAGCAGCGGAACCGCGAGCAGCGCCCAGAGGATCTGCGGCACGGCGAAGCGCATCAGGGGATCCGGCGAAGCCGCGTGGCGGCGAGGAAAAGCTCGAGCGAAAGGAGCAGCGCGGCCGGCGCGAGCAACAGCGGGAATTTCTCCGTGTACAAGACGCGCACGCGGCTCTCGATGCTCGTCTTCTCGAGGGCGTCGATCTCCCGGAACGCGGAGGAGAGGCCCGCCGCGTCGGTCGCGCGGAACGACCGCCCGCCCGTGGGCTTGGCCATCGACTCGAGCAGATCCTCGTCGAGGTCGGCCTCGACGCGCACGTACCCCTTCCCCCCCTGCGGCGTGTCCACCAGGCACCGGACCGGACCGCGGGACCCGACCCCGATCGTGTAGAGCTTCACGCCGAGCGAGCGCGCCGCCTCCGCCGCCGCCTCCGGGCCCACTTGTCCCGCGTTGTTGCGGCCGTCGGTGAGGAGCACGACCACCTTGCTCTTGGCCTTGGACGTCCGGAGGCGGTTCAGCGCGGTGCCGAGCCCCATGCCGATCGCCGTCTGGTCCTCTCCCGTCGGGGCGAAGTCGATGCCGCCCACGAAGTCGCGGAGCATGTCGTGATCGAGGGTGAGCGGGCAGCGCGTGGCCGCGAGCGTCGCGAAGGTGACGAGACCGATGCGATCGGAGGGGCGGCCCGCGACGAAGGCGTCGAGCCGCTCCTTCGCGACGTCCAGGCGCGGGCGGGACGGCTCGTCCTCGCATCGCATCGAGCCCGACACGTCGAGCGCGACGACGATGTCCACGCCCTCGGTCGAGACCGTCGTCAGGCTCGCGCCCGCTTGAGGCCGGGCCAGGGCCGCCACGGCGAGCACGATCGCGCCCCCGCGCAGCCACGGGAGCGCGCGGGCGAGGTGCGCCCACGGGGACGGCGCGACGCCCGCGACGGCGTGAAGGCTCGGAAAGGCGAGCCGGGCATCCTTCGCCGCCGCCCTGCGGTGGAGCCACCACACGGCGAGCCCCGCGAGCGGCAGCAGCGCGAGCGCCCAAGGGGTCGCGAGGCGATGCATCAGGCGGCCCCCTCGACCGGCGCGCTCTCCGCACTCGCCTGGGGCTTCGTCATGTCCACGAGGCGGTAGGCCTCCTCGACGGACGCGCGGCACTCCGAGGGTCCGGCGGCGCTCTTCGCGAACTTCACGAGGTCCCCCGCCTCGAGAAGCCCTCGCGCCGAACGCGCGGCGTCCGCGGGCGCGCCCGCCTGCTGCAGCGCCTGGGGCACCTCGCTCGTCGTACGGTCGAGCAGCTCGATGCGGTAGCGCCCCTCGAGGTACATCTTCACGATCCGCGTCAGCTCGTCGTAGAAGAGACCGACCTTCCCCTCCTCGGCCAGACGCCGTGCGAGCAGGCGCTGCAGCTCCTCGTAGACCCACACGTGCGGCGGGAGCTTCCGGAACGGATCCTCCGGCACCGCCGCCGCGGCGAATCGTCCCGCGTAGCGGCGCGCGATCCACCAGGCGACGCCGGCGACGGCGAGGAGCCCCGCGAGGGCGTAGAGGGCGCGCCTCAGCGGTCCGTAGTCCGGGGGAATCGACGCGGGCGGCTTGAGGTCCGAGATCTCGGGAGGAGTCTCGGGCTTGCTCGCGTCGGGCGGGGCGGCCGCCGGAGCGAGCACGCCCTCGATCGTCAGCGTCACGGGCCCGGTCGCGACCGACACCGGACCGCTTCCCGTCGCGACCTCGATCGGAACGCCCGGCACCTCGATCGACCCGATCTCGTAGACGCCGATGCGGCCGGTCCAGACCCGCGTGCCGGGCGAGCCGGGAGCGGGTGCCGCCCAGGCGCCGTCCAGGACCTCCGCCTTCCCCCAGGTGGCCGGCACCGCCGCGGGGCCGACCGTGTCCCCCGGGGAGAGCGTCAGGGTGATCTTCGCGGTGAGGGCGTCGCCGAGCTTCGCCTTCGACGGCGCCACCTCGAGCACGGCCCGGCGCGCGCCGTCCTCCGCGGCGAGCGGGGCGGCAAGGAGCAGGGCGATCAGCAGGGCCCCCCGCATCTCATCCCCCCGCGCGGGTCGCGCGCCGCGCGCGCTCGCGGAAGAAGGTCACGAGCGAGCGATCGTAGTCGGTCCCGGTGGAGACCTCGAGCAGGTCCACCCCCGCGCGCTTGACGATGTCGCGCCCCATCGCGCGCAGGCGGCGCGAGCGCTCCGCGTACGCGTGCCGGACCCGCGCGCTGCCGGTGTCCAGGAGCGCGGGTGCACCGGTCTCGGCGTCCACGACGGCGACCAAGCCCACGTCGGGGAGCGTCTCCTCCCGCGGGTCGTGGACCGAGATCGCGACGAGGTCGTGCTTGCGGTTGACCACGCGCAGCGTCTTCTCGTACCCGCCGTCGAGGAAGTCGGAGACGAGGAAGACGACCGAGCGCTTCGTGACGACGCGGCGCAGGACGTCCAGGGCGTTCCGGATGTCCGTCTTCCGCCCCGCCGGCTCGAAGGCGAGGAGATCCCGCAGCACGCGCAACCCGTGCTGCCGTCCCTTCCGGGGCGGAACGAACCGCTCGATCCGGTCCGTGAACAGGAGCAGGCCGACGCGGTCGTTGTTGCGGATCGCGGAGAACGCGAGGAGCGCGGCGATCTCGGCCGCGGTCTCGAGCTTGGTCGCGGGGGTCGTGCCGAACCGCCCCGACGCCGAGGCGTCCACGACGAGGACGACGGTCAGCTCGCGCTCCTCGGTGAACTTCTTCACGAAGGCATGCCCCATCTTGGCGGAGACGTTCCAGTCGATCGTCCGGACGTCGTCCCCGGGCTCGTACTCGCGCACCTCGGCGAACTCCATGCCGCGCCCCTTGAACACGGAGTGATACGAGCCGGCGAGGCTCTCGTCGACCAGGCGGCGTGTGCGGAGCTCGATCCGGCGGACCTTCCGGAGGACTTCGCGCGCGGTCACGGCACCTCGACCGCGTCGAAGACGCGCTGGACGACCGCGTCCGGCGTCACCCCCTCCGCCTCGGCCTCGAACGAGAGGATGAGGCGGTGCCGCAGCACGTCGTGGCCCACCGCCTTGACGTCCTCGGGCGAGACGAACCCGCGCCCGCGGATGAACGCATGGGCGCGTCCGGCCGCGATGAGCGCGAGCGTCGCGCGCGGCGAGGCGCCGTACTGCACGAGACCCTCGAGGTCGAGCTTGAACTCCTTGGGCCTCCGCGTCGCCTGGACGAGCCTTACCGCGTAATCCTTGATCCGATCGTCCACGTAAATGGCGTGCATCGCGTCGCGCGCGCGATCGAGGTCGGCGAGCTCGACGACCGCCCGCGCCTCCGGGATGTCCGCGCCCGACATCCGGTCGAGGATCTGCCGCTCCTCCTCGGCGGACGGGTAGTCCACCTTGAGCTTCAGGAGGAAGCGGTCCACCTGCGCCTCGGGGAGCGGGTAGGTCCCCTCCTGCTCGATCGGGTTCTGCGTCGCGAGGACGAGGAAGGGCGACGGGAGCGGGTAGGTCGTGTCGCCGATCGTCACCTGCCGCTCCTGCATGGCCTCGAGGAGCGCGCTCTGCACCTTCGCGGGCGCGCGGTTGACCTCGTCGGCGAGGACCAGGTTCGCGAAGAGCGGCCCCTTGCGCGGAACGAAGGTCCCCTCCTTCTGGTTGTAGATGAGCGTCCCCGTGAGGTCCGCGGGGAGGAGGTCGGGGGTGAACTGGATCCGTTGGAAGGTTCCGTTGACGGCCCCCGCGAACGAGCGCACCGCGAGCGTCTTCGCGAGCCCCGGCACGCCCTCCAGGAGGAGGTGTCCGCGGGTGAGCAGCCCGATCGCCATCCGCTCCAGCAAATACTTCTGACCGACGATGACCCGGCGGACCTCGACCAAGAGCTGCTCGACGACCGCCGCCTCGCGCTGCACGCGATCCTGCACGACCTGCACCGTCTCGCTCATCCGGCCTCCTCGGCAAAAGAACCGTCCGATTCTAGGAAGGCCCCCGAGGGGTGTCAAAAAGGGCCCCGAGACCCATATTCCCCGCCCGGGGGTGCTCCGTGCAGAAGAAGCTGGCCGCATCGTTCCTCTTGGTGACCGCCCTGTGCACCGCGGTCGCGGTGGCCGTCCCCTATCTCCAGCCCGACCCGTTCTGGGGGACGACGCTCGTCGTCAGCCTCGACATGGCGATCGGCCTCGGCGGCGCGTGGCTCGTGTCCTGGCTCGTCGTGCGACGGCTCCAGCAGCTCGCCGCGGCCGCGTCGGTCATCAGCCGGGGGGATCTCACGCGCGTCGTGGCCGTGAGCGGAAACGACGAGACCGCGGAGCTCGCGCGCTCGTTCAGCACGATGCTCGCCAGCCTGCTGACCGTCCTCCAGGAGGTGCGCCAGACGGCGGAGCAGGTGCACGACACGGCACTCGCGCTCTCGCGCACGTCGCACGACGTCGAGGCCGCGACCGAGGGGATCGCCGACGCGTCGCGCTCGATCGCCCGGGGCGCCGAAGTCCAGGCGGAGGACGTGGCCCGCACCTCCGCGCTCACGCGCGACCTCACGAGCTCGGTCGATCGCGTCGCGGCGGAGGCGGAGGCGGTGCGGGACGCGGCGGAGGCCGCGGCGTCGCGCAGCACGGACGGGGCCGGCGCGGCGCGCGCGGCGTCGGAGGGGATGGTGGCGGTCGCCCGGGCCGTGGACGTGTCCGCCGGCGAGATCGACGGGTTCCAGGAGCGCGCCGGGGAGATCGGCAAGATCGTCGCCTTCATCGCCTCGGTCGCCGAGCAGACGCACCTGCTCGCGATCAACGCCACGATCGAGGCGGCGCGCGCCGGGGACGAGGCGCGCGGCTTCGCCGTCGTCGCCGAGGAGGTCCGGCGCCTCGCGGACCACGTGCGGGGGTTCGCGGAGCAGATCTCGTCGCTCTCCGAGGAGATCAAGCAGGGCTCGCACTCGGTCGCGCGCGGGATCCGCGACGCCGCCCTCGCCTCGGCGTCGGCGCGCGGCAGCGTCGAGCGCGCCGCGGCGTCGTTCGACGGCATCCTCGAGGCGACGCGCCGCACGACCGAGCGCGCCCAGGCGATCACCGAAGGCGCTTCCGACCAGCGTCGGGCCGCGAGGCAGGTGGACGAGGCGCTGGACCGGATCGTGAGGATCGCGCGGGAGAACGCGCGGGGCACCGAGGAGACCTCGCGCGCGACCGGAGGTCAAACGGCGTCGATCCAGCGCCTGACGGGCGAAGTCCACGAGCTCGCGCGCACCTCCGACACGCTCAAGAGCCTGCTGTCCACCTTCAAGCTCCGGGACTGACGTGGATCTCCTGACCTTCCACCTCGCCGGGACGCCCTACGCGCTGCCGCTCGCGGCGGTCGCCGAGGTCGTCAGGGCACCCGCCGTGCGGCGCGTCCCCGCGGGCCCCGCGGGCGTGCTCGGCATCGCGGAGGCCGGCGGCCGCATCGTCGCGGTGCTCGACCTGGCCTTCCTGCTCGACGAGCACGCCTCGCTCACCGCTCCCGAGCACCTCGTCCGCCTTGCGGCGCCGAACGACCGGAGCGCGCTCGCGGTCGGAAGCCACATCGGCACAGGCCGCGGGACCGAAGTGCCGGGACGCGATTCCGGCCCCGGTGCCGCCGGTCACGTGCTCGTCGGCGGGGTGCCGCACATCCTGCTCGACCCCGCGCAGCTGCTCGAGCGCGCCGCCGGAGCGTAGGCACCGTGGACCCCTCGCACTACCTCGACCTCTTCGTCGCCGAGGCGCGCGAGCACCTCGCGGCCGCCGCCGAGCTCACCCGGGCGCTCGACGAGGGAGGATCCGAGACCTCCCTGCGCGAGCTCTTCCGCCACGTCCACTCGGTCAAGGGCATGGCGGCCTCGATGGGCCTTTCCGCGATGAGCGCGCTCGCGCACGACGGCGAATCGCTCCTCGACCGGCTCCGCGAGGGCGCCAGGAGCACGACCTCCGCGCGCGAGACCCTGGAGGGGACGCTCTCCTGCCTCGAGCGAATGGTCGCCCGGGCGGAGAGGCGCGCGGGAGACGTCGACGACCCCGAGCGCGCCGCTCTTCAGGCGCGCCTGCGACGTGCGATCGCGCTCGACGCGCCCTCGAGCCGGGCCTCCTCGTTCGATCCGGGAGGCCACGCCGAGCCCGCGCGTAGCACCGCGGTCCGGGGCGCAGGGTGCGTGCGCCTCGCCGTCATCGTGCGCCGGGACGCCGGCTTTCCCGCCGTCCGCGCGGCGGTCATCCTCGGCCGTCTCGCGAAGCTGGGGCGCATCGTGAGGACCGAGCCGCCGATGGCGGCGCTGCGCATGGGCCGCTTCGACGGCCGCCTGCTCGTCACGCTCGTCACGGACCTCTCGGTGCGCGCGTTCGGCGTGAAGGTCGCGGCGATCGACGACGTGACGACCTTCACGCTCGGCCCGGACGAGGCCCCGCGCGAGACCGCGCGCACCGCGGAGGCGCGGCCCTCCCTGCGGGTCCGCGCGGACCGGCTCGACGCGCTCCTCGCCGACGCGCTCGACCTCATGACCTCCCTCGGGCGCCTCCACGCGCGCCAGGCGAAGGACTCCGCGCTCGAAGGATCGGTGCGCACGGCCCGCCGTCTCTACGACGGGCTCGTGGACGTGCGCCTCGTCCCCTTCGAGATCGGCGCGCGCCGCCTCGAGCGCGCGGCGGAGGATCTGTCGCGCAGGCTCGGGAAGCCGGTCCGGGTCGAGGTCGTCGGGCGCGAGGTGCGCCTGGACCGCAGCCTCCTCGACGGGCTCGCCGATCCGCTCCTCCACATGATCCGCAACGCCCTGGATCACGGGATCGAGCCGCCGGAGGAGCGTCTCCGCCGCAAGAAGCCCGCCGCGGGGCGGATCGGCATTGGGATCGAGCGCCGCTCCGCCCGGCTCGTCGTCACCGTGCGCGACGACGGCCGCGGGCTCGACCCTCGCGCGATCAAGCAGGAGGCGGTCGAGCGCGGCCTCGTGACCCCGTCGCAGGCGGTCCGCCTCACCGAGGCCGAAGCGCTCCAGCTCATCACGCTGCCGGGCTTCTCCACCTCCCCCGCCCTCTCCGAGGTGTCGGGGCGCGGCGTGGGGATGGACATCGTGCGCAGCGGGGTCGAGGCCTTGGGCGGCCGGCTGCGCATCGAGACACGGCCGGGGCGCGGCACGGGCTTCGAGATGACGTTCCCGATCGGCGTCTCGGTGGTCACGGCCTATCTCGTCCGCGCCGGGGGCGAGGTGTTCGCGGTCCCTTTGGCGGCCTTGACGCGGATCGCGGTGCTGGACGACCAGAACACCGAATGGAGAGGCAACCGCCGTTGGCTCGCCGAAGGGGAGAGCTCGATCGCGGTGACGCGTCTCGACGAGCTTTTAGGACTGGCGCGCGACGGAGCGCCGGGCACGCCGATGGTGCTCATGACGACGTCGCCTTCGGGACCGAAGGGGCTCGAGGTGGATGCCGTGCTGGGCCGACGCGAGATCGTCGTCCGCCCGCTCCCGGCGCCGCTCCAGGCGGTGAGCCTCTACGCGGGGGCGGCGTGCCTTCCGGACGGGACGATCGCGCTGCTTCTGGACCTCGCGGCGCTGCCGGCCTAGACGTGCTTCGCGACGAAGCTCTTGATGAGCTCCTTCGGGAGCGCGCCGACCGTCTGATCGACGACGCGGCCGTCCTTGAAGACGAGGAGCGTCGGAATGCTGCGCACGCCGAAACGGGCGGAGAGGTCGCCGTTCTCGTCCACGTTCACCTTCGCGACCGTCGCCTTCCCCTCCATCTCGCCCGCGATCTGGTCGAGGTAGGGAGCGATCGTCTTGCAGGGCCCGCACCAGGCGGCCCAGAAGTCCACGAGCACGGGCCCCTTCGCGTTCTTGATCGTCTCGTCGAAGGTGTCCTCGGTAAGATGCAGGATCGAGGCCGTCGCCATGTCTCCTCCACGGATCACGGAAAGGCAATCTAGCACGCGGGCGGAAGAGCCTCCCCGGCCGCGGCGCCGCTTCGGCCAGAACTTCCTGACCGACGCGCGGGCCGTGACGCGCATCGTGGACGCCCTGGCGCCGCGCGTGGACGAGACCGTCGTCGAGATCGGCCCCGGCCGCGGCGCTCTGACCGAGGAGATCTTGGGGCGCGTCCCGCGCGTGACCGCGATCGAGCTCGATCGCGACCTGTGCGCCCTCCTGCTCGCGCGCTTCGGCGCCGAGCGCCTCCAACTCGTTCAGGCCGACATCCTCGACGTGGACCTGACGCGGCTGGGAAACGCCCTCGCGATCGCGGGGAACCTCCCCTACAACGTCTCGAAGCCGGTCGCGATGCACCTCGTCCGCGATCGCGCGGCGATCGATCGCGCGGTGCTCATGTTCCAGCGCGAGGTCGCCGACCGCCTGGTCGCGGCCCCGGACACCGCCGCGTACGGACCCCTCACGGTCCTCGCCGGGCTCGCGTTCCGGATCGAGCGCGTCTTCGACGTCCCCCCGGGGGCCTTCACGCCGCGGCCCGCGGTCGTCTCCACCGTGACGCGATGGACACGCGCTCCCGCGGACGGGCTTCCGTCCGAGTTCGAAGCGCCGCTGCGCGCCGTCCTCCGCGCGTCGTTCGCGAGGAGGCGGCAGACGCTCCTCCGGAACCTCAGATCGGTCGTTCCCGGGGGCGAGGCGCAAGCGCGGGAGGTCCTCTCCGGGGCGGGGATCGACGGGGGGCTTCGCGCCGAGGCCGTCCCTCCGGACGGGTTCGTCGCCCTCGCCCGCCTCTGGCCGATGTAGCGCGTATACTGGCCGCGCGAACGTCCTCGGATGGAGGACGCGTGTCGGTCGCACCTCTCCAGATCGTCCCGCTCGGCGGCCTCGGCGAGTTCGGGATGAACCTCATGGTCTACCGGTGGGGCCGCGACTGCCTCGTCGTGGACGCCGGGATGATGTTCCCGGGCGCCGAGCATCTCGGCGTCGACGTCGTCGTCCCCAACATGGAGTTCCTCGACGATTGCGGGACGATCCACGGCGTCGTCCTCACGCACGGGCACGAGGACCACATCGGCGCGCTCCCCTTCCTGCTCGCGCGCCGCGACATGCCCGTGTACGGGAGCCCCTACACGCTGGGCCTGGTCCGGGGACGCCTCGCCGAGCACGAGCTCGGGGGGGCGCCGCGCCTCCTGCCCCTGCCGGCGCCTTCGGTGCCGCTCGTCCTCGGCCCGTTCGGGATCGAGACGGTCCCGGTCACCCACTCGATCCCGCAGTCCGCGATGCTCGTCGTCCGCACGCCGGTCGGGACGATCCTCCACACCGCCGACTTCAAGCTCGACCCCCACCCGCTCGACGGTCCCGGCACCGACCTGGCGCGTCTCGCGCGCCTGGGGGACGAAGGGGTGCTGGCCCTCTTCGCGGACAGCACCAACGCGGACCGCCCCGGCTTCACCGCGGGGGAGCGCACCGTGGCCCCCGCGCTCCGCCGTCTCGTATCCGAGGCCCGCGGCCGCGTGCTCGCGACGACGTTTTCGAGCAACATCCACCGCATCCAGCAGGTGATCGACGCCGCGGCCGTGTGCGGCCGGAAGGTCGCCGTCGTCGGCTCCTCGATGGAGTTCCACACGGAGGTCGCCCTCCACCTGAACCTCCTCAGGATCCCCGCGGGCCTCCGCGTCACCGCCGAGCGGGGCATGGACCTCCCGGCGCGCGAGATCGTCTTCGTCGTCACCGGCTCGCAGGGCGAGCCGACGTCGTCGCTCGCGAGGATCGCGGTGGACAAGCACCGCGACGTCGTCCTCTCCGAGGGGGACCTCGTCGTGCACTCCGCGCGGTCCATCCCCGGGAACGAGAAGAGCATCGGCCGGATGGTCAATCACCTGTTGCGCCGCGGGGCCACGGTCGTCACCGGCGACGACGCGCCGATCCATGTCTCGGGGCACCCGAGCCGGGACGAGCTCGCGCTGCTGATCGACCTCGTGCGCCCGCGCTTCCACCTCCCGATCCACGGGGAGTACCGGCAGCTCCTCGCCCACGCCCGCCTCGCCCGCGCGCGCGGCCTGTCCGAGGACCAGGTGCTCCTCGCCGATTCCGGAGACCTCATGACGCTCTCCGAGGACGGCTTCCGCGTCGTGGATCGCGTGCCGGTCGGCCAGGTGTTCATCGACGCCGCGCTCGACCGGGTCGAGATCGGGACGATCAAGGACCGCCGCCGCATCGCGGGGGACGGGATCGTCGTGGCGGTCGTCGCGGTCCACCGCGCGTCGGGACGCGTCGACGGGCCGCCGACGATCTCCTCCCGCGGGTTCGTCTCCGACGCGGCCGAGGCGGAGGTCTTGAGCGACGCGCGGTCGGCCGTCGTGGACGCGCTCGCCGAGACCTCCCTGGAGGAGCGCGCGGACGAGGGGCTCCTCAAGGCGAAGATCCAGGCGGGGCTCCGCCGGTTCCTCCGGAAGCGCACGCAGAAGCGCCCGCTCATCATTCCCGTCGTGGTCGAGTTGTAGACTGGCGGCGCGATGGACGTCACCCTCTCCGGTCTCCGCAAGAAGCGCTGGTTCGACGAGGTCGCCGGGCTCCTCCTGCTCCTCTTCACCGCGATGACCGCCTTGGCGCTCGCGACGTACGACGCGGCGGATGCGACGTGGTTCCACGCGCAGCCCGCGGCCGCGGCGGCCGCGAACGCGATCGGGCGCGTGGGCGCCACGCTCGCCGAGGTGCTGCTCCAGGTCGTCGGTCTCGGGTCGTTCCTCGTCCCGGTCGTCCTCGCGATGACCGGCTGGACGCGATTCCGCGGGAAGAGCGCCGCCTCGTCGTACGGCCGGCTCCTGGGCCGTCTCGTGCTCCTCCTGACGCTCGCGACGCTCCTGGATCTCCTCTTCGGGTACGTGCGCTTCGGCGGCGAGACCTTCCCGGCCGGGGGCTATCTCGGCTCGCGCGTCGCGGGGGGCCTGGTCACCCTCCTCTCCCCGCTCGGGGCGACGATGGCGGCCTGGGTGCTCCTCGCGGCCACGATCGTGCTGACGACGCGCTTTTCGTTCGCGCGGGCGGCCGAGCGCGTCGGCGAGGGGATGACCGGCCGGGTGGAGGGCGCCAGGGCGCGTCTCGCTCAGTACCTCGAAGAGCGCCGCAAGCAGACGAACAAGAGGGCGCTCGACAAGAAGCACGCGGGCCGGCTGACCAAGCGCGCGGGGGAGACGGCCGTCGCCGAGCCGCCCGCGGCGACGCCGGCGCCGGCGCCGAAGCCGTCGATCACCCTCGGTGAGCCCAAGGTCACGGTACGCCCCGCGCCCGCGCCGAAGCCCTCCCCCGCCCCGTCGAAGCAGCCGGCGCTGCTCGAGGCGAAGCCGGGCGAGGGGGTGGCGCTCCCGCCGCTCGAGCTCCTCAACGAGCCGAAGCCGCAGGAGGGGGAGAGCAAGCAGGACCTCCTCGCACGGGCGCAGCTCCTCGAGGACAAGTTCCGGGAGTTCGCCGTGGACGGGAAGGTCGAGGCGATCCATCCGGGCCCGGTCGTCACGACGTTCGAGTTCCTCCCCGAGGCCGGCGTCCGCTACTCCAAGGTCGTCGGGCTCGCGGACGACCTCTGCCTCGGCCTCAAGGCCGAGTCGATTCGGATCGACCGCATCCCCGGGCGCTCCACGGTCGGCATCGAGGTCCCGAACAAGCATCAGGAGGTCATCTTCCCGCGCGAGCTGATCGGCTCCGACAAGTTCCGCGCGTCGAAGTCGAAGCTCACGCTCGCCCTCGGGAAGGACATCCACGGCGACGTGTTCACCGCGGAGCTGGAGCGGATGCCGCACCTGCTCATCGCGGGAGCCACCGGCGCGGGGAAGTCGGTCGGCCTGAACGGGATGATCACGTCGATCCTCTACAAGGCGACCCCCGCCGACGTCCGCTTCATCATGATCGACACCAAGATGATCGAGCTGGGGATGTACGCCGACATCCCGCACCTGCTGATCCCCGTCGTGACCGATCCCAAGCACGCGTCGACGGCGCTCAAGTGGGCGGTCCGCGAGATGGAGATCCGCTACAAGCAGCTCGCGGCCGTCGGCGTGCGGAACATCGAGCAATTCAACCAGGCGATCGCCGAGCCGCCGGGCCGGACGATCACCGACGAGCGCACCGGGGAGTCGAAGACGCTCCAGCACCTCCCCTACATCGTCATCGTCATCGACGAGATGGCGGACCTCATGATGGTCTCCGCGGCGGACGTCGAGGAGTCGATCATGCGCCTGGCGCAGATGGCGCGCGCGGTCGGGATCCACCTCATCCTCGCGACGCAGCGGCCGTCCGTGGACGTCATCACGGGGACGATCAAGGCGAACTTCCCGGCGCGCATCGCCTTCCGGGTCAGCCAGCGCGTGGACTCGCGCACGATCATCGACCAGCAGGGCGCGGAGCACCTGATCGGCCGGGGCGACATGCTGTTCCTCCCCTCCGGATCGGGCCGGCTGCTGCGCTGCCACTCGGGGTTCATCACCGAGGCCGAGCTCATGCGCATCGTCGCCTTCCTCAAGAAGCAGGCGAAGCCGGTCTACGACGAGTCGGTCCTGAAGGACCCCGAGGAGGAGCGCGGCGGGGCCTTCGACGCCGGTGAGCGCGACGCGGTCTACGTGGACGCGGTGAAGCTCGTCCTCCAGGAAGGGATGTGCTCGATCACGCTCATCCAGCGCCGGATGCGCCTGGGCTACGCGCGCGCGGCGCGGATCGTGGACACGATGGAGCAGGAGGGGGTG
>Ga0068859_100001609_pt1 | contig 23072 bp, 11 predicted proteins | sample KBSSwiS22_FD_66585 | JGI IMG/M metagenome (GOLD analysis project Ga0068859, IMG submission 66585) | Switchgrass rhizosphere microbial communities from Kellogg Biological Station, Michigan, USA - KBS Switchgrass S2-2 | ecosystem: Host-associated > Plants > Roots > Rhizosphere > Soil ...
GCTCGGCCGACGCGAGCCGCGTCGTCCCCCGCCTCGCGGTCGATGAGCGCCGGGGTCAGGAACCCGAGCAAGGCGCAGAAGGGCGCGATGCCGAGGAAGACACGACCGAACCCGTGCATCTCGGGAAAGCTCACGGACGCGGGATACAGCGGCAGCAAGGAGGCCGCCCCCAACCACGGCAGCCAGATCCAAAGACTGCGTGAGGCGTCGCGCTGACGGAGCCTGCGGTAGACGGCCGAGCCGGCCGTCGTGGCGAGCAGGTAGATCGCGATGATCGCGGCGAACGAGTACACGAAAGTCCCGATCACGTACGGATAAAGCCGCATCCAGACCACTTCCATGCCCATCGTCGAAAAGCCCGTGACGAACAGCGCGAGATGCCGCGCGCGGCTTTGGGCATCCGCCGGCGCCACAAACGCTGACGGGTCTGGCGCCCGGGCGATCCGCTCGCCGGGCTCGCGGCGGAAGCTCGAGAACGCCGCGATCGCGATCGCGCCGTTGATGACGGCGGCGCCCCGCGCGGTGGCGAGAAAACCGTAAAGCTCGATCAAGACGACCGGGGTGGCAACGGCTCCGGCGAGCGCCCCGATGACGTTGGCGAGGTAGAGGGCGCTGAAAGGATACCGGCCCTTCGCGGTCGCACCCCGGCGCTCCAGAAACGCCACCGCGGCCGGGAACGTCAACCCCATCGCCGTGCAAAACGGGAGCAGGATCACCGTCAAGACCGCGGAGCTCGACAACGTGTAAAGCGCCCCGTTCGCCGGCCCCGCGCGCAGCAGCGCGGCCCGCCCGGCCGACATCAGTGCCGGGACCGCGATCCCCCCGAGACCCACGACGAGCTCCGCAAGCCCGTAGACCCGCAAAGGGCTGAGCCCGAGTCGATGGTCCAGCACGGCGATCAGGCGCCCGGCAAGCACGCTGCCCATCGCCAGTCCGAGCATGAAGACCGCGAGGACCGTGGCGACGACCGACGTATTGACGCCGAACCTGGCGAGCGCCAGACGCATCCAAACGGTCTGGTACAGGAGGGCGGTGAAACCCGAAAGCAGGAAGCAGCTGAGCAGGAAGCCGCGTGTGAGACGCGCATCAAGTGCGGATCGCTCGTCGGCCATCCGCGTATCGTACGACCAACGGATGCCGGAAAAAGAAAAAGCCCGGGCCGGCTTGCGCCGACCCGGGCTGAGAGATGCTGCGGTGTCGCCGGTTTAGTTGACCGACGTCACTTCGTACTGCCAGGCCGTGCTTCCCGCATTGTTGTCAATGAAGGTCAGGCCCGTCGTAGTGCCGATCTGGGTGAAGGCCGACATGGAGCCCATCGGCCGCCTCCAGACCTTGTAGCTGCTGGGCTGACCCGTCCCGTCGTCCAGGAGCGGGGCTTGCCAGTTCAGGCGCGAACCGCTGCCCTCACGCTTGATCTTCAGCGTGTCGAACTCGAGGGCGTGGCCGTTGTTGATCTCCGTCGCCTGGCAGTCAACCTGCGAGAACTGCGTGTTGGTGCTGCCGGGGTTCAGGAGAACCGCGTTGCCCGAGGTCCGAGCCTGGCCGACGGACGTGGCGTTCGTGCAAGTCGCATCGAGCCCCTGAGCCGGGCAGATGCGCTGATCGCAGAGGTTCAGAGCGAGCGCCATGAGTTGCCGCTGGGCCTTTCCGGACGGGCCGTTGCCGTGGCTCGGGTTCAGGATCTCGCAAACCTGAGCCGCGGTGGTGATGCCGGAGAACGCGGGGTTCTGCGCTGCCACGCAGGCGGCGTCGGCGTTGTCGATCGACTCGCCGGAGTGACCGCCGCTGGTGCACTGACTGTGCCACCAGCCCCAGGTCTTCGGATCGTTGGTCGGGGTGCAAGCCGTGCCACCGACGCAGGTTCCGGCCTGGCAGGCGTCGCCGCTGGTTCCGGCGTTGCCGTCATCGCAGGTCGTGCCGTCGGGAAGCGCCGGGTTGGAGCAGACGCCGGAGCCGGGGTCGCAGGTACCGGCCGAGTGGCACTGATCCGGGGCCGGGCAGACGACCGGAGTGCCGCTCACGCAACCGGAGGCCGGGTTGCAGGATTCGACACCGTCGCAGGCGTTGCCGTTGTCGCAGACGACGGGCGAGCCGCCGTTGCACGTTCCGCCGCCGCAGGCATCGCCGCTGGTGCAGGCGTTGCCGTCGTCGCAGGACGCGGTGTTGTTGGTGTGGACGCAGCCCGAGCCCGCGTCGCACGAGTCGTCGGTGCAGCCGTTGCCGTCGTCGCAGGACGTCGGACCGCCGCCGTTGCACGTTCCGCCGCCGCAGGTGTCGCCGGTGGTGCAGGCGTTACCGTCGTTGCAGGACGCGGTGTTGTTGGTGTGGACGCAACCGTTCTGCGCGTCGCAGGAGTCGTCCGTGCAGGGGTTGCCGTCGTCGCAGCTGGTCGGCGTGCCGCCGTTGCAGCTCGACACGTCGCCCGAGTTTCCGTCGCAAACGGTGTTCGCCGTGCAGGCGTTGCCGTCGTCGCAAACGGTGCCCGGGAACGAGAGCGGGTTGTCGCAGGCGCAAGCGTTGTTCTCGTCTGCGAAGTCGTCGGTGCAAGGCAGACCGTCGTCGCACACCGTGTGTCCGACGCAGGTGCCGGCGCCGTCGCAGGCGTCGTTGTTCGTGCAATTCAGGAAGTCATCGCACGAAGAACCGGCCGGGGTCGGCGGGAAGACGCAGAACAGAACCGGGTCGCACGCGTCGAACGTGCAATCGACGCCGTCGAAGCACAGGTCGCCCCGCTGCGTGGAGTCGTTGATGCAGGGGTTGCCGTCTTGATCGGCCGGGTCGCACGAGTCGTCGGTGCACTCGCTCTGGTCGTTGCAGTTGACGGGCGTGCTCGTGCAAACGCCCGCCTCGCAGTGGTCGTTCTCGGTGCACGCGTTGGCGATGCAGCCGTTGGCGTCGCACAGCAGGTCGTTACAGGAGCCGGACTCGGAAGTCGTGAAGGTCCACGACGCCGAGTTGTTGCCCGAGTTGGGATCGGACGTCAGGGACGAGATGCCCACCGTGTTCGTCACGTCGACGCCTGCCCCGATGCAGTTCACCACCTGGGCCGAGAGCGTGTACGTCACGGACGCGCCCGGAGCGAGTGAGAACACCGTGCAGTCGACGTCGGCGTCGGCGGTTCCGGGGGTCGGCAGCGAGATGCAGCCGACGTTGTTGCCGCCGAAGCCGTCGTTGACCGACAGGCCCAAGAAGACGAGCTCCGCGGGGAGCGTATCCACCAGCTTGGCGTCGACCGCGATGTCCGCGGCGGCGTTGTTGGTCAGCGTGATGGTGTAGTCGACGAAGTCGCCCGTGTTCACCGGACCTGCGGGACCAGACTTGGTCACGGAGATGTCGGTGACGGACGCGGCCGGGGACGGGACCGGTCCGCAGTTCAGCGAGATGCTTCCCTGATAGGGCAGCGGGTAGCCGTCCGCCGGGGCGTCAGGGTAGTAGCAGACCATGTAGGTACCGGTGTAGCGCGCCCGGTAGTCCCAGAACTCCGAAACGACCGAAGGCGTGACGCCGGTCAGCGTGCCCGGGCTCGGCGTCACGATGTTCCGGAGAGTCTGTCCGGTGAAGCGAGTCGCGGTCGGCGGACCGAGGAGCAGGTCGCGCAGGATCGGCCACGTGTTGACGACCGGGCCACCAACGCGGTCCGGGTTGTTGTCCGAGAACATCGCGATGTTGTCGCCTTCATGCGCGACGAACCGGAAGCAGTCCTGGTCGGTTGCCGTCGTGTGGACGCCCTTGACGAAGCCGCCGTTCGTGACGACGTTGCCGAAGTAGTAGCTGGCGTTCGAAGGCGTGTCCACTTCGTCCTGCGCCACGCCGCTTTCAACGCGCGCGTAGAGGTGGTAGGGAGCGGACGGCACCAGCTCGGTCGCCAGGGAGCCCTTGTTGACGCGAGCGAAGAGAGGGTTACCGTCGGCGATCACACCGCCGATGTTCGGCGAGTTGAGCCCGACCTGGGACGTACCGTCGTTGTCGTCGTAACCCAGCGTGTCGGTCGCGTTCGTGATGCGCAACTCGTAGTCGAGGCCGTTCGCGGCGACGCCGTCGATGCCCGCGAAGATCTTCGAGCCGGCCGGAGGCGTGCCGAGGGAGAAGAAGTCAACGTCGGCCGCCGTGTTCATCGCGCCGGTCGTGAAGCAAGCGGGGAAGGGGTTCGCCGACGCGGTGTCGTCGTTGGGTTCCGCCTCCGGGTTGCATCGCGTCACTTCGAGCGCCATCGGCCCGCCGGCGTTGCCAGCAGCCCGGTCGTCGAAGTAGATGTAGGCCGTCCCGTCCGCGACGTTCAGCTGAGTACAATCGATCTCTTCGGACCGATTGCCGTTGGTCGCGGTGTTCGGGGAGCACGGGGGCGTGCAGGTGATGCGGTTGGCGCCCTTGTCCCCGATGGCGGGATTGCAGGACACCACGGGGCCGTTTGGTGCCGGATCCGGGCAGCTGTGCGACAGGTACAGGACCGGGTTCTGGCCGCGAAGAGCGGCGGAAGAGTCGTCCTGCACGTAGCGGAACGAGTACTTGCCGTCGGCCGGCGGGTCGAACTTGAAGACGACGTCCAGACCAGCCCCGGACGACCCGGTCTGGCCCACGCCCGAGAAGCAGGCGGCCGACGCGTCGGAGCGGTAGTCGTTGGTCGCGCTCGCCGTGGTGCCGTTCACCACGCGATCGAGGAAGAGCGGGATCGCGTTGGCGCCGCCGACACCGCAGGTGTCGTTCGCCGGCGCCGGATTCAGCTCGATGTGGACGGTGATGTTGTTGAAGCCAGGAGCCACGCCGCCGGTGTCATCGGTCCAGTGGCCCGCGGCGATGTAGTACGTGGTGCCGGCAACGAGGACCGGGGCGATCGTCGCCTGGTCGACGTACGGCGCGCCCGGAAGGGCCGACGAGCAAGACGTGCTGTCGTCGCACGCCAGGCCCGCGCCGGGAGCCGGGCAGCCGCCCGTTCCGTCGTAGATGGAGATCAGGGTGTCGTAGACGGTGCTGCCCGTCGCACCGCGCGCCGGGCACGTGGTGATGACGTACGCTCCCGTGGCCGCCGGCGTGAAGCTGTACCAGATGGTCCGGTCGGCGCCGGCAGCCGCGCACGTGTGGAACCCGTCATTGGATTCCTGGGGCGTCGCGTCGGTAATGTCCGTCGCGGGCGACGTGTACGGAACGCCGGGGATGACGACCGCGCCCGAACAGTCGTCGTTCGCCGGAGGTGCCAGCGGGGAGATTCCGGAGTGTGTCGACGAGTTCGTCGTCGCTCCGGTGGTCTCCGCCGTCGGTGCCAACGCGCGGGCTTTCATTTCCTTCGCGTCTTGGCTGAGCGGGGAAACCTTCGTCGTCCCCTGAGTGCTGGCGTCGGCGATCACGACCCCCGCGAGGCCGAGCATCGCGAAGACCGTAAGCACCGCGATCCAGCGGTACGAGCGACTCGCGCTCGTTCGACAGCTTGTACTGCTCACACGTCGTGACATGAATGCACCCTCCTGGCCCATGTGTTAAGGCTTAACGCCCCGTTTGAACTCTCGAGCGTGCCAGGAGCGAGGCCCCTGGCACCGCGGTTGCCGAAAAGAAGTAAGACTGAAATACATTCTGAGCCCCAATCGCCACGAAAAATCGAGAGACAAATACGAGGAACACCGTTGAGAGTCAAGGTATTTTGCCCGCGCTTTCGCGACGAAGGGGTTGTCCGGGTCAGTCTCTAATTGAGACTCGACGAGGTTACGACGGCAACGGCACGATCTCATCCGACGTGGCGTCATGAGAACGCGCGGTGAAGATGCAGACGGCTGGAGTAGACTCCGGGCGGCCGCCCCACGACGCGGGCTCGAGCCGTTGAGGGAGACAATCACATGATCCGGACGACGCGACTGCTCGCAATCGCCTTGCTCGCCTGCCTTGCGATGATCGGCGCCGCTTGGGCGGCCGATGCCGAAAAACCTTTGGATAACGCCGAGATCGTCAAGCTGACGAAAGCGGACATGGGTGACTCGGTCATCATCGCGAAGATCAAGGCCGCCACGTCGGTCAACTTCGCCACGACCACCGACGACCTCGTCAAGTTGAAGCAGGCCGGAGTCACCAAGCCCGTCATTGCCGCGATGCTCGAGAAGACCACCCCCGCGGCCGCACCGCCCCCCGCGGCGGCGTCGGCAGGCCATCCAAGCTCCGGCGGCTCGGACGTGGGAGCCACCATCACGCTGCATGCGAAGGACAACACGGCCGCACTGCTTCCCACCGATGGCGATGTGAAACAGATCGTGGCCCCGTTCGTCGGGTTCAAGCGGTTCATCATCTTCGACGAGGTCGAAGCCAAGGTCAGAACCAAGGACCACCGGCCGTCGGTGACCGTCGCCAGCGACCGCGACAAGAAGTCGATCTGGTTCGTTCACGTCGATCAAGACAAGGACGCCGAGGACATGAACCGGTCGCTGGACGTCGAGTCTCCGGGAATGTGGGGAGGCACCATGTCCAGCGCCCCCGACGGGGACATGATCGTCAAGTGCGACGTCCAAGAGGAAAAACCCGGGGTCTACCGCCTGACGCCGCTGAAAGACCTGAAGCCCGGCGAGTACGGCATCTACCTCGGCAAGGGCGAGGCGATCGGCACGCTCTTCGACTTCGGCATCGACAAGTAGCCCCGGGTTCGCCTCCGACGTTGCTCAGGGGCACGTCCCGGTGTCGTTCCTGATCACGTCGCCGCACTGACCGGACGCGGACGAGCCCGAGCCGGCGCCCCAGGGCCCCTCGGTTCCCGCGTTGTCGGTCGCGACGACCACGTACCAGAGGTCTCCCGCGGGAACGCCGTTCCAGGTCGCGTTCCCCGACGTCCCGAGCGCGCACGCCGCGCCGGTGACCGTCGCCGACGCGACGGTCGCAAGCGACCCGTAAAGCGCCTTGTAGCCGGGTGCCACGCACGTCGAGACGTCCCAGTGCAGGGCGATCGACGCGCCGTCGGCGCTGAGCCGGTCGGCCCGCATCGGGGTTCCCGTGATCCCGTTCGGCACGGGCGGCGGCGGCGCCGCCGTGATGCAGGTGTGCTGCTGGCATCCGCCGGGCGCCGTATAGGTCACCTTGACGTTGTCGACGATCCAGTACCACTCGAACGCGGCCTGGTAGTAGTGGAAGCGGACCTGAACGTTCGCGGCGCCTGCGGCCTGGGCCGTGATGTTCAACGTCTTGTGGTCGGGGTTCGGGCTCGATGCGGCTTGATTCCGGAATACGTTGATCCAGGCGTTGCCGGTTGCGCTCGAACGGACGTCCACGTCGCCGAACTCGTTCTGGCCATTGATGTACCAGCGGAAGTACTGGTCGAACTCGAGCGTGACCGAGGTCGCTGCCGACAGGTTCATGACCGGAGTGATCAGCTCTTCGTTCTGTGAGGCGGTGTTGCCGGCGTTGTCGCTGTCGGCGATCGCGGCCGGGGCGACGATGGGGGCGACCAGCGTCCTGAGTCCCGGGTTGGCGGTGGTCCACGTCGCCGCGGCGCCTCCGCCCACGCCTCCGTCGACCACGGTCCAGGTCCCCGGGATTCCCGACGCGAACGACTCGTTGAGCGCGGTGCCGCCTCCGGAGCTGGTCGCGCCGACGGCCTGGGTGAACGATCCCGTCCACGTTCCCTGGCTCGACTGGATCGAGAGGTTGAACGCGACGTTGCTTCCACACGCCAAGGACGAGGGCAGCGCCGCGGTGACGTGCGGCGTGAGCGAGTCGGCGGACGCTCCGACCGGGATGTCCGGGAAGTCCGTGACCGCATCGACCATGCCGACTCCCGGCGTGGTCGGGGTGACGGTAGCGGTGACGCCGGTCAACGTGTTCGTGCCGTCGTTGTTGACCCGGATCTTGAACTGGACGCGCTCGCCCGGATCCCAGATCGCGTCGGCGTTCCCGGCGCCTCCCGCCAGGCAGGTGTCCGTGACCAGCGCTTCGCTCGAATACGCGGCGTGCGGGCCGCACTGGGCGGACGGGTAGGTGAGGGTCAAGGTCCAGTTGTTGATCGTCCCGATGTCTTGCCCGGCGCTGTCGACGACCTTCAGCTTCCAGGCGCCGATCGAGTGAATGCCGTTCGCGGCGCTGAGGAGCCCGTCCGGCCGGAACGGTCCCGCGAAGGGTGCGGTGCCGCTCGCGATCGGCGTGGACGCCTGGTCGTCGAAGACCGTGCCGGTGAAGTTGTCGCCGCTCCCGCCGCGGTTGAGGGAGAGGGAGATCGGGTTTCCGACCGGCGGGACCAGTGTCAGCGCGATGTCCTGGTCATAGGTATGGGTGATGTTCACCGTGACGTTGACGTCCTGGACGATCTTGTCGTCGGGGACGTTGATCGTGCTGGTTGCCCCCACGCCGTTGTTGTCCGGGATCGCGATCGGGGTGTCGGTGCTCGCGAAGCTGGGAACGGTGTTCTTGATGGTCGCGAAGCCGTAGTACGTGCCGCCGTTCGTATCGACGGAGTTGTTGCCGACGCTGTCGGCCGACTCGACCGAGAACGAGTAGGGCGTGCACTCGGCCAGTCCGGTCAGCCCCACGGCGTGGGTCGTGACCAACGCCGGGTTCGTCACCGTGGCGGCCGGCGGGGCCGTCGGCCCGTAGTGGACGACGCTGTTGGCCGCCTCGTTCGTGCTCCAGCCGATCGACGCGGAATTGCCCGTCACGCTCGTGGCGGCGACGCCGGAGATGCCGGGGGCGACGCAATCGGTCTGGGCGGTTGCCGTGTAGGCGACGTTGTTTGCGCCGTCGCAGTCCAGAGCGTCGACGTACTGCACGTTCAGGGTGTCCCCCGCCGCCATCGAGAGCACGCCGTCACCGGAAACCGGGGGCGCGCTGGTCGTGGGGAGGGTCCCGTCGAACAGCATCGAGTTGACCGTGCGCTCGGTGACGGTCAGGTCCTCGCCGGCGGGCTCGGTCGTGCTCCAGACATGGACGACCGCGGACTGGGCGGTGCCGGTGTTGGTGTTCAGATCGCGGTCGGCCAGCACCACCGAGACGGGCGCTCCGCATCCGTACGCGCCCTTGGTGAAGGTGACCTTGAAGGGATCGCCCAGCTCGGCGAGCGTTGCCACCGTGGTGCGGACGACCTTGTAGAAGAACGCCAGGTTTCCGTTGGCGGCCATGGTGTCGCCCGACGTGTGGTACGGCGGGTAGTTCCCCGCGGCGCCGCAATACCCCTCGTTGTCGGTGATGCCGCAGATGGCGCTCCACCCGCGCGACCAGAACGGCGCGTGGTCCGAGACCGTGAGGCTGGGACAGAGGATGGTCTTGATCGTGAGGCCGGTTCCGTAGGTCGCCGCCGCGTCGACCATCTTCTGCGCCAGCCATTGGGACGACACGTTGTAATCCAGATCGAGATCCTCGACCGCGGGGATGCCGTCGCCCTGCCATCCGACCATGTCGTAGTTGATGACGCCCTTGATGTTCTCGCCTCGGGTCAGCGCGTCGGCCGCGTAGGCCTCGCTGCCCAAAAGGCCCGCCTCTTCCCCCGTGACGTTCAGGAATTTCACGGTGTTGCGGACCCCCCAGCACGACAAGACCTTCGCGGCCTCGAGCACCGTCGCGCTTCCGGATCCGTTGTCGTCGGCGCCGGGTGCCGTCCCGGAGCTCGGAAGGTCATCCAGGTGGGCGACCATGATGTAGACGTCGCCGGGGTTGGTCGCGCCGTCGAGCGTGCCGATGACGTTCGGTGCGTTCGACACGGACCACGTCTGGTACTGCACGGGGACCTTGAGCGCCGTGTACTGGTTGAAGCAGTAGGTCGCGGCGTTGGTGCACCCGACGTTCGTCGAAAAACGCGTCCCGGTCGGAGGGTTGTTGACGATCGACGTCCAGTACGACTGGATGTCGGCGTCGGCCACGTTTCCGACGATCTTCGCGATGACCGGATTCGGCAGCAGGTACGACGGCGGGCCCGCGGGCAGCTCGGGGGCCGGCTTGGGCATCCCGGCCGGGGTCTTCGGCATGCGGGCGACGAACGCCCGGGCTTCGTGAATCGCCTCGGGGATCGGCCCCGCCGGCACGCGCAGGAGGACCCAGTTTTCTTCTTCGAGGAGCACGACGCCCGCGTGCCTGACGGCTTCGGCGTCCGAGTCGGGGCGAAGCCCGACGAACAGGTAATCCGCCGTCCCCGGGTCGCGATCGATGACGCGCGCGTCGTACCCGCGGGCCGTGAGACTGGCGAGATCCGCGTCGCTGCCGAGGACGAACAGACAGGGGCGCATCTCCTGGACCACGGGCAGGTCGGCTGACCGCAGCAGGGAGAGGTCTTCGGCTTTCTTCCTCTCGACCCGGATCAGGAGCGAAGGCTCGGCGGCCCACACCGCGCCCGAGATGAAGACACAAAGGATTCCCGCAGCGACCGTACGCATCATGAGAAAAACCCCCGCGCGAAGATACGCAAGACCCGGCCCGAATGGGGCGGGAACATTCTTCAAAAATTGATCGAGCCCGGCGTCAGGGTACTTCGATTACGGCATCGGATTCCGAGCCTTCGTTGACAAAGACCCGAATCGACGGCGCATCGCGGCGCCCCGGGATGGAGACGGCGTACTCGCCCGGGTACAGCAATGTAATGAGAGCGGAGCCGTCCGGCCCCGTCGGCGGCGGACGGTTGCGGTCCATCACGACGTCACAGCCGGGAAACAACGGGGTGGGCTGGTAGCCAAGCTGCGCGCCGGCCACCGGCTCACCGTTGCGATGAAGGACACGGATCCGCATCGACCCACCCGTCGTCGCGTGGAGCACGACCTCCGGCGCGTCGCCGCCCTCGGGCGGCTCGACCCCGGTCTGGACGGCCGGGGCGTATCGCGCGGCGAGCGCGGAGACGTTGACCGGCCCGTCGGCGGGGGCGGTCACGCGGAACGACCCGGTCGTGTCAGTCTGCGAAGGAAGGTAGCCCGACTCGGCGGCGCCGTCGGGAGCGACGACGACGAGAGCCCCGGGGATCCCCTTCCCTTGGGGATCGAGGAGCCGGCCGCGCATGATCCACCCGCGCTGCAGCGTGAGGGTGATGTCGGGCTCGGGCTCCGTATCGGCCACGACGACCGGATATTCCTCGTCCGACGCGTAAGCCTTCGCGCGGGCGGTCACGCGGTAGGTTCCCGGGTCGAGCGCCTCCAGCCGGAACGCACCGGCGTCGACGCTCATCGTGGTCGACTGGCGCGCGGGATCCCCGGTGTTCGTTCCCTGCCGGAGCGCCGTGACGAGCGCTCCCTTGACCCCGCGCCCCTCCGAATCGACGACATGACCGGAGATCGCGGCCTCGGTGAACACGATGTCTTGGTGCACTTCGGGCTGCTCGGGGATGTTCAGCGTCACCACGCTGTGGCCGTTCGGGTTCCCGGAGGGGCTCGACGACCCGAAGACCACCGACACCTGATACCGGCCCCCGTGCAGCAGTCCGACTTGGAACCGGCCCTCTGGGTCGGCCTGGGTCGACTTGCCATCGTGCGGACGGTTGTTGTCGATGGCGACGAAGTAGATCGACGCCCCCGGCATCGGCGCCTGGCCTTTCATCACGACGCCGCTGACGAGGACGTTCGGCTTTTCGTCGAAGTCGACCGTCGTGGTCTCCCCCTCGCGGATCAGCGCCACCTTCGTGTCGGACGACGGCGTCCCCGCCGGCTTGTCCTGCTGCCGGCTGACCGACCAGGTCCCGGGGGCCAGCGCGTCGATGTAGTAGTGACCGTCCGAGCCGGTGTCCGCGACGCGGGAATCGCCCTCGGGGCCCATGGTCGCGACGATGCGGACGCCGGCGACGGGCTGGAGCTTTCCGTCGAGCACGGTCCCGGTCAGCGAGCCGCCCTGGAACATCTCGAGGACGACCTCGGGGGCGTCGGCGTCCGGGTGGAAGTCCACGCGCAGCCGAGCCGGCGCGTACCGGGGATGCTCGGCCGCCACGTCGAGCGTCCCCTCCGGGAGCGACGGCGTCGTGAACGTCCCGTCCGGACCGGCCGTCGCGCTCCACGAGGACGGACCCGAGACGTCGGCCGTGTCGCCTCCGGTCACCAGCGTGATCCGTACCGCCGCCCCGGCGACCGGCGCCCGGTCGCGCGCCCCGACGACGCGGCCGCGCATGACGGTCCGCGAGGCGAGCGTGAGGGTGCCCAGATCCTCGTCGTGGTCGGCGAGAATCTCGACATCGTCTTTCTTCAGGGTCGCGTATCGATCGGCGGACACTTCGACCGTGTAGGTCCCGGGATCGAGCTCGTCGACGCGGAAGGCTCCCGACGCGTCGGTGAACGCCTTCTCGGCGCCCGTCTTCGCGTCGTCCTTGTCCTTCTTGTCGGGCCGCACCCGGACCGTGAACGAGGCGGGAGTCTTCCCGTCATAGCCATGCACGGTGCCCGCGACGCTGCCGCGCCGCTCGAGGACGAAATCGACGACACCGTCGGCGGGGGCCGGTCCCTGGCGGTCGGCCGTCAGGAATTTCGGCGCCTTCACCGCCATCCGCGCGACGGCGGCCGGGTCGACGTCCGCGATCCGGAAGTGGCCGTCAGGTCCGGTCTTGGCCGTTCGCCGCTTCTGACCGTTTTCGCCCGGCCAGGCCGCGATCACGTCCGCCCCCCCGACGGGATCTCCCTTCGCGTCCGTCACGGTTCCGGTCAGCCCACCCGGCGGATCGAGAAGAACCTCGACATCCACCTTGGGCACGGTCATGGACGCCGACCGCCAGGGAGCGCGTCCCGGCGCGCGCGCCTCGACGGCCACCTTGCCGTCGGCCAGATCCGGGAGCACGAACTTCCCGTCCTTCCCGGTCTTGACCGTGCGATACGCGTCTTCTCCGAACGGCTCGGCGGCCTTGTCCCATGCGGACACGGTGGCCCCGGCGAGAGGGGCTCCCTGGGCGCGATCCTTCACGATCCCCGACAGGCTCTTGCCGGGCTTGAGCCGGAGCTGGACGCTCGCCCCCGCGGGAATGTCGGACTGGGTCAGCGGCTGGTACCCCTTGGCCTCGACCCGAACCTTGAACGTCTCCCCGGTGAGGTTCGCGACGACGAACGAGCCGTCGTCGCCTGTCTCGACGCGCACGGGCTTGGCCGGCGGCGCCACGACACGGACGACGGCGCGAGCCAGAGGCTTCCCGCCATCCCCGTGGATGCGGCCGCGAAGCTCCGCGCCCCGCGCTGTGGCGAAGGCGAAAGCGGCGGCTGTGATCGCGAGACAGGCTCGCAGTCGTAGGGTCGTCATCGTCGGCGCCGGACTACGTTACGCCGATCTCGGCGTTTGCGCCCTACGTCTTCACGACGCGTCCTTGGCCGGCCGGTCCCACCCTGCGATCTCGGGCAGGCCCTTGGCTTTCAACGCCGCGTTGGCGTCCTTCACGTCCTTCGCGCACAGCGCGTCGAATTCGCCGGCGACGTCGTCCAGCTCACGGCGCATGACGGCGGAGTAGGCCGAAAGCGTGGCCGCAGGCTTGCCCTCGTAGCCGACCACACCGCCGTACAGGTCGTCCATGTGCTCTCGCAGCCTCTCTTCTCCGGTGATCGCGCCCCCTTCCTTGGTGGCGACGATCTTCTTGCGGATCGTGTCCGCGCGCTGGGAGAGCCCCGTCAGCTGCGCGCGCAGCGGGTCGCCCTCGGGCATGCCGGCCGCGCGGGCATCCGCACCGGTGCGCACGGCCTGGATGCGGGAGACCAGGTCGCTCATGCTCTCGAACATCGCGTGCACCTTCATCGCGAGGTCGAACTGCTCCCGCCGGTCGGCGGCGGTGAACGGAGATCGCGGGTCGATACCGACCTCGAGCTTGGTCTCGTAGGTCTTGTCCCCCTTGGTCATCCGGACCGTGTAGGTGCCCGGCACCACGCGCGGTCCGCGCGTGGCGCTGCCCGCCAGCGACGCGGCCGGCGGCACCCGCGGCGGCTTGACGTTCATCGGCCAGGACACCCGGTTGATCCCCCGACGCTTGCTCGCCGGAAGGGTGTCGACCACCTTGCCGCCCGCGTCCAGCACCTCGAGCTTCAGCTTGCCGAAGAGGTGGCGCGCCTTCTGGTAGTACGTGATGACGGCTCCTCGCGGCGCGCTGGGGGCGGCGTAGCTTGCGTCCCCCTCGACCCAGCCGCCGCCCGCGAGAATGCGCTGGAGCTGCGGCCGCGTGGGGAGGAACGCCGCCTCCTGGCTCAGGATGTCCGGCGTCATCGCGCGCAACGGCGTCAGGTCGTCGATGATCCAGATGCCGCGTCCGTGCGTTGCGATCACGAGGTCGTTGTCGCGCGGCTGGACGACGATGTCGCGCACCGCGACCGCGGGGAAGTCGCCGCCTTCGAACTTCGCCCAGGTGGCGCCGTCGTCGTTGCTGATCCACAAGCCGAACTCGGTCCCCGCGTAGAGCAGGCCCCGCTTCACCGGATCTTCGCGCACGACGTGCGCGTACCCGCGCAGCCCCTTCGGGCTCGCGGGGGTGACGAGCGGCTGCCACTTCGCGCCGTACTCGGTCGCCTTGTAGACCATCGGCCCCATCTCGCCGTAGGTGTGGCGGTCGAACGTCACGTACGCCGTTGCCGGGTCGAAACGGCTGGCGTCGACGTAGGAGACCCACGATCCGGGAGGCACGCCGGCCCCCGCCGTGACGTTGGTCCAGGAGCCTCCCCCGTTCTTGGTCACCTGGACGTTACCGTCGTCGGTCCCCACCCAGATCACTTTCCCGTTCTTGGGAGACTCGCTGATCGCGTAGATCGTCGTGTGCATCTCGGCCGCGCTGTTGTCCACCGTGATGCCGCCGGACTCTTCCTGCTTCTGGCGCTCCTTGTCGTTCGTGGAGAGATCCGGGGAGATGCGGTCCCACGTTTGGCCGTGGTCGCGGCTCCTGAAGAGGAACTGCGAGCCGATGTAGAGCGTCCCCTTTTCGTTCGGGGACATGTGGATCGGCGTATTCCAATTCCACCGGAGCTTTTCCTGGTAGTTCGCGCGGGGCTGGATGTCACGGGTCTGATGCGTCTTGCGGTTGACGCGCCCGATCGCGCCGCCTTGCGCCTCGGCGTAGAGGTAGTCGGGATCGGATGGGTCGGCGAACATCCAGAAGCCGTCCCCGCCGTACATGTTCTCCCACTGCTGGTTTGCGATCCCGCCCGGGAACGACGACGCGCCGACCCAGGAGCTGTTGTCCTGCAGCCCGCCGTAGACGTGGTACGGATCGTCGTTGTCGACGCTCACGTGGTAGAACTGCGAGATCGGGAGGTTGTTGGACTTCCACCAGCGGATCCCCGAGTCCTTCGAATACCACAGTCCGCCGTCGTCTCCGGTGATCACCTGGCGCGTGTCGAGGGGATCGATCCAGACGTCGTGGAAGTCGCCGTGCGCCCCGCCACCGGCGGATGCGAACGACTTGCCGCCGTCCAAGCTCTGGATGAGATCGCCGTCGGTCTTGAACAGCCGGTCGGGGTTTTTCGGGTCGACGATCAAGTTGGCGAAGTAGAACGGCCGCCAGACCATCTGCTGGCTGTCGTCGCGGCGCTCCCACGTCGCCCCGCCGTCTTTCGAGCGGAACAGCGCGCTCTTGACGGTCTCGACGGCGGCGTACACCACGTTGGAGTCGGAGGGCGCGATCGCGACCCCGATCCGTCCGTAGGGCTTGGCCGGCAAGCCTTTGTTGTCGGCCGCGGTCAATTCGACCCAATGATCACCGCCGTCGTCCGTGCGATACAGACCGCTGGCGGACGACGCATCGGCGTTCGCCCCGCCGGAGCGGAAGGTCCATCCCTTGCGGCGGAAATCCCACAGCGACGCGAAGAGCCGGTCGGGGTGCTGCGAGTCCATCGTGAGCGAGCCGCATCCGGTGGACGCGTTCGCGCCTTTGAGGACCTGGCTCCAGGTCTTTCCCGCATCGCGCGAGCGGTAGACGCCGCGGTCGGTGGAGTCGCTCCACAGCTTGCCGGTCACGCAGGCGTAGACGACGTTGCTGTCGCCCGGCTTCACGAAGACCTTGACGATGCGCTCGGACTCGGGGAGTCCCATGTTCGTCCAGGACTCGCCGCCGTCTTTCGAGCGATAGATGCCGTCACCGATCGACACCGAGTTGCGGGTCCACGCCTCCCCCGTTCCGACCCAGATCGTGTCCGTGTCGTTGGGGTCGATCGTCACCGCGCCGATCGACTGGACCGGCTGCTTGTCGAACTTGGGGGTGAACGTCGTGCCGCCGTCGGTGGACTTCCAGATGCCGCCGCTCGCCGCGCCGACGTAGAGAACCACCGATCCGTCTTTCCGATGCGCCGCCGCCAGCGCGGCGATCCGGCCGCTCATCGCGGCCGATCCGATGTTGCGGATACCCAAGCCCGAGATCACGCCGGAATCGAGCGTGGGCGCCGCCGCCCCCGCCGCGCCGGCCATCAGCAACAGCGCCGTCAGGGCCCCGAGCGTCCTCACTTTCCACCTCCGGGGAAGCCGAACGTCTTGGCGTCGACCGGCGTGTTGAGCTCGACCTTGTCCAGGTGGCTGTTTCCGGACTCGAACGGGAAGTAGATCCCCTCGACCTTCTCGTACTCGCCCAGGTCGGTCGTTTGGACTTCTTCCTGTCCGCGGACGATGCGGTGGTTGACCACGCGGATCGCCAGGAACGCATCGGGGTCGAGGAAGTACACCGCGTTGTCCCCGTTCTTCAGCTTGACGCGCAGCTTGTGGGCTTCGGTGCCGTCGATGTCCTCGGTTCCGAGGTATTCGATCGTGTTCCCCTTCGCTTTGTAGTCCACCAAAGGACCCGCGATGTCCGACGCCTCGATCAGCGGCTTCGCATCGTCCGCGCTCAGCTTTTGCGGTTCCTTCCGGCCCCCGAACGGGGAGATCGACCAGGCCTGCTGCCCGTCCCAGGCTTGGATCGCGGTCATTCCCTGAAGGCTGAACTCTCCGCGATAGCCGTCGGGTGCGATCGCCCAGGATTCGACCTTCGCGTCGAGACCCCCGCCCACGCGGACCTTGCCGACCGTGTGCATGGACTTGATCGCCTTGAGCTTGGCCTCGCCGCCGAGCGCATCGAGGTGCTTGGCGACCAGCTCCTCTGCGGTCATCGCGGCTGCCGGTACGACGGCCAACAGGCTGGCCAGCGCGAACACGAAAAATCGACGCGTCATCTTCGTCCTCCCCCGAATGTCCACCCCTTATACGGGGCGCATCATAGTTCGGCTCACATGACACGAATTTCGCCGGCCGATCGTCTCCTCAACGTGGCGCATGTGCCCAACTCAAGGAGACAGACGATGAGACTTCGGACAGCCGCATTCGCAATCGCAGCCGCGCTGACCCTGGCGATCCTCCCCGCGGCCGCCGGCCACGGGCCGAAAGGGATGGACCCCATCCTCCACATCACCAGCCGGCTCGGCCTGTCCGACGCCCAGACGGCGCAGGTCGAAGCCATCGTCGCCCGATACGACGACGGCGCGTTGGGCAAGGCGATGGACGGGATGCACGGCGCCCATGCGACCCTCGAGCACACGATCCACGATGTGACGGCATCCGACGCGCAGGTGCGCGAGGCCGCCGCGGCCGTCGCGCTGCTCCAGGCGCAAGCCGCCGTCGAGCATCACCACATGGCCGCCGAGATCGGAGCCGTGCTGACCCCGGATCAACGGGCCCAGCTCGCCGAGATGTTCGCCAACATGAAGGAGCGCCACGGCCCCGACCAGCACTGAGCGAAGCCCACGGGCCGGATTCCGGGGTAGGCTCCGGAATTCGGCCCCGGGCCGGAAGCGGCGAGGATGGAAGCGGCCGAGGTGGCGGAAACGTTCTCGAACGACCGACAGGTGCTCGACTCGGCGCGCGGCGGCTCGGAGGAGGCCGGCCGGCGGCTGATGAGAGAGCACGGGCCCTCGATGCTCCGTGCCGCGTGGCACGTATTGGGCCGCTATGGAGGGATGGATGCGGAGGACGTCGTGCAGGAAGCGTTCCTCACCGCGCTGACGACCGAGGCTCTCCCTTACGGCGACGTGGGGGCGTGGCTCCGTTCGATCGCGGTCCGCAAGGCCCTCGATGCCACGCGTCTCGCGCGCCGCAGGGCCGAGGTCGCGGGCGAATCTCCGCGGTCGGCTGCCCCGTCGATCGAGACGCTCGCCGTTCGCCAGGCGCTCTCGCGTCTGAGCGCGGCTGACCGCGCGGTTCTCGTGCTCGTCGAGCTCGAAGGGCGGTCGATGGCCGAAGCCGCCGTCGCGCTGGGCACGACGAACGTCGGCACGCGTCTTCGGGCGGTCCGCGCCCGGCGTAAACTGGCCCGCCTGTTGTCCGGAAGGGAAACACCATGACCGAGATCAAAAAGGGGACACGCCCCTTTGAAACGGGGCCTGTCCCCTTTTCGGTCGCCGAGGGGGACACGCCGGCCGACGTGTCGCGGCTGGTCGGCGCGGTTCCGGCGTTGATGCGCGAAGCGCGGCGGCGCGCGACGGATCCGCGCCCTTCGATGACGCTGGCCCAGATCGCGGCGTCCGCGATTCCGCGGCTCGCCGCGGCCACCGCCATCGCCGTGATCGGAGCGGTTTCGTACCTCGCGTGGGTGGGTACCCAGCCTGCCGCGCCGCCGGCGGCGGCGACGACGACGACCGTGAAGACGTTCGAGTCGGTGGTGATCGACGGAGGCGCCCCGCGCAGCGCCGACCCCGTCTTCGACGCGCTTCTTCTTTCCGGGCGCAGCGATGGCTGATCCGGTGCCGCCGGGCCCGGTCCGTGCGCAGCTCGCCGTCGTCGGCGTGTTCGCGCTGGGAATCGTCTTCGGCGCGGCGCTTTCGTTCGTGATCATCCACCACGTGCTCATCCCCCGAGGCCCGAGGGGCGAGCGAGGCGGACCGCCTCCGATCGAGCGGATGACGCAGGATCTCGGCCTCGACGACGCGCAACAGCAGAAGGTCAGCGAGATCCTCGAGCGCGGCCACGCGACCGTGCGCGGCGTGCTCGACGAGACGACGCGCGACATCCGCGCGGTCTTGCGCCCCGATCAACGTGAGAAATTCGACCGCTACCGCCCACGCTCGCCGTTCCCCCCGCATGGCGAGCACGGCCCCCACCAGGAGCCGATCCCCCTACAGCACTAGCGGAAGCTACGGATCAGGACGGCGTCGCTGCTCCGCTTGCCGGCGTCGATCAAGATGCGCTTGCCGTCCTTGGTCCAGTGGATCCCGAAGATCTCGTCGCTGGTGAACCGTGCGATCTGCGTCGGCTTCGAACCGTCGGGAGCGGTCACCCAGACGCTCCAGACGTCGCCCGTACGGCGTGCGAGGGCGAACCGCGTGCCGTCCGGGGACCACTCGAAGGCCGTGGTGCGCCCTTCGTTGAAGTTCGTCACTCGCTCCGTCGGGCCGCCCGCGATGGGGACCCGGCGCACGTTGCGCAGGGGATCGGCCTGGTCGGTGTAGGTGATCGAGGCACTGTCGGGGCTCCATGCGATCCCCGCGAAGTTCGCCGGAAGGTCCACGTTGCTCACGACCGACGAGCCGTCGGCGCGCGCGACGCGGGTGGACGTGCGGATGAGGCCGTCGGCTCCGGTCGACAGGTCGAAGTAGAGGACCAGCTTGCAGTCCGGGGAGATCAGCCCTCCGCCGGCTCGAGCTCCCAGGCTGCGTGCCGCCCCGCCGCCCATCGGCATGACCCACGTCGCGCGCTCCGTGTCGAGCTGCACGAAGGTCACCAAAGTCCCATCGCGTGCGACGTCGGCCAGCTGGGCAGGCACCGTCGAGGTGAGCTCCTTCGCGTGCGTCCCGTCGAGGTCGACGCGCCACACGTGAATGCCACCGTCCTTGTCGAGGTGGTTGTAGGCGACGCCCCCGGGAAACGCCTGGGGGTTCACGGACAGTCCGTCGCCCGAGGTCAAGGCTCTCGGCTCGCCGCCGTCGGGGCTCATCGCCCAGAGCTGGACGTTTTGGTCGTGCGCGGCGGAGTAGACGATCGATCCGTCGTAAGCGGTCACCGATTGGATGGGGGAGCTCTCGGCGTTGGTGAATTTCGTGATCGGCTGAGCCTCGGTCCCGGACGGATCGGCGAGCCAGACGTTCGAGATCCGGTTGAACCGCACGGCCGCGATCGCCTCGTCTCCCCCGGAGGCCGAGACTTGGAAGTAGTCGTTGACGTCGTTGGTCAGACGGCGCGAGACGCCGCCCGGGTAGCTGACGATCGAGATCTGCCGCGAGACCGAAAGGCCGATGTCGAGCCCGGATCGCACGATGCCCGTTCCGTCGGGCAGCCACGCGACGCTCTCGTGGACGGACCCTTTCGCGACGTTGACGTCCTGGCGCCGCCCGCTGTCCACGTCGAGCACGGCGAGCGTCGCGACGAACGCACCCGAGGACGTGTCCTCGTCGATGAAGGCGATGTGACGGCCGTCGGGCGACCACGCGGGGGCCGCCTGCGCGGTATGAGGCTGCGGGATCGAGGTGATCACCCGCTCCGCTCCCGCGTCCAGGTCGAGGACGACGAGGTCGGTCTTGAGCTGAGTCGGCATGCCGCGGACGAAGACGGCACGTTTGCCGTCCGGGGAGAACGACGCCCGCGAGTCGACGTCGAAAGCGCGCTCGCGGGAGGCGCCTCCCAAGGACGGGACCTGCATCAGGGCCCGGTAGTTCGGCGTGTCGCGGCGCCGCTTCAGGTAGTACAGGTAGTTGCCGTCGGGGGAAAACGACAGCCCCTGAAAGAGCCCCTCCTCCGACGGGACGATCTCGACGTCGCTCCCGGTCGCCACCTGGCGGACGCGAACGCTCCCCTGGCCCACCTTCCCCGTGAGATACGCAAGGTAGCGGCCGTCCGAGGAGATCGCCGTCTCGGTCACGTCCCCACGGCTCGTCAGGATCGACATCCGCATGGTCTCGAACGGCCGGGACGAAGACTCGTTCCGCCCCCGCTGCATCGCCCACAACGCGAGCCCGACCGCGGCGACCGCGACGATCCCCAAGGCGGCGGCGATCGGGAACCAGGAGCGCCTTTTCTGGAACGCGAGCGGCGACCGCCCGATGATCGTCGTGGTTCCGCCCGACACGGGGAGCGAATCCCACTCGTCGACGATCTCGCGCAACTCGAGCGCGACGTCCTTCATCGACTGGATCCGCTGGTCCGGGCTCTTGGCGAGGCAGCGGCGAATCACGCGGCGCAGCTCGGCGGGGACGTTGGGGTTTTTTTCTTCGACGGGCTGGGGCTTGTCGTGGATGATCTTGTGCATCGTCTCCACGGCCGACTCCGCGACGAACGGCCGCTGGCCCGTCGCCGCCTCGTACAGCACGCACCCGAACGAGAAGACGTCGGACCGATGGTCGACCGTCTTCGACTGCACCTGCTCGGGGGACATGTACCCCGCCGTTCCCATCAGCGTCCCGGCGCCGGTTTGCGGTTCGAGGCGCGTCGGCGCGCTGGTCTGCTCGGGCTCCGGCTCGCGGCGCTCGGTCAGCTTGGCGAGCCCGAAATCGAGGACCTTCGCGAAGCCGTCGGCCGAGACCATGATGTTTCCCGGCTTGAGGTCACGGTGGATGATTCCCGCCGAGTGGGCCTTCGCCAACCCCTCCGCCGCCTGGGACAGGTAGCCGCAAACGGTCCGCAGGTCGGTCTTGTCGTCGTGGATCAGCGTCGAGAGCGTCTTGCCGGTGATCAGCTCCATCGACATGAACTGGACCGGTGTCGAGTCGGACTCGACCGTGCCGTCTTTGGCGCGCACCACGTCCTGGCCGATCTCGTAGATCGTGACGATGTTGGGATGGCTCAGGGACGAGGCCGACTTGGCTTCCAGGACGAACCGCCGCACCCGGTCGTGGTCGACGACCAGCTCGGGCGGGAGAACCTTGAGCGCCACGTTTCGCTCGAGCGACTGGTCCTGGGCGAGGTAGACCTCGCCCATGCCACCCACGCCCAACGGCCCGACGACGCGATAGCGCGAGATGACGTCTTCGGGGTGAAGCGTGCGACCGGTTCTCAAGAAAACCCTTTCATGACGATCGATGATACGCGCGACCTCGCGCCTTGGTGACAGGATCCGGGGGGTGGCACGTGTAGATACGTGATGGCTGCCACCGGGGTTATGGACGTACGGGCGTTCGGCTCACATCGCTGACGTAAGATCTCCCGGCGATGACCGGGATCCAGCGGCTACTGCCGCTCTTCGTCGAGGCGAAGGGTTATTACCTGCTCCCGGCCGTGGCGGCGGCGTGGGTCATCGCCCGCTATTTCGTGGCGCGGTCGGGGCGGCTGGCGCTCATGCGGCCGCTGACCCTCGCCCTCGCCGCCACAGCCGTGTTTTCGGTCCCGGTCTGGTTCAACTTCTTCAACTATCACTTCGGCGGGTTCGTCAACCCGCACGAGTTCTTCCACTACTACCTCGGCTCGAAGTACGCGGCGGAGATCGGGTACTTCGACCTGTACAACGCGGCTCTCGTCGCCGACGCGGAGACCGGGCTCATGTTCCGGCCCGCCGACGGGCGCATCCGCGACCTTTCGACGTATGGGGAGATCCCCATCGCCCAGGTGCTGGCGGACGCCCCGCGGGTCAAAGCCGCGTTCTCCGCCGAGCGCTGGCGAGACTGGGTGAAGGACGTCTCGTATTTCAAGCGCCGGCTGCGCGGCCAGCAATGGAACGAGGTTCTTCGGGACCAGGGATACAACGCCACCCCGGTCTGGTCGATGCTCGTGGGAGCCGGGCTGACCGGGCGCATCGGCACGGACGATCCTTCGGGCCTGACGTTTCTCGCGCTCCTCGACGTCGCGCTCCTGGCGGCGGCGGCCGCGTGCGTCGCTTGGGCGTTCGGGGTGTGGCCGTCCCTGCTGATGATCGTGTTCCTCGCCTCTTCGTACCTGATGGCGCACGTCCACATGAAGGGTGCGCTCTTGCGCACCGATTTCGTCGTTTCGCTCGTCGTCGCGATGTGCCTGCTCCGCAAGTGCCGGCACGGCTGGGCGGGCGCCTTGGTCGGCTATTCCACGCTGGCCCGCGTCTTCCCCGCGATCTTCCTCTTCGGCCCGGTGGTCCTACTCGCGACGGACCTCGTTCCCGTGGCCAAGGAGGCGTCGCAACGGATCGGCCGTCCCGTCAGGACCGCCGCCTTCGCGGCGGGATCGACCGCCGTCGCCGCGATCGGCCTGGTCGTCGTGTGGTGGGCGATGGGGAGCGGTCTGCGACGGGTCGTCGCATCCAAGCTCGGCGGTCCCGCGGTGCTCTTTTCGATTGC
>Ga0068859_100001612_pt1 | contig 23064 bp, 16 predicted proteins | sample KBSSwiS22_FD_66585 | JGI IMG/M metagenome (GOLD analysis project Ga0068859, IMG submission 66585) | Switchgrass rhizosphere microbial communities from Kellogg Biological Station, Michigan, USA - KBS Switchgrass S2-2 | ecosystem: Host-associated > Plants > Roots > Rhizosphere > Soil ...
GCGAACACCCGTAGGTTCCGGGCGTTTAGCCACTCCAAGCATTAGTTCGACATCCGGAGGCGTGGTGTTTCCTACCTCAAAGGGAAGGATTGTCAGGTCGACAGGGCCCGAATTGATCGACTTCAGATAGTAGCCTGCAGGAATTCCAGACATGGAAATCCGGTACCGGCTCCTCGGAAGCAGGAACTCAAACGTTCCATCGCCCTGAACAAATGTGGTTACGAATTCGCTGCCATTACTGCGGATGGCCTGAACCGGCAAGGCCGTGCCACGACTGGAAAGCGGTAAGGCGCTCCCATCTTCGACAGCAACCCGTCCTTTGACGGCAACATACACTGGCAGCAGTACTTCAACGTTTTCTAGATCGGCCTTTTCCACGTTCAGAGGTGCGGCCGACCAACCCAACGGCACAGGACTCAGCTGAATCTGATATCGGCCTTCGGGAACATTCGAGAATGTAAAGGAGCCATCCGTCTCGACACGAACAACTGGGGAACAACCCACTCTGGATCCGGTGAGCGAGATCGACGAGATCACGGATCGAGGAGTGCCGACCAATCGTCCGCTGACTGAAGCTCCGGCATTGCAATCGACGACGGGCATCACGACATCAAGGACGTCCTCTTCTACCACGCTAAGGTTCACAGTAGTCGTTCCACGCAGCGATGACGTCAGACGGTATTCGCCGGGTGCAACCCGTGGAAACTCAAACGCGCCATCTCGCGAAATGTTCGATTGCAGTGAAGCCCCAATTGGCCCTCGCGTTTGTGGTGTTAGATTCACTGTCCCGCCTTCTCCCATTTGCATCGTGGACGGGACTGCGAGTCGCCCGGCGACCGTCAAACTTGTCGGTCGCGCCATTGAGAAATCGATTCCTGACAGGATGATGCCGGCGTCCACATCGATTGCAGTGGCTCGGTCAATTGTCGTTGCACTCGGGTAGTAACTGGGAAGGTCGATCAATCCCGCGAAAATATAGTAGCGTCCGGGCGGCAGGTTCTCGAGTCTGTATCGTCCGTCGCTGTCGGTCAGGCTGATACCGAAAAGTGCTGCCGTGCCCGTCTTGTTCGAAGCTTCAGCAGCAGGCACCGCGGCAATTCTGACGTTCGGCTCAGGGATACCTTTTGTGGAGAAGAGGCGGCCGGTCACCGTTCCAGGTTGAACCTGCTGGACAGGTATCTGCGATTGCACAAGGAAGAATGCTGCAAACCAGAACCGCATCATGCCGGGGACTCCTCAGGGTGTTGCGGTTAGCCTATCACATTGGTTGAGCAACAGCGGCCGGAGACCGGGCCTCCAAACTCTAGCTCGGCAGTTGTGGCAGCATGCCGATCTGCTGGTAGAGGGTAAGGAAGTCAAAAGTATTCCATCCATCGACGATGTAGCCGTCGCGCACGCGAACCATGCACATTCCCCAGAAATCGATTGGCAGGCCCGTGGCAGCCTGGCCGAGATGTGGGCCTTCGTGTGTGCCTGTAACATGACACAACGCCGTGACCATCTCACCTTCCGTGACGGTCTGAGTCACCTCAACGCGGATATTTGGAAACGCGTCCCGGAATGCTCTGAAGAACGGTCGAAATCCGTCACGCCCTCGAATTGGTGAGCCATCGGGAGTGGGCAGCCCATGGACGAGGCCGTCGGCGGCAAAAAGCCGATCGATGGTATCCTCTCTCTTTTGATTCCAAAGTTCTTCGAACCAGGTGCGAACCACGGCATCAGGTGTATCGGACATGGCAACTCCTTTAGGCGCCGCACAGCATATCAGCAAACCGAGCAGCGGGCACAAGCGCACCCTTTCCCCGCGGGCGCGCTAATTCATGGCAGCGTTCAAAAAGAGTTTGTCGAAGGGTTGTTCGCGCGCTAAATCAACGTCGCTCGAGGATATCGTCGAGAAGGGCACGGGTTCCATTGATACGTTCGAGCCGGGGGTATCGCAGACCGCCGTGGTAATCCAGGCGTACCGTTCGGTAAAGATCGCCCTGCTTGACTAACAATTCGACTGCCGGTCCATTCTCTTTGGTTCCTTTGACCGCCGCCTTCAATTTTTCACCGTCGAAGGCGATGTTGTTGACGGCAACGATCTGTCCGTCTGAAGCCAGTCCGGCACGGAAAATCGGCCCGTCCCACATGACAGACGTAATCTTGCCAGTGCTATCGATCACGGCGCCGATGGAAAATGTCAGGTCCGTGACCTTGCGTCGCGACTCATTCGCTTTGGCGAAATCTGTCGGAGTCTCCGTATAGATCAGCCGGTAACCGCCACGTTCAAAGCCATCGAGCGGTGCGCGGGGTGATGTTTCGTCCAATCTTGCCCGCAGGAACGTTGCCCAATCGTAAGGCTCGATAGCATTCAGGGCACTAACGACATCTTCGAACGTGTATGTCATCTGCCCCCAATCTCCGTCGTTAACTCCAAAAAAAGCACGGGCGAAAGTGTCGAGTGAACGGCGGTTCCCGGAGCGCTGGCGTATGAGCGTGTCTACTTCCAGCCAGAGTAGCAGGCCTTCCTGATAGTAGTCCTCACTGCGCTGCCAGCTTGTCCACGGTATAGCACGACGGCGCGCGATGATCGGATCGTTTGTTGTGTCCTGCAGGTTCCGCCATGTTCGACCCGCACGAACGTCATACGCGGCTGCCGTGGTGGCCAGGCCGTCGAGGGCCTGCTGGCGTGTGACAAAACCCGCACGTGCGTGCAAAACCTGTCCGTAGTATTGAGTCTGTCCTTCATAGACCCACAGCAACGAATCCCGCATCGGCTCATTGAAATTGGGAGTCCAAAGATCCGCCGGGCGGCGGTATTTTCCGTTCCAGGAGTGGTTGTACTCATGAGCGAGAAGATCGCGGCTGATAAGTGCTGTATCCCACGTCGTAAAGTACTTCGGTTCTGCGCCATTGTCGCTGGATCGCTGATGCTCAATGCCTGCAGTCGCGAGACGATCGCTGAGCGACAGCAGGAAATCATAGTGGTCGAAGTGGCGAGCCCCATATAACTTGTCGGCCTGCTTTACGAGTTCCTTGTGGATTTCGAGAACCTTGGGCGCAACATTCAGGAAATCCGGCTCATCGGCCATTACGTTCAGTGTCACGCGCGAACGTCCGCCGGGATCGAGATCGATCTTCTTGAAATGCTTTCCGGCGATGACAGGTGAATCGACAAGCGTCTCAAACGATACTGTCTTGAATACAGTTACCGTGCCGGCTGTTGATGCGGGCTCGAGTGCTGTGCCGAATTCCCAGCCAGGGGGAAGAGTCAGGCTGGCCTCAACCTGTATTTGCCGTGCGAAGTGTCCTGCAGGATACAGGGCGGCGGCGTACCAATTCAGCCGCAGCATTTCTCGAGTGATCGCCGCGCCTCCCTGTGAGCTTTCCACAGGCGTTAGATATTGCGCTTCAATGTTGAGTGCATTCGCTCCCGAAGGAACCTCAACATGAAACGCATAGACATCGGCGGTGTCCCGCGCCCACTTTACCGGCTTTCCTGCAGAGGTGATCTTCAATCCGGCATAGTTATAGAGCGGGCCGTCAGGGGAGTGCGTGCCTGGAATCCATCGCGGGTAGAGCAGAACCATTGGGCCGGTCTTGTTTACTGGGATTGTCTGTCGAATGCGGTAGATGCGGCGATCCAGATCTGTCGCATCGACATCCAGACGCATGACTCCAGGGTAGGGGACGTCCCTTGGGGCTTCGATCGCGGCCGGCATGGGCGCCGGTTGCGGAGCTCCGCGAGGACCCTGGGCATACGTCAACCGGGACAAGAGAAGCAGAACGCAAAGGTTGCGCAGCATGAATTTCAAATCGGTAGACCCGAGTAGCGAGGATAAGCGATTTGTCGCACGTGCGTCGACCTTAGTTTGCCACTTTTACAACTGCACCGCTGGCGCTAGCGCACTCAAATAGTTTGCTGCAGGCCTTCGCCTTCAGATCAAGCCACGTGCCGCCCCGGATGATCGACCAGATCGATCATAGTAGGTCTGGCCAGACGTTTGAAGTCATCGAAGGACATCCGAATGGTGTCGTCGTGGCTCCCCGCATTGAATTCGATACTGTCGTTCTGCGAAAGCGACGTATCGCAATACGTGCTGACGCCGAACAGAATACCAAGTGGCGGCATCGCCCCAAGCTCGCAGGAAGGAAACGCATCTGTGAATTCGTTTTCAGTGGCGAGTCTCATGTTTTCGGAACGTGTGATGAACTTGAGGTGGTCCAGGCTGACCCGCTGATTTGAAGGGACGACAGCCAGCAACAACGCTCCGTCGGCATGAATGACGACCGACTTCGCCATTTCCTTGCTGGGGACGTGCAGGGATTCGGCGATTCTCTGAGCCGTGTAAGCGGTCGGATGCACATGATGCTCGAATGGCACCTGCTTTTGATCCAGATATTGTCTGAGTTTGATTGAAATCGACATGGCACACTCCTTTTTGTGGCGTGCAATGGCCGTTTAGCGAAATTCTGGCACAGGGAGTGGCTACGGGCCAGAAATTGTAGGCATCCTGCTTGCTGAACAACTAACGACGTGGCGAGAGCTTGCGAATCGCTTCCTGGGCAGCGTCGCGCACCGTTGCATGCTGCGGGCCCTGGGAGTGACTCGGCCGCTCCGAACGCTCTGTGTCGTTCAGCAATTTGGTGAGGAAGGGAATCGACTCCGCATTGCCTGCGCCCTCTCCCAGCGCCCATGCCGCAGTGCAGCGTACCTCGGCAACGGGATCGGCCAGAGCGTCTTCGAATACGCGCCGATGCCGTTGACCTTCGCCCACGAACACCAGCGCGATGAGGTAGTCCGCTTTTTCCCGGCCGGCAGCATGCGAAATTGCGGAGACGAGAATGCGCTGTGCACTCGATTCGATATCGGTCAGACGAGTGATCTGCCATCTCGCGTCCTCCGAGACATAGTCGTCATGGGAATACCGGGCAGTTGAGGAAAGCATATGCGCGAGTGCCAGTACCGACCGGTGGTCGTCCAGCGGAATGTTGAACACGACATCGATGGGGATGCTGCCATCTGCGCGCTGGAGCGAGAACATCAGGTCGGCCGCTCTAGGGTCGTGTGTGGCGCCGAGGAAGGCGAGCAGTTGTGACGGGTTCCTTCTGGGATCATGCAGGAATTGCTCAGCTCGGGACAATCCGAAGTGATCGCGCACCAGCAGGTGAATGAAGCGCAGTGAACCTGGTCCGGGCCGAATCAGCAGGTGAAGTCGCTCGGCTTGATCGATAAACCGGTCGGCCCGGTCTCCGAGAAGTGAGTCAAGAGTTCGCTCGATTGGAGTGCCGGTAAAGTCGTTGATGCCGCCTCGATAATCCACACTGGCGATGGCGGCCTCAGCCAGCACGTCGTAAGTCTGCTCTAAAGAAAACTCGTGAGCCGCCCCGGCTCGCAGAGCTTCGTGTTCGAACCGACGCTCGATGTATCGCCGAAAGATGTGCTCACGGAGCGCGCCTGAACTTCGACTGGAGCCTTGCAAGTCGACGAGGGGCTTGCTGTGATCACCAAACGCAAATGTCAGCAGCGAAAGCAGGAGTGGTGTTCGGACCATTTCCCGCAGTTCTTGATCCTGCGCGATCGCTGCGGCAAGCGCTGGTTGATCGGCGAGGTAAGTCCGTAACTGACTATCGTCCAGCGCTTTGAGTGTTACGGCATCACGCAGCGCGATCGGTCTGCCAATTTCATCAAAATCGCGCGCGCGGCAGGACATCAACACCTGGTTGCCGTCGAGACATGTCTCAAGGGCCTCCATAAACTCCGTTCGCAACGATCGTATGCTTTTTGAGGGGGCGTCCTGGCGTAACGATTCGGCGGAAGCAGTTGCCTTGAGGTTCGGCGCAAGTTCGTCGAGACCATCGAGAAGAAGGAGCGCTCGCCCCGCAAGAATCTCGCGCTCGGCATCTGCGGTTGGATAGGCACCCGCGGCGAGCCAGTTCACTAACGACGGTGTCCCACGTTCCGCCCATTGGGCAATGCGACCGACGACAGGCAGAGGAGCGTCGCGATTCTCAAGACGTTCGACGACTGCTTCACGCGCGAAAGCCATCAGGGTTGTTGTCTTACCGGCACCAGGATCGCCAAGGAGCAGGAGCTGGGCGCGTGCGTGTTCGAACGCCTCGAAAATGTTCCTGAAATGCCTTTCAGGTTCAGGCGTCAGACGCGCAGTGTCTCCTACCGGCAATGCAGCGGAGAAGAAACTCATTGGTAAGGTCTGCGTTGTTCCTTTCGCCCACACTCCGGGCGCTCGAACGGCGTTGCTGGACGATCGGGCGGAGAGGTTCACGAGTGAAAACACAGTCGCCCTCAGATAGGCCACAATTTGCCGGTAGAGCTCCTCGAGATAAGGGCGGAATGGGTCATGAGGCGCGACCCGGCCTGGCATAGCGGTCTCTTTGCGAAGCCGATCGAGGAGAAGGCCAAAGCCGTAGGAAAAATCAAGATGACCGGGCCGTTCGGGCCTCCAGAACGGGAGCCAGGTCAGGTGATTAATCAGCACGGGTATACGTCCGACAGGAAAATTCGGAGCTACGACCGGAGAGATTGGGATGCCGCATCCCTGCGCGTAGGTAATCTCGCGACGAACGAAGCTGTCTTTCTGAGTTGCAATTGACGCAGTGACGCACACCACGACGTGGGCAGACTGCTCGATGGCCCTCTCGATTTCCGCGGAGAAGTCCTGATACGGATCGATGTCTCGCTGGTCTCGCCAGGTCGGCATTCCGGCGTTGGTCAGTTCATCCTGTATTTGAGTCGCCAGCCCGAGTCCATCCAACCTTGCGTAGCTGACGAAGACATGCTTCGCAGGAACCATCGCCGCCTTTACGTCACCCCCGTCTCGAGCCGAGCAGTTTTCTGAACCGCACGTTACATAGAGTACGACAATCCGAAAGGGATCTTCTCGCAGGCATTTCCTCTGCCGCGACTATCCCTGCGTACATCGTTCGGGTGCCGGCTATTCGGGTTGATCCTTAAGAGCGATCCGACCGATCTTCACATCCGCCCTAATGTAGTTTGTTGGAGGCCCCGGGGCCCCAGTTATGCGGCGCATGGCATGGAGTTGCCCCACGTGCGTCAGTGCGTCCGCAAATGGACCCTGGACAAGTTTGAGATCCATCCCCGGCTCCATTGCGGCGCCTTCAGCGAGCTTTGCATCCACCTGGGCGAGGAGCGAGTAAAACCGATCAATGTCCCCCTGCCAATCGAGCGCATCGTGATGCAAGCGTTCCGTGCCGGTCACCGTTGCCAGCGCGAACGCCATCACGTTGGTCATATGAAGGATGAGTTCGCGCGCAGTCATCCCTCCATCGGCAAGACACACACTTTCGAGAGCCGCCGGTGCATCGCGTAACGACCGGCTTGCACGGAATGCAATCGTCGCGACGAGATGGCGAAGAACTCTGGTTGTTTCGGGCGAAATCAAGGACGTCATCGGGGCTCCAATCTTCCAGCCGGTCTCCACGATAGCTGCTCAACCTCTGCACGGACAAGCCGGCTTTGCGAAAAAAGAGCAGCACAAGCGGTGTTAGTTGCCCCAAACTTGTGGATCTATGGCAGACAGCGGCACACAAGACTACCTTGAAAAGATTTATGAGCAGCGGTTCTCCAGTAAGGAAGAATACCGTCGCAAAATTTGGAAGACTCTCGTCTCCGATTGGTTCAATCGCTATGTTCCGGTTCAGGGTTCTGTCCTGGATCTGGGTTGCGGATACGGTGAATTCATAAACGCCATTCAGGCGTCCGAGCGGTACGCTATGGACCTGAATCCACGCTCTCGACAGTGTTTGGATCCGGGGGTCCGCCTGTTTCAGCAGGACTGCTCAGAGCAATGGCCTTTGCAGGACGACTCCCTGGGATTGGTCTTTACCAGTAACTTTCTGGAGCACCTTCCTACCAAGGAGAAGATCGAGTTAACCATTCGGCAGGCTTGCCGTTGTCTGCGTCCGGGTGGGCAGTTTGTAGCGATCGGCCCGAATGTTAAGTATCTTCCGGGCGCCTATTGGGATTTCTGGGATCATCATGTGCCACTGACAGAAGCCAGCCTCGCGGAGGGGCTTCAGTTGGCCGGCTTTCGGATAGATAAGATCATTCCGAGATTTCTGCCATACACGATGGCCACGGGCCGCCAATATCCCGTGTTCTTTCTTCGCGCATACCTCCGATGTCCTCCGATTTGGCCTCTTTGGGGACGCCAGTTCCTCATCGTTGCAAGTAAGTAGCGCGCAACCTCAACATGGCAAACGAACGTTGAACAACAAACGTTGAACAATTTCTTTGCTCTTCTGGAGAGGAAATGTTCACTCTTTAATGCTCATTTGCCAGGTTGAGTAGTCCGTCCCCTAACTCCCTTTCCCTTCGCAGTCAGAGTGTCACTGGCATCGTAGGCTTGCTTGAGCCAGTCGGTGAGGGGCGCCTCGACCTGGTCCCGGTGGGTGATGTGGACAAGGTGAGCGACTTTCAGTTTCGAAGACTGCAGCGTTTGCCGAATCAAGGGAGATTTGACCTTGCGTCCGAGAAAGAAACAAACCTCCAGCACTTTCTTTTTTGGGCGAACAAAGAAATAGCATGCTTTCCGCGAGAACATGATCGAGTGGTGAGACGCATAAATGCGCTGCTCTCCGAACTCGCTTGCCGTTTCACGTAATCGTTCCCATGCGTCCTTGAGATCTTCGTGGAGGACTGCGGTAAGAGCCTTTTCCGTCGTGGTCCAGCAGTCGTGGAGTTCGTTTTCGTCAATCCACTGACGACAGTGATAGCACTCCCGGCCCGTGGCGGGTTGGTGGGTCTTCACCTGAGATTGCCTTCGATATCGGTCAGCACAATCGGCGCGACACCGGCGCTCTTGAGAGGCGCCTCGATACTCGCGCGATCGCCGACAATCACAATCGTAAGGTAATCGAGATCGATATATTGTTTAGCGACGCGCACAACGTCTTCTTTCCGGATGTCGGAGATCTTTGCGGAGTATTGCTGGTAGTAGTCGTCGGGAAGGCCCTGAGTCCAGAGTGAAACGATTGCGCTATTGATGCTCTGCACCGAGGCAAAGGTTCCGGGAAGGCGCTGTATCAGCGAGTCCTTCGCTGTAGTCAGTTCCTCATCCGTGATCGGTCGGGATCCTTCGATGCCACGCAATTCCTTCATGAACTCGACGAGCGCTGCGTCGGTTTTCGCCGAAACAATATCGCCGCCCGTTCTGAAAGCTCCGGGGCCTTTTCCGTAAGCAAAGGACGAACTTATGCCGTAGCTGTAGCCTTTTTCCTCACGGATGTTGGCGTTCAACCGAGACTGAAACATTCCCCCCAGCATCGTATTCATGACTTGCAGGGCATAGTAGTCGGGCGTATTCCGTGGCGGTCCAGGATTGCCGATTGCAAATGTGGATTGAGCAGCACCCGGCTTGTCGACAAGAAAGATCGTAGGGGAATGCGGGGCAGGCAGAGCGGGATAGGCGAACGCGGGCTTCTCGCCGCCTTTCGGCCACGCTCCGAGTGCTTTCTCGACCGTGTTTTTCACTGAAGAGGCATTCACATCGCCGGCGACGGCGATCAGCGCACGGCCGGGTTGGAAATATGCTTTATGAAACGCTGCAACTTCGTCGCGAGTTATGGCCTTAAGCGACTCTTCCGTTACGTTCTGCCCGAACGGATGGCCAGCTCCATAGAGGATTCTCGGGAAGACACGCGAAGCTATGGATGCCGGCTGGTCCTTCGCCTGCGTGAGGGCGACAAGACGCTGCGCGCGTAACCGCTCGAGTGCTTCAGCCGGGAAGGCAGGATTCAGAAGCATATCGGCCAGGATATCGAGCGCCTGCGGAAACTTGCTCGTCGTTGACTGGAAACCCATCGATCCGCTTTCACCGCCGATGTTGACGTTGATCGAAGTCCCCAGCAACTGCAACGCGTTCGATAGCGCCTCGCCATCGCGGCTCTTGGTTCCTTCATTCATCATTGATGCAGTGATGGCGGCAAGGCCTCGGCGCGATGACGACTCTGTCTGATACGTTCCGCCCTGGAAGGTGATGAGAAAGGCCACGAGTGGCAGATCGTGCTTCTCGGAAACAATCAGTTCAGCGCCGTTTGGGAGTGCAGTCTTCGTCCACGCGGGAACGTGGAGAAATGGTGTTTTTCCAGGGGGTGGAGTTTTTGATCGGTCAAGGCTTTGTTGTGCCAGCGCGACAACGCCGGTGAAAAGCAGAACAAGTGCGAGAGTTGCTTTGCGTCTAACGGGATTCATTGTTCCACCTTCCGATAGGGTTTACTTTCCGATGGCTTCGCCGCCTGGTCCAGTTTGCCCGTGGGCACAATACTCAACACGACACGTCCTTTGGACAGGTACTTGTTGGCCACGCGTTTGACGTCGGCTGAAGTCACGGCGAGCATTTTTTGATATTCCGTCTGAAAGTACCCTGGATTGTTGTGGATTCCCCCTCCATCCGCCAGCGTCATGGATTTGCCGAGGTTTGACTGCAGACCGCTGACAAAGTCGAATTCCTGCCCAGCGGTTGCGCGCTGGATTTCTTCCTGAGTTGGACCTTCGGCTTTCAGTTTATCCAGTATCGCGTCAGCTGCAGCCTCGACTTCCGTCAGGGAGTGGCCGGGGCGCGGTGTGATGGTTATCCGCCAATCGCCAACATCCTCGCTCGAGTCCTGGCGGGCGCCTACCGTCGACGCGGATTGCTGGTCGTAAACAAGCGCCTTGGTAAGCCTTGCCGTGCGGGGGCCCGACATGATCGCATCGAGCACGTAAAGCGCAAAGCGGTCATCGCTGTCCTCCCCGACAGTCGGCCACTGAATGTAAAGGCGTGGCACTTGAACGCGATCTTCGAAAACAAGACGAGTTTCTTTGTCGAGAGTCACCGGACGAATTGACGGACGACTAATCGGTTTACCGCGAGGGATATCTCCGAAGTATTTTTTCACCCAGGTTTTTGTTTGCGTGATTTCGAAATCGCCGGCGATGGAGAGCACCGCGTTGTTTGGAGCGTAGTAGAGCCGGAAAAAGTTCTTCACATCCTCCACAGAGGCAGCCGAGAGATCCTTCATGCTCCCGATAACCGACCACGAGTAAGGATGCGACGGTGGATAGATTGTGCTCGACAGTATCTCGCTCGCCAGGCCATAGGGTTGATTGTCCACACTTTGACGGCGTTCATTCTTCACGACGTCGCGTTGCGCGTTCAATTTGTCAACATCGAGTGCGTCGAGCAGAAAACCCATTCGGTCCGATTCCAGCCATAGCGCTGTTTCGAGATAGTTGGATGGAACAGTCTCGAAATAGACGGTGCGATCGTTGGATGTCGTTCCATTGTTCGAGCCGCCGACGCCTTCGGTGAACCGGTCGTGGACTCCATAGGGCGTGTGCCCGGCGCCTGTGAACATTACGTGCTCGAAGAGATGCGCAAAACCAGTGCGTCCTGGCATCTCGTTTTTGGAGCCAACGTGATACCACGCCGTAACGGCAACAGTGGGCGTAGCGGCGTCTGACGCCAGCACGACAGTCAGGCCGTTCGGAAGTGTGTAGGTCTCAAACGGAATCTTGATGGCGGGAGGCCGTGACTGGAAGCCGGTGGCCGCTGCCACGCAGCCCAAAAGGAGAAGTACCCACAGGCACGCATGTTTTCGCATGGGGAATTATCTCCGCAAAATCGGGGCCAGGCACGCTGTTTCCCTATTTCCCTGCGAGGGGTCGTGAGTCATTGACGGACGAGCGAGGGAAATAGGGAAACAGCGTGCCTGGCCCCGATTTTTCTGCCCGCCTTTATTCCCAGATTTCGGCGTCGGTGGGAACCTTCTTTCCGGTTATCACTTTTCCAATGCGCGAAACATTCATGAGGTGTTTGTAGTCCAGGTTCTCAGAGATCGAGTTTCCACCCCATGAGCCGCACCCGAGTGTCGTGGTCGGAGCAAAGCCGTTGGTCAGGGAGCCTCCGGCCGTGAACGAACACGGCTGGTTTACCACGAGGCGGCTGACGGGCAATTCGAGGCCTGCTTCCCGGATGTTCGACTCGGTATTGGAGTGCACGGCTGCCGAGTGTCCGGCGCCTTCCACAAGAAGGTTTGACTTCGCTTTCGCAACAGCGTCCTTGAAACTCTTATAGGGAAGGATGGCAACTACAGGGCACAACTTTTCCTTCGCGAGAACGTCATCCGTTCCTGCGCCCCTGGCGGGGAGAAGAATAATACGAACGTTTTCAGGAATGTCGATTTCAATCATGGCGCCGATATCCCGACAGGATCTCCCGACAACATCTTTGTTCAGTCGTCCGTCCGGAAAGACAATATCGCGGAACTTCTGAACGATCGCTTCATCCTCGGTGAACCAGACTTTGCCGGTATCTTCGAAAGACTTCAACGCCACGCGGTACTTTTCTTCAGGGACCAGTACGAACTGTTCATGCGAGCAAATGATGCCGTTGTCGAACGCGGCGCCATTGACGATTTTGGTTGCGGCATCGTTGAGATCGGCATCGTTGTCGACGATGACGGGAACATTTCCGGCGCCCACACCGAAAGAAGGTTTGCCCGAGGAATATGCCGACTTCACCATGGCCCCGCCGCCTGTCGCGACGACTACATCGACGACTTTCATCAACTCCTGGGTTGTTTGGATCGTGCCATTCTGAATGGTCTGGACAAGATCGTCCGGGCCGCCATTTTCCTTTACGACCTTCATGAACTCTTTAGTCAGCAGCACCGTCAGCTTTTCCGCTTTCGGATGCGGAGCGAAAATCACGGCGTTTCCCGTCTTTATGGCGAACATGGCGTTGCACATCGGCGTGACCACGGGATTCGTGACGGGAGTGACGGCTCCGACCACGCCCATTGGCTTGGCAACGAATACCATGTTGGTGTCGGCGTCTTCGCCAATGATACCCCGTGATTTTTTGTCCTTTAGATTGTTCCAGATAACGCGCGCTTTGCTCTTGTTCTTCAGGATCTTGTCTTCGTAGACGCCAATCCCGGTCTCATCGACTGCCATCCGCGCCAACGGATCGGCATTGTCATACACATACTTGCCTATGCCCTTGACGATGGCGTCTACCTGTTCCTGGGAAAAAAATTCAAATTTCGCCTGAGCAGCTTTTGCTCGGGTGACCAGTTCCTGGATTTGTTTATCTTCCGTTAAGACGGGGTCCTGCACGCAATGACTCATGGTTTTTGCCTCGATTCCGAAGTATTCGAGAATAGTCGAAAACCGCGAGAGGGTTCAAGTCTGTGAGGCCCGAGCCTGTTTTGGGCCTCTCGCCGGGCGAAGTCATTTTGCTTGCCCGAGTCGATGGCGACTACAATCGATTCGCCGTTCGCATCGAATGAAGAAACAGCCATTGACGAAAAAAGAGACTGAGCTTGTTGGTGCACTTCGCAGGCAACTCAAGTCTCTGGATAGAGATCTCACATACCACAAAGAGGCGCTCGAGCGTTTTCAGCAATCGCCGGAGTGGCGTTGGACGGCGCCCGTTCGCCAGGTTGTTAACTTTTTTCGCAGTTTCGGCGATGAGCCTCTCGCACTCGAGATGGCGCCGACGGCGGTAATCGGAGGCAGGGAAACGACTTCAGCCTCCCGTCCCAACGATTATTTCACCGGGATGTGTCATGTTTCCTTCGAGAACTTCTCCACCTCAGGGGCCAGGCTGGAACCTCCTCGCTCAGACCATCCGGAAATCGCGGCTGTTCTCAAGGAAGTTGCAGCGAAGGAGAAGGAGATTGAGCACCAGAAGTGGGTGTATGAACGGTTTCTGGAATCACCTGCATGGCGTTGGACAGCACCGATTCGCTGGGTAGCGAGTCGATTGCCCGGTTTAAGCAATGGGCATCATTTGATTCGTCCTGCGGATGTCGTGGACACGACGGGTGAAGCTGAGGAGCTGGAAGCGGCCGGGAATCAGATCAAAGCATACGTCACGGATTTATGCCGCGAGTCACTGGCAGATTTTCTCAATTCAAAAGCGCCGCTAGAGTTGCCGCACTCCGAGAATCCCACGATCTCGATCATCCTGGTGCTTTTCAACCGAGCGGAATTAACGTTGGCATGCTTGCGGTCCATTGTTGCTCATCACGAAGTTGAGAGCGAGATTGTGATCGTCGACAACAACTCCAGCGATCAAACCTCGCAGCTTCTCAATAATTTGAGAGGAGCGCGGATTATCCGGAATCCTACCAACGTTCACTTCCTCGCCGCGGCAAATCAGGCCGCCCGCGAAAGCCGCGGCGAATACCTTCTGCTACTGAACAACGACGCCCAATTGCTGCCCGGCGCTGTGCAGAGCGCCTTTCAAACAATTCGATCATCATCCGAGATTGGTGCGGTTGGAGGACGAATCATCCTTCTCGACGGCACGCTTCAGGAAGCGGGCAGCATTGTATGGAAGGACGGCTCGTGCCTTGGCTACGGCCGTGGCGATGAGCCTTTTGCTCCAATGTATAGCTTCAGGCGCGATGTCGACTATTGCTCGGGCGCATTTTTGCTAACGCCTCGAAAAGTTTGGAATGATCTGGGTGGGTTCGACCACACGTTTGAGCCTGCTTATTATGAGGAGACAGACTACTGCCTGCGGCTTTGGGCGCGAGGCATGCGAGTCGTATACGAGCCGAATGCTACGGTTCTTCATTATGAGTTTGGGAGTTCGCAATCCGCAGAGAGCGCAATAGCTCTTCAGGTGCGAAACCGTAAACACTTTGTCCATCTTCATCAGGAATCCCTGCGGCAACATTTCAACCCGGCCCCGGATGCGATTATCCATGCCAGGTCCAGGGGTGGACAGCAACGGATTCTAGTAATCGACGACAGGGTTCCTCATCTGTGGCTGGGTTCCGGATTTCCTCGAGCCAATGCGATGCATCGGGCACTGCAGGACTTGAAGTACTCTGTTACGTTCTATCCGATTGACGTTATCGTCGAGTCCTGGGCGCTGGTTTACTCGGACTTTCCAGAGGAAGTCGAAGTAATGCTCGGGTCGGGGCGTCGATCGCTCGAAAGCTTCCTCAATAGCCGCAAAGATTATTACTCAAAGATTATTGTGAGCCGTCCTCACAACATGCGATTGATGGCAGAATTCCGAAAAACTAATGCGGATTGGTTCAAAAAGACAGAGGTGATCTATGACGCGGAGGCCCTCTTTGCCGAGCGAGATATCAGACTTCGCCAACTCATGAGCGACCCGATGTCGGAGCAAGCAATCAAGTCCGCTATCGCGTCCGAGATCGAGCTGACTTCCGGAGCTGACCGAGTCGTAACCGTTTCCGAACATGAGCGGAGTGCTTTCTCGAGTCATGGTGTTCGTAGCGTCGACGTGCTTGGCCACAGTATTGACGCTGAGCCCGGAAATGCAGGATTTGAATCTCGCGAAGGGTTGCTGTTTGTGGGGGCGGTGCATGATGACCAGAGTCCGAATGCGGATTCCCTAATTTGGTTCTTCAGGCAGGTGTTGCCTCGAATATGCGAAAAGCTGGGCGACGTCCCGGTGACTATCGCTGGCGTAAATCAGTCCAGGCGGGTGCTTGAAATGGCGCCTCCGCACGTACGTATCACTGGCCGGCTGCCGTCGCTGGCGGAGTTTTATCTGAAGTCGAGAGTTTTTATTGCGCCGACGCGCTACGCCGCGGGAATTCCGCATAAGGTTCACGAAGCCGCAGCGCGGGGTTTACCGGTGGTCCTCACATCGTTGCTTGCCGGACAACTTGGTTGGACCGATCGCGAGGTCGCCATCGCGGATGACGCCGATACCTTTAGCGCACAATGTATCGATGTCTATACAAACGCGTCGAGATGGGCCAGCCTGCGAGAGGCTGCGCTGGATCGCGTCAGGCGGGATTGTTCCCCCCGGGTTTTTAAAGAGACTCTGCAACGAATTCTGAACTCGACGGACTGAGTCTCAGAGCGCGCCTTTACTGCTCGATTTGGAGGGCTCGAAGAGACAATCCGAGTTTGCGTGTGTCGCCGCCTTGGGTTCCCGCTGAAGCAGGCGATGTTGGATTGGGCGGCTCGATTTCGATGGTATCGGCAGGGGACGTTAGTTCGATTTGCAAGCGAAACGTTTGCGGTTTCCATTCTTCAGCTACTACAAACTGTGCTTCTGCTTGTCCGACCTTCACCTTGACGGGCTTGTTGAGATTGGGACCCGATGCGCCAGTGGTGATCAGTAAGACGAATTTGTCCGGTAAGGGCTGGGTAAAATGAACCTTTGCCGTGGGCGCCAGGTTTGCGTCTGTAAAACGGCCTCCCCACGACTCCGTAACGGAGAGTCCCTCGACATCTTTTACAAAATCGGGATACGCGTCTTTAGAGAAATCGATGGTATGAGATGAACCGCCTGAGCCTTGAGGCTGGGTAGTCCCCGGGTCTCTTCCACAGCCCCAGCCGATCAAAATTCCACCTACCATCAAGCACCATACAGAGCACTTCAGCGCCAAACGATAGCTTTTCATTGAGCACTTCTCCTATGCAGTTCGAACTCAGTTCCTGGGTGAAGTCCCGGAGATTACCTTCTGTGAGCGAGAGATCATAGCTCAACGCAAGCTTCTTGAGTTCGATGTTTTCTTATGTTACAAGAGCGGCGCCTCGACAATCCCTGAGGCACTGAGTCAACCATCCAATAATGCTTGATACAACCACAAGCCCTTTCGTGGTTCAGCAGCTGCGACGAAGAATTCTTATCGTTGGCTTCTACTCATGGGTGGCGTCAATCCTTATCGGGTCTGTCCTCTTGCTGCTGCCCGAGCGGCCCAAAATTCCTCTGGTCCTTCCCGAAGGCTGGCATCTTACGGGTCTCGTGGCTCAGGAGGCGGCTCCGATTGGCAAGATTAGTCCGGGATTGCTGCTCAATCCCGCCACCCAGTTTCGACGAACGTGGAGTACGGATACAGGCGCCGCTCCTGGTCGAATCGAAACAGACCCATTCGAAGCAGGGCGCTTTGTCGCAATCCCATATGTCGGTTATCCAGGGGAGAAAGGAATTTCTCTTTATCTGGAGTGCATTGCCTCAGGCAGTCATCTCGACGTCGCCGTAGGAAACGCACACGAGGATTGGGTGGAGCGGACACTGCGGATCTCCAAATCCTGGTGTAGTTCGAAGGTTCGCCTGGTCGCAGCATCGGATTCCAAGGCGTACTACATTGGTGTGGGCACACCGTTCAGATCCGGACTTATTTCCTGGTTGAAGGAATCGGTGTTTGTCCTCGTCTTCATTCACTTGATATCGTTTTCCTTGTTGCTTCTTCCCGGAATCGCTTTGACCATCGCGGTTCGTTCTGTTCTTCCCGGCCCGGTTTGTTTGTGGTTTGTACCGTTGGGTCTGCTTGCCGGATATGTCTGTTTCTTTGTGTATTCCTTCAACGACACGGCCGGGCGCATTGTTTCGATTCTCGTTTTGCAGGGCTCTGTATTAGCGATTTTTCACAATCGAATTGCCTTCAAGAAGATGATGTCGCAGGACGACATCGGTCCGCCAACAATTCTGTTTTTTGCGCTTTCCCTTGTGTACTTGCTGGCCGTGTACAGCGCTGACCTTGGCGTTGGTTCTTGGACCGCGAACTACAGATTTGCCCCTGCAGTGTGGTCCTCTGACAATCAGCTGTCTCAAATTGTGGCGGAAGGATTGTTCAATCATAGGCCGATGCCAGGGTTGTTCGGGGGAACGCCTTGGAAGGTATCGGACCGTCCGCCGCTGCTTTCCGGTGCATTCCTTCTTGCTCGTCCTGTCTGGGAGCTTGTGCTGGGTATTGATCAGAACAGCAGACTCCTATTCTATTTCTATCAAATAACGGGACTCATCGGCATGACGTTCTGGGTAGTGCCGGCATATCTGCTTTTGCGTTCGATGGACTTGCGTCGGACTGAGCTCTTGATCCTGATTGGATTGTTGGCCTCCAACGGATTTGTATTTTTCAATTCAATCTACATCTGGCCCAAGATGGTGACCGCTGCACTAACTCTGATTTCCTACAGCCTGCTGATTGTTAGACCATGGCAGCCCACAAGCCCAATTGCGTGGAGAGTAGTCGTGTGGGCGGCAGTGAGCGCTGGGCTGGCAATGGTGTCCCATGGATCGATCTTCTTTGGACTGGTTCCGCTTGGTTTTCTTCTGCTGTTCCTTCCTCGGTATCGACAACCAATAGGTACGCTGATTGTCGGCGCGTTGGTGTTCGCAGCCATCGTTTTCCCGTGGATTGTCTGGCAGCGAGTTGTCGATCCGCCCGGGAACGCGCTTGTTAAATATGCCCTTGCAGGTACCTTCGGCTGGGAACTGCCTAACAAAGGAGTGTTGACGGTCGTCAGAGATGCATACTCGACTTTGGCGTTTAGCACCTGGTTGAGCATGCGATGGGACGCAATAAAGACGTTGTTCGGTCTGTACCATCCGGCATCGGTCGAGTGGATGTGGCTCAGGCGCACCAATACCCTGGGCAGGTTGCGTCTGGAGGATTTCCTCTTTGTTATTCCGACGTTTCGATTTGCGAACCTTGGCTGGCTTGTTTTTTTCGGTGAGCGCTTTTGGGGCACGGTGCAGCCGGGACGAACTCGGTCGACATTCCGGTTATGTATCTGGGTAGGTTTATTCGGGATTTTGTTTCAGGTCTTCGTGACATGGAGCGTTCATATCATTGCCGGGCAAAACTTCCTTTCAATTCTGCTGATCTTGATCGGTCTGTGTGGGCTCTTGATTATCGGACCTGTTTGGCTTCGAAATATTGCGATTATTCTGCATCTAACTTACTTTGCTTCCGTTTGGCTGATCGGCCCGATTGTCGAAGTCAGAACAATACGCGGGGATGTCATGACCTGTTTCATCCTGTCTATTGTGTGGTTGGTGATCTTCATGACGTCAGTAATGGTCAGGCCCGACGAAAGCTCTGAAGGAACGGTCGCCAAGTAGTTACATTCACCGTGCACCGTTCCGCGGCGCCGCGCCGCTATCGAATTGGTCGCAGGAATACTACGATCTGATAAGGGTCGGCAGCGGTTTCCGTTGCTTCGACCTGCCAATCAGTCCAGTTGCGTTTTATGTACTCGATGGAAATAGAAGCGTCCCCGTACGTAATCTCTCCCTCGATCGGTGCACGGTTATGAGGCGCGAAGGCGAAGCCGCGATCGAGATGCGTTTGCCTGAGATTATCTATTGTTTCTCCCGCTGGCAGCACCTCGCCATGAAGCAGCCAATAATCGATTGGACGTATCGTGATGGCCGCAATGCCGTCCGGATTGATTCGCGATCTGATCGTCCTTTGGACCAGCTGAGCGGTTTTCTCCGAAAGATGTGTGAAAACCGAATACGCATAGATCAGGTCGAATTCGATTGCGTCAAAGGGCAACGAGCGTGGAAGGTAATCGGAGACTGCCAAGTGTCCGAGCACTCCACATTGCCTGCAGATATTGATGGATTCATCCCAGGGATCAACGCCGAAAAGGTTGGCTGGTTCACTAAATGCGGCCATCAGTCGCAAGTGTCTTCCCCAGCCGCAACCGTAGTCGAGAATTTTGGAGTCCTTTAGGGACCTCCCGGTCAGTCGTTCGAAGTGCTCGACTAACGAACCCACGAAACTGCTGCTTTGAGCCAACAGCGCGGTACCAGAATTGCCCGTCCAGTTACGCTGGACTTCGTCTGATGGCATGCGAGGTAAGACCGCTGCGAGACACGGGTACTCCTGGGGGACGTTCAGCAGGAGTTTTCCGTAATCCCAAATGGACAGTTCACGGAGGACGGAAAGTGCGCCTGGAACATCTTCTCCGCAAGCCAGGGAGTTCGCTTTGTTAAGGGTTGCTTCGATAGATTCCATGCAGCCTAATCACATCAAAATTCCACTATATCAATGAACACCCGGCCTTCTGGCCTCGAAGTTCAAAATTTCAGGGAGCAGGTTTTGGCAGGGATACAAGGTGAGAAAACCTTCCAAGTTGAGCGTCGTGGACAAGCAGCGCACTCTCGTCATTCCACAGCGAGGACGGAAATCGAAGATTCCATCCCGTGTAAGAGAGACGAGGATCGTTGAAGTGCGCGGAGATGTCCGGACGTTCCAGCCGCGTGAACCGATACGATTGCACAATTTGAAAGCGGTCGGAGCCGAGGTCCCGGGCAAGCAACAGATTGTCAGGTGCGCGACGCTGTTCGACGAATGCAGCCCAACCTTCTACATGCATTTGGCCATCCGGTCGCTTTTTGAGAATGTCGAGATGGCCGGAAGCCTTACCGTTTACAACAATTTCATTGCCAGGAGACGGAGACGGTTCTAAAACACGTGAAAGAGTTGCGCGTGTCCCGAGAACAGCAGTTCCTCCCCCATCCAGACAGCCAAGCAAATCACGCAAAGCTTTCAACACGACTGGAGTCGGTATGAATGGGCATTCTTCGTGATGTTGCAGGATCAATGCTCGAGTTCCTGAGGCATAAGCTCCCGTGTAGGGAAAGTAGTGGTCAAACACACGATACCGCCCAAGCAGGATTAGCCCGGGCGTGTCGACGGCGTTCGCAAGGTGGGCGGGCCCGCTGTCAATGCCGATAAACAATCGCGCGCGGCGGAGCAACTCCGCAGTCCCAGGGATAGAAGTGCGTCCGGTGAGATCACGGTATAACGGATGATTATCGAAGAGGCCTGACGGTTTGTGGCCGATTTCGACAACATGTCTGCCTGAAGAGAGGAGTTCGAGCACGAGTTCTCGCCAACCTTCGGCGTTCCAGTTGCGAGCACTCTCGTCGGATGTGCAGTGGATCGCGACAAAAGATTCGGGAAGAGCAAAATGATCCACCTCCCGGTCGGCTGTTGGCGCTCTATTCAAGAGCGGCCGATCGTCGCGTAGCTCAAATCCCGCCCCGAGGCACATTGCACGAAGAAGTGGGCCGTAGTGATAGTACGACTCTGTGGTCACTGCGGGGTCTCCGTTGGACTTGGTCCACTCGCGTACCTTGTCCTCGAAAGTTTTGCCCCGCAGTGTGAGATCGACGACCGTCCATTTCGACAGTTCAGACATCAAACGAGATATGTGATCAAGACTGTCGATGGACAGGACGGAGTCAACGCCAGGAATGGCTCGTGCGAGATCCGCAAAACGCGCCGTACAGATCCACAGGACCCACGCTTCAGGATCACGAGTCTTGAGTTCGCGGGCAACCGGGCCACAGGCTGCAATGTCGCCCATCCGTTCCAAAAGAATGATGGCGCATGGATTACGGCCGCGCAGTCTCAGCCATAGCCGTATAAGCCGGAGGTACGCGTAAGCGGTCATAGCGACGGTCGCAACAGCACTCCGATCACTTCGTTACCCAGGCCCAGAGATGCAATGATGGCATCACTATTCGTGTGATGGTCCAGCAGCGCAAGAGCTGCTTGCAGGCTTTCTCGTTGCCAGTGCTGCAATGTAAGGCTTTCGTAGTCAAGGTATGCCCCGATCGACGCACAATTGCTGACGCCGTCGCCCCGTCGAGTTGTCATCTGCAGTACCTCAAGGCCCAGGCGATTTGAGAGTTGCGACAGGCTGCGAGGGGAGAAATAGAACAGATGAGCAGGGGGGATAAACCATTCCCAGGTTGACGCCAGAAGCCTGGCGGCGAGGGAATCGAGGTTCGGTGTGATAACGATCATCAAGCCGCCGGGCTTCAGCATGGACGCAGCGTATGCAAGATCCTCACATGCATTTGGTGAATGTTCTATGACGTGTCGCAAGACAATGGCATCGCACGGCCACTTCGTCAGATCGCTAAGAGGTGCGACCCGTACTTCAATCCCGAAAATCTCTGCGGCGATCTTCGCAGCTTCAGAACTGTAGTCCTGTCCCAAAACCTCGAAGCCCCTGCGGCGAAGACCGCTTAAAAGCATGCCAGGACCGCAGCCGACTTCCAGAACTTTCGAAGCAGCAGCGTGGTGCGAACGGATCAGATCTGCGATAAAGCCTGAGTCATAGTGTTCTGAGTCCACGCGTGGGCGCTGAATCGCCTGGTGCCAGTATGTTTCGTCGTAATAACGTTTTAGAAAATCCTTCGACGGCAGAGGATGCACGAAGGCGAGGCCGCAGGAGCCGCACGCATGCATGTGGTACGGGCCGTGAACGAATTGCGATTGAGCGCCAGTAGGCCCGTTGCCACAACCGGGACAGGCTTGAAACTGTTCTCCTGACTCGAGTGCGATCTTCGAAGTAACGTTGAACGTCATTCTTGCCGTTTTTCGTTCGCCGCTTCGACCCAGGATTTCTGCATCAATGACGAGTTCATCTGAAGAGCGATTTCCAGCGTAAACGTGACATGCGAACGCTGAGCAGGTGCCATGCAAGTAGTCCGGGTGCGCGGCCGCGACGTCCGGGCGGTTACCCCCGTAGCGAGCGCGCACAGGTGCCGAGCCTGCTAACTGAAAAGTAATGCCAACGATCGGTTCTGTTCCCGCGGCCCAGCCTGACAGTTCGAGCCATCCCTCCACGAGGGATACCGAGATTCCAGCGGGTTGTTCGATGTGGAACTCTAACATCGTGGGTGGTTCACAGGCCGGCGATGGCTTGAAGGTTATCGGAAGGGTTACTCATCGGAGAACAACGATCGTCGTTGGCAAAATTAGACAGCAGACCGTCACGTTTGTGGGATCTGCGCAGGGGCCAATCGATCGCTATCGGTTAGCTTAATCCCGCAGGCTTCTTCCAGCGCGCGTTTTGTTGCGTTCAAGTATGCATACCCGTACCGGATATCCGGTTCGAGATGGTTACCTTCCGCCCACTCGTTCCAGGCGTTTACAAAGACGATGCGTTCTTCCCCGACTGCAAATCGCCGTGTGGTCGCGATCGCGTCGCGAAGCCAGGCCTCATAAACGGCAGGGTCGCTGTTCAGAAAGATGTGTGCGCCGTGCTGTCGGCGAGCCGTGTTGTCCCAGGAAGGCATGACGGCCTTGAACAATCGATATGGTGGAATTGTATGAGAGCGAAATCTGTTCGCGGTCTCGACATAGTCGTAGAAGCCGCCTCGAAAATCCGACACTGTTCCGTGAGGTTTACTCGCGTAGCCTGCCAGTCCATGGGGCGGGAATTCAACGGCGGCGTCAAAACCATAGTCCGCCGGTGTGTGCGGATCGGAAAGGCCTGAGAAGCTGCACACTCGAACCAGGTATGGC
>Ga0068859_100001613_pt1 | contig 23052 bp, 38 predicted proteins | sample KBSSwiS22_FD_66585 | JGI IMG/M metagenome (GOLD analysis project Ga0068859, IMG submission 66585) | Switchgrass rhizosphere microbial communities from Kellogg Biological Station, Michigan, USA - KBS Switchgrass S2-2 | ecosystem: Host-associated > Plants > Roots > Rhizosphere > Soil ...
TCCTCGTCCTGCTCGTGGTCCTCGCGCTCGGGCTCGGCCTCTACGCGAACCTCAGCGATGCCCAGGCCACCGTGGCAGCGGCTTCCTGCCCGATGCTCGTCAGCGCGTCGGCGCCGAACGGGTTGCAGTTCTGCGAGTCGCTGAAGGTCGGGCATCTCCTGTGGGCGATCGTCTTCTATGCGGCCCTGGCGATGGCCGGCCTCGCCGCGGCGGCCCTGTTTCTCCTGCTCACGAGCAAGGCCTAGCGTGTTCCGGGTTGCCTGCAAGAATGCGGGCGTGGTGGGCGAGAGCGGAGCCTCCCGACCCGAACCGATTGACCTCTTGCATCTGCGTCCCATGCACTTTCCATCTCTTGCCCTCGCCGCCCTCATCGGCTGGACCGCTTCCAACCCGGCGCTTGCCCAGGCTTCCTCGGTCGAGCACGACGCCCTGCTGTACCTCGATTCGCGGGTGCTGCCGAAGAAGGCGGCCGCGTGCTCGGCCCGCATCTCGGGCTTTTCGGGCCGGTTCGATCCGGCGTTCAGGACCTGGCTCAGCGCCAATCGGAGCCGCATTGCCGCGGGCGAGGCCTTCCTGCGGGCCGATGCCGAAAAGACCGGGATGCCGCTCGAGCGCGACGTGGAATCGGTCGTCAACAGCGTCACGAAGCTATGGAATGCAGCGCCGCTGCCCGAGCTTCAGGAGAACTGCGACGCCATGCTGACCCAGCTGCGCGAAGGCCCGGATGGCGAGTGATCCCGGAATCGCACGAACCGGGCGGGGAACGCCTCATGTCCCTCGGCCCCTGGCCGCGTCCGATTCATAGGTCGGGTCCATGCGGCCTTTCGGCCACACGTCCGGAACGCTGCGTGGCGTCGCCGCCGTCGTCTCCCTGACGCTGACCGCCGCCGTGTTCCTGCTGCTGCGCGTCACCACGGTCCCTCGCCCTGAAGCGAAGAGGGTGGAGCAGCACGTGGCCGTCACGGTCTTTCCCTCGCCGCCGGTCCGGGCGACCGCGGCACCGCTGCCGCTGGGGCGGGCCGAGGCGAAGTCCACCACGCGCATCTCGGCGGCGCCCCGGCCGCGCGGCGCAAGCCCTGCATCCCGGCTCGAGCCGGAGCCGGCCGTCGCCTCCGCCGGCCTTTCCGCCAGTGCGCCGGCCGAAGCGATGCCCGCGAGCGCTCCCTTGCGGCTCGACGCGCAAACGATCCGCCGCGCCATCGCCGGCAGCGAGGGCAACATCCAGCAGATGGCGCGACGCAGCGGCGCCGAGCTGGATTCGCCGCGCGCCAGCGGCCCGGAGGCGCTGGCGAACACGATTGCCGAGAAGGGAGTCGGGGACTGCTTGGCGCCCAATGCCGGCGGCAGCCTGCTCTCGGCGCCGATCCTGCTGCTGCTCGCCGTCCAGGGCAAATGCAAATAGCGCCCGCGATGCCGGAAAATCGGCGCTCGCTGGCGAGATCGCGAGCGCTGGGCGCTCGTCGCTTCGTGGGAGCACGCAACATGGCCGCATCGCTGTTCGGCCGCTTTGCGCTGCTTGCGTGGATCCTGCTCGGGGGGCAAGCCGCAATGGCACTGGATATCGCTTCGCTCTGGAACTATTCGGATCCTGCGGCCAGCGAGCAGCGCTTTCGCCAGGCACTCGCGGGAGCAAGCGGCGACGACGCGCTCGAGCTGCAGACACAGATCGCCCGCACCTACGGCCTCAGGCACCGGTTCGCGGAGGCGCGGCAGGTCCTCGCCGGCATCGAAGCGGCGATTCCGCGCGCCGCCGCGCAGCCGCAGGTGCGCTACTACCTCGAGCTCGGCCGCACCTATGCGTCGCCCGCCCACGAGCCGCCGGAGATCACGCCCGAAGCCAGGGAGAAGGCGCGAACGGCCTACACCCAGGCGTTCGAGAAGGCGAAAGCCGCGCGGCTCGACTACCTCGCCGTCGACGCGCTGCACATGATGAACGCGGTCGATGCGGAGCCGGCCGACCAGCTCGCCTGGGACCTGAAGGCGCTGGCCTACATGGAGGCCTCGACCCAGGAAGAGGCGAAGAAGTGGGAGGGCCCGCTGCGCAACAACCTCGGCTACGCCTATCACCTCGCCGGCAGGTACGACGAGGCCCTGGCCCAGTTCCGCCTGTCGCTGGCGGCGTACGAGCGCAGCGGCCGCGCCGCCAACGTGCGCATCGCCCACTGGATGATCGCCCGGACGCTGCGCCTGCAGGGCAAGACGCAGGAGGCGATCGCCATCCAGCTGCGACTGGAGCGCGAATGGAACGAGGCCGGGGATCCGGACCCTTATGTCTACGAGGAGCTGGAAACGCTCTACCGCGACGCCGGCAACGCGGAACTGGCCGAGGCCTACGCCGCCAAGCTGCGGGCATCCCGCCCCGCGCAATGACAGCCCGCAGTCGCTACAGTCGGCATCCAGGAACACCGCCATGGCCACCCGTCGAACCCGCGCGAAATCGTCCCTGGCGCTGCAGGCCGCCGAGATCGCCCTGGCGGCGCCCCAGGTCATCGCCCATCGGCTGACCCGCATGGCGCTCTCGGGCCCCCGCCTTTCCGAGCGCGATCGCAAGGAGTTCGCACTCATGGTGGCGGAAAAGAACGCCGCCTTCACCGAGGCGTGGCAGGCGATGGCCACACACAGTGCACGCGCCAACCAGGCGCTGGCGGCTTCCCTGCTCAAGTCTTTGCTCGGGGTTGCCCACGGCAAGCGGCCGTCGCCCGCCCGCTCGGTGGCGCAACTCCACCACGCGACGCTCGGGGTCCTGGGCAAGGGGCTGGCGCCAGTGCATCGCAAGGCGGTCGCCAACGCCAAGCGCCTCGGGCGCACCAAGCTCCGCTAGGGTCGCCCGTCCTGGTCGACTGCGAGGACGCCGCCGGAATTCGCAATCGATGCGACGCGCGGCCGGCCGGCCCCCCTTAACCTCGCACGAGCCGCCAGACGTCACCGCCATGCAGACGATCCGCCTCTTCGCCCTCGCCTTCGGCATCGCCCTGGCCATCCTGCCCCCCGGGATCGCGTCGGCCGCAGCCGATTCCGCCCGCGACCAGGTATGGGCCGCCGAGGTCGCCTTCGCCCGCAGCATGGCCGACCGGAACGCCCAGGCGTTCGCCGAGCTCATCGCCGACGAGGCGGTGTTCTTCTCCGGGACCACGGCCTTGCACGGCAAGGCGAAGGTGGTCGAGGGCTGGGCCGGGTACTTCACCGACAAGGAGGCGCCCTTCTCCTGGGCGCCCGATCAGGTCGAGGTGCTCGCGTCGGGCACGCTCGCGCTCAGCACCGGCCTGGTCCGCGATCCCGCCGGCAAGACGATCGCCCGCTTCAACTCGATCTGGCGCCTCGAAGGCCCGAACCGCTGGCGGGTGGTGTTCGACAAGGGCAGCCCACCGACGCCGGGACCGCAATGACCGAAGCCGGCGAGCCCGGCGGCTGAAGTCCCCACGCCCGGCGTCGCCGGCCGTCACGCCGCGGGCGGCATCGGAGTAGAGTCTGTTGCCCGCACCGACAAGGAGTTCTGCATGACAATTCTCTCTGCACGAACGGTCCCGATGGCCCTCGCCCTCGCCCTGGTCGCGACGGCGAGCCTGGCCGAAGAAAGGCCGAACACCACCCTCGTCCAGAAGTCGAAGAGCAGCGCCGTCGCGCCGGCGACGACGCAGAAGTCGAAGTCCCAGGCGCAGACGCCGGTAAGCGGCGACGCCACGTTCAAGGCGGGTAGCAAGCAAGGCGCCCCCGCGGCGGGAACCAGCACGCCGACGGCGGAGCAAAGCTACGAAGGCTGCCCGCACGCGAAGGGCGCCGAAGCCTGACGCTGTTCGCCACCCTGCGGCTCATGGACCGGGCAGGACCACGCCCTGCCGCATGAGTCCGGGGCACCCTTTCGGCACAAGGGTGTGGCGGCGACGAGTTCGCCCGCGTTCGCCCAGGAGGCGAGCGGCCGGCAGTTTCCTCTCGAGGTCCGGGGACGAGGCGCTCGCCGCTCCCTGAGCTTCGCAACGCGTCCCGCTCGTCGTCCGTGATCCAAGGAGAGTCTCCGTGCCGATCCCCCAGCGCATCGTCCAGGTCTGCCTGTTCATCGTCGCCGCGATCGCCCTGTTCGGCGGCACGGTGCAGATGGTGCTCGGCCAGCCGGACACCACGCCCCGGCTCGACAACGTCCATCGCTTCATGGCGGGCGTGTATTTCTCGATGGGCCTGATCAGCTTCTGGGCCGCGTGGACGGTCCGCCAGCAGGGCACGCTGGTCTACCTGGTCGCCCTGGGCGTGTTCCTCGCCGGCTGCGGCCGGCTGTTCTCGATCTCCCAGGTGGGCCTGCCGACGCCGTACGGTCTTTGGCTCGGCTATCTCGTACCCGAGCTGGCGCTGCCCTTCGTCATCGCCCTGGCGCATCGGGCGAGCCCGCGCAGCGCCGCACCCTGAACGCGCGAGCGCACCTCCATTGCCCGCGATGTCGGTCGCTCAGATGAAGCTTCTCGCCGTCTACACCACCGTCGCCAGCCTGGCCGCGGCTCGCGACATGGCCCGGGCGCTGGTCGAGCGCAAGCTCGCCGCCTGCGCCCAGATCGGCGAGATCGAGAGCTTCTATTCCTGGCAGGGCGCGGTGGCGAACGAGCGCGAGTTCCGCATCCTATGCAAGACCACCGAAGCACGCTGGCCCGCGGTCGAGGCCGCGATCCGCGAGCTGCACGACTACGAGCTGCCGGCGATCCACGCGGTCGCCCTGGAGCATGTGCACGCGCCCTACGGCCGCTGGATCGAGGAAGGATGCTCGCCATGAAAGACCCGCACGCCGTCGTCCGGGCGATCCGCCCCGACCAGGAAGTGCTGACTCGGCAGCGCCTGCCCTACTTCGTCGGCATCTCGGCGCAGACGGTCGGCGCCTCGGGGCTCTCCATGCACCTGGTCGTGATTCCGCCCGGCGGCCGCTCCGAGCCGCACAGCCACCTCGCCTACGAGACCGGGATCTACGTCCTCGAAGGCACGGTGCGCACCCGCTGGGGCGCGGCGCTGGAGCACGAGGTCGTGAGCCGGGCCGGCGACTTCCTGTTCATCCCGCCGGGAATGCCGCACGAGGCGATCAACCTCAGCGACAGCGAGCCGGCCCGCGCCGTGGTCGCGCGCAACGACCCGGCGGAGCAGGACCGGGTCGAGCCCTGGTCGCCGGCGACCGGCTCGGACGGCCCATGACCCGGCCCCTGCCCTTCGTCCGCGACGCCGGCAGCGGCCCGGGCATCGTCTGCCTGCATTCGAACGCCAGCAGCTCGAGCCAGTGGCGCGGCCTGATGGAGCTGCTGGCGCCGCGCTTTCGCGTCCTGGCGCCGGATTCGTACGGCGCCGGCAAGAGTCCCGAATGGCCATCGGACCGGGAGATCCGCCTGGCCGACGAGGTCGAGCTGATCGAGCCGGTGCTGCGCGACGCCGGCTCGCCGCTGACCCTCGTCGGCCATTCCTACGGCGCGGCGATCGCCCTGCGGGCGGCGCTCGATCGACCCGAGCGCGTTCGCGCGCTGGTGCTGTACGAGCCGACCTTGTTCGCGCTCATCGACGCCGAGACGCCGCCGCCGAATGCCGCCGACGGCATCCGCCAGACGGTGGCCGACACGGCGCTCGCCCTCGAGCGCAGCGACCGGAATCGGGCGGCCGAGGCGTTCATCGACTACTGGATGGGCGAAGGCACCTGGCAACGCATGCCCGAGCCGCGACGCGCGCCCATCGCCGCGTCGGCCGTCAACGCTCGCCGCTGGAAGCACGCGCTCTTCACCGAGCCGACGCCACTGGCGGCGTTTCGCGGGCTCGACGTGCCGGTGCTCTTCCTGGTCGGCGGGCAGACGACCGAATCGGCCCGGGGCGTGGCGCGCCTTCTCGTCGCGGCGCTGCCGCGGGTCGAGGTGCTCGAGTTCCCGGAGCTCGGGCACATGGGCCCGGTCACCCATCCGGAGCGGGTGAATGCGGCGATCGCCCGGTTTCTCGAAGGCACCTGACGGCGCCCAGCGCCCGGTGCCACGGCACCCCCCGGCGATCGCGGGAACTTGACCATGGCCGAAGGCGCCTGGCTGCTGTGGCTCGCGAACGCGGTGCTGGTCCTGCACCTGGCGCTGGTGGTGTTCGTCGTCGGCGGGCTGGTGCTGATCGTCGCCGGCAACCTCGCACATTGGCGCTGGGTGAACGGCCTGGGATTTCGCCTCGCCCACGCGGCGGCGATCGCGGTGGTCGTCGCCGAGGCCTGGCTCGGCCTGGCCTGCCCCTTGACCACCTTCGAGATGTGGCTGCGCTCGCGCGCCGGCACCGCGACCTACGGCGGCGGCTTCGTCGAGCACTGGCTGCAGTGGCTGCTGTATTACGACGCACCTGCGTGGATTTTTACGATCGCTTACTCGGTTTTCGGTTTGATCGTTACTGCCACCTGGTGGTACTTTCCACCGACGTCCGGACGACACGCCGCGGCACGAGGAACCTAGGGCTTCCCGCGCTGACGCCCAGTCGCGTGCAGCAGGGACGAAGGGACTTTCATGGCAGCCTACAACGACCCCATGCTGGAGCGCGACGATCGCCTGGACGGCGGCGAGAACGCTCCGGCGGCGATGAACGACGAGCCCGGCACCAGTCTCGCCCTGATCACGGCCGAACCGCCCACCTTCGCCGAGTCGTTCGCCGCGGCCGCGCAGGCGGCGTTCGGCTTCCTCGTCAGCGAGCACGGCTTCCAGGCGGGCGAGCGGGAAGTGGGCCGCGCCGGCTCCGAACGGGGCGTGTTCGGCCGCGTCGTCTACCGCTCGGCGCCGTCGGCCGAAGGCGCGTCGCGGCAGGTGACGCTGACGATCGCGCCGCTCCGGCTCGAGCTCGACCTGAAGCTGTCGCGGTCGACCTCCCTGCCCTGCCGCGTCGAGGAGCTGCACGCGCTCGAAGGCCGCGGCACCTTCCCCCGCCGCCAGCACGGCCTGTACGACGCGATGCACGAGCCGGAGCAACTGCAGGCGGAGTTCATGCGCCTGGCCGGGGTGCTCCGGGCCTGCGGCGAGCGCTTCTTCGACGACGATCCCTACCTCTGGGAAGACCTCGGGGCCAAACGGATGCACCGCGCCCAGGACAACGCGGTGCGCCGCACGCTCGCGCAGTCGAGGGAACGCTTCCGTGCCCGCGACTGGGCGCAGGTGATCGATCTTCTGGCGCCGATCGAGCACCGGCTGGGGCGCAACGCAACCGCCCGGCTGGCGTACGCGAAGCAGAAGGCCAGACAGGGCGCCTGAACCGGCGGCGTCGAGGCACAATTTCCGCCTCCATCCCCCGCCGGGACCGCCGGCACCGAGTGTTGCGCAATTTCGCCATCCTCTATCCGATGTTCGCGCTTGCGGCGTGGACGACGATCGTCCTGCTGATGATCCCGGTGGTGCGCATCCGGGCGGCGCTGCGGCGCGAGGTCCGGTCGAACGACTTCCGCTTCGGCGAATCGGCGGCGGTGCCGGGGCAGGTCAGCCTGCCGAACCGCAACTACATGAACCTGCTCGAGCTGCCGATGCTGTTCTACGTGGTCTGCCTGATCCTGTTCGTCACCGCCGGCACGACGAACCTCGCGGTCGCGGTTGCCTGGGCTTACGTGGCATTGCGCATCGTGCACAGCCTGATCCACCTCACCTACAACCGCGTCATGCACCGGCTCACCGCCTTCGCGATCAGCAGCACGGTGCTGGCGCTGCTCTGGGTGCTCGCCGCCCTCCATCTCGCCGCCAACCCGCTCGCCTGAGGCGCACCCCATGCTCGATCTCCCCGCCCTGCAGAAGCTGCTCGAGCCGCTGTTCCCTGGTCTCATGGGCGTGCGGATCATCGAAGCGGCGCCCGACCGGGTGGTTGCCGAGATGCCGGTTCGCGCCGACCTGTGCACCGCCGGCGGCATCCTCCACGGCGGCGCCACCATGGCCTTCGCCGACACCCTGGGCGCGGTCGGAACGATCCTCAACCTGGCTGCGGGCAAGCGCACCACCACCACCGATTCGAGCACCAAGTTCATCGCCGGCGCCCGGGTCGACACCGTCGTCACCGCCGAGTGCCTGGCGCTGCATCGCGGCCGGACGACGATGGTCTGGCAGACCTCGATCCGCAACGCCGACGGCAAGCTCTGCGCCGTGGTCACGCAGACCCAGCTCGTGCTCGAGGGCTAGGCGGCCATCCGATCGCCCCGAAGGTTCCCCCAAGGCGGCTCTGCGCTTCGGAGATGACATGAACAGTTCCCCGACATTCTTCGATGGCGGCTGCACCTGCCGCCAGGTCCGCTATCGCCTGAACAGTCGCCCTCTCTTCGTCAACTGCTGTCAATGCCGCTGGTGCCAGCGCGAGACCGGCACGGCCTTCGCCCTCAATGCCCTGATCGAGGCCGACCGGGTGCAGCTGCTCGCGGGCGAGGTGGATGTCGTCGACACGCCCTCGCTCAGCGGCAAGGGCCAGCGCATCGCTCGCTGCCCGACCTGCCGGGTGGCGCTTTGGAGCAACTACGGCGGCGGCGGCGACGCGGTTCGCTTCGTCCGCGTCGGCACGCTCGACGATCCCGACCGGTTCCCGCCCGACGCGTACATCTACACCGACTCGAAGCAGCCCTGGGTGGTGCTGCCGCCCGGGAAACCGGCGTTCGCCGAGTACTACAAGGCCTCGGAGCTGTGGCCGGCGGAGAGCCTCGAGCGCCGGGCCGCGCTGGTGGCGCGGACGTCGCCGCGCTGAGGAACGGGACTTACGATCACCGCCCCTTTCACGCTGAGGCACACCGCATGTCCGCCTATCTGATTGCCGATGTCGAAGTCACCCACCCGGATGGGTACGAGGAGTACCGCGCCCAGGTGCCGGCGGTCATCACCGCCTACGGCGGGCGATACCTCGTGCGCGGCGGCGCCTGCGAGGTGCTCGAAGGCGGCGGAAAGCCGGGTCGCCGGGTCGTGCTCGAATTCCCGACGATGGCGCAGCTGAAGGCCTTCTGGGATTCGCCCGAGTACCGGCCGCTGCGCGCGCTGCGCGAGCGCAACGCCGAGTCGCACATCGTCGCTGCCGAGGGCGTTGCGGGTCCGGTGTGAGCACGGCGCCGTGACACCCTCCCGCTCCGACCCCGTCGCCGGGCAGTTGCCGGCAGAAGTCCTGGCGGCCCTGCAGCAGGGACGAACGATCGAGGCGATCAAGCGCCTGCGAACCTCCACCGGCCTGGATCTGAAGGCGGCGAAGGAGGCGGTCGACCGGCATCTCGCCGGCGAAGCAGCCCGGCCCCGGGCGCCGATCGCCTCGATGGCGACTTTGCCCTTCACCGTGTCCGCGGCGATGATGCAAGGCAACAAGATCGAGGCGATCCGGCTGCTGCGCGAGCACGGCGGGCTCGGCCTGAAGGAGGCGAAGGAGGCGGTGGAGGCTTTCGAGCGCCAGCAGGCGGCCACCGATCGCCATCGCGCGCCGGGCGAGGTCCCGCGCATTCCCGGCATCGTCTGGGTGATCCTGATCGCGGTGCTGGCCGGGCTGGCGCTGCTTGCCCGGCGCCTGTTCCAGGGCCCCGGCTGAGCCCGGCCGTCCGAGGCAGAATGTGCCGGTCCCGGCTTCGATCGACGTCATGATCCGACCCGACAGCGACAAGGTGTTCGCCGGCTCGATCCCGCGGCTCTACGACGAGTACCTTGTTCCGCTGATCTTCGAGCCCTATGCCGGCGACCTGGCGGAGCGGGTGGCGGCCCGCCGCCCGGAACGCGTGCTCGAGATCGCCGCCGGCACCGGCGTCGTCACGCGCCGGCTCGCCGCCGCCTTGCCCGAAGGCATCGCCATCGTCGCCACCGACCTGAACCCCGGCATGATCGAGCGGGCCAATCAGGTCGGCACGGCGCGGCCGGTCGAATGGCGCACCGCCGACGCCCAGCAACTGCCGTTCGACGACGCCAACTTCGACGCCGTCGTCTGCCAGTTCGGCGTCATGTTCTTCCCCGACAAGGCCAAGGCCTTCGCCGAGGCGCGACGGGTCCTGCGGCCGGGCGGCATGTTCCTGTTCAACGCCTGGGACCGGATCGAGGAGAACGAATTCACCGACGTCGTCACGCAGGCCCTGGTGACGGTGTTCCCCGCCGATCCGCCGCGCTTCATGGCGCGCACGCCGCACGGCTACCACGACACATCGGCGATCGCCCGGGATGTCGCGAACGGCGGCTTCGCGACCACGGCGGAGATCAGCACCGTCGCCAGGCGCAGCCGGGCGCCTTCGCCGCGCCATCCGGCGATCGCCATCTGCCAGGGAACGCCGCTGCGCAACGAGATCGAAGCCCGCGACGCGGCCCGCCTCGGCGAGGCCACCGACGTCGCCGCCGAGGCCCTCGCCCGACGCTTCGGCAGCGGCGCGGTCGACGGCAAGATCCAGGCGCACATCGTCTCGGTCGAGCGCTGAGTCCCCGCCGATTCCCGATCGAAGGAGTGTCCATGCCGACCCAGGATGAAGAGATCGCCCGCCACCTGCGCGAAGCGATGGCCTCGGGCGAGCTCGCCGGCACCGAGGGCTTCGGCAAGCCCCTGCCCGAGGACGCCGGCTGGGATGCCACGCCCGAGGCCTTGCGCCTGCCGTTCAAGATCCTGAAGAACGCCGGCTTCGTGCCGCCCGAGGTGGAGCTGTTCCACGAGCGGGCGGCGCTGAATGCCGCCCTCGCCGCCTGCGAGGATGAAGCGCAAGGCCGCGCGCTCCGGCAGAAGCTCAGCGACCTGGAGCAGAAGATCGCGCTGCGCCTGGAAGCGCTGCGCATCAACGGCACGCTCTGACCCGAGCGCAGGAATCCACTCTCCCCGAACCGGACGACGACCCGCCATGGCACCCGAGCTCGAACGCGTCGATCACCTCCATGTCTTCGTGACCGATCGGCCCGCCGCCGAGCGTTGGTACGAGCGCGTCCTCGGCCTGAAGCGCCTGGCATCGCTCGAGCGCTGGGCCACGGACGGCGGCCCGCTCACCCTCGGCAACCCGTCGGACACGATCCACATCGCCCTGTTCGAACGGCCGACGGGTGCGAAGAGCCGCTCGACGATCGCCCTCGGCACGAGCGCCGAAGGCCTGCTCGCCTGGCAGCGTCATCTCGCCGCCGAGCTCGGCAAGGAACCCGCACGGGTCGATCACGAGGTGTCCTGGTCGATCTACTTCGAAGATCCCGACGGCAATCCGTACGAGATCACCACCTACGAGTACGACGCCCTGGAGTAAGACGGCATGGAACCCTCGCACTTCGTCGTCGTTCACATCCCCGGTCCGCGCTGGAAGGCCGGCGTCGCCGTCTTCGAGCAGGACGGCCTCGCCCTGCACGTCGCCCACTACCGGACGCTGCTCGCCGCCGACAAGCTGTTGATGGGCGGGCCCTTCCTCGACGAGCGTTCCGGCGGCTTCATGATCGCCGCGCCCGGCGTCGACGAGGACGAGCTGCGCGCCTTTGCCGCCGACGATCCCGCCGTGCGCTCCGGCCTCCTGACCTTCGAGCTGCGCCCCTGGCTGGCGGGAATGCAGCGCTAGGTTTCCATGCACTCGTCGGCGCCTGGAGTCGTCAAGGCGGAGCTCGACCGGCTGAGCGAGGCGTTCTTTCGCGCGGTCTCGTTCGAGCCCGGCGGCAAGCCGCCTTTCGACACCATCCACGATCTGTTCGTGCCGACGGGCCTGCTCATCAAGAACGTCGGCGCAACGCCGGAGATCAGCTCGCCCGCCGAGTTCATCGCCCCGCGCCGCGCGGCCGTGGAGTCGGGCGAGCTGACGCGGTTCCTGGAGACCGAGCTCTGGGAGACGACTCGGATCTTCGGCAACGTCGCCCATCGCTTCAGCGCCTATGCCAAGTCCGGCGTCTCGAAGGGGGAGCCGTTCCAGGCCCGGGGCATGATCTCGACGCAGTTCATCCACACGCCCGCCGGCTGGCGCATCAGCGCCATGGCCTGGGACGACGAACGGCCGGGCCTGACCCTGCCGCCGCGCGAGCCGTGAACGTCGAGCCCGGACGGGTGAGCCTGCGCGAGATCACCGCCGAGACGGTGCGGGCGATCACCCGGCTCTCGGTCGACGACAGCCAGAAGGGCTTCGTCGCCCCGAACGCGGTCTCGCTGGCGCAGGCCCTGTTCGCGCCCGAGGCCTGGTACCGGGCGATCTACCTGGACGACACGCCGGTCGGCTTCGTCATGCTGGCGGACGACTCGCAGCGCCTGCCGCCACCCGAGCATCCGGAGATCGGCGTCTGGCGCTTCATGATCGACGCCCGCCATCAGGGTCAGGGCATCGGCCGGGTCGCCCTTGGACAGGTGATCGAGCAGGTGCGCAGCCGCAAGCGTTTCGCCAGGCTGGAGCTTTCCTACGTGCCCGGCCCCGGCTGCCCCGAGCCGTTCTACCTCGGCCTCGGCTTTCGCCACACCGGCCGGGTCGACGGCGACGAGGTCGTGCTCGAGCTGCCGCTGGAGACCTGACCGTGGACGTCTTCGAGGCGATTCATTCGCGCCGCTCGATCCGTCGCTACCGGCCCGACCCGGTGCCGCGGGCGCTGATCGAGGAGCTGCTTCTCGCCGCGGTGCAGGCGCCGACCCCGCCCGTCAGCGGCGCCGCCCCCTGGTCGCTCTCTGTCATCGAGGGCGTCGATCGTCTGGCCGGCTACGGCGAACGGGCGAAGACCTACGCCCGCGAGCACCAGCCGGCGCCCCACGCGTGGCCCTGGAGCGAGCGACCCGACTTCAAGGTGTTCTGGGACGCGCCAGCGCTGGTCCTCTTCTCGGCGCGCCGCGGCAATCCGGAATCACCGTTCGACTGTCACCGCGCTGCCCAGAACCTGCTGGTCGCGGCGCATGCCCGCGGCCTCGGCTCATGCTGGGTCGGCGCGCCGCTGCCTTGGCTGGCGAGCTCCGGCATCGCCGGCGAGCTCGGCCTTTTCGCCGACTGCGATGCGGTCGTCGCGATCATCCTCGGCTATCCGGACGAGGCGCCACTCGGCAGCCCGCGACCGAAGCCGGAGATCCATTGGTGCGCCGGCGCGTGACACGGTCATCGCCCGCCGACGTCGCGACATGATCGAGATGCGCGCGCTCGAGGCCGACGGACTGGTGCTGGAGCCGCTCACCGTTGCCCACGCCGAGGCGATGTTCACCTTGCTGTCCGACGCCACGCTCTATCGCTACATCGACGAAGCGCCGCCGGCCGACGTCGAACACTTGCGCGCCCGCTACGCTCGGCTGGAGCGGCGCGAGTCGGCGGACGGGCGGCAGCGCTGGCTGAACTGGGTACTGCGCCTGCCGCCCGACCAGCCGCCGTTGGGATTCGTGCAGGCCACGGTGCTGGACAACGGCAGCGCCTGGGTCGCGTACCTCCTGGGCAGCGCGCACCGGGGCCGCGGCCACGCGACGCGTGCGACCGCGGCGATGCTCGAACACCTCGAGTCGGAACACGGGACGAGCCGCCTGCTGGCGAACGTCGAGGCCGAGAACCTGCCCTCGATCCGGCTGCTGCAGCGCTTGGGCTTTCGTGCCGCGACGCCCGCCGAGGCGGCCCGGCACGAGCCGACGGCGAGCGAGCGCATCTTCGTGCGCGAGCGGCGAGCCGGCGCCGGCGCTGCCGACTCGACGAAGGCGTCGTGACCGCACCGCTGTCGCCGGATCGAGCCGATGACCGACCGGCCCGGTCGCGCCTCCCCGCCTGCGCACGGGGCCTCGCGAGCATCGCGGCGGGCCTGATCGCGGCGCTGGCCGCTGCCTGCGCCTCCGCTGCACCGCCGCCGCTGGAGGCAGAAGCGGACGCGCCGGTTCCGTTCATCGACGCCCATGCCCACCTCAACGACGAAGCCATGCAGTTCGACCTGATGCACCGCCACGGCGCCGAGCGCGCGGTCGTGTTCTGGGGGCGGAGCAGCGACAACGAATCGATTGCCGAAAGCGCCCGGCGCCACCCCGACCGGTTCATCGCTTTCGCCTCGGTCTCGCCGGAGCGGGCGGCCTACCGGGCCCTCTGGGACCGCGACGACCCCGGCCTGCTGCAGACGCTCGATGCCTTGCTCGCCTCGGGCCGCTTTCGCGGCATCGGCGAGATCTCGGCGGTGCACTTCCCCTCGCCCGGCCTGCCGGAGGCCGACTACGACCCGGCCGGGCCGACGATGACCGGCATCCTCGCACTCGCCCGCCGCTACCGGATGCCGGTGCTGCTGCACATCGAATGGACCCGGATGCGCGAGCTCTCGGCACTGCTCGAGCGCTTTCCCGATGTTGCCGTGATCTGGGCGCATGGCGGCTACACGCCGCTCTTCGTCGCCCGGCGCATGCTCAAGCGCCATCCGAACCTGACCTACGAGCTGAGCGCGCGGACCTGGGCCCAGCATCCGCGCTCGCCCGACTACACGATCCTGCGCGATGGCCGAAACGTCTGGCCGGAGTGGCTGGCGCTGATCGAGGCGAAGCCGGAGCGCTTCGTCGTCGGCACCGACGCCAGCCAGCGCAGCGCCGAAAGCGAGGCCATGAAGTTCGCCAGCGTCCAGTCGTTCCTGCGCCAGCTCAGCCCGGCCGCGCGCGAGCGGGTGGGGAGAAGCAACTTGCTGAAGCTGCTCGGGCCTTTGCGGTAGATTCGAAGCGAAGCGCCGAAGCGCTCCCGGAGTGCTCCCTTGGACCCGCAGAACCTCAAGATCATCCTCGCCTTCTCGCTCGACGACCAGGCCTGGATCCGCCGCTCCTCGATCGTCGTGCCGAAGTACTGGGCCGGGCACAGCGTCGCGCCGGCGGCGGGCGATGCCCTACGCATCGGCGGCCGCCAGTTCGTCGTCCAGGGGCGGGTCTGGGAGCACGACGGCAGCACGCCGGTGCTGCGCCTCTACCTGAGCAGCGGCCATGCCGAGAGCGACACCGTGTTCGGCAACTGACGAGCCCCTCGAGGGAAGGTCATGAAGGTCGAGCTCGACCACACCATCGTTCCGTCGCGCGACAAGGTCACCGCGGCACGAACCCTGGGCGAGCTGCTCGGCGTGCCCTGGGCGGCCGCGGGCCTCGGCCCGTTCGCCCCGGTCTACGTCAACGAAGGCCTGACGCTCGACTTCATCGATACCGACGAGGCCTTTCCCGTTTACCACTTCTGCTTTCGCGTCGAGCCGGCGGACTTCGCGGCCATCCTCGAGCGCGTCCGCGCTGCCGGCATTCCCTTCCGCAGCGATGTGCACGGCCCGGTCGACATGAAGGTCCATCCGCACTACGGCAACGTCTACTGGGACGTGCCCGACGGGCACGCCTGGGAGATGCTGACCGTCAGCTACGCGCGGCCGCCCGCCTGAGCCCGGATGCCGGAACCTCTCGAGCTCGAGACACCACGGCTCAGGCTGCGCACCTGGCACGACGGCGACCGCGAGCCGTTCGCGGCGATGAACGCCGACCCGGCGGTGATGGAGTTCTTCCCTGCCCTGCAGAGCCGCGCCACGAGCGACGCCAGCATCGACCTCTGGCAGGCGCAGCTCGAGACCCAGGGCTGGAGCAACTGGGCCGCCGAGCTCGCCGAGAGCGGCGAGTTCATCGGCTTCGTCGGCCTCAGCGCGCCGCGCCGCACCCTGCCGTGCTCGCCGTGCGTCGAGATCGGCTGGCGCCTGGCGCGACCGTTCTGGGGCCGCGGGCTGGCGAGCGAGGCCGCGATCGCCGCGCTGCAGGCCGGCTTCGAGCGGATCGGGCTGACCGAGATCGTCTCCTTCACGGCGCTCGCCAACCTGCGCTCACGGACGGTGATGGAGCGCATCGGCATGCGCAACGCGCACCAGGACTTCGAGCATCCGGGGGTGCCCGCGGGGCACGCCTTGCGCATGCACTGCCTTTATCGCATCGATCGGCCCCGGTTCGACGCCGCCATGCAGAATCGAAGCCTCCGCCCACCGAGAAAGCGCCCATGAAGATCGTCGCCATCCTGCTCATCGTCGCCGGTGCGCTCGCGCTCGCCTACGGCGGCTTCAGCTACACCCGGGAAAAGACCGCTGTCAAGCTCGGCTCGCTCGAGCTCAAGGTGCAGGAGAAGGAAACGGTCAACGTCCCGGTCTGGGCCGGCATCGGCGCGATCGTCGTCGGCGGCCTGCTGCTGGTCCTCGGGAGCCGCTCGAAGTAACGCATGGGCCGCTTGCGCATGCTTCTCGGCATGGCCACCTTCGCGCGCTGAACGAAGGAGCGGTAATGAGCTTCGACGGGATCCCCGGGCCGATGCTCGCCGCCTTCCTCGCGGCCAGCTTCGTCCTCGCGGTGACGCCCGGGCCGGGCGTCGTCTACATCGTCGCCCGCACCCTGGCGCAGGGGCGCGGCGCCGGGCTGGCCTCGGTCGCCGGGGTGGCCGCCGGCAACCTGTGCAACGCGGTCGGCGCGGCTCTCGGCCTGGCCGCCCTGTTCGCGGTGTCGTCGCTGGCCTTCAGCGTCGTCAAGTACGCCGGCGCCGCGTACCTGCTCTACCTCGGCATCAAGGCCCTGCGCCGGCCGGCGGCGATCGCCGCGCCGGGCGAGTTCGCGCCGCCGCACAAGCGCCGGATCGCCCGCGACGGCTTCCTCGTCGCCCTGCTGAACCCGAAAACAGCGCTGTTCTTCGCCGCCTTCCTGCCGCAGTTCATCGACCGCGCCGCCGGCTCGACCGCGCTCCAGGGGGCGCTGCTCGGCGTCGTCTTCGTCGCGGTGGCGGCGTGCACCGACAGCGCCTACGTGCTGGCCGCGAACCTGGCCGGCGCCCGGCTCGGTCGCAGCCCGCGCTTCGAAACCATCGGCCGCTACGCTGCGGCCGCCACCTACTTCGGCCTCGGCCTCTTCACCGCCGTCACCGGCTCGCGAAACGGCCGCTGAGCGCGCCCAAGCGGCAGAAGGAATCCCCATGTGCAGGAACATCAAGACCTTGTTCAACTTCGAGCCGCCGGCGACCGAGATCGAGATCCGCGACGCCGCCCTGCAGTTCGTGCGCAAGATCAGCGGCTTCACCGTCCCGTCGCGCGCCAACGAGGCGGCCTTCGACCGCGCCGTCGAGGACGTGGCCGCGGCGGCGCGCAGCCTGATTTCCTCGCTCGTCACCACCGCCGATCCGCGCGACCGGGAAGTGGAAGCCGCCCGGGCTCGCGCCCGCTCGGCCGCCCGATTCGGCACGTAAACCGCGCCGGACATCCGCAGAGAGGCCCGAAGCGCGAAATAGGCGACGAAGCAGGCCCTTCTCTTCCTTGCAACCACCGATTCGCGGGGGCAGACTGCCACAGTCCGCCGCGATGAGAAATCTGCAACGACATTGGCGCGACGCAGGGAGAAGAACATGAAGACCGCCCCGATGCTGCTTTCGCTCGGCCTGCTGCTGGGCTTGGCCGGCAACGCCGCTGCGCAATCGACGCAGGCCCACAAGCTCGGCTGGCTGCAGGGCTGCTGGGCGGTCGTCAGCCAGGAGCGGGCGATCGAAGAGCAGTGGATGGCGCCGCGCGGCAAGACGATGCTCGGCACCAGCCGCACCGTCGAGGGCTCCAACCTCGTCGGCTACGAATTCATGATGATCCGCGAGCAGGGCGACAAGTACGCGATCGAGGTCCGCCCGTCGGGCAAGCCGCCGATCGTCTTCACCCAGGCGACCCTCACCGACTCGAGCGTCGTGTTCGAGAATTCGAAGTCCGGCTATCCGCAGACGATCGGCTACCGCCGCGACGGCGACAACGCCATCTCCGCCTGGATCGAGGGCAGCCTCAATGGCGTCGCCCGCCGCTTCGAGTTCCCGTACCGTCAGGTGGTCTGCGCCGGCAGCACCTGAACTCCCGCCCGCCGGCGCGCCAGCCGGCGGACGCGTGCCGCCCTCGGCGCCATTTGAATCTCCCAATGCCCTAGTCGGCGAGCTTGCCCTGCACCAGGCGCAGGCGCCGGCCGCAGCGCGCGGCCAGGCTCTCGTCGTGGGTCACCAGCACCAGCGCCATGCGGCGCTTCTCCGCGAGGTCGAGCAGCAGCTGGAACACGCCGTCGGCGGTGACGCGGTCGAGGTTGCCGGTCGGCTCGTCGGCGAGCACGCAGTCCGGCTCGCCGGCCAGCGAGCGGGCGATCGCCACCCGCTGGCGCTCGCCGCCCGAAAGTTGCGACGGTCGGTGCGCCAGGCGCTCGCCGAGCCCGACCTGGCGTAGCGCCTCTGCCGCCCGCTCGCGCGCTTCCGGCCGGGCGACGCGGCGGATGCGCAGCGGCATGGCGACGTTGTCGAGGGCGCTGAACTCGGGCAGCAGGTGATGGAACTGATAGACGAAGCCGAGGTGGCGGTTGCGCCACTCGCCCTGCTCGGCCGCGCTCTGGCTGACGAAGTCGCGGCCGCAGAGCAGCACCGTGCCGCCGGTCGGCGCTTCGAGCCCGCCGAGCAGGTGCAGCAGCGTGCTCTTGCCGGACCCGGAGGCACCGACGATCGCCAGCGTTTCGCCGGCATGGACCTCGAGGTCGACGCCGCGCAGCACGTGAACATCGATCCGCGAGCTGCCACTGCCCTCGACGAAGCGCTTGTCCAGGCCGCGGGCGACGATCACCGGGGGCGTGCTGGCCGGCTCACTCATAGCGCAGCGCCTCCGCCGGCTGCAGCCGGCTCGCGCTCCAGCTCGGATAGATCGTCGCCAGAAACGCCAGCAGCAGCGAGATCAGGGCGATCGGCAGGATGTCGGCCCGCTGCGGATCGCTCGGCATGCGGCTGATGAGGTAGACGCTGCTCGGCAGGAAGCTGAAGTGCAGCGCCCGCTCGATCGCCGGCACGATCACGTCGATGTTGTAGGCGACGACCAAGCCGAGCAGCGTGCCGCCGAGCGTGCCGATCACGCCCGAGGCCGCGCCCTGGACCATGAAGATGCCCATCACCGAGCGTGGCGTGGCGCCGAGCGTGCGCAGGATGGCGATGTCGGCGCGCTTGTCGGTGACCGTCATCACCAGGGTCGACACCAGGTTGAATGCCGCCACCGCGACGATCAGCGTCAGGATGATGAACATCAGGCGCTTTTCGACCTGGACCGCGGCGAACCAGTTGCGGTTCGTCCGGGTCCAGTCGCGCACCTCGAACTTCGGGCCCAGGCTCTGCGCCAGCTCGGCGGCGATCCGCGGGGCCTGGTTCAGGTCGGCGAGGCGCAGCTGCACGCCGGTCGGGCCTTCGCTGCGAAAGAGGCGCGCGGCATCGTCGAGGTGCACCAGCGCCAGGCCGCTGTCGTATTCGTAGTGGCCGGCATCGAAGGTGCCGACCACGGTGAGCGACTTGAGCCGCGGCACCACCCCGGCGGGCGTGACCTGGCCGCCCGGCAGGACGATCGTCACCTTGTCGCCTTCGCGCACGCCCAGCGTACGCGCCAGGTCGATGCCGAGGACCACGCCCCAGGCGCCGGGAACGAGGCGGGAGAGCGTCCTCTTCTCGAGCCGGGCGGCGAGATCGGTGACCGTCGCCTCCTCGCTCGGCACGATGCCGCGGACGATCACGCCGCGCCGGTCGTCGCCATGGGCGATCAGCGCCTGCGAGACGACGAAGGGCGCGGCGCCGACGACCGCGGGGTTGCGCCGCGCCGCTGCTGCCGTCGCCTTCCAGTCGGGGAGTGCGGCGCCCTCGGCGTCGACCACCTCGACATGGGCGACGAGCGAGAGCATCCGGTCGCGCACTTCCTTCTGGAAGCCGTTCATGATCGACAGGACGATGATCAGCGCCGCCACGCCGAGGCCGATGCCGAGCATCGACACGCCGGAAATGAAGGAGATGAAGGCGTTGCGCCGCCCGGCCCGGCCGGCCCGCGTGTAGCGCCAGCCGATCTGCAGTTCGTAGGGCCAGTTCATGCGCGGACCATGCTAGCCGAGGCCCCCGGCGCGAACCGGCACCTCAGTCATAGCGCAGCGCCTCGGCCGGATCCAGCCGGCTGGCGCGCCAGCTCGGGTAGAGCGTGGCGAGAAAGGCGAGGATCAGCGACACCGTGGCGATGGGCACGATGTCGCCCTGCTGCGGATCGCTCGGCATGCGGCTGATCAGGTAGATGCTTCCCGGCAGGAAGCTCACGTGCAGCAGCTTCTCGATCGCCGGCACGATGACGTCGATGTTGCAGGCCACACCCAGGCCGAGCAGGACGCCGGCGAACGTGCCGATGACGCCCGAGGCCGCGCCCTGGACCATGAAGATGCCCATCACCGAGCGCGGCGTCGCGCCGAGCGTGCGCAGGATGGCGATGTCGGCGCGCTTGTCGGTGACCGTCATCACCAGGGTCGACACCAGGTTGAACGCCGCCACGGCGACGATCAGCGTCAGGATGATCGAGAGCAGGCGCTTCTGGATCTGCACCGAGGCGAACCAGTTGCGATTGGTCTCGGTCCAGTCGCGCACCGCGGCGCGCGGCCCGAGCGCGACCTCGAGCTCGGCGGCGACCCGGGGCGCCTGCTCGAGATCCTTCAGGCGCAGGCGCAGGCCGTTGGGGCCGGCGAGCTGGAACAGCTTCTCCGCGTCGGCCAGATGCACCAGCGCCAGGCCGTTGTCGTACTCGAAATGACCGGCGTCGAAGGTGCCGGCGACGACGAGCGTGCCCAGGCGCGGCACCACGCCGGCGGCCGAGCTGCCGCCGCCCGGAAGGATCAGGCTGACCTTGTCGCCTTCCTTGACGCGCAGGGCCTTGGCGAGCTCGACGCCGAGGACGACGTTGCCGCTCTCGGGCGTGAGTCGCGCCAGCACGTCCTTGGCGTTGGCGGCGAGCTCGGTGACGCCTTCCTCCTCGGCCGGCAGGATGCCGCGCACGACGATGCCGCGCATCTCGTCGCCGCGGGCGACCAGCGCCTCGGCGGAGACGAAGGGCGCGACGGCCGCGACCTGTGGATGGCGGCGCACCTGCTCGGCGGTCGCCCGCCAGTCGCCGAGGGCTGCGCCGCCGGCGAGCCCGACCTCGACGTGCGAGACCACCGAGAGCATCCGGTCGCGCACCTCCTTGCGGAAGCCGTTCATCACCGAGAGGACGATGATCAGCGCGGCCACGCCGAGGGCGATGCCGGCCATCGACGCCGCCGAGATGAAGGAGATGAAGCGGTTGCGCCGGCCCGACCGCCCGGCCCGCGTGTAGCGCCAGCCGATCTGCAGTTCGTAAGGCCAGTCCATGCGGCGGGCATCCTACTCGACGCTGCGCCGGCGGGCCGCGCCTTGCCCGCGGCCCGCAGCCGCACGCAGCGGCGGCGCGAGGCGTCAGCGGGGCGCCGACGCAGCCGGTGAATTGATCGTCACGCCGCGGCCGCGGAGCTGCTCCACGATCAGGCGCGCGTTGACGTTTCCTTCTGCGGCCAGCTTCGCCGTGGCGGTGGCGAGCTGGTCCAGCGAGGCGCGCAGCTTCGTCGCGGCCAGCTCCTGCGGGTCGAGGCTGACCTTCGCCGCCTCCAGTTGCTGCTGCTCGCGCACCAGTTGCAGCGTCTGGAAGCCGAACCATGCGGCGACGGACAGCGCGATGAGGAGCATCGGCACGAAGGCACTGCGCAGCGGACGTTCCACCTCGTCGATCGCCTGCGTCCCGAACGCAAAGGCCGGCGTCGGATCGGACGGCTCGCTCATCGGCGCGGCCCACCACTGCTCGCCGCCGCGGCGGCCGGCGCGGCCGTGGCGCCGTTGAGGGTGACGCTCAGGCCTTGCGCCGCGAGGACGTCGAGGATAGGCCGGTCATTGGTGCGCGCACCGAGCTCGGCCAGCGCCTTGACGATGTCGCGATAGAGACCCTCGAGCGCAATCGATTGCTGGACGTATTGCTGCCGTTGCGCGATCGCCGCCTGCGACTCCCGGTTCATCGTGAAGAGGGTCGCGTTGATCGCAGTCAGAAGAAGCGACAACCCTCCGAGCGCCAACAAGGTGTTGAACTGCCAGCGTGCGAGCATCGATCGCTCAGCGGGTGCGCGAGCGCGTGCGCTGCCGCGCCATGCTGCCCATGGCGAGCAGCCCGAACAGGAGCAGCGCCCAGGTGGAAGGCTCCGGAATGGGCACGGCGACGACGGTCACGGTGCCATCTGCCGCCACCTGCAGGTTGCTGAGGTCGTAGACAGGTGACACGGCGGTGATGTTGCCGGCCCCGAGCACGTCGTTCCACGTCTGGCCTGGCGCGAACACGCTCGACAGGCCGGTGACCTCGCCCGTCTGCAGATTGAGCGACCGGATGAAGTTGTCCATGTCGAACCCGCCGGTTGCCGCGAACGCATTCGGGTCCGTGTTGCCCAGGAAATTGAACACGACGTGCAGGTCGTTCAGCTTGAAGGTCGAGTCGTTGCCGAGGCGCAGCTGATCGAAGCTGAAGTTGCCGCCGCTGTCGAGGATGTCGAGCATGAGCAGGCTGCCCGGCAGCGCGATCAGATTGCAGTTGATGGTGACCCGGCCCGGAGAATTCCCCGGGCTGATCGTGCCGGCGACGATCACGTCGCCGGTCGCGTTGATCACGCCGTCGTTGCCGCCCAGCAGCCCCGTCGTGCCGATCTCGAAGGTGGTGGTGTTGATCGTGCTGTTGTTGAGGATCAGCGTTCCCGTCCCGCCGGGACCGCTCGTCGTCGCGCCGACGCCGACATAGCCGGTATTGACGACGCTGCCGGCGTTTAATGTGAAGACACCCGTCGAGCCCACCTGACCAGCTATCGACAGCGTGCCATCGGCTCCGGAAGCATTTGGGTTGCCAACGTTCAGAGTACTGCCGGTGAACGTGGCGATGCCGGTCCCATTTTCGCCGATACGCGCCCTCGCCTGGCCCGGGGCAGCGGTGATGCTGATCTGCGAGTTGTTGACGGTGAGCACGCCGCTGCCCCCCGCGACCGTAGGCGTGCCGCTGACGTTCAGGCTGGCGCCCGAAGAGCCCAAGTTAGCGATCGTGACGACACTGCCGTTGGTAATCGTCGCCGCGCCGACGCTGCCGAGCAAGCCGATCGACAGGCTGGCGCCCGCGAGCGTACCGGCGGTCTGCTGGCCCGAGAGGTTGACCGACGCGTTGTCCACCATCAGCGTGCCGAAGCCGCCCGCGGCGCGACCGACGTTGATGGCGATCGCGCTAATCGCGGCCTGGTCACTCACGGCAAGCGAACCTGAGCCGCCCCGGCCGATCGAGAGGTAGCCATTCGATCGGCCGGGGCGGCTCAGGTTCGCTTGCCGTGAGTGACCAGGCC
>Ga0068859_100001614_pt1 | contig 23045 bp, 20 predicted proteins | sample KBSSwiS22_FD_66585 | JGI IMG/M metagenome (GOLD analysis project Ga0068859, IMG submission 66585) | Switchgrass rhizosphere microbial communities from Kellogg Biological Station, Michigan, USA - KBS Switchgrass S2-2 | ecosystem: Host-associated > Plants > Roots > Rhizosphere > Soil ...
AACGGCACGCGCAACGCTCCGCTCAGCAGCCTGCAGGAAGTCGAGGCGGCATCGGGTCCGGGCGACACGATCTACGTCCTCCCCTCTCAACGCGCGCTCGACGGGGGCATTCAACTCAAGGATGGCCAGCAGTTGATTGGTCTGGGCACTCCAGTGAATACGGCGAATGTCCACAGCGCACACGCACGCATCACCAACACCAGCGGCGCCCGCTATGACGGCGACGCCATTCGCCTCGCCAGGAACAATGTGGTCCAGAACATCCACATCGACAATGCGTTCCGATCGTCGATTCTTGGCGTCAATGCCGTCGGCGCGCAGCTGCGCGACAACCTGATGACCAACGACATGGCCGTCCACGATCTCTTCGCCATCGAAGGTCCTGCGCCGGCCGCCTGTGGAACCCCCTGCGCAGGCGAGTGGCCGCACGGCTACATCATCTTCGCGCCGCAAACCAACCACTTCGGGGCGATCACGCTCGTCTCGTGCGGCCCGAACGCGCGCGTCCTCCCGAAGCTCGACACGCTGCTTCAGACCCAGAGCTACTGCAGCTTTCTCGGTGCGCCGGGATCGGTGGCAAGCGTCGACACCATCGAGATCACCGGCAACGTGATTCGTGACAGCAATTCCGACGGCATCATGCTGATCGACGACACGGGCGTCACGGCCAGCTTCTTCATCGATGACAACGTGATCAAGGACCTCTCTCAGGACCTGCCGGATCCGTCCTCGGTTGGTATTCCGCAGGCTGCGCCGGGCCACGTCGTGCGATCGAGGGGCCTCACGCTCATTACCATCGACCACTCCGTGTCGAACCTGCACTTGAGCCATTACGACGCCTCGAATCTGTCGCCGTTCGGCACGTTTGCCGCGGATGGCGTCGTGTTCCTCGACTGCGGGTACACCCCGCTCGTGAATGCGGAGCTCTCGGACCTCTCGATCAGCAATCCCTTCCTCACCGGTGACAACACGAACGGCGATTCGATCGAGATTCAGCACCGGGCCAGCGATCACGGCATCCTCAATATCAATGTGACGCGCGCGCAACTGAGTGATCCCGCCAGCACCAATATCAAGCTGATCGAGAGTACGACGCCGCGCTTTGGCGTCTACAACGTGACGGTCACCGATTCAGTTCTGAGCAATCGGAATGCGAACGGAATCTTCAACGCCGCCACCAACAACAACGGCAACGAAGATGCGCAGATTCGGTACAACGGCACCGAGAGCCCGGAGACGACGGCCATCAATCTCACGGTCCGCAACGTGAAGATCTCCGGGCTGGGCCGGGGAATCGGCCTCACCGTTGCTCCCACCCGGACGGTCAATACGAACGTCATCAAGCAACTGCACGTGCTGGTCGAGGACTCGTCGTTTTCCGACCTCACCGGCGAAGCCGTGTACTGGTCGCAGAGCCTGGCGACACCGATCGGCCAGGCTGGGGGCGCGGTCATCGATCTCGGGGGCGGAACACTTGGGAGCCACGGACGGAATCGGTTCGTCAACAACGGCGTGCCGGGCAATCTGCCGCCAGGCGTGAACCCCGCGGGCATCGATCCAGTGGCGGCAGTAGACGGGGACGTTTCGGTATCGTTCTCGCCGGCGACACCCGCGCCCGCAACCAAAATTCAGCTGTTCGCGGAACACAACTACTGGGGCGGCGGGGCGCCGGCGATCTCCACGACTTCGGGCGGAGCGCCAGCGACGGACATTTTTTTCACGCCTGGAGGCGTCGTCTTTGCTGGCGTCACAGACTTTCTGACCGTCGATCCGCAGCCGTAATGGGCGTCTGAAACGCAGACCGCTGGCGGTGTCGGGAAAGCTCGCCGGCAACGATGGCAAGGCGAGCTCGCTCGCCGACGATCGAGGCAAGTGTTTGCCGCATCGCTCGTCGCGTTACTGGCAGCACCAGCCGCAGCGCCAATCAAGCAGCCAGATGGGCGGCGGGCCTGTCACGGGCACGCTCGAAGGCACATCGCTGAGAGTCACGTCCAACGTCATCACTCCACGGGGGACCCTGCCCGTCAAAATGACGGGCGACATCCACGGTGACGCCATTGCGAACGGCAAAGCGAAAATAACGGGCGTTGGCAAGATGAAATGGACGGCGAAGAGAAGACAGTAACGATGCGCTCGTTGCGCTCGCTGTCGCGGTCGGCGCGGTTGGGATTGCCTTTCTGCTGCGAAGAGGCGATCTGTCTGCGCTCGAGTGAATGGATCGTGTTTCGCGTGGCCGGCGACGCGCGGGCGCGTCTGACCGGCACCACTCGCGTAACGGCACGCCGCCGCGTATCGTAGGAAGGTATATGACGCGGTCACGATTCATCCCGGTGTGCCTGCTGCTTGCCGCAGCGGTCGCGGCGCCGACTCCACTTTCGGCGCAAAACCCCATGCAACTGGCCGGCGCGTGGACGCTGAACCGGCAGCTCAGCCAGTTTCCGACCGACATCGGGTTCAGCGCCGACTTCCTCGGCGCACTGGGTCCGATCGGCGGTCCTGTTGGCGGCGGCGGGCGCCGCGGCGGTGGGGGCGGCGGGAATCGCGGCGGTGGAGGCGGCGGCGCGAATCGCGGCGGCTTCAACGGGCCGCGCGTCGTGCGCGAAACGGAAGCAGACTCGCAGCGGATTTCGACGCTCACCGACGAAGTGAGAAATCCCTTCGACCACCTGACGATCGCGGTGACGCCGACCGACGTCACCATCACGCCGGATCGCGCGCCCGCGCGCATGCTGCATCCCGATGGCCGCGACGACACCGTCTCGCTCGGCAGGGTCACGTCCGACGTGACCACGACGTGGGATGCCGGGCGTCTCGTCGTCGTCTACAAAGCCGGCCCGGGACGACAGCTGCGCTACGTCTATTCGCTCAACGACAATCCAATCCAATTGATCGTCGACGTCGAGTTCGTCGAACGCGGCGGGGGCGACAAGGTGAGGCGCGTCTACGGCCCGACGGTCGCGAGCGACACGAAAGCGGCGCCCGCATCCGCGCCGGTGGCCGCCACCGCGGCATCAGCGGCGCCTGCCGTACCGGCTGCGCCCGCGACGCGCGAGATCGGGCCGATCGATCAACGGCCCGACGCGGCCTTGAAGGGACTCACCAAGCTTGGCCTCGTCCTCGAGGATTTAAGCGGCGATGCCGTCGCGTGCGGTCTCAAGCAGGACGCACTCGAGACCACCATCTCGAAGCATCTGTCCGATGCAGGCTTCAGGGTCGTGCGCTATTCGGACGATGACACCTATTTGTACGTGAACATCAACACCGCGAAGGTGTCGACGGGACTCTGCGTCTCCCGGTATGACGTGACCATCTATTCGCACGCAGCCGCGAAGCTGCCGCATACGGAGTCGCCCGTACTCGTCCAAGCCGAGTTACTGCACAAGGGCGGTATCGCGGGCGGCGCCCCCGACGCCCACGCGACCGGCGTGACCAAGGGCATCATCGAATACGTCGATCAATTCTCGACGCGCATTCGCAACGCCGGAAAGTAGCACCGCGTTCGATCACTTCGTCGCGGTTCTGTTGACATCCTTCGCCGGCACCTTCCCCGTGTACTGCAGGATGAAGGTTCCCCACTTGTCGTCGTTCACGTAGATGTTGCCACGCGTGTCGACGGCGACTTCTTCCGACCAGTTCACCGGCGAGTCATGCGGGCCCGTCTGGCTGGGGAGGCCGGCGCGCTCTGGCGGCATGAAGTAACCGACTTCCGTCGGGAGTGTCGGCAGACTGATGTCGAACACGCGCAGGCCCGCGTTGAACCATGTGATGAACATCAAATCTCCCGGTTGAGCGACGGCCGGGTTGTGCAGTTCCTGATTGGTATTGTGCGGTCCGAAACGTCCGCCCTTGTCGCAGAAGTCTTTGTAGGGCGCGTTGGCCGGCGGTCGCGGCGTGGGGAAGATCGAGATGAGTCGCGGTTTGGCGGGATCGCTGTTGTCGATGAGTCCCGCGAAGTTCATGCCGTTGTCCTTACACCGCTCGGCCATCGCCTCGGAGCTCACGTACAAGAGTTTCCGATCCCACAGCGGCAGCACTGTGTGGACCGATTGCGTGCCCACGCTTGCGAACGGTGGCGTCATCGTCAGGCGGCCGATGACTTTGGGCTGCGCCGGATCGGTGATGTCGAGATTGACGACGTCAGGCGTGTATCCAGTCGAGAGCATTTTGCCGTCGGGACTGATGTTGGCCGGTCCGTGAAATCCCGGCAGCGGACCCGACAGCGGCTCGCCGTCCTTCTGGCCCGGCTGCCACCACTTTCCCACCTCTTTCGGGTGTGCCGGATCGCTGACGTCCACGATCACCAGGATCTTGCCCCTGAAACCAGGGTACGAGGTAGACAGGTACGCGTACTTTCCGCCGGGATAGGAATTCCGATGTGCGCCGGCGGTCCCGTTGCCCCAGCGCGCGATCTCTTTCGGGTTGATCGGATCACTGACGTCCCAGAAGATCATGTCCGGTCCAGGCGCATTGCGACGATCGAGCGACGTGATCATCAGGTTGCCGTGGACGGTCACCTGGGATGTGATCCAGTCCTTCGGGCCGTCGTACGGAATGAATTTCACGTACTTCGGATCCTGCGGGTTGGTCACATCGAGGATGCTCCATCCCAGGTCGAAGGAATGGCCCATATAGAGATACCAGCGTCCGTTGGCGGGATGGTTGAGCGCCATCTTGAAGGCGCCGTAGTGACCGCCCAGTCCCGAGAATCCGATCACCTTCAGACGGTCGGCCTGCCCACCGGGCGGGATTGGATCGGCGAGCGCGTTTGTCGACGCGAGCGCGAAGATCACGAGAGCGATGGCACAACGGATAAACCAGGTGGTCATTCCCTTCCTCCTCGACTGGTCAGGACGATAGGAACGATGTACGCGGTAGGCCGAGATAATACTCCCGCCCGAGGTCTGAACCACGAAGGTCGCTTCGCGACGGACACGAAGCACACAGAGCTTTATGCCTGTACATAGAGCAGACGTCTTGGTCGTCGACCCGTATCCAGTATTCGAATGGATCAAAGAACTCTTCGCGTTCTTCGTGATGGCCGTCAGGCCTTCCTGGTAAAGGCTGGAGGGCGAATCTTTCGACTCGCCCCCGGGTGCACAGGCAGGGTAACTAGCGGATTGCCCCGCCACTTTCGCTGCGGGGTGGGGTGACTTTCGAACTCTGCGCCGGTATAGAGCAGGGGACATGCCAATCGTGGCAGCCGTGCCAGACCCTCCGCCCGCGATGGTTTCCTAAGAGAATCAACGAATTCATCTGTGTGACTGAACCGTGGAACGGTTCAGCGATCAATGGCTGGGCTCCAAACTACCGACGGGTGGGTAGCGCGCTACTCTGGCGTTGAAGGACCTGTTCGGTCGCGGACGTATCTTGAGCTGGCGGACCTACAAGGTCCGCCCGCATTTTTCAGGTCCGCCCCGCGTTTTCTCGAGTGATGTGCCTCCGTTCGATGCGGCCGAGGATGTGGAGCACGAGGATGATGAACAGTCCGCTCGCAACAGCTCCCTTCCACCCCGACAATCCCACGCGTGAGAGATACGCCGGCCCGGCATACGCCACGATCGCGAGCAGCACAAGCGCCCAGACGAGCGCGGCAGCGGCGTTGAGAAGGCTGAACCGCAACGGATTCACGTCGAGGTACGCGCAGGCGGCGGCCAGCGCAATCCGCAGCCCGGGCACGAACCGGATGAGGAGCACCATCGCCGTCTGATGTCGCTTGACGACGCCGGTGAGCCGCTGCGTGCGGCGGCTGATCGCGGGGAACCGCCCGACCCATCGAGTCAGGCGGCGCCGGAGCAGATAGAAGTAGAACTGATCGCCCATCGCCGCACCCGCTGCGCCGGCGAGGACCACGGCAAGCGCGTTGAGTTGTCCCTCCGCGACAAGTGCCGACGCGGCCACGTAAGTGACCTCGCCTTCGACCATCGCAGCGGCGACGATCCCCAGGTAGACGAGCGGGCCGTGAATGACAGCGGTCATCAGGATGCGCGTACCGCCGCGGCCGGCTGCCCGTCCAGCGCGACCACTGCATCGCGTACCGCCTCGCCCACACGATCGAGCTGCATATCCGTGAGCACTTCGTAAATCGGCACTTGAATGGTGCCCATCGTTTCGCGTGCGCCGGGTGCAGGGCGGTGTCGACTGCCAAACAGCGCCAGGTCCGGACAGACATCGACGTGCAGCGTCTCGAGGTCGACGCCCCGCCGCAGGCACGCCTCCACGATCGCATCGCGTGCTGGCACGTACACACAGTACTGGTAGAACACATGCGTGCGGTCCGGCGGAACGAACGGCACGCGGGCGCCGTGCACGCCGTCGAGCAGTTCTGTCATCCGATGTGCGTGCTGCTGCCGTGCCGCGTTCCACTCGTCCAACCGCGCCAGCCCCTCGAGCGCAATGGCCGCCTGCACATTGCTGATTCGCTCACCATAGTCCTCCGGAAACGGCTCGAGCGGGCGAATCGCTTCCCAGAAGTACATATCGAGACTCCACCTCAACCGCGAGCCCGCGTACAGAAGCGGGAACAACGTCCATTTGAACACGTCGGGCCGCGTCGCCAGCCGCATCACCCGCCCATGCCAGAGTCGCTGCTTGACGCGCTTGGCGGACGGAGGCGGCTCCGCTGCCGCAAGGTGCGCGACGCGTGCGGCGAGCGCAACGTCGCGGACGACCGCCATCCCGCCGCCATACGCGTTGAGCGGCTTGAACGTCTGGAAGCTGAAGATCGCGGCGTCGCCAATCGTGCCGACCGACCGGCCGCGATAGCGGGCGCCCAGCGCGTGCGCGCAATCCTCGATCACCGCCAGCCCGTGGCGTGTGGCAATCGACATGATGTCGTCCATGTCGCACGGGAGGCCCCACAGATGTGTCGGCACGACGGCAACGGTTCGCGGCGTGATGACGCGCCAGATTGCCTTCGTGGTCATGTTGAACGTCACGGGATCGACGTCCGCAAAGACCGGCGTCAGCCCGGCCTGCCGCGCGATCTCCGGCATCACCCAGAAGGTGAGCGCCGGAAAGATGATTTCTCCACCAGGCGGGAAGTCGAGCGCTTTGAGAATGTAATAAAAAGCCATCCGCCCGTATGACGTGGAGATCGCGCGCACTTTGCCCAGCCGCGCGGCAAACGCGTCCTCGAACCGTGCGATGTGCGGCCCCTCCTCCAGTTGTCCACGCCCAGCCAGCTCCTCGACGATTTGGAGCGTGTTCGGGATGACACGGACGCCGTACCTGGAAATCGGAGTCAACATGCAACACCTCTTTCCCACAACGCCGCGTCGCGTCGCGCGTGCCGCCGCTCCACGCGCGCGTCGAGCGAACCAATGACGCTGCGCACCGCGGGTGCGTTGATGCGCAGGTAATTGGTGAGAAACGACGGTCGCATGTAAAAGCGCGTGTACGCCGAGCCGAGCAGAAGCTGCAGTTCCGCTCGTGTGAGCGATGGGTGATCGAAGGTCGGGGTGAAGCCGTCGAACTGCTGCCAGTCACGTTCGGTAATCAACGGCTTCATCCGGCCGTAGAGCGGCGTGCCCGGGTATGGCGTCAGCAGTTTGAACTGCGCGATGGTCGAACCAAGTGCGACCGAGTGGTCGATCGTGGCGTTGATCGAATCGCGTGTGTCGTCGAGGAACCCGAGGACATAGAACGCCGCCGTGACGATGCCTAGTTCCCGGCAGCGGGCGAGCATCGCCCGCTGATGCGGCTGCGGAATAGGCCGACGGCCGACCTGTTTCAGCGTGATCGGCGACATCGCTTCCACCCCGAAGCTCATCGCGCGCAGCCCCGCCGCGCGCATGATCGTCAGCAGCTCCCCGTCGAGCCGATCGAGCCGGGTCTCGCATTCGAACGTGTGTGTCAGGCCCCGTGTCCGGATTCCGTCGCAGAGCGCGAGTACCCGATCGCGATCCTGCGAAAACAGCGGGTCGCGAAACACCGCGTGCACGGGCCCGTGCACGTCGTCGAGATACGACAGCTCGTCCAGGATATTGTCGACCGACCGCGATCGATAGCGCGACTGGATCCGGTGCGGGCAGTACGTGCAGAACTCGGGACAGCTGCGGGAGCCCAGCACCGGAAGCGAGCCGCCGACGGGCCGTCCGGCAAACGGAACGCGCCACGTTCGCCGCGCCCCCAGTAGGGGTTCCCAGTACGGAAACGGCAGCGAATCCAGATCCTCCACCTGCGGACTCGCCACCATTCCTGCAAGCGTTTCGCCGTTCATCACCCGCATCAACGCGTGTTCTGGCTCGCCGTCGACGAGGAAGTCGGCGGCGTCGGCGAAGAGCTCCGGGAGCTTCTGCGCCGTCAGTCCGATGAACCCGACGCGCACGCCGCGCGCGCGCATCGCACGGGCCCACTCGCTCTCACTCCGGTGATCGATAAGCGACGAGAGCACAATCGCGACATCCCCGTCGACCAGTTCGCCGCGCGAGAACGTGACCTCGTGTCCTGCCCGTCGCGCGAGCGCGGCCGCGTATGCCAGATGCACGCTCGGCAGCTTGACGAACGTGCGCTTCACGCGCGCCATGACGCGCGTCACTTTCGAAAAGGGACGAAGCCGCGAGCCATATCCGCCCGCGACGGTGTCCTTGCTGGTGAAACCCTCCTTGCCCTCGATATCTGTCAGCACCACTCGCATAAATCGCCTCATCGCGCCCGTCGGGCGCACGCAATAACGGAACACTCGTGTCGTCACCAATACGGCGCTCGACCGGGCATCGGATGCGACGCCGGTGACACGAGCAAAGACGGCTTAGATGAGGACTGGAGGCGGCCGAGGAGAGAGCGGCGCGATGCGGAACGTCGAACGGCCATCGCGCGGGTGATTGGCGAGGGGGCGCCGTGTGTCGGGAACGGCCGTCCACGGGTTCAGGCTGGTCACGGCGACCGCGAGCGTCGTGCTCGCGCCCGCAATACCCGGCGGCAGTTCGTCGGATTGATCGTCTACGCGGTGCCGCGTGGAGCCGCCGATGTCATCCGTTGGCGGCCGCGGGCGATGTGGGTATGCGACGAAGCCGCCGGGGGCGCTCGTCCACACCTGAAGACCGTGCGAGAGATTGCTGAAGATCAGTTCGGGCCGGCGATCGCCGTTGAGGTCAACGGCGGTAATGCCACGCAGCGGCTGCGAGCTGCGGATGATGTGCGTGCTGCCCGTGGCCGACAGCCAGATGCGCACGATCCATGGCCGCTGCTTGTCGACCGTGACATGGTCGCGGCGGCCATCGGCATCGAGGTCGGCGAACAGCCGTCGATGGCCCGCCTCCGCTCGTGGCGCGAGCAGCAGGCTGCACAGGCTGACGAGAAGCAGCGTCCTGATGACGTGGGATCGCGCGTGCATGCCTGCGAGGGTGGTTACCCGCAGTATAAGCCCGCGCGGGGTTACGTTGCCGTGGTCGTGTTTCCTACGGTGTCAGCGCGAACGTCCAGACTGAACCACCCGCCGGAACGGCCTCTGCCGCGTAGCGATTCGCGAGCGTGCCCCCACGTCCCGAGGCGATGCTCACATACTGTCGACCGCCAAGTGTGTACGTAATCGCGGTCGCGTTCACGCTCGAGCCGGTCTGGAACTGCCACAGCGGCTTACCGGTTGCGGCGTCGAGCGCCAGGAATTCGCCGGTCAACTTTCCGGTGAACACCAGGCCGCCCGCCGTCGCGAGCATCCCCGCCGAACTCGGAAGATCGGTGAGCGGCATGTCCCACTTCTTCTCGCCGGTCAGCGGGTTCACCGCAACGAAGTGGCCGACGACTTCACCCGGCTTCCTGTCAGGTATCCGCGCGGTCACGCCGGTGGAATCCGCGCCGAGCACCTGTGGTTTCGGCGCAGCGATCTTCTGGAGGCGGGGGATGTCCCACGTGCTCGCGAACACGAGGCTGCTCCCGGGGTCGAACGCGATCGGCACCGCGTTGGTCCCGCGCGAGGGCCAAATCTCCACCTCTTCGCCCGCGAAGAACCGCTTGTAGACGTCGGTGAGCACCGGCCGTCCGCTTTCGATATCGATGCTCGACGCCCAGTTCACTTTTACCAGCGGGTTCGCCGCGATCAGCTGGCAATTGGTTCGATCGATGACGTACAGGAATCCGTTCTTGTTTGCCTGAATCATCACCTTGCGCGGCCGGCCGCCAACCTGAATATCGGCGAGCGCCAACTCGTCTACGCCATCGACGTCGTACACGTCGTTCGGTGTGAACTGGTAGAAGCAGGCGATCTCACCGGTCTTCGGCCGGATCGCAATCACGCTGGACGTATAGAGGCTGTCGAGCCCGCCACGCGGATGGGGATCGTACGGCTCCGCGTTGCCGGTGCCCCAGTAGACGAGATCGAGCTCGGGGTCGTAAGAACCAGATCGCCAGGTGGGCCCTCCGCCGTACTTCCACGCTTCGCTGTCGCGCGGCCAGGTCTCGGAGCCGGGTTCACCGGGCGCGGGAATGGTGTACCTGCGCCACAACTTTTTCCCGGTGTCCGGGTCCCATCCGTCGAGGAATCCGCGCGTCGTCCGCTCGCCCCCAGCCATCCCCGAGATCAGAACGCCGTTGGCGATGATGGGCGCGCCCGTGGAGTAATACCCGTCCTTGCCCTCTGCGTACTTCTGATTCCAGAGCTCCTTGCCCGTCTTCATGTCGAGCGCGACGAGATGATTGTCGTAGGTGATCCGAAACAGCTTTCCGTTGTAGAGGACAGGTCCGCCGCGGGTGATCGGCGCGCCAGTCGTTCCCATCTCGAGGGTGACAGGCGTGCGCCAGATCTGACGGCCGTTCCGCGCATCGAGCGCAAACGTCCATCGGCCGTTGATGACGTACATCACCCCGTTGTAGATCGCGGGCGCCGCCAGCTCGCCCATCTCGTTCCACACGCTCGTGGTCCACACGGGAACGAGGCGCTTCACATTCGTCTTGTTGATCTGCCGTAGCGGGCTGTAGCTCTTTCTGTCGTAGCCCATGCTGTGCGTCGTCAGCACGTCGGTGTTCTTGCCCGTGTTGAGGAGCTCCTGCGTGGTCTGGGCCACACCGGTCGCCACCCAGACGACCAGCACGAATGCGAGCAGCCGGAAGGTCTTCATATCGTCCTCTCCTCGTCCGACGGTTGAGGCCGACCTCAAGGTCGGCCTGCGTATTAAACCTCAGGCGGCTCGTTCAAGCCACACTCACAGTCGGTTGTCGCAACATCGGCCGGCCGCGGCCGAATCCGGGCGCCGCTACTCGCATCGAGAGACATCTGGCGTGGTGGTTCCCTTGCACCGACATCAGTGGACGCGCAGCGGAACCGACTATGACTCCTCCGGATCGGATTGACACGTTCAGCAGCGACTTCGCAGATGACACCGGAGTCTGGCTGATCATCACTGCGTGCCTGTTCATACTGCTGGGCCTCTTCGCTATCATCGAGCCGGCCGTCGGAACACTGGCGGTAACCTGGCTGGTTGCCTGGCTCCTGATCATCGGAGGCGCCACGCACATCATCAGCATCTTCCACCGCGACGACGGAGGTGTTGTTTGGCACCTGGCGCTCGGACTCGTGTATATCGCCGGAGGGGTGTACTTCCTGTCGCAGCCGCTGCTGGTCGGGATGGAAGCGCTGACGCTTCTGCTCTCGATCCTGTTCTTTGTTGAGGCGGGCATCGATCTGGTGGCGTACTCCGCACAACGTCGTGAACCGGGCGCTGTGTGGCTGCTGGTGAACGCCTTTGTAACCACACTGCTGGGCACGCTGATCGCGATGCACTGGCCCGCGACGTCGGTGTGGGTTATCGGAACGATGCTCGGCCTCAACCTGCTGACGACAGGAGTCAGTCGCCTGATGCTCGGGATGGCAACGCGCAACGTCGCCGCGTAGCAGCGACGCAGTCGCCTCCCCGACATCAGGCGGCCCGTTTGTGGTACTGCTGGACCGCGACGAACAGCACGGCCGCGGCGGTGCCGATCAGAATCAGAAGCGGCTGCGCAATTTCAGCCAGCCCCGCTCCTTTCATCAGAATGGCGCGCGAAATCGTCACGAAGTGGCGGACAGGATTAATGATCGACACCTGCTGCACCCACGGCGCCATGCTGTCGACGGGCGTGAACAGGCCGCTCATGAGCAGGTAAACATTCACGATGAAGAAGGTGACAAACATCGCCTGCTGTTGAGTGTCCACGAGCGCGGAAATCCAGAGGCCGATGCCGAGCGCGACTACGAGATAGATGCCAGCGACGCCGAAGAGCAACGGCACGCTCCCGCGCATCGGGATACCGAACACGAGCTTCCCGACAATCAGCCCCAACGACAGTTCGATCAAACCCAGCACCCAGAACGGCATCAGCTTGGCGACGATAAACTCGCCGCGCGTGATCGGCGTGACGTTCAGCTGCTCCAGCGTGCCGAGCTCCTTCTCGCGCGCAATGTTCTGCGCGCTCAGCAGCGTCCCGATCATCGTCATGAGCGCGACGAGAATGCCGGGCACCATGTAGTGCTTGTAGTTCTGCGTCGCGTTGTAGAGCGGCCTGACCCGGACATCGATGTGAGGTGCCGGGCCTGACGCGGCGCGGACCTTGTCGGGTCCGCGAAGCGAAGCCGCATATCCGGTGAGCACCTGCGACGCGTAGCTCTGCACGATCCCCGCAGCTGATCCCTTTTCCGCGTTGACCACCATCTCCACTTCACCGACGCCGGTGCGCACAAGCGACATCTCGAAATCCTGCGGAATCACGATCGCGAGGGTTGCCGTTCCGTCCACCAGCCGTTCGTCGGCACGACGGGTCGAGGGCGTCGTGTCGACGATGTGGAAATGTCCGTTCGCAGCGAGACGGTTGACGACGCCGCGCGAGGCACCCGATCGATCGAGATCGACGACATGGATGGGCGTGTTGCGAATTTCAAAGGTCGCCGCGTTCGAGAGAATCAGGAGCTGCACGACGGGCACGACCAGCACCTGTGCCAGCAGGATGTGATCGCGGAGGATGTGGAGGACTTCGGCCTGCGCCAGATACAGGATGCGACGCATGATTACTCCAGCCGCTCGTTGAACGAGCGCATACTCGCCACCAGCAGCACGGTTGCCATCGCGCCGAGAACGAGCGTCTCGCGCCAGACGTATGTGAGGCCAATGCCCTTCAGCATGATGCCGCGCGCGATCGTGACGAACCAGCGGCCCGGCACGACGTAGGAGATAACCTGCAGCGCCGCCGGCATGCTTTCGAGCGGAAAGATGAATCCGGACAACAGGATGTTCGGAAGCATCGTCCCCAGCAGTGCGAACATCATCGCCACGCGCTGCGATGACGTGCGCGCGGAAATCAGAATGCCGAGCGACAGCGAAACAAGGATGTACAACGCACCCTCGAAGAGCAGCAGCAGCACGCTGCCGCGCAGAGGCACGCGAAACAGCAGCAGCGCCTCGACGAGCACGGCGATCACGCTGATGAATCCGATCGCGAGGTACGGCGTGACCTTGCCGACGATGATTTCCCACGGACGCAGAGGCGAGACGAGCAGCGCCTCCATCGTCCCGGTCTCCTTCTCGCGCGTCAGTGAGATGGCGGTCATCAGTGACGAGATGATCGTGAGCACGAACGCCATCAGGCCCGGAACGAACAGGTTCTTGCTCTCGCGCGTCGGATTGAAGCGCATGCGGACCTGCGGGACGATCGTGATGGCGGGCCTGACAACGCCCCCCCCGCTCACCCCGGTAGCCTGACCGGCCCCACTCACCCGACCCGGCTCACTGATCCCACTCGCCCACTGATTGATCACGGATTGCGCGTACGACTGCAGGAGGCTGCCAGTATTTGGTTCGGTCGCGTCCGTGATGACGAGAAGCTTGGCCGGGACGCCCTTGCCTAAATCGTCAGCAAAACCGGGATAGAACACGATCGCCTGCTGCGCGGCGCCCGACCCGAACAGCGAATCGACATCCTGAATGCGCGGCACCACGGTGACGATCCGAAATACACGCGCGGCAGCAAAACGGTCACGCAGCGCGATGGTCGCGCTGTCGGGCGCCGGATCCACAACGGCAAGCCGGACGTTGTCGACATCCGTGCGGATCGCGTAGCCGAAGAGCATCACCTGCACGATTGGCAGCGCGATCAGGACGGCCGCAGTTCGTTTGTCTCTGCGGATGTGAAAGAACTCTTTGCGGAGCAGGCCTCGAAGCGAAGTCATTGCACCCTACCCGCCTTGCCCGCCCCGCCTGCATCAGGCCGGGCCAGGCGAACGAACAGTTCGTCGATCGATTCGACGGCGAATTCGCCTTTGAGCGCCGTGGGCGTTCCCATCGCCGCGATTCGGCCCGCAACCATGATCGACACGCGATCGCAGTACTCCGCCTCATCCATGTAATGGGTCGTCACCAGCACGGTCGTGCCCCTGGACGCCGCGTCGTAAATCAGTTCCCAGAACTGGCGCCTCGTGATCGGATCGACACCGCTTGTCGGCTCATCGAGAAACACGATCTGCGGCCGGTGGACGAGTGCGACGGAGAAGGCCAGCTTCTGACGCCAGCCAAGCGGAAGACTCCTGACGGCCGTGTCAGCGACGCTCGAAAAGCCAAGCCGCTCGAGCATCTCCGCGGTGCGCTGGCGGATCTGATCGCGCGTCAGACCGTAGATGCCGCCGTAGAGGCGGATGTTCTCGCGTGGTGTCAGATCTTCGTAGAGGGAAAAGCGCTGGCTCATGTAGCCGATGCTGCGCTTCACCTGTTCGGTGTCGCGCGCGACGTCGTACCCGGCGACGCGTGCGCTCCCGCTCGAGGGCTGCAACAGGCCGATCAGCATCCTGATGGCGGTCGTCTTGCCGGCGCCGTTCGCGCCGAGAAAGCCGAAGACCTCGCCGGGTTTCACATCGAAGGTGATGTGGTCGACGGCGGTGAAAGCGCCGAAGGTCCGCGTGAGGTCCGTGACGTGTATGGCGAGGTCGCTCACGCCATCCTCCCGGGATTCGGGATTCGGGATTCGGGATTCGCTGTTCGCGCGATGAAGACGTCCTCGACCGTCGGCGTCAGCGGCTCGACAGAGGCGTCGTTGAATCCGCTGCCGACCAAGTACGTCTTCACGTCCTTCGCAATGTCACCGGGTGCCGCGTTCATGCGGTCGTCGGTGTAGTGGATCACGTCCCCGAACGGGAAGACACTCGCGGCATGCTGATAGCGCCGCAGCGCCAGCAGCGCCCTGTAGTGATCGGTCGTCCGGATTCCGACGAGCAGCCGCCCAAACGAACCGGTGATGCCGGCGGGCGTGTCGATGCCGAGCAGCCTGCCGCGATCGATCAGCGCGATGCGATCGCAGCGCGTTGCCTCGTCCATGTACGGCGTGGACACGACCGTCGTGAGACCGCCCTTCTTCAGCACGCCAAGCAGATCCCAGAACTCGCGGCGTGAGACGGCGTCCACGCCCGTCGTCGGTTCGTCGAGGAACAGAATGTCTGGCCGATGGACCAGCGCGCAGCAGAGCGCGAGCTTCTGTTTCATCCCACCGGAGAGCGCCGCCGCTCGCCTGTCCTTGAACGGCTCGAGTTGGGTGTAGATCGGCTTGATCTGTTCGTATTCACGCTGGACCGTCGTGCCGAAGACCGACGCAAAGAACGTGAGGTTCTCTTCGACGCTGAGGTCTGGATAGAGCGAGAAACGTCCGGCCATGTAGCCGACGCGCTGCCGTAGCGCACGGTAATCGCGGACGACGTCCAGACCGATCACCGTCGCGCGACCGCCATCGGGGACAAGCAGCGAGACGAGGATTCGAAACAACGTCGTCTTGCCGCCGCCGTCGGGACCGATAAAGCCGAACAGCTCCCCGTTCTCTACCTCGAACGACACCTTGTCGAGCGCGACGGTTGGTCCAAATGCCTTGCTCATCGCCTCGGCCCGAATCATTGGAAATCCACATCGACGGGCATGCCGATCTTCAGGACGCCGTTCTCATTAGCGACGCGGATCTTGACCGCGTAGACGAGATCCGCACGCTCGTCGCGGGTCTGAATCGGGGTCGGCGTGAACTCGGCCTGTGTCGAGATCCATGTGACGGTCCCCGTGAGCGTCTGACGCGAATCGCCGTTATCCAGCGTTACCCGGGCCTGCTTGCCGAGGGTCACCCCCGCCAGCTGCGGCTGGCTGACATATGCGCGCACATCGACATTGCGCATGTCGGCGATCGTGTAGAGCGCCTGCCCCGCCTGCACGATCTCGCCCGGCTTGACGTAGGTCACCAGCACGGTGCCGGAGCTCGGATTGGAGACCGTGCTTCTACGGATCCGGTCGTCGAGCTGCGCCACCTGCGCCTCGGCTGCGGCGACCTGTGTTTTCGCGGTCCGCTGCTGCTGCTCGGTCGCGGCGATCTGTGACGTTTGAGCGGCCACCTGCCGCTTCTGTGCTTCGATCTGTTCGTCCTGCGCCTTGACCTGATCCTGCAGTACGCGATCGTCGCGCTCCGCCTGATCGAGCTGCTGTGACGTCGCCGCCTGCTGGGCAAACAGACGCTGCATCCGCCCGTGATTGCGCTTCGCGATCTCGAGTTGGGACTGGAGGGCACTACGTTGAGCGACGGCGCCGTCGTGCTGCGCCTGCAGCGCATCACGTTGCGCGGACACGACCGCGACCTGGCGGTCGACTTCGCCGACGCGCGACGCGGCCGCATCGCGCTGCGCCACCAACTGGCTGCGCTGCAGCGTCAACTGCGTAGGATCGACCGTGCCGACCTTGTCGCCGGCCGCAAGTGTTTGCCCTTCTTCGACGGGAAATGTCGTGAGCTGGCCACCAACTTCCGACGACACGACCACCTCTGTTGCTTCGACGTTTCCGTACGCGTCAGGCGCCTCTTCCCGACTGCACGAGACCAGCGCGAGCGCTGCGACGACCGCGAGCGTGTTGAGCCTCGAGCCCTGAGCCTTGAGCCGCATTACCTCACCTCCAATCCGAGTGTCGTCAGCAGCCGCGCGCTTGCCTGCGCCAGTTCGACCTCATGTCCCGCACGCGCGAAGCGTGCCTGCAGCAGTTCGGAATTGCGATCGAGATAATCCGATGCCGTCACGACGCCTTCCTGAAGGCGGATCTGCGTGGCACGGTCAACCTGCTCGCGCAGCATCAGAATTCGCTCGTCGATCGCCAGCGCTTGCTGCAGACGATCGATCGCGGTTTCGTCGCCTTCAATCGCCGTCGTGAGGCTTCTGGCAAACGCCGACTCGTCAGCGGCGACGATCCGCTGCTGAATGGCGAGCGCTTCGCGCTCACGCGTGCCCGACCCCCACGTCCACGCGTTCCACTGCAGGCGTACGCCGCCATATGCATATGCCTCGAACGCGGACTGGGCGAAGTTGAGTCCGGGCTTTCCGTAGCCAACCTTTCCATACGCGAACAGACGTGGACGCTCCTGGGCCGCATTCAGATCCTGTTGACTGACGAGCCGATCGCGCGTCCGCGCGAGCTGTTCGTACTCGGGGCGAGCGCGCAGGGTGGCTTGCGACTGCCGCGCCTGCACGACGGCCGCGGCCACATCGGGCAACGCCAGGGTGTCGACATCGGCAATCGGTTGTCCGGACAACGTGGCAAGCCGATCGAGCGCCGCCCGCCGGTTCGCCTGCAGATCGTCGGCGTCCTGCCGTCGCTGGAGCAGCGTCGCCTCGATTGCCGCCGCATCCGCTCCGAGCGCCGTGCCCTCGTCAACGCGAGCCGTCATCTCCTTCAATCGAGCGTTCAGGTCCTCGATCGTCGCGGCAAGCGCGCCCGCCCGCGCCTGCAGCGCGGCTGCCGCGAAAAACGCGTCGTTCACCTGCTGACGCAATCCGAACAGCGTTGTGCGAACGCGCGCCTGGTTCTCGGCAAGCTGAGCCTGCTCGACCGCACGCTGCGCGGTGACGGTCGTGTCGAACAGACGCTGCTCGAGCCGGATGCCGCCGTCGAACGTGTCTTTCGGCGGAAGAAACAATGCTTCGACACCGGGAAGTGACGTGGCCAGGTGCGCCACGTCCGATTGGTATTGCGCGTAGCCTTCAACGCCCAGCGTCGGCAGGCGCAGCGCGGAAATGTTCCGCAGCCGGAGATTGGTCTGCGTAGTCAGCAGTCCGAGCTGCTGCACGCGCGGATCGGTGTCGATGGCGGCCTGTTGCAGCGAAGCCAGCTCGAACGTGCGGCCCTGAGCCGCAACGGCTGCGGGAATGAAGACAAACATCAGCACAAACTTCTTCATGGGCGCATTGCCCTCAAAAAGAATGGCGCCAGCTCCCGCCGGCGACGTTCGATGAAGTGGTTGAATCCCGCCTGGTCGAGACCGGCAAGCGCCATGACCATTGGCCGGGCGGCGAACGGGAACACGCAAAGTGCGAGGAGATTGATGGCGAACTGTTCGGGCGCGATCGGATGCATGCGCCCGGCCTTGACGCGCCGATTGATTTGCGCGCCGAGGACCCTGAAGACGCGCGCGCCGATCTCAGCGGGCGTCAGGCCGGTCATCGTGGAGAACAGCTGGCGAGCGCGCTCGGGGTGGTGCGTCAGCTCGCTGAGGATGTAGCCAGGCAAGTACGGCGTCTTCTGCAGTTGCTCCAGCTCCACGTCGACCACCTGCTCGACCTTGGCCTCAAGCTCGGCATCCGAGCCGAGGATCCGGATCACCGCGGGCATCAGCTGCATGGCCGCACGCTGGAAGACTGCTTCGGCCAACCGTTCCTTGCTGCGGAAGTAGTAATGCAGCAAGGCCGAGTTGACGTCCGCTTCCTTCGCGATCTCCTGCATCCGCCCGCCGGCGGTGCCTCGTCGCAGAAAGACGACGTGGGCCGCATCGAGAATCCGCCGCTCGGTGTCACGATCTCTGAATTGACTGGAAGATTTAACCATTTAGTTAATTCAGACTGTATCCGATCCGGCTGCAGCCATGCAACGCGAGCCGTCATGGCTGCTCCGATCGACGGCGCCGAGCAATGGCAATGGACGCGCCGACTCCGGTCGGCGGCCGATGGCTATGGTTTCAGTGCTTTGGAATCAACGGGTTGCACGGGACGCGCGCCGCCGTCGCGCATCGGGAGGCCAATGGCCGCGCGCGCTGCGATAAACGAAGTGCGTAGGGCTGCGCAGAGTGCGTGCACAACATCTGCGGGTTCTCGCGAGAAACCGCGCGTATCCGATCGAAACGAGGGCGCGGCGCACGGCATCATCCTTGCCCTTCGCCGCGCCGGAGGTCGGAGCGATGGCACTGACACACACGACGCGGACGGCGGTAGTGGTTACGGATCACCCCGGGCGCGATGCCTTCGACATCGTGATGGACAGCCCTCACATCGACGTCGCGGTGTTCGAGTCGCCCGCGAAGGCCTACATGCGGATCAAGCGCGAGAAGCCGGTGGCGGTCATCGTCTATCTGGCATTCGACAGCGCGACCGAGTTCCTGCTTCTGACCATGCTGAAACTGGATCCGGAGACGGCGGCTATTCCGATCTGGACGTGCGCGGACCTTCGCGAGGCGCGACACATCGAGCTGCTCGACTTCGGCCAGGCAGGTGATTCATGTTGTTCTTCGAGCTGTTTCCAGCATTCATGACCGTCGTCTGCGCGGCGATTGGAGTCGCCCTGCTGGTGGCGAACCGGCGCGCGTGAGACAGCATGCGACTGAATCATCCTGCCCGAAACGCAGGTAAGGCGCTCGTCGTGATCGTCGGAGCGGGCTTCGCCGGTCTCACCGCTGCGAAGCGGCTGGCTGGTCACACCGGCATTCATGTGGTGGTCATCGATCAGCGCAACCACCACCTGTTTCAGCCGCTTCTTTACCAAGTCGCGACGGCCGGACTCAATCCTGCGGACATCGCCGTCCCGATCCGCAGTCAGTTTCGGCATGTCGACAATGTCGAGGTTCACCTCGGGCGCGTCGAGGGAGTTGACCTCGCGAATTGCGTGATCCACGGCAGCAATCGCGAGTTGGTCTACGACTATCTCATCCTCGCGTGCGGCGCCGGCCATTCGTACTTCGGTCATGAGGAATGGGAACCGTACGCGCCAGGTCTCAAGTCGCTCGAACAGGCCACGGAGATCCGTCGGCGGATCTTCGCGGCGTTCGAACTCGCCGAAAACGAGCTGGATCCGGCCAGACAGGAGGCGCTGCTGACGTTCGTCGTTGTCGGCGGCGGACCCACGGGCGTCGAGCTGGCCGGGGCGATCGCCGATATCAGTCGTACGGCGCTGCGAGGCGATTTCCGGCGCATTCATCCCGAGAGCGCTCGCGTGATCCTGATCGAAGCGGGCCCGCGCATCCTGGCGTCATTTCCCGAGGCACTATCCAGGCACGCCGTACGCGACCTGGCGCAGCTCGGCGTCGAGGTGAGGGCTGGCACCCGGGTGGATCACATCGACGCGAAGGGGGTCGTGATGAACGGACAACGGCTGCCCTCGCACACGGTGCTGTGGGCTGCCGGCGTCAAGGCTGCATCCTTCAATTTCAACCCGCCGGTGGAAACCGATCGCGCCGGACGAGTGCGTGTCGGAAGCGACTGCTCGATTCCAGGTCATGCGAATGTGTTCGTTGCCGGCGACATGGCGTCGTTCGAAACAGAGACGGGAGCGACGCTCCCAGGCGTGGCGCCGGTTGCGATGCAGAGCGGACAGCATGCGGCCGAGTCCATCCTGCGGGATCTCGAGCACCAACAGCGCACCGGTTTCTTCTATCGTGACAACGGTCAAGTGGCGACCATCGGCCGCAGTCGAGCGATTGTGAAGACGACTCGACTGACGCTGACAGGACGGATCGCATGGCTGGCGTGGCTCTTCGTGCACGTCTGGAATCTGGTGGGGTTCCGGAACCGCGCAGCCGTCGTGTTTCAGTGGGCGTGGAACTACCTGTTCTCGAAACGCGAGTCACGCCTCATCACCGGCGGACTCATCGTAAGCGAAGAAAGTTGAACGTTTACCGGGGCGCCAAGCCGGCGGCAAGCGCCGCCGCCTTGTCCGCAAGCGTCGAGGCGAACACGAAGTTGCGATCCTTCAATGCCTGCTGCGCCTGTTCCGTGAAACGCTTCGACTGTTCGTACTGCGATCGCGCGTCGGCATTCAGCTTTCCATAATCGACGCGGCCCAGATCGCGAGCCGCGCGCGCAAGCTTGTCGCGCACATCGCGCTCCGCGGCAGCGTCACCGCTCGGTGTGTTGGGGCGCAGTTCACGCGGAGGCTCCGCGGGTGGTGCCGCGGGCGTTGTCGCCGCAGCCGCGGGAGGCGGCGTTTCCGGACGCTCGGGTTCTGCGCGTCTGACCGGTGGGCGCGGCGGTGTCCGCGGTGTCGTGGCCACCGGCGCGGGTGGTGGCGTTTCGGGTGCCGGCGCCGACGCCGTCACCGGCTCCTCCACAGGTGCCAGAACGCGCTCAGGCGGCTGAGGCACATCGAGCGGCGGCCCGGCCGGAGCGCTCGCCTGTGCCTTCGCGCAGCCTGCGGCTGCAAAAGCACAAAGCGCAAGGCTCAATGCCCAAGGCGCAAGACGGCGAACCACCGGTTGAGCATTCGGCATTGAGCACTGAGCGTTGAGCATTTCAGATCTCATTCGCCCGCGGGAGTAAGACGCGGAACGTCGTCCCACGGTTTTTGGTCGACTCGACCTCGATGTCGCCGTCGTGAAGCTGGACGATGCGGTAGACCATTGAGAGGCCAATGCCGGTCCCATGATCCTTCGTCGTGAAATACAGGTCAAAGATCTTTGACAGGTGCTCGGCCGGAATGCCGACGCCTGTGTCCTGAACTCGGACATCGACGCGATTGCCCGATGCGCGCCCGCACGACAACCGCAGCGTGCCGCCGTTCGGCATCGCCTGACAGCCGTTAATCGCCAGATTCATGAACACCTGCCGCAGCATGGCCGCATCGCCATTCACTGGCGGAATGTCGGGCGGCACGTCGACCTGAACGCGCACGTTGTTCTTCTGCGCTTCCGGTTCGATGAGGGGCAGAATCTCGTCGAACAGATCCCTAACACGCACCGGCTGCAGCCGCAAATCCTCCGGTCGCGTGAACTTCAGGAAGCCCTGCACCACTTCGTCCAGGCGTCGAATCTCGCTCTCGATGACGGCGACGTGCTGCAGCGCATCCGCCTCTGCGCCCATGATCGCGGGGGCTTCGGCAAGACCAAGGCCGCCGACGGCGACCGGCTCCGCCTTGCGCACCGCGGCGCGGCGGATCTTCGTTCGCAGCAGCTCGAGGTGGATGATCATCGCGTTCAGCGGATTCTTCACTTCGTGCGCAATGCCGGCGGTGAGCCGGCCGAGCGCAACGAGCTTGCGCGAGTAGGCGATCGTCGATTGCATCTGCGACAGATACGACAGGTCGCGCGAGACGAGGAGCACACCGACCAGACGCCCGTCGGTCCCTTCGATTGCGTGCGTCATCAGCAGCGCGTCCGCCTGGCCGGTATTCGGGACTCGGCTTGCCCCGAGCGACGTCGAGGCTGATTCAGGGTTCGACAGCTCGGCATGCTCGCGCACGAGCGGCACCGGTCCGCGTGACGTTCGCGTCGCCAGCGTCTCTTCCACAATCCTTCGATACGGATCGCCCTCCTGCAGCAGGCCCTGCAGCGCGCGGCCGATCGCGTCAGCCGGCAGCTTCTGCTGCATCGCCGGATTGCTGAAGAGGAGCTCGCCGTTCGGGTTGAAGAGCGCCACGGCATCCTCGAGATGTTCGACCGCCGACTGCAGATTCGCCTTCTGCCCCGCGAGCAGCGATCGATCGGCCGACAGCTGCTGACTGACGGCGTTGAAGAAGGTGCCGAGATCCCCGAATTCGTCGCCGGGCGGCAGGTCGAGCGTCACGCCGAACTCACCTTTGCCGAGGCGGGTCAGACCGCTGCGGATCACATTGATGGGCCGTAAGAATAGCTGCGCGAGTACGGCCGCAACCATGACCGCAATCAACAACGAGGCGAGGGCGATGTTGACCGCAGGACGGAGCGAGGCATCGAGCTCCTGGCGCATCAATACCGTCGAAACGCCGATGCGAATCGAACCGAACGGCTGATCGCCAAGCACCATCTGCTGACGCACTTCGAGCGTGCGTCCATCGCGAGCGTAGATCGTGCGGAGCTGATCGAGCGAGTCCGCGTTGATGAGCGAGGCGAGATCCTCC
>Ga0068859_100001616_pt1 | contig 23033 bp, 15 predicted proteins | sample KBSSwiS22_FD_66585 | JGI IMG/M metagenome (GOLD analysis project Ga0068859, IMG submission 66585) | Switchgrass rhizosphere microbial communities from Kellogg Biological Station, Michigan, USA - KBS Switchgrass S2-2 | ecosystem: Host-associated > Plants > Roots > Rhizosphere > Soil ...
GTTGCCCCCATTGTCCAAAATTCCCCACTGCTGCCTCCCGTAGGAGTCTGGGCCGTGTCTCAGTCCCAGTGTGGCTGATCATCCTCTCAGACCAGCTACCGATCGTCGCCTTGGTAGGCCTTTACCCCACCAACTAGCTAATCGGACATCGGCCGCTCCCATAACGTGAGGCCCTTGCAGGTCCCCCACTTTCCTCCGTAGAGCATATGCGGTATTAGCCCGGCTTTCGCCGGGTTATCCCCCACTACGGGACACGTTCCGATGTGTTACTCACCCGTTCGCCGCTCGCCGCCAGGGTTGCCCCCGCGCTGCCGCTCGACTTGCATGTGTAAAGCATGCCGCCAGCGTTCAATCTGAGCCAGGATCAAACTCTTCAGTTCAATACCTGTACAAGACTTCACTCATTACTGACGTCGACCAAACCTTCCGCTTACGCAGAAAGCTTCGTCACGAGCCCAATGACCGTCACAGCCATCAGACCCGCTTCCTTCAGCATGAGTACTTCTCGTGATGCTTATCGAGCCCTCGAATCCCCAGCAACCAGTCACCCGCCAGAGTCTCCCCCAGCTTCCTCCCGCCCGCCAGACACCCAAGGCCACCATCACCCCAAGTACCCACACTTATCGGTTGTTCACGTTGTTAAAGAGCGTGCGCGCGGCCGGCTCTTGCCAGACAGACGCAAAGAGGCGCGATTATACAACACTATCGAGCTAGGTCAAGGACAAAGGCTGATTTGCCGCATAAACCAGCCCGCGGGCGGCCGCTGCAGCGGGTATCCCAACGACCTAACTCAGACGCGGGTCACCTTGTCGAGCAGCATTCGCGCGCTGTCGGACCAGGACGGCCAAGGTTTGGGCATGCGCATCGCGTTTGGATACGAAATGCGCTTAGCGGCGAAGCGGTGAATCGCATCGTAAATCGCGCGTTCGTCGCCTGGCTGAAAGAAATCAGGATAGTCGCCGCCAATCTCGCGGAACACGGGAATGTCCGATACGAGGACCGGTAGTCCATATTGCATAGCCTCGACCAGTGGCAGGCCAAATCCCTCGCATCGCGACGCGAAAATCAGCGCTGCGGCGTGCCGATAGGCGAAATCGAGCTCTGCGTCCGACCCGTCCTCGAACCAGAACAATCGCTTGCCGAGCTCGGGATGCGAATGCAACGTGTCAATCAGGTCGTACGAACGCCATCCGGCGCGACCGAACAGCATCAGCGCCGCGCAACTGCCCTCGGCCCAGAGTTGTTCGAAAGCACCGAGGATGCGTCCAATGTCCTTGCGCGGCTCGATCGTCCCCACGACCAGATACACGTCATCGGAGCAGCAGTGAAACACCTCCATCACTCGCGCGACGTCCACCGCGCCGGACGCTGCTACGTCAAATCCGGCACCGAGATAGAAGCTATCGACGCATCGACGACTCGGATCGTCGATTCGGCCTCGCATATAGGCACGAACGTCGTCAGCTACGGTACCGGAGATCGCGAGGAGTCCGTCCGACAAGGGGATCGTCCGTCGCAGCCATGCATCCAGCAGTAGCGGCAAGCCCTCCGGCGCAATGTCCGGATGATTGATCGGGATCAGGTCCTGCACGACGGTCCATACCCGCGCGCCACCCGCACGCGCACGCCGAAGCTCATGCGAGAGATCGATTCCCCAGGTCGCATCGAGCAACACGACGACATCGCCCGGCTCAAACGCGATCCGGCCACCGCGGCGACGAAATGATCCTCCCCAGCGTCCCAAGTTCTGCATGGCGTACACCGCTCGCCGCAATGCAAATTCGAATGAAAGCGAATTGACTCGGGCGCGAAGCGCAGCGAACGGCAGAAACCGAATCGCACCAGTTCGTGCAAGATGAAACGCGCGCCGAAACTTCTCGATGCCGCTGGGTGCAACCGATGAATCCGCGCGCCTTGGCGCGGGTAGGCGATCTATCGCCTCGAAGTAGCGCCCGTTGAAAATGACCGGAACGCAGACCCAGTCCCCGGGCAAACCCAAGGCCGCGTTAACGATGCTGCGCACCGTCCGCTGGATTCCAGTGTTGTATCGGCTGGCGTTGGTCGTCGTGCACTCGAGGAAAACGCGCGGCTTGCGCGCGGACCCCGCGGTTGCATGATCTCGCGCGCGGTCCTCCAATTGGGACGTCGCGTCGGCGAGGCCGGACATCGCGACCGTACGAACCTACGCGCCCTGCTCGCGGCCTACGCGGGCCATATCGGCATCGACCATCGCGCGGAGCAGTGTCGCCACCTCGGTTTTCGGGCGCCAACCAAGAACGCGCCGCGCCTTCGCGGCGTTGCCGCGCAGCAAGTCGACGTCGGCTGGACGGAAGAGCTTCGGGTCGACGATGACGTGATTCTCGTAATTGAGTCCCGCGTGCGAGAACGCGATCCGGCACATTTCGCGCACCGTCGTCGTGATGCCGGTGGCGATCACGTAATCGTCGGGCTTGGCCTGCTGCAGCATCAGCCACATCGCCTCGACATAGTCGCCAGCGAAGCCCCAATCGCGCTGCGCATCGATGTTGCCCAGACGAAGCTCCTTCTGCTTGCCGAGCTTGATGCGCGCAACCGCATCGGTGACCTTGCGTGTGACGAATTCCACGCCGCGCAGCGGTGATTCGTGATTGAACAAAATGCCGCTCGAGGCGTGCATGCCGTAGCTTTCGCGATAGTTCACCGTGAACCAATGGCCGGCGAGCTTGGCCACGCCGTAAGGGCTGCGCGGATAGAACGGCGTGCTCTCGTCCTGCGCCTCGTTCCTGACGAGGCCGAACATCTCGCTCGACGATGCCTGGTAGAAGCGCGTCTCCGGGCGCGATCGCCGCACCGCCTCCAGAATATTGACCACCCCGATGCTATTCACCTGGGCAGTGACCGCTGGCTGCGCCCAGGACGAACCGACAAAACTCTGCGCGCCCAGGTTATAAACTTCGTTCGGCTCGGCGATCTCGATCGCGCGAAACAGCGACGAGAGGTCGGTCAGATCGCCCTGGATCAGCGAAACCGCCTGTTCGATGCCGAGTTCCCGAAGGCGCCAGAGCGATTCGGTGCCGCGGCGCGCAACCAGGCCGAACAGCTCGTACCCTTTGCCGTGCAGAAGCTGCGCCAGGTAGGCGCCATCCTGGCCAGTGATGCCGGTGATCAATGCACGCTTGGTCATGGGGTCAATAGCGGCGGCCCGATGGCCGTGGAGAGTTCTGAAAGGGTGCCGGAATGTACCACCGGGCCCTGTAGGGTACCAAAGGCGGAACGTCGAACGGCCGCTGCGCAACTCGGTAAACTCATGTCAAAATCCAATAGACGATATCGTTCGGATCCGGTTCGCCGTCGCGGTGCAGCTAGCGGGACATCGGGCTGAAAGGAGCCGGCCGGGGCGCCCGGCGGGTGGGCCAGGGCCCGAAACGTCGAGGAATCTTACATTGACGCCGGACGATGGTCTCCCGAGGGCTGCCGCCATCCTGTTTTAGCAGGGAAAAACCCGATGGCACGGAATCTGCTGGCTTGCATGGGGCGAGGGGTACGCAACCGAAAAACAGACCGAAATGACGAAAACCATTGCATACCTGACTTTAGTCGGAGGGTTGGCGCTTGCCTGCTCCGGGGCGGCGCTCGCCGGGCCGATCGGTGATGGCACCGGCGAAGGCGGCTCGTCGGATTCCTTTACACCCCCGCCACCTCCGCCTCCCTTGGGGCAGGACGTAGCGGATTACATCAATTCCTTACCCGCCGACCGCGGCGACGGGGGGACGGCTACTTCGTACGACACCTCGTTATACATGCCCAAACCGACGGACGGGCTCAACGATCTTCAGATTTCATGGAATGACATCGCCGGGCTGACAACGGGCGCCTACGATCAATACTGGCTGACTCATAACGCGCCGCCGCCCCAACCCCTGCTGCAGCAGCGCCACCGGTTCTTCAATCCGCCCACGGGCAACTTGGGCGAGAGCGATGCAGCGGGCGAGGGTTACATGTTCAGCGTCACCGCGCGGAACATCAAATTCCTTGCGCCGATCCCTGAACCGACACCGCTGCTCCTCGTCGGTATCGGCATCGCAGCGCTCGCGCTGGTCCGTCGCCGCCGCGTTTCAGCGTAGGCGTCGACGCGGTCCTGTGGCCGGCGATCGCCGGCCGGCAACTTGCTGCTCCGGTTGCGGTCAATAGGCCGGCGCTTGCACGGGGCAGGGGCGCGACCATAGTTATCAACAGACACGGAAGACAAAGGAAAGAGTTATGAAGACTAGCAACTGGCTGCGCTTTATCTGGGTCGCGCTTGCCGTGTGCGCAAGCGGTGTGACGCAAGCGCAAACCAGTGCCGGTTCCGGGTCCGTGATCGTACTCCCCGTTGTGGCGTTCACCGCGACCTTCACCAGCGAAGTAACCGTCCAGAATCCCAATGGCAACTCGATCACGCTTGATCTCGATTATTACGAATCGAACAATGCGCATGACCCCGGATTCCACGATTGCGGCCAATTCGTCGTGCCTGCAGGACAAACCCTGGCATTCACCATGGTTGCCATGTGTCCGCCTGAAACCGGCACGACGCATTTCGGGATGCTGATCCTCAGGCATCACGACCCGGCCAACCAGCTCGACCTTTTTTATGCGTACTCCCGGGCTCAGACCGCATCGGGCGTTGGCTTCAGCATCGAGGGCTTTCCCATAGGCGGGTTCTCGGGGGCAACGTCGTACTCCATCGGAATCAAGAATTCGACGACCACGCCATTTTACGCTACCAACTGCTACGTCGCCGCGCTCGGCGAGCCGATCACCTACACGCTGACGCTATACAACGGAACGGATGCCGCGGAGGCTGCTCCACTCGGCACGGTGACCGCGTCAATACCCGCGTTCGACTCGCATCGCTACACGGACGTTTTCGCCAGATTAGGCGCCGGCCCTAACAATACGAATGTCAAAGCCAAGTTTTCGGTCGCTGCGATCGATGCCAACGGCACAGTTCCAGACTACATCGGTTTTTGCACGGTCCAGGAAAGCGTGACTTTCAGCGCGGACTTCCGCATTGCCAAGTCGCGCGACGCGCTGGATCAACGGCAGAAACGCCTGACCTGTTACGGGCAAAGCGCTTGCGGTACGCTGACGGTGCCGCCGACGCAGATCGGCAACGCTGCAACCGATCGCAACGTACATTCGATGTTCGTCGCGCAGCCCGACTTTGTCCGCTGCGACCTGGTCGGAGCACCTGCAACGGTGTCGCAGCTTCAGATACGGATCCGCGATCCGGGCGACAGCTTTGTGTCGACCAAGTTCGTGCCCGCGGCGCCTTACAACGTTACGCCGTTCCAGAATGCAAACACCGCTGACCTATCGTATTTTTACATCTACACCGGCGAGCGCACCGAGTGGAACAACGGCCAGACCGCGCGCTGGCTGATCGACGTCGAAGGAAACGACGCCGCGACCGGAACGTTGGACTATGGGATCACCTGCAAGTCCGGCAACGGCGTTAGCGTGCCTTTCTTCCGCGGTACCGCCGCCCGGATTGCGGACGTTAACTTCTGAGGCCCTGCTCTACCAACGCCTGAGGGCCGTGCGCGCGGGCGCGATCGCGGCACGGGCCTCGAGAGTTAGTTCTCATCATGGCGCCCTCGCCCGCTCCCGGGCGGGAGCGCGCCCGGCCCGGCGCCGGAGATCCGAAAGCCTTCGCGCTTCCATAGCTCGGAACGTTTCGCGCCGCGGCTGCGTTTCGACAACGACCGTCGTCGAATCAGGGATAATCGCCATCTCGTCATAAACGAGCCCCGGCCGGTATTCACCGTGAGTCCGCCCGCCCCCCTGCACCCGAAATCGATTGCTCGGCCCGGGCCCGATCACGAGGCGCTGTACGGATCGAGCTACTTCGACGAGCAGCTGCACCGCCAGCACTGGTTTCACAACAACGCCGCCAAACGCAAGCTTCGCTGGCAGGAAGTCGTGCGAATGCTCGAGCCGGACGCTCGCGATCGTATTCTGGAGATCGGATGCGCGACGGGCGAACACTCGTTACGATTGGCCAAACTCGTTCGCGAAGTTGTCGGCGTAGATCTTGCCGCGACCGCCATCGCTCGGGCGCGGGAGCGTGCCGAAACGGAGGGAGCGGGGAATGTGCGCTTCGTTGTCCTCGATGCTGCCCATCTAAGTGGAATCGAAGATGCAACGTTCGACAAGGCTGCCGCGATCGACTTTGTCGAACATATCGACGACGCGACATTGCTTTCGGTACTGCGCGAGACCAGGCGCGTGTTGCGCCCGCGTGGATTGCTCGCGATATTTACACCTTGCGCATCGCACTACGTCGAGCGGATGAAGTTGCACAATTTCGTCCTGCACCAGACACCGGGACATATTGCCGTTCGCGATGAAGGTCAGTATCGCAACCTTCTGCCGCAGGCAGGCTTCGACATAGAGTCGCTCTATTTTTCGCCCTCTACCTATCCGTTTGCCAGATGGCTGGATCGGTGGCTCTGGAAGACTCCATTGACCGGCCCGTTGTTCAGATTCCGGCTTTGCATCGTGGCAGTGCCGGCCAAAAGCGACAACCAGAAATGATGCGATTTTGCCAGGAGATGCACGGCACCCTAAACTTTCCGGCCGTCGTCTCATCTGACGCCCCGAGGGCAAGTTGTGGATGAAAAGGAAGCCAAGTCGGCACAGCAATTCTACGACCAGACCTATTACGCTGCTAAAGGCGGACCGCGCGCCAGCGCGACGTGGCACCCCCGCCGCATCGCCCATCGCTTAGGAAATTTGCGCGGCAAGCGCGTGCTGGACGTCGCGTGCGGCCGCGGCGAGTGGCTCGAGCTGCTCGGCCGCCAGGGTGCTCTATTAAGCGGCATCGATATCTCAGAGCGTGCCGTGAAGGCATGCCTCGAGCATCTTCCCGGCGCCGATGTCCGACTGGGTTCCGCGGATTCGCTGCCGTGGCCGGACAACGCGTTCGACCTAGTTACCTGCCTTGGCTCGCTAGAGCACTTCGCAGACAAGCCTCGGGCGTTGGGGGAGATGGTGCGTGTCGGTGCGGTGCAGGCGCGCTATCTGATTCTCGTGCCGAACGCGGGCTTCCTCACCCGCAGATTGGGCTTTTATGCTGGAACGCAGCAGACCCGGCTGCGCGAGGACGTGTATTCGTTGGATACATGGATGGACCTTTTTCGCGCCGCGGGATTGGTCGTTCAGAGCCGATGGCGCGACCTGCACACGCTTGACCGTCGATGGATCGCGACTGGTCCGATGTGGCAATGGTTCTTACGGGCAGCACAGGCGGCAATGCTGCCAATCTGGCCGATTGCCTGGCAATATCAGGTCTATCATCTTTGCAAAAAAGTTTGACCGATTCGGTTGCGAATTGATCTGATCACCAATGCGTCCGATGCTCGAGTGCGTCAAATATCGACTCGTAGCGTTCGCAGACGCTTTCCCAGTTTCTTTCCGAACGTGCCCATTCGCGGGCTCGCTCGCCGAGCGCAGCGGCGGCAGCGCGATCATCAAGCAACTCCACGATCGCCGCCGTCCAGACGTCGGCGTTTTCGCTGGCGACCAAGCGACCACCCTGACCGTCAACGATGGCATCCCGCAATCCTTCTAGATCCGCGGCGACAAGCGCGCAACCGGCAGCGGCCGCCTCGAGCGCCACAACGCCGTAACCCTCGATGTCGCCGGGCACATGCACGTTAGGAGCAATGCAAACGGCGGCGCGGGACAGCCAAGTCATTCTCTCGCTCTCGGGAACGGCCCCAAGCCAAGTGATCCTATCGGCGACGTCGACCGCCGTGGCAGCTCTTTGGATTGCGGACCGTTCTGGTCCGGCACCGATAATCGCAAGTCGCACACCATCTCGTCGGTCCGCTATTCTCGGCAGTACGACCCGGACAAACCATTCGAGTCCCTTTCGCTTTACGAGCCGGCCGACGAACAGCAACAAATCCTCTTCGCGCAGGATATTCGCCGGCTCCCCTGGCGCCGTGACCCCTACTCCGATCACCTGTGTTCGCGACGCGGGCACGCCCTTGGCGATTGCCGCGACGCGAGCCGCCGAGCTAATGCAAATATAGGCGTCGAAATCGCGCAGGAAAATTCGCAACCAAAACGGGTACAGCCAGTTTGGATAAGTGACATCAAGCCCGTGGACGGTAACGCACACGGGGACATTGCATAGTTTGGCCAATCGACCTAGCGGAGCGAGCGCTGGATCACCCAGATGCAGCAACAGGATTTTTCCACGAATTGCATTCGCAAGGATCAGCAGCGCGCTGTAGCCGAGAAAAAGCGGCAGCCAGCGGTTCCCCCGCCGCAGAGCAACGATGCGCGCCGACCGCCGTTTAGCGATCCTGGTCGTCAATTCCCAGCTCAGGCGTTCCATCCCGCCGATACGCGGCGGGTATTTCCGCGTTACAAACCATGTCGCTGCGCGTTCAGTCATCGTGCGGATGGGCGGAAAATCGTGCGCGCCGGGAATTGAGTCGCACCTCCTCGAGCATTCGTCGATTGATCGCGAGCAGATCACCGAGAAAAGCGACGGCCATTAATGCCCCACTCAGTCCGTAGAGGATCGCGGCGAGGATCAGACTTTGGACATGCCCCACGCCCGCGTCACCTGCAAGAAAATAGTAGACAAAACGAAGCGCAATTGCTGTCGCGACCGCGAACAGAGCGAGCGCCGGCAGCATGAATGACCGAAAAGGCCGATACACGACAAAAATTCGCAGCAGGTCGCTGCCGCTGCGCCACAGATAGTGCAAATTGCTACGAGCCAGCCGGGATGGCCGGACCGAAGCATTGATGCGGACCGGTATCGACCTGACACGCATTCCATGGTGCGCAGCCTGAACGATGGTTTCAAGCGTATATGTGTAGCGCGAAAAGACATTTACCTGCAGCGCAGCCTTGCGGTTCATGGCGCGAAAGCCGCTGGTCGCATCGGCGACGCGTGTGCCCGACAATACCCGCACTACCCAGGAACCTACCCGCTGAAGGAGCTTCTTGACGAGAGAAAAGGATTCGATCTCCGCGATCGGCCGAGCGCCGATCACGAGATCCGCGTCGTCTTCCAGGATAGGTGCGACCAGTTTTGCGATGTCGTCCCCACAATATTGGTTGTCGCCGTCTGTATTTACGATGATGTCGGCACCACGAGCGAGGCACGCGTCAACGCCGACTACGAACGCATTTGCCAAACCGCGGTGCAAAGGCACACATAAGACGTCAGCGCCCAATCCGCGAGCGACCTCAGCCGTGCGATCGTTGCTTCCATCATCGATGACGAGCAATTCAATAGTGCCGATGCCCGGTAACGAGCGCGGCAGATCGCGAAATGTCTGCGGAAGCTGCGCCTCTTCGTTAAAGCAAGGAATTTGTATGCAGAGTTTCACGGCTTCCTAACTTTCAACCGTTGGCACGACGGGACCGCGGTGACGAACATCGATCATCGTGCAACTACGACAGGAAGCACCACAACCTCGTCTCCATTGTCCGCAAACAGCGCTACCTTCTCACGCACCAGCCCAATGCGAACCTCATATTCGCCCGGAGGCAGCGGCTTCGCATCGAGCGCAACTGGTGCGAGTGGCACGCGCACTCGAGTCCGATCTCCCGGAAGCATCGATATCGCGAGGGCCCAGCGATTGTCGCCGACGATTTCATCGCGATTTGCCCGTCGGTACCAGCGCAAGGCGATTTGGATTGCGCCTGTGGGACCCCCAAGTTCGCGCACGCTTGGCCAAAACTCGCTGCCTGTATTTGCCACATCCAACACGAAGGTCGACCCTTCCACAAGCGAAACTTGCTGCGGTTCGTCAGCGAGGCCAACCAACGCCAATCGCGATCGGAAGCCTTGAATGGACGGTCGGTTCGGTTTGGGTTCCCCGGCACGAAGTGGTCGGATGCCGACGAGGCCAATGCCTAGCCCCTTGCGTAGATCCGCCGTATTCATCTCGGTAGCGTCAGATGCGTGGCTGTGAATCTCGATTCGCGCAGTCTCTCCTTCAAATCGTCCCGATACGGGTATCCGTAAGGTTTGAACGCCCGGGGCAACCTCACCAGTCCAAGCGTTCTGCCCATCGATAAGTAGCGCAATCCATCTCGACACCCCCTGTCTTGCATACGAGAAGACATCGACCTTTAGCGCCTCGACGCCGCGCAACGCACTGGCCGGCACTTCGATCCAGGCAAAGCCATCCGTGTAGCGAACCTGGCCGAACGGCGACACTTCCGAAGGAAAAAATCCGCCATCCCGCGCTCCCCAAATTCTTTCACCACCGAACATTCGCGTCGCGAACGTGGGATCTAGGCCGTCGATACGCGAGAGCAGCAGTGCCGACCGGAGCATGGCCAGTTCGGTTGCTGGCGGTTTTTGGGCCGGTTTCAAGCCCCTGCGCACTATCGCCCATCCACGCAGATCCGAAATAGCGGCCCCTGTGCGCCACATCTGTGGCCCGTGCAAAAGCCAGGCCGGGTGCCCAAGTTGCGTTTTCGCCAGGATCCAACTCGTTATCCCCTCGATGTGGGCCTTGTCCATAACGCCGCGCGGGACGATCGCAACGGGCTTTCCATAAGCAATGAAGAGTGCGCTCGAAATGTCCTCGTCAGCGTCCAACGCGACGATCAGCCCACTAGGCAGTTCTCGGGCGATGGTCTCGATTTGTGCGGTGACGCCCTGATTCTCGCGGAATGCTACCTTCTGTAGTGGGAAATCGGACGCAATCGCGGCGTAAGGGGCGATGAGGGCGGCTGCGCCGGCAGCCGTGCCGATCTTGCCGAGGCGGCTCGTCAACACGTGCACGAACAAAGCGGAAAATAGTACGACATAGGGAACGATCGTGGGCACGAATCTGCGTACGGCCCAAGGATGATCTGGACTGACCTGCGGCGACCACAGATAAAGGAGCGCCGGGCCAATTCCGATTACCAGCAAGAGCGACCTGAACGCTCCCTGCCGACCCATCCAGTTACGTTGGATCGCATAACATAAGCCGGCAAGCGCGAATAGGAGGATCGGCCAGGAAACGTACATCGCAAGGTTTCGCAGGGATTCTTCACGAAAATCGCGTCGACCATTGAGATCGGAAGCCTGCTGGATGAGGTGGAACGGTTGCAGTGCCGGCCGAATGGCGGCGGCGTAAGCGAAGCAGCCAACGAGTAGCGCAATGGCGACCAAGCGGGTCGGGTGCGCCTTGATAACACGACGCAAGGCGGTGAGCGAATCAGGCGTGGCGACTACCAATGCCAGCGCTAGTGCGACAGAGGTGACCGCGATGACTGCGGTTTCCTGTAGAACGCTGCGCAGGTAGCCGGGGAACAACGTCAGATAGATAAGCAAGGCCACGCAGAACGTGGCCCCCTGGATAAAGGCGAAACGACGTGCGTGCATCGCGGTCTTGGGCGCCGGAGTCGCCACACAGACGAGCATCGCCACGATGATCAAGACAGGTATCAGGAGCGCTGAGTCCATGCGCACGAGCGTGGCAGCGAGCATCAATGCGGCGATTCTCCAGCGGGACCGATATATTCCGGCAGCGGCAAGCAACGGCACTGCGAGGAGAAACGACATGGCTAGGGGCTCGCTCAGCGAAATTCCCGCAATCCATATGGAGCTGGGCAGTGCCAGAAAGAAACAGGTTGCCACGACCGCGATGCCGGGGGCCGCAATACGTCTAAGCAAGAGGAACAACAGCAAGCCGCCCCACGCAAACACGAGCGCATTCGCCGCATAAACGCCGTCGATGCCGAACATCGCATGGGCGAGCGCGAGCCAGACTGGCCATCCAAGTGGATGCGTGGTGCTGATCGCCTCGTCGACACCGTTGCGTGCTCGCGTCAGGCCCGGGACAAGCACCCCACCAAAACTTCGGAGCAAGATACGGTCCGGTTCGTCGAGCTGGGAGTAGCGGCCGGAAGCATGCCCCCTCTCGGATAGCGCCACGGCTGCCTCCGCGTAGATCTGCTGGTCGCGTCCACTGCCCAGCGTTTCGTCGCGGCCGTTTGCGGAGACGATCGCAAATACTATCGCGGCCACCAATGCAAGGGCGTCCGGCAAGTCGATGGACCTCCGGGGTTTTAACAAACCGGGAGACTGCAGCAAGCCGATTGCAGCGCCGATCCAGGCGATCGCACCAAGTATCGGCACGTGAAATAGACCGGCGCTAGCGAGCACAACCAGCAGCGGCGTCAACATCGCCATCCCGAGAGTCAGCGCCAGCACGTGACGCGCCAATGCAGATCGGCGCAGTCCCGACGCGAGACATCCATCGAGCGCCCGCTGACCCACTACGAACGCGAAAAAAATAATGCCCGCCGAGAGAAGCGCGTTCACTTGTCCAAGACCCTCATAGGCGCGGTGAGCGTCCGAAATTGTGCCTCAGATTCAAGTTCTTGAGTGATTGCAAAATCGACGTTGCGCAGCGAACCATGCCTGCGATGACTGCAGGGCGATCCTGTGATTTGATACTATGAGAGAGGTTGGTCGGCGGCGACACCGGTGACCTTCCAGCCGGCGGTCTAGGCCTGCAAAGGTATCCGCCGGGGGAGATTCTCGCAGTTGAGTGTCGCCGGCGAGAACGAACGCACGCGACGCGCGAGGACGAGGATGCTTGCACCAAACTTCAAAAGTGCCTGGCGCTACCGTCATTTCATCCTGTCGTCGATCCACACCGAGTTCCGTGCGCGCGTCGCGCGCAGCAAGCTCGGTGCTGTCTGGATGATCATCCATCCGCTCGCCCAGGCCGCGATATTCGCCCTGATCCTGGCCGAGGTCATGGCGGCAAAACTTCCGGGCATGGCGAACAGCAAGTTCGCTTATGCGATCTATCTGTTGTCCGGCATGCTGGCCTGGTCGCTGTTCTCCGAAATCGTGAGCCGTTGCCTGACCGTCTTCATCGACAACGGCAATCTGCTGAAGAAGATGGCGTTCCCGCGCATCAATCTGCCCCTGATCATCGCCGGCTCGGCGCTGATCAACAACCTTCTGCTGCTGCTGGCCGTCCTCGTTGTCTTCGCGCTGCTGGGGCATGTTCCCGGGAAGCAGGTCGCCTGGATACCGCTGCTCATCCCTTTGACCATGGGTCTCGGGCTTGGCGTGGGCCTTTTGCTCGGTGTATTCAATGTGTTCGTTCGCGACGTCGGCCAGGTCGTCCCGATCGTACTGCAACTCGGATTCTGGTTCACGCCCATCGTCTACACGCCGGATGTCGTGCCGCAGAACGTGCGCGCTCTGTTGCAGCTCAATCCGATGACGGCGATCGTGCAGAGCTTCCACAATGCCATGCTTTTTGACCGACCGCCGGAATTCTCAGCTCTCGCCTGGGTTGCGGCCGTAGCTGTGCTGTTGATGACGGCCGCTCTCGCCTTGTTCCGCCGCGCCAGCGGCGAAATGGTCGACGCGCTGTGAGTGCGAGTGCGCTCGCGGTATCGGGCCTCGGCAAGGCCTTTCGCTCCTATCGGTCCGAGTGGCAGCGGGTTTTGTCTTGGCTGGGCGCGTCGGTGAAGCCGTCCTCCGAGCAATGGGTGCTTCGTGATATCGAATTCGCGATCTCCCCAGGCGAGGCCGTGGCCATCGTCGGACAGAACGGTGCCGGCAAGAGCACGCTGCTCAAGCTGGTGGCGGGGACGATGCGGCCGTCGGAAGGCAGCGTTGAGATTACCGGCCGGGTCGCCGCCATACTCGAGCTCGGCATGGGCTTCGATCCGGAGCTGACCGGACGCCAGAATGCGCTTCATGCTGGCGGCTTGATGGGGTTCGATCGCAAAGCGCTGCAGGAGGCGATGCCCGCCATCGAGGCGTTCGCCGATATCGGCGATTACTTCGATCAACCACTGCGGACCTATTCGAGCGGCATGCAGGTCCGCGTTGCCTTCGCCGTGGCCACGGCATTTCGGCCGGAGATATTGATCATCGACGAGGCGTTGGCAGTCGGCGACGCGGCATTCCAGCGCAAATGTTTTCAGCGCATCGAGGCCTTTCGCCGTGATGGCACGACGCTCTTGTTCGTAAGTCATGACCTCGAAACGGTGAAGAAGATCTGCTCGCGGGCAGCATTCCTTAATAGCGGCCGCCTCGTCCGTTTCGGCCCCGCGAAGCCGGTCTGCGACGAATACGAGCAGCACTTGTTCGGCGCCGGAGCCAGACCGCCGACACCGCCGTCATCCTCGCCGGATCCCGCTAAGTTCGACCCGGAGCTGATGGCCGCCTCGTGCGAGGTCGTCTATGGTGACGGCAGGGCCGAGATCGAATCCTGCTGGATCGAGAACAGCGCGGGCGAGCGCGTCAATGTCATACCCAGCGATCGCTCGTTCGTCTGGCGGTACGAGGTCAGATTCAATGACGCGGTCGACGACCCTGTCTTCGCAATGCTGTTAAAGACGCGCGAGGGCGTCACCGTCTATGGCGTGGATTCGAAGCAGCTGAAGGTGCAGCGCCGTCGCTATCTGCCCGGCGAATTGGTCGACGTCCGCTTCGAGCTGTCCAACCGGCTGGGGCCGGGGATCTACTACCTGAACTGCGGGGTCAGGGTGGACCTGCACGATCGCAGTGAATTCGTCAGTCGCCGGGTCGATGCCGCGATGGTCAGGATTGTCGACAGCGCTCCCTCGACCATTATCGTCGGACTCGTGAACATGAAGGCGGATCTGGTTCTGGCGACGACCCATGTAGCCGTCGCGTAACTTCGATGAACGCCGCGCCGATCTTCGTCCACTCGCTGTTCCGTTCCGGGAGTACGTACCTCTTCGAGGTATTTCGCCGCTCGCCAGCCGGGTATTGGTGTTATCAGGAGCCGCTGAACGAGCATTTGCGCCATGCCGCAGACGCGCCAGACCGTTTGTTGGAAATCAGCTCGCGCGACAGTTCGCTGCTGCGCCATCCGACGCTGGATAAGCCGTACTTCTGGGAGTTCTATCAGGTCAGGGGTGCGATCGCACCGCTATTCCGAAAGGAGCTAAGCTACGACGGATTTTTCGCGACCCCGGACAGCTCCTCCTTCCGGAACCTTGTCTCCTATTTGCGAGGGCTGATCGACAGCGCCCAGGGACGCCCGTTCTTCCAATGCTGCCGCACGACCGGGCGCAGCGGAGCGCTGCGCGAGGCGCTCGCCGGAACGCATATCCATCTGTGGCGCAATCCACACGACCAGTGGTGGTCTTACCAGGTAGGCGACTATTTCAACGCAACGACGCAACGCATTTTCAATGCAGCGGATCTGCCCCCGCCGCTGGTCGCCGTGAAAGCGTCCTGCGGCATCGCCGACTTTCACGATGACGACATCGAAAAAGAACTGGCGCACGACAGAAATCACCGGCTCGCGGCCCGTGAAGACTACGTCTCGTTCTACGCATTGTGGCTCTATTCGATGCTCGTGTGCGAACGCACGGCGGATCTGTCGCTCAATATCGACGCCTTGACTACGTCCGCAGCCTATCGCCAGCGCGTATTGGATACGCTGACTCGCATCGGAATCAGAGACCTGGATTTTTCCGACTCCAGTATTGCGCGAGCACCGTTCGGCGCGGCGGAGCTCGCATTTTTCGCCGAAACGGAAGATCAGGTCCACCGGATCTTCCTGGACCACGACATAAGATCCGACGATCTGGCGGCAGCGCTCGAGTTGCGCACGCGGCACGCCGGAGCGCCGCCAACAAAGTTCGCCGACGCGGCAGCCGCGTCATCCCGGCTGCGCGACGTAGCGGCCCGGCAAATGAATGCGCTGGCGAAGACGCAGCGGGACCTGATCGACGCCAGCCGTATCGCAGAGATGCGGCAGATCGATCTCGAGGCAGCGCAAAGTGCGCGGGACACGCTCGCCTCCGAGTTGGCCGAGGCACATTCGCGGGTTGCAAACCTGGCCTCCGATTTCGCCGAAATGAGCGCACGTCTTGACGGCAAGGAGGTCGAGCTGGCATCCGCTCGACAACGCCTGGAGCGACTGAACGACGAACTGAGGGCGGCTGGACTGAGGTTGGCTGAGGCGCAGTTCGAGACGCACCGTTGGTGGGCCGTCGCCGATGACACCCGACACCATTTGCACGCGATTTATGCGAGTCGATCATGGCGTTTGACCGCCCCTTTGCGCGAAATCAACGCCTGGCGAAAGCGGTTGGCGGGGCGGGCCGACGTCGGAGTGGCAGCGCTGGACAACATGCCGCGCCGCGCCGTACAGCGACTGCTTCTGGCCGCGTGGGCCCACGTGCGCGGCCATCCCGAGCGGAGGGCGCGCTTTGTCCGGTTGCTCGCACCGTTTCCCAAGCTTTATGCCCATTTGCGCGCCTTCGCTTTCGCGCACGCGCCAGCGGTGGCGCCTAGCATCGCCTCGTCCGAATCACTCGCCGCAGCGGAGAATGTCCGGTGGAATGAGTACCCGAAGTCGGTTCAGCAGGTACATGCGCAACTGATGCGCGCGCGCGCCGCGACCGCACGCGCTCCTGGCCAGGCCCAGCCTGGCCAAACGCCGCGTTGAGAATAGTCGTCGACTTGCAAGGCGCCCAGTCAACGGGCAGCCGCTCCCGTGGCATAGGGCGGTATTCGCTGGCGCTCGCCAAAGCCATGGTCGCCAATGCTGGATCAGACGAGATCTGGGTCGCATTGAGCGACTTCTATCCGGACTCGGTCGAGCCGCTCCGCGCCGAGTTCGACCTTCTGCTGCCCCAGCGGCAGATCGTCGTATGGCAGGCGCCCGGCCCGGTGGCAAAGCTCGAGCCTTCGAGTCAATGGCGGATGGAGACCGGCGAGCTGGTGCGCGAAGCATTTATTGCCGGGCTCAAGCCCGACGCCGTACATGTCTCCAGTCTGTTCGAGGGCCTGACCGACGACGTGCTGACCAGCATCGGCTCGTTCGACAGCATGCTGGCCACGGCGGTCACACTGTACGACTTGATCCCTCTGGTCCATCGTGAACACTATCTCGCGGACGCGATGGTGGAAGCCTGGTACGAACGCAAGCTCGGGCACCTGCGCCGCGCACAACTCTGGCTTGCGATTTCCGAAAGCTCGCGACGGGAGGCGATCGACCGGGTCGGCCTGCCCGCCGATTGGGTCGTCAACATCTCGACGGCAGCCGATGCAGCGTTCAAGCCGATCGTATTCGCCGACGAAGAGCAGAGCCGTATAACCAAGCGCTATGCATTGACCCGGCCATTTGTTCTTTATACCGGCGGTATCGATCGGCGGAAGAATATCGAGGGCTTGATCGGCGCCTATGCGCGACTGCCGGCTCCCATCCGTCGCAGCCATCAACTGGCAATCGTCTGCTCGGCCACGGACGACCAGACCGCCCGCCTGAAGCGGCTTGCGCGGCAACGCGGCCTGGCTGCCGATGAAGTCGTGGTTACCGGATTCGTTCCCGATACCGACCTGGTCGCGCTTTACAACCTCTGCAAGGCATTCGTTTTTCCCTCATGGCACGAAGGCTTCGGTTTACCGGCGCTCGAAGCAATGAGTTGCGGAGCAGCGGTGATCGGCGCGGCTACGTCGAGCGTGCCCGAGGTCATCGGCCGAAACGATGCACTGTTCGATCCTCACGACGAGACTGCGATCACGACGAAGCTCAATGAAGTCCTGACCGACGAAGGCTTCCGCCAGTCGTTGCGCCGGCACGCGATACCGCAGGCCGGAAAATTCTCGTGGGAGCGAACAGCTCGCGACGCATTGGGCGCGATGAACCGCCTGTACCGGCGCGGCAAAAGCGCAGACCAAACGCAGCAGCGCGCACCGCCGCGCCGTCCGCGCCTAGCATACGTGTCGCCGCTGCCAGACGAACGGTCAGGCATCGCCGATTACAGCGCGGAGCTGCTGCCGGAGCTTGCCCGTCACTACGATATCGAAGCGATCGTCAACCAATCCGAGGTACGGGATCCGTGGGTACGAGCGAACATCGTCGTGCGCAGCGCCGACTGGTTCGACCAGAACGCCGGGCTCTACGATCGCGTCCTCTACCACTTCGGCAACTCTACCTTCCACGCTCACATGTTCGAAATGCTGGCTGAGCATCCTGGCGTCGTAGTTCTGCATGACTTCTTCCTGAGTGGCGTACTGGCTCAGATGGAATGGACGGGCCGCGCACCGCAGGCCTGGTCCAGGGCGCTGTTCGATTCGCACGGCTATCGCGCGATCGGCGAGCGCTTTGCCGCGCCCGACCCAACCAACATCGTCCTCAAATATCCGGCCAACCTTAGCGTGCTGCAGCAGGCCGATGGAGTAATTGTCCATTCGGAGTTCTCGCGCGCACTTGCCGACGGCTGGTACGGAGCGGGATACGCCGAAGATTGGACCGTGATTCCGCATTTGCGGGCGCTCCCGGCCACGCCATCGCGGGAACGCTCCAAGATGTCGCTGGGTTTCCGCGAGGACGCCTTACTGGTCTGTTCGTTCGGAGTGATGGGCCCGACCAAACTCAATCACCGCCTGTTGGCGGCCTGGCTTGCCTCGCCGCTGGCCGACGATCAACGTTGCCACTTGGTGTTCGTCGGTGAAAAGGACACCGGATCCTACGGTCGGACGTTCGAAGACCAGGTTGCGCGAAGCCACGCCAGAGGGCGCGTTCATGTCACCGGCTTCGCGCCGCCCGAGCAATATCGCCGCTATCTTTCGGCAGCGGACATGGCGGTTCAACTGCGCGCGCACTCACGCGGTGAGACGTCGGGTACTGTGCTTGACTGTATGGGCTATGGATTGCCGACCATCGTTAATGTCGTGGGTGCCGCCGCAGAGCTGCCCGAGGATTGTGTCGCGCGACTGCCCGCGGAATTCACCGATCAGGCGCTGCAGGAATTGTTAGAGCACTTGATGCTCGACCGCACCACTGCTTCGACCATGGGTAAACGGGCGGCTGCGCACCTCGGGGCGGCCCACAACCCGAGGGACATTGCCGACCGCTACCGGCTGGCGATCGAGCGGTATGCCCGCACCGGGCCTCGGTCGCGCGGCGAGAGACTGGCGCGCCGGATTGCGCGACTCGACGCCCTCACGCCTCCAACGGACCAAGACTGGCTGACCCTTGCTCACTGCATCGCTCGAAACGAAGGGACGGCGCCGGAGCGACCGCGGCAGTGGCTGCACAACATCGGCGAAAATGCACGCGCGGTCGATGGCAGCGCAGCCGGCCGGATGACCCTGGCCTGGCTCAACGAAGCGCCCGGCGTATTCCGCGTCGAGCCAGTTTTTCTTGACGGCACAATCTACCGCTACGCCAGGAAAGCGACCGCGGCCCTGCTGCGAATCGATTCGTCTTGGTGGCAGGATGAGCCGCTCGAGACGCGGCCCGGCGATATTCTGGTGACCGCAGATTCGTCCGTCTACGAAACCGCACCGTCACGCGAGATTTACGAATCGATGCGGCGCCAGGGCGTCGAGCTCTACTTTGTGGTCCCCGATGCGCGAACGGCGGACCATGCGCCGTCGCGGGCCGATCGCACGGCGGCATGGCTTGCGATCCTCGCCGAATTCGCCGACGGCCTCATTTGCGGTTCCGCCGCCGCCGCCGAACGATTGGCGGCGCAGGTCGATTCGTTGCAACCGCCGAGGCGACGTCCGCTCAAAATCGGTTGGGTCTCGTCGGTGCCGAATGGTGCCGAGGAGTTGCCTGACCCGAAGCGTATTGGCGCAATCATCGTCGAAGGTCGCTGGTCATTGAGCTGGACACCCGATCTCGGGATAGCCCCATGGACAGCGGCGCGCGCAATCAGTCCGAATCAGAGACTGCCCGACCGAACCGGACAATGGGCTTTAGCGCAGGACTTGCCGCTGGACGGCGCCGACGGTAACGCTTTGGACGCAACTTCCGATGCGGGCGTCGATGTCGACGCCCTGTTGACGCTGATCTATGGCGTGAACGGCCAACTGACCGGCGAGGTTCGCCGCACCGTTCGCGAAGCGCTGGGCAAAAGTATCGTTGCAAGCGTCGCAGACGTGCGCACCATCACAATGGCGCTCGATCGGCAGAAGTTCCCAACCCCGGTAAGCGTCCGATTCGCCCGATCGGACCTGGGATCCGCCCTTATCAACGGCATCTCGTTCCCGGTCGATCGCCACGACGCCTCGGTGTCGGTCCCTGGCGCAGCGACTGGATCGTGGGAGCCACACCTGGTCGCCTGCTTTCGGTGGATTTGCCGGCGCGGCTCGATCGCTTTCGACATCGGCGCCAACGTCGGGTACCACGCGCTGATGCTGGCCAAGCTGGTGGGCGCCGAAGGGACGTGCTACGCCTTCGAGCCCAACTCCGAGAACTGCCGGCTGATTTTGCTGGGCGCCGAGCAAAATCAATTCGCGAACGTCAAATTGATGCCGATCGCCTTATCCGATCGGCCGGGCTGGGCGTATTTTTCGCCACACATCGGGTCCAATGGTGGATTCGCCACGCGCGGTGCCGAGTTGAGCGACGGCAGCGGAGTCGTGGTGCCGGTGTTCGTTCTGGACGATTTGCAGCTGCCGCCGCCGGACCTGATCAAGATAGACGTAGAAGGCGCGGAATACAGGGTGCTGAAAGGGGCGGAGAAGTCGATCGGCCGCGGCCGCCCAGCGATCATCAGCGAATTCAGCCTGGAGATGACGGGCCGGGTCTCCGGGGTGCCCGGAGCGCAATATCTGGAATGGATCGCCTCGCTTCAGTACGACATATTCCTGCTCGACCGGATAACGTCGCAGCTGGTCGGCATTCCGTCGCTGCCATCGTTTCTCTCGACGTGGGGAAGTCTCATCCGGATCGAGGACCTGCTGTTCATGCCTCACGAAAAGGCGCACCTGCTCGAGAGCAATTGAGCGCCGATCGTAGACGGCGAGAACAACTGGCCGCCACACGGTACTGCTCCCGCCGCCTTGACCCAATGGCAGCTCTGCTCCGGGCATTTATCCAATGCGCATCGCCCTGATCCACGACTGGCTCGACACCTGGGGCGGCGGCGAGAACGTGCTTGCGGCGCTGCTCGCGCTCTACCCGGAAGCGGATCTTTTCGCGCTGGTGGATTTCCTGTCCGAAGCGAATCGGGCGAAACTGGGACATCGGCCGATCCGCACTTCGTTCATCCAGCGTCTCCCGTTTGCGCGGCGGCACTTCCGGAAGTATTTTGCGCTGATGCCGCACGCTGTCGAACAATTCGATTTGTCGCCCTATGAGCTGGTGATCTCCAGCTCGCATTCGGTCGCCAAGGGCGTTCGCACCGGGCCCGGCCAGTTGCACATCTGCCTCTGCTATTCTCCGGCGCGATATGCTTGGGACCTGCAGCCTCAATATCTGGCGCAGACAGGGCTCGACCGGGGAGTGCTCGGCTGGCTCGCGCGCCTTCAGCTGGCCCGATTCCGCCGCTGGGACGTACGTGCGTCGGCCCGCGTCGACCGCTTTGTCGCGATCTCCGAATACATTGCCCAGCGCATACGCAACTGCTATCGCCGCGACGCCGATGTCATCTATCCACCAGTCGACGTTCCCGCGGTCAAGGTCGACGGCTCCCCGCGAGAATCGTTCTATCTGACCGTGTCGCGCCTGGTGCCATATAAGCGGATCGACTTGCTGGTGCAGGCTTTCAGCGCGCTCCCGGGGCGACAATTGGTCGTGGCCGGCGACGGGCCGGAGATGAAAAAGCTGGCGAGGCTCGCCGGTCCCAACGTGCGGCTCTTGGGCGTTGTCGACGACGCGCACCGCGATCGGCTGTTGCGCACGGCAAAAGCCTTCGTCTTTGCCGCCGACGAGGACTTCGGCATCGCGCCGCTCGAGGCGCAGGCTCAGGGAACACCGGTGATCGCATTCGGACGTGGCGCCAGCGCCGAGACCATACGCGGCCTCGATGCCGCGGCGCCGACCGGCGTGCTGTTTGCCGAACAGACGATCGCCTCGATCGGAGCCGCGGTTGCGCAATTCGAAGCCTCCGCGCAGCGCATAACGGCCGCGGCCTGCCGCGCCAATGCCGAGCGCTTCTCGCGCCAGACTTTCAACCGGCGCTTCTCGGCGTATGTGACCGATGCCCTGGCGCAGCATCGTTCCCGACCGCACCCCTGACCCTGCGATGCTCGCTCCGCGCAATCTGCTCAAGAGCAACGCCACGACGTTCGATCGACTGCTGCGCCTCGTCGATCCATTGGTTATTGTCATCGTCGGGTGGGCCAGTTACCTGATTTACCTCGGCAGCGCAGTCCTGCCGCCCAATTACTTGGTCGCCTTGCTAGGCGCCGCGCTGCTCGGCGTCGTCGTCTTTCCCGAGACCGGACTGTATCGGCCGAAGCGCGGCGCGAGCCTCGCCGATGACCTGCGCGCGCTCACTTATGGCTGGTCGGTCGTGGTCGCGGTCGGCATTATGGTCGCCTTTCTCACCAAGACCAGCGACAGTTACTCGCGTGTCTGGGTCGCCTCGTCGGCAGCAGCGGGCCTGCTGGTGCACGCCGCGCTGCGCGTCGCCTTGCGGTTAGTGCTGCGCTGGCTGCGCCGGCGCGGTTACAACCTGCGGCACGTCTGCATCGTCGGCGCCGGCGAGCTTGCCCGCGAAGTCGTCACGCGCCTGCGCCACGCGCCGTGGAGCGGCCTGGTCGTCCACGCGCTCTATGATGACGCGCCCGCCCTTGCCGGCAGCTCCATCGAAGGGGTGCCGGTGTGCGGTCCGATCGCGCAACTCGGCCACGATCTCGAAGCTGGCGGCATCGATCAGGTATGGATCGCGCTGCCGTTGCGCGAGGAGGACCAGATCCGCCGCGTGGCCGCCGAGCTGCGCGGCCATTCGGTCCAGATACGATACGTGCCCGACATTTTCGGCTTCGAACTGCTGCGACACAGCTTTTCCGAAATCGCCGGCATGCCGGTCATCGGATTGAGCGACACGCCGATCGAGGGCACGGCCCGCCTGCTCAAGGCCGGCGAAGACTACGCGCTCGGCTCGCTGCTGCTGCTGATCGCCTCCCCTGTATTGATCATTGTCGCCCTCGCAATCGTCGCCACATCCGGCCGCCCCGTCTTTTATCGGCAGACGCGCGTCACGTCGAACGGGCGCCCGTTCACCATGCTCAAATTTCGCACGATGCCGGTCGATGTCGAAGGACAGAGCGGTCCGGTCTGGTCGAA
>Ga0068859_100001618_pt1 | contig 23030 bp, 22 predicted proteins | sample KBSSwiS22_FD_66585 | JGI IMG/M metagenome (GOLD analysis project Ga0068859, IMG submission 66585) | Switchgrass rhizosphere microbial communities from Kellogg Biological Station, Michigan, USA - KBS Switchgrass S2-2 | ecosystem: Host-associated > Plants > Roots > Rhizosphere > Soil ...
GAGGACATCTCGTTCGACGGCCACGAGCTGTGGGGCAACTATCCCCAGACCTATTCGCTGGTCGGGCTGATCAACTGCGCGACCCTGCTCTCCAAGCCTTGGACCAGCGTGCGATGACGGAGGCTGGCATGACCGGACCCCTGGGCGTCCGGCGAGCCGACGCCCGCCTAGCCCTGGCTTCGCTGGATCACCTTCGCGCCGTGGCGCAGCAGCACCAAAGCCGACGGCGGCCGCTCGCGGACGGCCGCTGAGAACATGGCCCGCGCCACGGCCAGCTCGCCGGTGCGGCCGATGATCTCGCGACGGCTGACCTCGCAGAGCTCCACCACGTAATCAAGGCTGGAATCGTCCGCCTCCGGCGGAGCCGGTTGCAGGCGAGGCCGCGATTCCCGGGCTTGGCGCGTCACTGCAGGCCTAGTGTCGCTTGCCGGTCCAGCGGCCAAGCTCGCCGTACTGGTCACGGAAGGTGACGACGCGTGTGGGATGCATCTCCGTGGTGGCGAAGTAGGCCGCCCAGCCCACGGATCGGTTGCCGGTCAAGGCCACCACCTGTTCGACGAAGGTCCCTGTCGAGTCCCAGACCTCGACTCGGAAGGGAAGAAGGTCCTGGTCCTGCCCCTGACCGCCCCCCCGGGGAAGGCTCTCGTCGTCCTCCGGCGGCTCTCCGGCGGCGCTGAGATAGCGACGTCCCATCTCGGTTTCCCCAGACACTTGCGGTTGTACTGGGCGTTTCGTGTGGCGCCGGCATGGAGCTTGTCAACGGCTCTCACGGGGGGTGCGCTCAATCGTGCCAGTCGCGCCCGGCGCGCTCGATCAGGGCGAAAGCGCCCGACGGCCCCCAGCTGCCGGCGGCGTAGGGCTTGGGCGTCAGCTCGGCCTCCCGCCAGGCCTCGGCAACCCCGTCAATCCAGCGCCAGGCCTCCTCCACCTCGTCGCGACGGACGAACAAGGTGGAGGCGCCCTGGATGACGTCGAGGATCAGCCGTTCGTAGGCGATGCGCCGGCGCGCGCCTGGACCTTCGTAGGCGCGCAGCAGCGACAGCGAAAGCGGAAGGGACTGCAACCGCATTCCCCCCTGGGTGAGCCCAGGCGCCTTGTTCATCAGCAGAAGCTCGATGTCCTCGTCCGGCTGCAGGTCGATGACCAGCCGGTTGGCCTTGAGGTCGTGGCGCGCCGCCCCGTCGAAGATCGAATGCGGCACCGGCTTGAACTGGATGGCGATCTGGGTGCGCCGCTCCGGCAACCGCTTGCCGGTGCGCAGGAAGAAGGGCACGCCCGCCCAGCGCCAGTTGTCGATGTCGGCCCGCAAGGCCACGAAGGTCTCGGTCCCGGAGGGCTGGCCCCGCTCCTGTTCGTAGCCCTTCACCTCCTTGCCGCCGACGACGCCGGGCGTGTACTGGCCGCGGACGCTGTGGCTCTGGGCGGCGACCCGCGAGAAGCGCCGCAGCGAGCGCAGAACCTTGACCTTTTCGTTGCGGACGCTGTCCGGCTCCATGTCGCTCGGCGGCTCCATGGCCACCAGGCACAGGAGCTGCAGCATGTGGTTCTGCAGCATGTCGCGCAGCGCGCCGTACTCGTCGTAGTAGGGCCAGCGGTCGCCCACCCCTTCCGTCTCGGCCACGGTGATCTGCACATGGTCGATGGTGAGGTTGTTCCACAACGGCTCGAACAGGGTGTTAGCGAACCGCAGCGCGATCAGGTTCTGCACCGTCTCCTTGCCGAGGTAGTGGTCGATCCGGAAGATCCGCTCCTCCTCGAACGCCGCCCCGACGGCGGCGTTGATCTCCCGCGAGGTCTCGAGGTCGCGCCCGACCGGCTTCTCCAGCACGATGCGCGCGCCGTCACCGGTCAGGCCCGCGGCCGCCAGCGCCCCGCAGACCCGGCCGTAGAGGCTGGGCGACAGCGCCAGGAAGAAGATCGGCGCCCGCGCGCCGGCTAAAAGCGGCTTCAGCCGCGCGGCGCCTTCCGCCGTGGCGGCGTCGGCGGCCACATAGTCCAGACGCGCGGCGAACCGGGCCCATACCGTCTCGTCGACGGCGTCGCCCCGATCGACCAGGGTCTGGCGCGCCTGCGAGACAAAGGCCTCGCGGTCCACCTCGTGGCGCGCGGTCCCCAGCACCCGGAACCCCTCGGCGAGGAAGCCGTCGGCATCCAGGTGATACAGCGTGGGCAACAGCATCCGCCGGGCGAGATCGCCGGTGGCGCCGAAAAGAACGATGGCGTCCGCCAGGGGAGCCTGAGCCATCCGTGGCCTCCTCGAACCGGCGTCGGATAACGCCGCTTAGCCTGATCCGAAGCGGCACCGTCAAGGGGATTGGCGGCTTGCACGCGGATCAACACGCAAGCTGGCGCGTTTGGCCACAGCAGCCAGGGGCAGATGCGCATGTCATGGGTATAGAGGAACTGACGATCGCACTGCCGGCGCCCAAGCCGCTGTCGCTCGCGGAGACGGCCCTCTTCCTCGACCTGGACGGCACGCTCGCACCGATCGCGGCGCGCCCGCAGGACGTCCGGCCCGACCCGCGGCGCACGTCCGTGCTGCAACGGCTGAGGGAGGCCCTGTCCGGGCGTCTGGCTGTGATCAGCGGCCGGACCCTCGAGGACGTCGACCGGATCCTGGAAGGGCGCGTGGCCAGCGTGGCGGCGGTGCACGGCCTCGTCCTGCGGACGCATGACGGCACGGTGTACGCGGCCCCGCCGCACCCCGCCCTGCCCGAGGCGGCGGTCCGGCTGCGCGACTTCGCCGCGCGCGACTCCGGCCTGATCGTCGAGGAGAAGGGCCTTTCGGTCGCCCTGCACTACCGTCTGGCCCAGCCGCAGGTGGAAGCCGCCGAGCGCTGCGCACGCGAGGTGGCGGCCGCGACGGGGCTTACGCTGCAGCCCGGCGACATGGTGCGGGAGCTGCGCACCCCCGGCCCCACCAAGGGCGACAGCATCGACCGGCTCATGACCACGGCGCCCTTCGTGGGCGCCCGCCCGGTTTTCGTCGGGGACGACGAGACCGACGAACACGGCTTCCAGGCGGTGCGCGCCCGCGGCGGGATGGGGGTGCTGGTAGGAGGCCGGCGGCCGACGGCCGCGCGCTTTCGACTGAACGGGGTGGAGGAGACGCTCGCCTGGCTGGAGGCGTCGCTGTGACCCGCCTGATCATCGTTTCCAACCGCGTGAGCCCGCCGACGGCCAAGGGCGAGGAGACCGTCGGCGGCCTGGCCATGGCGCTGGCCGCGGCGCTGCGCGAATACTCCGGCCTGTGGTTCGGCTGGAGCGGCAAGACCACGCCGGAATACACCGGCCAGCTCTCGATGCAGAAGATCGACGGCGTGACGACGGCGACCGTCGACCTGGAGGAAACCGACGTCGAGGAATACTACAACGGCTACGCCAACAAGACGCTCTGGCCGCTGTTCCACTATCGCGCCGACCTCGCCGCCTATGACCGCATCTATGGCGAAGGCTACGAGCGGGTGAACCGCAACTTCGCCGAGACGCTGCGCCCGCTGATCGAGCCGGACGACCTGATCTGGGTCCACGACTACCACCTGATCCCGCTGGCCCGAGAGCTGCGCCGCTTGAAGGTGCGCAACAAGATCGGCTTCTTCCTGCACGTGCCCTGGCCGGCGCATCAGGTGTTCACCGCGCTTCCGGGCCACCGCCAGCTCGTGCAGGCGCTGTTCCACTACGACCTGGTGGGCTTCCACACGCCCGAATACCTGCAAGCCTTCGAGGAGTATGTGCTGAACGAAGCCGCCGGCGAGACGGCGGCGCCAGGCGTGCTGTCGGCGTTCGGACGCAAAGTTCGCACCGGCGCCTTCCCCATCGGCATCGACGCCGCCGATTTCGCCAAACTGGTGCGCTCGCCCCGCGCGGTGCGGATGCGGGATATCATGACCGCCTGCACGGTCTTCCGGCAGTTGATCGTCGGCGTCGACCGACTGGACTATTCCAAGGGACTGGAGGAGCGCTTCCTTGGCTTCGAGCGTCTGCTGGCCGACAATCCCGACCTTCGGCGCGAGGTGCTGATGCTGCAGATCGCGCCGGTGAGCCGCGAAGGCGTCGAGGCCTATCAGGAAATCCGCGCCCGGCTCGACGCGCTATCCGGGCGCATCAACGGCGAATTCTCCGACATCGACTGGGCGCCCTTCCGCTATGTCAACAAGAACTACCGGCGCGACGAGCTGGCGGGCATCTACCGCGCTGCGCGGGTCGGGCTGGTGACGCCGCTGCGCGACGGGATGAACCTGGTGAGCAAGGAGTTCGTGGCCGCGCAGGACCCCGACGATCCCGGCGTGCTGATCCTCTCGCGCTTCGCCGGCGCCGCGCGCCAGCTCGACCAGGCGCTGCTGGTCAACCCCAACAGCCCCGAGGAGATCGCCGAGGCGCTGAAGCGGGCGCTTGCCATGGACAAGGCGGAACGCATTCGCCGCTGGCGCGAGCTCAACGACCACGTCCAGCGCGAGGACGTCACCGCCTGGCGCGACAGCTTCGTGGCCGCGCTTTCGGAGACGCCGGCGCAGACCCGGGCCATGGCGAGCTGAGGGAGGCGGCCGTGACCGAGCCGACGCGAAAGCTTTCGAAATACCGCGCGATGCGGGACTTCACCCGCACCGCCGAACCCGCCGGCGCCGAGAAGACCAAACCGTCGAAGCGGCTGCGCTACGTGATCCAGAAGCACGCGGCCACCCGGCTGCACTACGACCTGCGGCTGGAGCTGGACGGCGTGTTCAGGTCGTGGGCCGTGACGCGGGGGCCCTCGCTCGATCCCCACGACCGCCGGCTGGCCGTGGAGGTGGAGGACCATCCGCTCGACTATGGCGACTTCGAGGGATCGATCCCCAAAGGCCAGTACGGCGGCGGCACGGTGATGCTGTGGGACCGGGGGTATTGGGAGCCGGAGCCCGGGACCGACCCGCACGAAGGCCTGCGCAAGGGCGACTTCAAGTTTGTCCTCGACGGCGAGCGGCTGAAGGGCGGTTTCGTGCTTGTTCGAATGAAACGCAGGGAACGCGAGAAGCGCGACAACTGGCTGCTGATCAAGCATCACGACGGCTACGCCGTAGAGACCGAAGGCGGCCGGTTGGTGGAGGAGGAGACGACGTCGGTGGCCTCGGACCGCTCGATGGAGCAGATCGCGGCCGGCGAAGGCCGTGCGCCTACACCCTTCATGACCCGGGCGCGCGTCTCGGCGAAGGCGGTGTGGCGATCCAATCGTGCGGAACCGACGGAAGAACCCGCCAGGCGCCCGGCGCCTTTGGCCGCGACGCCGGCGCCGCGCCTGAAGGCCGCAGCGCTTCCGGGCTTCGTCGCCCCGCAGCTCGCCCAATCGGTGGAACGGCCGCCGCCGGGCTCCGGATGGGTGCACGAGATCAAGTTCGACGGCTATCGGCTGCAGCTCCGCGCCGAAGCCGGGCGGGCCAGCCTGAAAACCCGTGCTGGGTTGGACTGGACCTCTAAGTTCTCCGAAATCGCCCGCGACGCCGGGGCCTTGCCGGACTGCCTGATCGACGGCGAGGCCTGCGCGCTCGACCACAACGGTTCGCCCGATTTTCCGGCCCTGCAGGCGGCGCTGTCGGACGGGAAGACCGCCGATCTCGTCTTCTTCGCGTTCGACCTGCTGTTCGCCGAGGGCGAGGACCTGCGCGGTCGACCGCTCTCCGAGCGCAAGACGCGACTGAAGGCCTTGCTGACGGCCGCCGGCGCCAAGCTCGGCCCCCGCATCCGCTACGTCGATCACTTCGAGACGGGGGGCGACGCGGTGCTGCAGTCGGCCTGCCGCATGTCGCTGGAGGGCATCGTCTCCAAGCGGCTCGACGCACCCTACCGCTCCGGGCGGAGCGACGCCTGGCGCAAGTCCAAGTGCCGCGGCGGCCATGAGGTCGTCATCGGCGGCTGGACGGGCGAGAAAGGCCAGCTCCGCAGCCTGCTGGTGGGCGTGAACAAGGCGGGGCGCCTCGTCTATGTGGGGCGGATCGGCACGGGCTTTGGTCGCGACAAGGTCGCCCGCGTGCTGCCGCGGCTGGAGGCGGTGGAGGCCGAGAAGAACCCGTTCTCGGGGCCCGGCGCGCCCAAGAAAGACGCGAACGTCCACTGGGCTCGGCCCGAGCTGGTGGCGGAGATCGAGTTCGCCGGCTTCACCGGCGGCGGCATGGTCCGCCAGGGCGCCTTCAAGGCCTTGCGCGAGGACAAGGCCGCCGGAGACGTGGAAGCCGAGACGCCGGCGCCTGTTCAGCAGGCCACCCCGCCCAAGCTGGTCCCCGCGACGGCGCGCAAGGCCGGCGGCGAGGTCGTGCTGGGCGTGACCCTGTCCAATCCCGACAAGGCGCTGTGGCCGGACGGCGGCGACGGCCAGCCGGTCACCAAGCTCGACCTCGCGCGCTACCTGGAGGCCGTGGCGCCGACGATGATGCTCCATCTGAAGGGCCGGCCCTGCTCCATCGTGCGCACGCCGGACGGCGTGTTCGGCGATCAGCGCTTTTTCCAGCGTCACGCCGGCAAGGGGTCGTCGGCCCTGATCAGCGAGGTGACGGTCTTCGGCGACCACAAGCCCTATCTGCAGGTTGACCGGCCCGAAGCCCTGATCGCGTTGGCGCAGTCGGCCGCCGTGGAGTTCCACCCCTGGAACTGCCAGCCCTTCCAGCCGGAGGTCCCGGGGCGGCTGATCTTCGACCTCGACCCCGACGAGCAGATTCCCTTCGAGCGGGTGATCGAGGGCGCGCTGGCGGTGAAGGCGCGTCTGGAGGCGCTGGGCCTCGTGGCCTTCTGCAAGACCACCGGCGGCAAGGGCCTGCACGTGGTCACCCCGCTCAAGGACGGAAAGGTCAAGCTCGACTGGCCGACGGCCAAGACCTTCGCCCGCGACGTCTGCCTGGCGATCGCCGCCGACCAGCCCGATCGCTATGTGGTCAACATGGCCAAGGCCAAGCGCGTGGGCCGCATCTTCCTCGACTATCTGCGCAACGACCGCATGTCGACGGCGGTGGCGCCGCTGTCGCCGCGCGCCCGGGCGGGCGCGCCGGTCTCCTTCCCCATTCCCTGGAAGGAGGTGAAACCCGGTCTCGATCCGAAGGGATACACCCTGCGGACCGCCCCGGCTCTGCTGAAGAGGTCCAAGGCCTGGAGCGACTATTGCGACGCCGAGCGGCCGCTCGCCGACGCCATCGCCCGCCTCAAGCGCGGGTAGCGGGTCAGGCCCGCTTCTTCGTCGCGGAAGGTTTGCGCTGCGGCTTCTTGGCGGCCGCGCGCGAGCCGGCCTTGGCGGCGGGCTTGCGGCGTTCGCCTCCGGACTGGCCAAGGCTGCGGCGCAGGGCCTCCATGAGGTCGATGACCTCCGCTTCCTTCGGCTGTTCTGGCGCGGCGACGGTCGCGCCCTTCTCCTTTTCTTTGATCAGCGCCCGGAGCGCGTCCTCGTAGCGGTCGTTGAACTGGCTGGGGTCGAAGGGGCCTTCCTGCTGGCGGATGATCTGGGTGGCGATCTCCACCATGCGCGGATCGGCCTTCACTTTGGGAATGCGTTCGAACACCTCGGCCGGGTCACGCACCTCGCGTTTCGTACGCAGGGAGAAGGCGATGATGCCGCTGTCCCGCGCTTCCAGCGCCATCAGCCGCTCGCGCTGGTGCATGACCAGGCGCCCGAGCGCCACCTGGCCGGCGTCCTTCATGGCGTCGCGGATGACGCTGAACGCCTCGACCGCCATGTCGCCGTCGGGAACCAGGAAGTAGGGGTCGTTCCAATAGAGCCGGTCGATGTCGGCCTCGTCGACGAAGCGCTCGATATCCAGGGTGCGGGTCGTCTCCAGCCGGACGTTCTTGATCTCCTCCTCGTCGACCACGACGTATCGGCCCTTCTCGATCTCGTAGCCCTTGACGATCTCGGAGCGCTCCACCGGCCCGGTCTCGGGATCGGTCGGCACCATCTTGATGCGGTTGTGGGTGGTGGCGTGGAGCATGTTGAAATGCACCTCGCCGGTGCGCGAGGTGGCCGTGTATAGCGCCACGGGACAACTCACGAGGCTGAGCCGAAGATAGCCTTGCCAGGTCGGACGAGTGGCCATGCCGATCTCCCACGATGTCAGGGAGGGAAACGCAGGGTCCGGGGATTCCGATCCGGGTCGGCGGCTGGACCGCCGGCGACGGGCGGGCTTAGCTGGCGTGGGTATCGAGGAGCGTTGATTCCGACCGTGACTTCCAGGACCGAGCCCGAAACCCTCAGCTTCCTCGCCCCGCTGCGCTATCGGCATTACCGGCGAATCTGGACGGCGAGCGTGATGTCGAACCTGGGCCAGACGGTTCAGGCCGTGGGCGCGGCCTGGACCATGACCCAGCTCACCTCTTCGGCCGACTTAGTGGCGCTGGTCCAGGCGGCCGCCATGCTGCCGCTGATGCTGATCGCCCTGCCCGCCGGCGCCATCGCCGACATGTATGATCGCCGGCGCGTGGCCATGTCGGCGCTGGCCCTGGCCTTCACCGCCGCCGCGGGCCTGGCGGCGGTCACCTATCTTGGCTTGCTCACGCCCTGGGTCTTGCTCGGCTTCTGTTTCCTGATCGGCGGCGGCATGGCCCTCTACACCCCGTCCTGGGCGGCCTCGGCGAGCGAGCAGGTGCCGGACGAGGTGCTGCCCTCCGCGGTGGCGCTCAACAGCATCAGCTTCAACATCGCCCGCAGCTTCGGCCCGGCCCTGGGCGGGCTGCTGGTCGCCGCCGCCGGCGCCGCGGCGACCTTCGTCGCCAACGCCGCGCTCTATTTGCCTCTGCTGGTCGCCTTGTCCCTGTGGAAGCGGAAAGTGGAGCCCCCGCGGCTCCCGCCCGAGCAGCTCGGGCGGGCCGTGGTCTCGGGCGTGCGCTATTTCATCCACACCCCGCCCGTGCGGGTGGTGGCGCTGCGGGGGATGCTGACCAGCTTCTTCGTGGCCGCCATCTACGCCCTGCTGCCGCTGATCGCGCGCGACCTGCTGAAGGGCGGAGCCGGCACCTATGGCGTGCTGCTGGGCTGTTTTGGAATGGGCGCCGTCGGCGGCGCGCTGTCGGTGGCCCATCTGCGGCGCCTGGGCGACGACGAACGATCGATCCGGGTCGCCACGGCGATCATGGGAGCCGCGGTCCTCGTGCTGGCGTTGAGCCGCGTGGTGGCGATCACCAGCGCGGCCATGATGGCCGCCGGCGCCATGTGGATGGTGATTACCACCAGCTTCAACATCGGCATGCAGTTCTCCGCGCCGCGCTGGGTGACCGGCCGGGCGCTGGCGGGTTTCCAGGCGTCGATCGCCGCGGGGATGGCGGCAGGCGCCTGGGCCTGGGGGGCCGTCGCCGACATCCATTCCGTGCCCATCGCCCTGCTCTGCGCCAGCGGCGGCCTGCTTCTCACCCCCTTCGCCGGCCGCTGGCTGCCCATGCCCACGGTGAGCGGACCCAACACCCTGGCCGCCGAGCCCGCCGAACCCGACGTGCGCCTGGCGGTGACCGCCCGCAGCGGGCCGGTGGTCATCGAGATTCTCTACGAGGTGGAGCTTTCGGAGGCGCGGGCCTTCTACACCGCCATGCAGGAGCTCCAGCGGGTGCGACGCCGCAACGGCGGCCACGACTGGAGCCTGGCCCGCGATATCGCCGAGCCGCGACTTTGGACCGAGCGCTTCTACTGCCCGACCTGGCTCGACTACCTGCGCATGCGTGCCCGGATGACCGAGACCGAACGCGAGTGCCAGCAGCGGGTGTACGCCTTCCACGCCGGACCCGACCCCATCCGCGTCACCCGCAAGCTTGAGCGCCCCTTCGGCTCGGTGCGCTGGCGCGAGGACTCCCCCACGCCCAGCGCCGAGATCCTGCCGATCACGCCTAGCGCGACTTAGGCGCCCGACGGAGGGGACTTTCCTTACCGCGCCGCCCGTCGCGCCGCCGGACGGATCGCGTGTTCGGCGCGCAGGCGGGCGTCCATGGCGCGCGCGTCCATCGGCCGGGCGAACCAATAGCCCTGCATCCGGTCGCAGCCGGCCGCCCGCAGGATGATAGCCTGGGCCTCCTCCTCCACCCCCTCGGCGACGATGGAGACGCCCAGCGCGCGGGCGGCGTGCATCATCGACCCCACCAGGCGGGAAGCCCGCGGGCTGCGGGCCAGGTCGTCGATCAGGGAGCGGTCCAGTTTCACCGTCTGGATCGGCAGGTTCATCAGCGCGCGGAGGTTGGAGTAGCCGGTGCCGAAGTCGTCGAGGGCGATCTGCACCCCCTTCGCCGCCAGCCGCTCGATGTGCCGCCGGGCGAGCGCCATGTCCTGCAGCAGGAAGGTTTCGGTGATCTCCACCGTCAGCGCCGTGGGCGGCAGGTCGGTGCGGGACAGCCGGTGGATCAGCTTTCGCGAGAAAGCGGGGTCCATCAGCTCGCGCGGCGAGACGTTGCAGGCGACGCTGGAGATCAGCCCCTCGGCCACCCAGCCGCAGGCGCGTGCGCAGGCGGTCTCGAACACCGCCTCGTCGATGCGGCCGATCAGGCCCAGCTCCTCGGCGATGGGAAGGAAGGCGGCGGGGCTCAGCAGGCCCTGTTGCGGATGGCGCCAGCGCACCAGCACCTCGACCCCCACCGTGCGTCCGTCCGCCGAGTCCACCACCGGCTGGAACCAGGGCTCGAACTCGCCGGCGGGGATGGCGCGGCGCAGTTCGGCCTCGAACGTCCGGCGACGCTCGTTCTCGGCGCGCAGCTCGGCGTCGAAGACGGACCAGCGGCGACCGCCCTGGATCTTGGCGCGGACCAGCGCACGCTGGGCGAAGTCCTGGAGCTCGGAGGCCTCGCAGGCGTCCTGGGGCGCCAGCGCCACGCCGATGCTGACGCCCGGCTGGACGCCGCGGCCGTGCACATGGAAGGGCTGGGAGAGCAGCGACAGCATGCGCTCGGCGCGCCGCGCGACGTCGATGTCGGGGGTCAGCAGAGCGAACTCGTCCGCGCCCAGCCGGCCGGCCAGCTCGCCCCGGGCGCAGTCGGCCTTGAGCCTCGCCCCAAGCTCCGCCAGCAACAGGTCGCCGCCGGTCAGGCCCAAGCTGTCGTTCAGATGCCGGAAGCTGTCGATGTTGACCACCAGCAAGGCCAGCGCCTCGCCGCTCCGGCGCAGGGTGTCCAGCCGCTCGCCCGTGGCGGCGCTGAAGGCGGCGCGGTTCACCAGGCCGGTGAGTTCGTCCGTGCGCGCCATGCGCAGCATCAAGGCGCGCTCGGCCTCCAGCTCGGCCACGCGCGCGGCGAGTTCGTCGACGGATGGAAGGTTAGAGGCCAAGGCGGACCCGCGGACTTCAAATGGCGTTCGCGGCGATCCTGAGCGGACGAGGAGAATCCGGGGTGAAGAAAGATAGCTAAGGCGCGTTAGGCTTTGGGCGCTTCGAGCTGGTTCTCCCAGCGGGCGACGACGGCGCTGGCGACGGAGTTGCCGACCACGTTCGTCGCCGAACGGCCCATGTCCAGCAGGTGGTCGACGGCCAGGATCAGCAGCAGCCCCGCCTCCGGCAGGCGGAAGTAGGCGAGCGTGGCGGCGATGACGACGAGGGAGGCGCGGGGCACGCCCGCCATCCCCTTGGAGGTGACCATCAGCAGCAGCAGCATGGTCACCTGCTGGCCGAGGCTCAGCGGCACGCCGTAGACCTGGGCGATGAACAGGGTCGCGAAGGTGCAGTACATCATCGACCCGTCGAGGTTGAACGAATAGCCCAGCGGCAGGACGAAGCTGGCGACCCTGCGCGAGACGCCCCAGCGCTGCAGCTCCTCCAGGGTGCGTGGATAGGCGGCCTCGGACGAGGCGGTGGAGAAGGCCAGCAGGGCCGGCCCGCGGATCGCCGCCACCAGCCCCAGGCCACGCCGGCCGACCACCGCCAGCAAGGCCGCGACGAGCAGCATCCACAGAAGCGCCAGCGAAAGGTAGAAGCCGCCGACGAAGCGGGCGTAGGTGGCCAGGGCGTCCAGGCCCTGTGTGGCGATGGTGGCGGCCAGGGCGGCGAAGATCGCCAGCGGCGCCGTCCGCATCACATAGCCGGTGACCTTGAGCATGATGGCCGCCACCTGCTCGACGAGCGCCAGCACCTGGGGCGCCCGGTCGTCGATGGCCGCCACCGCCGTGCCGACAAAGACGGAGAAGACGACGATCTGCAGGATCTCGTTGTCCGCCATGGCCTGGACGATGGACGCCGGCACGAGGTGGGTGACGAAACCCTTCAAGGTGAACTTGGACATGTCCACCGTCTGCGCCGCCGCGCCCGCCTCGGGCGCGGTCAGGTTCATTCCGGCGCCGGGGTGCAGCAGGTGGACCATCAGCAGGCCCAGCATCAGGGAGACGATCGAGGCGCCGATGAACCAGGCCAGCGCCTTGGCCCCCACCCGCCCCACGGCGCCGGCGTCCTCCATGTGGGCGATGCCCGCGACCAGGGTGGAGAACACCAGCGGCGCGATGATCATCTTGATCAGCCGCAGGAACACGTCGGTGACGACCGACAAGCCGTCCGCGGCGGCCTTGGCTCCTGCGGGGCTCGCCCATTCGTGGATCGCCCACCCGGTCGCCACGCCCAGCACCATGGCGGCGACCACGAGGGTCGTGAACAGGCGGTTCATGCGGGCGGCCCCTCGCGCGTTGGCTCAGCCCTTGTCCCAGCGTCTCGGCGCCGCCGCAAGCGGTAGGCTATATGTGAGGGATGAGCGCAGCCGTGATCGCCCGCCAGGTCGTCGACCAGCTTGAGACCGAGTTCGAGGCCAGCGTCGAGGCGCTGCGTAGCGCCTTGCGCGCCTTCCTGGCCGGAGAGGCGCCCCCGACCGCCGACGCCCGACGCGACGGCCGGTTCGCCTATCCGGAGCTCCGGGTGACCTGGCCGCCCGGCCTCGCCTTTCCCCGCACCAGCCGCGCCTTCGCCCGGATCAGCGCGCCCGGCCGCTATGTGGCGACGGTGACGCGGCCGACTCTGTTCCGGGCCTATCTGGAAGAACAGCTCACCCTGCTGCAGCAGGACTTCGACGTCACCCTGGAGGTGGGCCGCTCGCGCCAGGAGATCCCCTACCCCTACGTCCTGGAAGGCGCCTCGGAGCTCGCGCTGGCGGAGCTTGGCTCCGCCGAGATCGCCCGGCACTTCCCCACCACCGAGCTGGCCCATATCGGGGACGAAATCGCCGACGGCTACTGGCTGCACGAGGCCGACGCCGCCCGGCCGCTGTCGCTGTTCGACGGGCTGCGCACCGACTTCTCCCTGGCCCGGCTCGCCCACTACACCGGCACCCCGCCCGAGCACGTGCAGCAATACATCCTGTTCACCAACTACCACCGCTATGTGGACGAGTTCGTCCGCTGGGCCTGCGGTCAGCTGGCGGCCGGCGGTCGCTATCAGGCGCTGTCGGCGGCGGGCCAGGTGATGGTCACCGCCGAAACCCAGAATCCGGAGGCCGCGATCGCGGCGGCGGCCTGGCGCAAGCACCAGATGCCCGCCTACCACCTGATGGCCGAAGGCCGGGCCGGCGTAACCCTGGTCAACATCGGCGTCGGCCCCTCCAACGCCAAGACCATCTGCGACCACCTTGCGGTGCTGCGGCCCCAGGCGTGGCTGATGATCGGCCACTGCGGGGGACTGCGGGGCTCGCAGACTATCGGCGACTACGTCCTGGCTCACGCCTATCTGCGCGACGACCATGTTCTGGACGAGGTGCTGCCCCCGGAGATCCCCATCCCGCCCATCGCCGAGGTGCAGGTGGCTCTGAACAAGGCGGCCGAGACCGTGACCGGCGAGCAGGGAGAGATCCTCAAGCGGCGGCTGCGCACGGGCACGGTGGTCACCACCGACGACCGGAATTGGGAGCTGCGCTATTCCTCCAGCGCCTTGCGCTTCAACCAGAGCCGGGCCGTGGCCATCGACATGGAAAGCGCCACCATCGCCGCCCAGGGCTACCGCTTCCGGGTGCCCTACGGAACCTTGCTCTGCGTGTCCGACAAGCCGCTGCACGGCGAGATCAAGCTGCCGGGCCAGGCCAACGCCTTCTACGAGCGGGCCATCGGCCAGCACCTGCAGATCGGCCTGGCGAGCCTGGATCTGCTGCGCCAGGAAGGGCCGCGCCTGCACTCGCGCAAGCTGCGCAGCTTCGACGAGCCGCCGTTCCGGTGAGGCTGCGGAAACGGACACGCCCGCCGCGGCTCTGCCAACCGCGACGGGCGCCTCAGGGACAGACCTCGAATGAGAAGCCTGGCCGCAGAATTGCGCGGAATTGGGCGCGGTGCCTAATCACCAGCCCGTGCTTCACGGAGCCATGATGGGACCGCTTCCGCCCGACGATCGCGGCTTCACCCTGGGCGACGGCCTGTTCGAGACGGTGCTGGCCGAGGCCGGCGTCCTGGTGCGGCTGCCGGCGCACCTGGCGCGGCTGGCGGCAGGCTGCGAGGCGCTCGGCCTGCCGGCGCCGGACCCGGCCGAGGCCGAGGGCCTGCTGCGCGAGGCGTTGACGCACGCGGGGCTGACGGACACGCGGGCGGCGGCGCGACTAACGCTGACCGCCGGCTCGGGCGGGCGTGGGCTGGACCGGCCGGCGGCTCCGGTGATCCGGCTTGTCGCCACGGCGGCCGCGGCGCGCCGGCCGGCGGACCCGGCGCGGCTGGCGACCTCTGCGGTCCGCCGCAACGACGCCTCTCCCGCCTCGCGGCTGAAGACGCTGTCCTATCTCGACAATGTGCTGGCCAGGGCGCAGGCGCGCGAGGCGGGTGCGGACGAGGCGCTGATGCTCAACACCACAGGCGAGATGGCCTGCGCCGCAGCGGCCAACGTCTTCTGGATCGAGGGGGGCCGGCTCTTCACGCCGGCGCTGGACTGCGGGGCGCTGGCTGGCGTCACCCGCGCGGAGGTGCTGGCGGCGGCGGCGCGGCTGGGAATTTCGACGCACGAGACCCGTGCGACGCCGGAGGTCTTGGCGAACGCCGAGGCGGTCTTCCTGACCAACGCCCTGGTCGGGGTCCGGCCGGTCGTCGAACTGGACGGCCGAGGCTTCGCGCCCCACGCCTTGTCCGCGGCCCTGGCGGCCGCGATCTCGTAAACCGGCGACCCCCCTGAATCTTTCAAGAGCGGGGCGCGATCAATCGCCTCGAGAAAAACTTCACTCGTCCAAACCGGGGTCGAGATTAACTCGAATACAGTATTAATTTCCATAAACCACGAAATAAAAATCGTAATTATTCGGATTTACTCTGGATTAACTCGGGTGGCGGAAATTGGACGTGCATTTTGGGGCCAGCAGGTCGCTCGGGCCTCAACCCAGCGACACTGATCGCTAAAAAAGGAGACTTGAGATGTCGAAGTTCGTGACGCGCTTCCTGAAAGACGAATCCGGCGCCACCGCCATCGAATACGGCCTGATCGCCGCCCTGATCGCCGCGGTGATCATCACCGCCCTGACGACGATCGGCAACAATCTTGAGGGTACCTTCAACACCATCGGCGAGAAGGTGGCATCCGCCGGCTAATCGACCCAGCGTCGGATGAAGCGACCCCTTTCACTCATCTGACGCGCCCTCACCCTGACGACCCCGCCCCCGGAGATCGCTCTCCGGGGGCTTTTTTTCGTCTTCGGCTCCGTCCTCTTCCCTCTGGCGGCGCTTGCGGCCGCGCCAGTAGAAGAAATCGACGGTGCGGCTGACGATCAGCCAGCCCGCCAGCCAGCCGAGCACGACGACGTTGCGCCCGTAGACGGCCATCAAGGCCCAAAGCACCGCCAGGCCGATCGCCAGCAGAATGAGATAGCGCCAGGGCAGGACCAGCTTCCATGGCATGGGCGTCTCCTTCAGGTCGGCCAGGTCTCGGGGCTCATGGCCAGGACCTCGCCGGCGAAATGCAGGCCCCCGCAAACCAGCAGGTGCGGCGGTGGCCCCTCCGGTGAAAGCGCGGCCCGCACGCCTGCGGTGACGTCGGCGACGACGATCGGATCCAGCCCGGCCGCACGCGCCGCGGCGGCCAGCTCCTCGGCCGAGGCGGCGTTGGGGCTGTCGAAGGTGGTGACAAAGACCCGTGGCCGCATCTCCGCGAAGGGCAGGAAGAAGCCCTTGGCGTCCTTGCGCGCGAACATGCCGACCACCAGCGCCAGCGGGCGCGGATCGCGGTCGACCAGTCGCGAGGCGCTTTCGGCCAGGGCGCGGCCCGCATGGGGATTGTGCCCGCCGTCAAGCCACAGGTCGGAGCCCCGCGCGCGGGCGAGATCGGCGAGCGGTCCGCGGGTCAGGCGCTGGAACCGAGCCGGCCAGCTGGCGCCCGCAACGCCTTCGACGATCGCCGATTCCGGCAGATCGGGACGGAAGGCCAGGGCCGCGGCGACGGCGAGGCCGGCGTTGGCGAACTGGTGGCCGCCGAAGAGGCCAGGGGGCGGCAGGTCCAGCAGGCGCTCCGAGGTCTGCACCAGCAGGCGGCCGCGCTCCTCCCAGGCGTCGAAGTCGCGGCCCATCAGCATCAGGGACGCGCCGACGGCCTGGGCCTCCCCCACGATCACCGCCTCGGCCTCCAGCGGCTGCCGCGCGCAGACCGCGGGCCGGCCGCTCTTCAGAATCCCGGCCTTCTCCCAGGCGATCTTGCCCAGCTCAGGGCCCAGCAGCTCCAGGTGGTCGTAGTCCACCGGCGTGATGACGCTGACCGCGGGGGCGTCGAAGACGTTGGTGGCGTCGAAGCGGCCGCCCAGCCCCACCTCCACCAGGCAGAGGTCGGCCGGCGTTCGCGCGAACGCCTCCAGCGCCAGCACGGTGGCGATCTCGAAGAAGCTGATGGGCTGGCCGTCGTTGGCCGCTTCGACGACGTCGATCAGCTCCTCCAGGGCGGCGTCGGACATCAGCGCGCCGGCGATGCGTATGCGCTCGGCGAAACGCACCAGGTGCGGCGAGGTCAGCACGTGCGTCTTCAGGCCCGCCGCCTCGGCGATGGCGCGCAGGTAGGCGATGGTCGAGCCCTTGCCGTTGGTGCCGGCCACATGGATCACCGGCGGCAGGCGGCGCTCCGGATTGCCCAGCGCGTCCAGCAGCCGACGCACCCGCCCGGTGGAGAGGTCGATCAGGCTTGGATGGTGGGCCCGAAGCCGCTGGATGGCGACGTCGGAGGCGCGGATGGGGTCGTACATCGGCGAAGTGCTCCGCCTCGCGCTCACGCCGCGCGGGCGCGCCCCTGCATCAGCATCGCGAGGATGGCGCCCAGGACCTCGGGAATTTCGGCGCGCGTCACCACCCGGTCGACCATCCCCTTCTCGACCAGGAATTCCGACTTCTGGAAGGCCGGCGGCAGGATCTCGCGGATGGTCTGCTCGATGACCCGGCGGCCGGAGAAGCCGATGGTGGCCTTGGGCTCGGCGAGGTGGATGTCGCCCAGCATGGCGTAGGAGGCGAGCACCCCGCCGGTGGTGGGGTCGGTCAGCACCACGACATAGGGCAGGCCTGCCGTCTTGACCTCGTCCAGCGCCAGGGTGGTGCGGGCCATCTGCATCAGGGAGAGCGTGCCCTCCTGCATGCGCGCGCCGCCCGAGGCGGTGAAGATCACCAGCGGAACCTGGCGGGCGACCGCCTCCTGAGCCGCCTTGATGAAGGTCTCGCCCGCGCCCATGCCGAGCGAGCCGCCCAGGAAGGCGAAGTCCTGCACGATCACCACGGCCGGCTGGCCGGCGATCTGGCCGAAACCAACGGCCATGGAATCCTGCTCACCGGTCGAGCGGCGGGCCATGGAGAGCCTCTCGGCGTAGGGCCGCTCGTCCGGAAAGGCCAGGGGATCGTCCTTGACCGCGGGGGCCTGGATCTTCTCGTAGCGGCCCTCGTCGAAAGTGTAGCGCAGCCGCTGGCCCGCCCCGATCCGCATGTGGTGGCCCGACGGGGTGACCCACAGCGCGACCTCGAGCTCCGGGCGGAAGATCAGTTCCCCGGTCTCCGGGCATTTGACCCAGAGGTTCTCCGGCGTGTCCTCCTTCTTGGCTTCGCTGCGCACGCCGGGGCGCAGGCGCGAAAGCCAGCCGCGCCGTTCGCGCGGGGGGGACGGGGGGCGGCTCCTGCGGTCGTCCATCAGCGCGCTCCCTCAGCTATGGGCGCCCGGGCGCGGCGCACCGCCTCGGCCAGCTCGCGCACCTTGGCGAGCACCCGCGGCGCGGCCGGTTCCTCGGCGGCGAGCGCCTGGGCCACCTCCTCCACCAGCGCCGAGCCGACCACCGCGGCGTCGGCGACGCGGGCGATGGCGGCGGCCCGTTCGGGTGTCTTGATGCCGAAGCCCACGGCCACCGGCAAGCCCGAAGCCCGGCGGACGCGAGCCACGGCGGGGGCCACGGCCTGCTCGTCCGCTTCCTTGACGCCGGTGACCCCGGCGACTGAGACGTAATAGACGAAGCCGGAGGTGCGCCGGACCACGGTCTGCAGGCGGGCGTCGTCGCTGGTGGGGGTGGCCAGTCGGATCAGCGAGACTTCGGCGGCGTCCAGGGCGTCAGCCAGGGGCTCGGCCTCCTCCGGCGGGCAATCGACGATGATCACCCCGTCGATCCCGGCCTGCGCGGCGGCCTGGGCGAAGGCTTCGAAGCCCCAGGTCACCAGCGGATTGAGGTAGCCCATCAGGATCAGCGGGGTGGCCTGGTCCCCTTCGCGGAAGGCGCGCGCCAGTTCCAGCACGCCCTTCAGCTTGATCCCGCCCGCCAGGGCGCGTTGGGCGGCCCGCTGGATCGGCGGCCCCTCGGCCATGGGGTCGGAGAAGGGGAAGCCCAACTCGATGAGGTCGGCGCCGGCGCCGGGCAGGCCCTTCAGGATCGCCAGCGAGGTCGCCACGTCGGGATCGCCCGCCATTACATAGGGGACGAAGGCGGCGCGACCCTCGGCCTTGAGCGCGGCGAACCTCGCCTCGATGCGGGCCTTGGTCAAATCTGCCGTCCCAGAGCTTTGGCCACCGTCGCCACGTCCTTGTCGCCGCGCCCCGAGAGGCAGGCCACGATCACCCCGCCCCGCCCAACGTCGCGCGCCACCTCGCCCAGCCGGGCGATGGCGTGGGAGGACTCCAGCGCCGGGATGATCCCCTCCAGCTCCGCGCAGAGCTGGAAAGCCGCCAGCGCCTCGGCGTCGGTGCAGGTCAGGTACTGGGCGCGGCCGACATCGTTCAGCCAGGCGTGCTCGGGACCGATGCCCGGATAGTCGAGGCCGGCGGAGATGGAGTGGGCCTCCAGGATCTGGCCCTCCTCGTCCTGCAGCAGATAGGTCTTGTTGCCGTGCAGCACCCCCGGCCGGCCGCCGTTGATGGCCGCGGCGTGCTGGTCGGTCTCCATGCCGTGGCCGGCCGCCTCCACGCCGATGATCCGCACCGCGTCATCGTTCAGGAAGGGATGGAACAGGCCGATGGCGTTGGAGCCCCCGCCCACGCAGGCCACCACTGCGTCTGGAAGCCGTCCCTCGGCCGCCAGGATCTGGCGGCGCGCCTCCTGGCCGATCACCGCCTGGAAGTCGCGCACCATCTCGGGATACGGATGCGGGCCCGCCGCGGTGCCGATCAGGTAATAGGTGTCGTGGACGTTGGTCACCCAGTCGCGGAGCGCCTCGTTCATGGCGTCCTTCAGGGTGGCCGCCCCGGAGGTCACCGGCCGCACCTCGGCGCCCAGCAGGTTCATCCGGAAGACGTTCGGCTTCTGCCGCTCCACGTCGACCGCGCCCATATAGACCACGCACGGCAGGCCGAAGCGCGCGCAGACCGTCGCCGTCGCGACCCCGTGCTGGCCGGCTCCGGTCTCGGCGATGATGCGGGTCTTGCCCATCCGCCGCGCGAGCAGGATCTGGCCCATGCAGTTGTTGATCTTGTGCGCGCCGGTGTGATTGAGGTCCTCGCGCTTGAGGTAGATCTTGGCTCCGCCGAAATGCTCCGTCAGGCGCTCGGCGTGATACAGCGGGCTTTCACGGCCGACGTAGTGGGTCAGGAAGCCGTCGAGCTCGGCCTGGAACGCCGGGTCGGCCCGAGCGGCGCGATAGGCCGCGTCCAGCTCGTGCACCAAGGGCATGAGGGTCTCGGGCACATAGCGCCCGCCGTAGTCGCCGAACCGCCCCGCGGTGTCGGGATAGGCCGAGTAGTCGTTCGGGCGGCCAGCGGGATGGGACGGCGCGTTCACTCGTAAAATCAATCTCTAGACACGGCGAACGGCGTCCAGGAACGCCGTGATCAAGGCCGGGTCCTTTAAGCCCGCTCCGCGCTCCACGCCAGAGGAAACGTCCACCAGGGGCGCGCCCGAGGCGGCGGCCGCCTCGGCGACGTTCCAGGGGTCGAGCCCGCCGGCCAGGAACCAGGGCCGCTGGAAGCGCCGGCCGGCCAGCAGGGTCCAGTCGAAGGCGCGGCCATGGCCGCCCGGCATGGCCGCGTCCTTGGGCGGCTTGGCGTCGAACATCAGGTGCTCGACCACCGGCTCGAACGCCGCCGCGGCGGCGAGGTCGGCGGCGTCGGCGACCGGCAGGGCCTTGATCACGCCTACGCCGACGCGGGCGGCGACCGCGCGGACGCGGGCCGGGCTTTCCTGGCCGTGGAGCTGGATAAGGTCGGGACGCAACACCCGTGCGATCTCGTCCACCTGCGCGTCCGAGGGATCCACGGCCAGCGCCACCACCTTGGCGCCGCGCGCCCGCGCCGGCTCGGCCAGGCGCGCGGCAGGGGCGGGTGCGACGTTGCGCGGGCTCTTTTCGAAAAAGACAAAGCCCAGGTAGGCCGCCCCCCCGTCCAGCGCCGCGTGCACCGCCTCCGGCGTCGACAGCCCGCAGATCTTGGCCTTCAGCGTCATGGCGCCGATGTCGCCCCTGCGAAGCCCCGCCGCAAGGGTGGATGTGGACCTGCGCCGCAGGAACAGCCGCCTTCCCCCGCATGTTCTCCGGCCAGACAGGGAGGTCCCCCATGCCCAATCACGCCCACACCGGCGGCTCCTTCGGCCGCTTGGCCACCGGCGCCGCGCTCGGCCTCGCGGCCGGGCTGGCCTTTCCCCACGCCCGCAAGGCGGTGATGCAGGCGCCCTCCCTGGCGGCGGGCGACTGGAGCGCGGCGCTCGCCGCCGAGCACCGCATGGTGAGGCGCGCGTTCGAGGCGCTCCTTCAAACCAAGGACGACCAGATGGCTCGGCGCGAGATGCTGCTCACCAAGATCGCCTACGCCCTGAACAAGCACGCCATCGAGGAAGAGAACGTCGTCTATCCGGCGCTCGCCGAGGCGGGCTTCTCCGGCGAGGCGCACCAACTCGCCGCCGAGCACAGCGAGGCGAAGGCCTTCATCTACGACCTGCGCCGCATCTCCTCGACGGACCCGCAATGGCTGGCTCGCGCGCAGGCCTTCTGGGACAAGCTCCAGGCCCACATGCGCGAGGAGGAGGACGAGATCTTCCCTCGCTTCCATGAGGCCATGTCGGAGGCCGAGAACGCCAAGCTCACGGCCATGATGAACTGGGAAGGGTTCAAGGTCGCCTGACGAGCGCGACGACGTCCGTCAGTGCTTGGTCGGGCCTTCGGCGCGCGCCACCTGGGCCTTCAGCAGGTCGCGGATCTCCACCAGCAACGCCTCCTGAGGCGGCGGCGCGGGCTTTTCCTCCGGCGGGCGCTGAGCCTCCCGGCGGCGGATGACGTTCACGCCCTTGACCAGCAGGAACACCACCCAGGCGACGATCAGGAACCGGATGACGACGTTCAGGAAGGCGCCGTACTGGATCGCCACCAGCTCGTTCTCGCGCGTCGCCGGATTGTCCGGCTTCAGCACCCATTGCAGGTGAGCGAAGTCTATGCCCGACAGCAGCATGCCGATCGGCGGCATGACGATCTGGTCGACCAGGCTTTTGACGATGTCGTTGAACGCCGCGCCGATGATGACGCCCACGGCCAGGTCGATGACGTTGCCGCGCGCGATGAACTCGCGGAATTCGCCCAGGATCGGCACCCTGCGCTCAATCTCGGCCGGCATCTTCGCGATCTCCTTCGGGACCACGGCGAGTCGCTTCCTATTCGTCGGCAGCGTTGAGGCGCTCGCGCAATTCCTTGCCGCTCTTGAAGAAAGGCACATGCTTGGCGCGGACGTCGACCGGCTCCCCGGTCCGCGGATTGCGGCCGGCGCGGGCGTCGCGGGAGCGCACCGAAAGCGCGCCGAAGCCGCGCAGCTCGACCCGCCCGCCGCCTTCCAGGGACTGGATCATCCGTTCGAAAACCACGCCCACCACACGCTCGATGTCGCGCTGCGTGAGGTGCGGATTCTCTTCCGCGAGCTTCGCGATCAGCTCCGACTTGATCATGCGGTCCCTCGATCTCGCCACCGAAGCGCGCGAATTTCTGCAAAACCTCTGATTGCAGAGCGCGGCCGGTGCTCCCAGCGGCGCGACCATGGGCGAACTGGCGCGGCGATTCAAGGCGGAATGCGCGCATCGCGGCCTTATTATCAAGCCAATTCAAAGGCTGGGCGCCGGTGATCCCAGCGTCGCATCAAGGGCGGAGGCCCCAAGAAAAACGCTCCCGGCCGGGGGTCCGGCCGGGAGCGCGGGAAGTCCTGCTTGCCCGTGAGCCCTATTCCTTCTGCGCCTTCTCGCGCAGGGCGGCGCCCAGGATGTCGCCCAGCGACGCGCCGCTGTCTGACGAGCCGAACTGCTCGATGGCTTCCTTTTCTTCGGCCATCTCCAGCGACTTGATCGACAGCGAGACGCGGCGGGCGGCCTTGTCCACGTTGGTGATCTGGGCGTCCAGGCGGTCACCCACGGCGAAGCGCTCCGGGCGCTGGTCGGCGCGGTCGCGGGACAGGTCCGATTTGCGGATGAAGGCCGTCACCGGCGCCTCGTCGTCGCCGAACTTCACCTCGATGCCGCCCGAGGTAACCTCCGTCACGGTGCAGGTGACCGTCTGGCCCTTGCGGTAGGAATCGCCGGCCATCGGATCGCCCGAGAGCTGCTTGATCCCCAGCGAGATGCGTTCCTTTTCGACGTCGACGTCAAGCACCTTGGCCTTGACCATCTCGCCCTTCTGGTAGCGCGCGATGGCTTCCTCGCCCGGCGCCGACCAGTCCAGGTCGGACAGGTGGACCATGCCGTCGATGTCGTTCTCGAGGCCGATG
>Ga0068859_100001623_pt1 | contig 22983 bp, 22 predicted proteins | sample KBSSwiS22_FD_66585 | JGI IMG/M metagenome (GOLD analysis project Ga0068859, IMG submission 66585) | Switchgrass rhizosphere microbial communities from Kellogg Biological Station, Michigan, USA - KBS Switchgrass S2-2 | ecosystem: Host-associated > Plants > Roots > Rhizosphere > Soil ...
TCCTGTTCCGCAAAAATGTGCGGCACCAGGCGATCATCCAGGTACACATTTACTTTACCATTGAGTTGAGGGAATTTTAAGTCCGCTGTAAAATCTTCATCCACTTTTTCTGCATTTTGCCATACACCATGCTGCGGACTTAATAATTTACCTAACGGGGCAGGCAATACCATTTTTGAATTAAGAATGACTATTAATGCAACAGTGATTGTTGCTGCAATAACTGAAAAAGCAATCCTCATAATATATTTTTATAGTCCTGTAAATTAAGGAAAAATAATTTATCTGTTGAAAACTGCATAAAGGTTGTTAAGGTTGCCAACCTTAAAAATACCGCAAACAGGTAATAGTAAAACTGCTCATTTCAATGAAAATACAACTAATGTGGTATTGTGCTGCATTAGAAATTGCTCAACCTTTGCATCAGAAAATTATTAATCATTAAACCTATCAAAATGAAACAGGTAACATTTTTTCTCTTTGGCATTTTTTCTATGGGCATTATTTTTTCGTCGTGTAAAAAGTCTTCTGATCCGGCACCTACAGATCCCGGTTATGTTGGTTTTTGGAAAGGCAAATACGGATCTGGTGCAACAGCTTATCCCACCAATGGCTATTCTTTTCTTTTCAGAAGCAATGGCACTGTAAGGGTGTTTGATGGCAGCGATACCACCACCGCCAATAAAGCCGAAGGCACTTACAGCATTACCGGGGCTACAGTTACTTCAACTTACACCTATGTTGGCACTACTTCTCAATTTTCAGTAGCCGCCACCATCGACCCTAAATACACATTCCAGGAAGGTACCTGGGGCAGTGGCACTAATACCACCAACGGAGGTAAATATTTTATCGTCAAACAGTAGGGGCTAATAATCCGTATGCCTTTAATCCGTCTTCCCTGTCGTGCAACAAATAAAAACTGTCTTTTAACAAGGCAGTTTTTTATTTTTGCACGATGAAAGAAGAAACTATTGATGTAAAAAATATCCTGGGCCTGAAACTACCTACCGATCCCCGTTGGGTGAACCTGGCCGGAATGGAACTGGAAGAAATTTTAACTGACCATGCTTACTGCGAACAAAAAGCGGCTACTACCTGTATTTCATTGATCCAACGTTATCCCGACCGTGTGGAAATGGTGGAAGAATTATCTCCCATTGTTACAGAAGAATGGGGACATTTTAGAATGGTGCTGGCAGAATTGAAAAAAAGAAATTTGCAATTGGGCAAACAACGGAAAGATGTATACGTAAATAAATTGTTAGAGTTTCAGAAAAAAGATGGCAGTGTGGAAGACCGTTTTTTAGACCGGCTTTTAACAATGGCTTTGATTGAAGCAAGAAGTTGCGAACGTTTTAAAAGATTAAGCGAAGGACTGGATGATGCATACATGCGTAACTTCTACCGCAAATTTATGGAGAGTGAAGCGGGGCATTATACTTTATTCATCAATTTATCGGAATTGTATTTACCCAAAGAAAAAGTGCGCAAGCGCTGGAATGAATGGTTGAAATATGAGAAGGGGTTAATGGAGAGTGCAGAAGTAAGAGGTGACAGAATTCACTAATTTTTCCTGTTCAAATGCCATATCACCCTAACCCCCACTGGAAAATAAATTTCACCCGCATTATCAACCTCATAGTCGTGTTGAAAGGCCAGTAACCGATACATTTCGTATTTATATCCTGGCGGAATATTCTTACGGTTTACAAGACGAACCTTACCTCCTATCCCCGCAGTTATTTCCCAAAAAACATGATGACGTGCAGACATGGTAAATTGCCTGCCAAAAACGAATGCGCCACCAGCTAATACCTGCGAACTGTTGTAGGCATAATCCTTTAATGTATCCGGTATAGCCGCATTAATAAACTCATGAGAAGTATGGTAAGAAAATTGTTTTAACCTGAACTCAGGTGCTATAAAGAATGTACGGCTTTTATTAGTGTAATATCTTGGTTGAAAAATAAATCGAAACCCTCTCAGATGATCCCAACCGGCAAGTTCATAAAGATTATTATAGATAAACGAAGCTTCACCCCATAACTCTTTACGTGGCGAGATCCTGTACGCAACACAAGGCCCGATTGAAGCCATGGATTCACCCATACTTAACGGGTTAAAACCAACACTCCAGTAAGGATATTTTTTCTGGGCATTTATGGCAGCAGTAAAAAACAGCAGGCAGGTGATAACAAGCAGTAATTTTTTCATTTTGGCTAAGGAGTTACAGTAACAAGAACCTTTAAAAGTAAAAAATGCTGCTTCGTATTTAAGTTTATGCAAAGTATTTTTCTTGCCGCTTCGCAACGAAAAGCCTGAAAGCTCATGAATAAAGCGGAAATTCAAAATGACCCGTTATCGAAAAATTTTATCTCCTTACCCATGTCGAGATGGGGATATTTTTCCTGTAGTTGTTTTGCTTTTTGAAGATTAACTGCAAGGAATTTTTTATGTGCCTCGGAGGTTGAGTTAAATGGTTTATGACTGATGGCTGCATTGATCTCGTTGATTGCTGCCATTAATTCCTGCGAAGGCTCATCAATGCAGCTGGCAACAAATTTTTCCCACACATAATTTGTAGCTGCATAGTTAGGATGCACCATATCTTCTGCATAAAAACGATAATCACGCAGATCATCAATTACCAATTCATAAGCAGGGAAATAAAATACATTGTCAAAGTTTTCTGTTGCAAGATGAACAGCATTGATCAAAGCTGCTTTGCTCCTGTTGTTTTCTACAAAGCCTTCTCTTAAATGACGTACCGGGCTGATGGTGAAAATTATTTTTATGGCGGGATTGAATTGTTGTAACGATGCAATACTATTTTTCACTAAATGAATAACTTCTTCATTGCTCAGTAATCTCCTGTTAAACCAGTCTGCAGGTGCTTTATGGTTATTGGCTGCAACGGCTCCTGGTTTTGCAGCAGCAGCTTTTTCTGTTAGTTCATACACCCATGCAGAACCAAACGTGATGATAACAAAATCAGTTTCTTTTAAATATTGATGTGCCGCAGCAGTGGAAGTATTTATTTTATCTACCGCCTCTTGTTTTGTAATACCAGAGAAACGACTATGGTGTTGCCAGCTATGGTAAGCTTCATTCAGGTAAAACAAATCGTTTTCGCTAACTATTTTATTGGCAATATAATTTTCCAGCGCTTCCTTTACACTTACGGGATTAAACAAGATTCCATTGGGATTTTGCAGCACCGAAAATTTATGTGCTACCAATTTATCGCCAATATTTTCGGTAAAGCAACTGCCTACCAGCAATAATTTACGCCGGTGATTAATTTTTTGCAATAATTGCTTTGGAGAAAACTCGAGTCTGAAATCCATACCCCTAACCCCTAAAGGGGAATTATTATGTTTTATTATAAAATACTTGCACAAATTTACACTAATGTTTTTTATTAGTGGGCATTCGTGTCATTCGTGGCTAAACAAAAATGGCCGAAGCCATTCTACTGCATTTTTCTAATGCGTCCATATCCAAGCCATCAAGAAGGTTCAATCCTTTAAAATATGGGATCATTAATTCTGTATCCATATTGCCCACCAGTTCATCATCTGCCATGGGGCAACCACCAATGCCTTTTAAAGCGCCATCAAAACGTTTGCATCCTGCTTCCAATGCGGCTTCTACTTTTTGTTTCCAGTTTATGGCTGTGGAATGCAGGTGAACACCAATTTCAATTTCCGGTAATGAATCCACCAAATATTTTGTTACACTTTTTACCTGTGTGGCAGTTGCCAAGCCAACGGTATCAGCCAGCGAAATTATTTTTATATCCATGGCCACCATTTTATCTACCCAGTTAAAAACAATTTCTTCATTATACACATCACCATAAGGATTACCAAAGCCCATGGAAATATACACCACTAATTCTTTTTTATTTTTTATGCAGAGATTTTGTATCTCTTCCACCCTGCCCAGCGATTCTTCAATAGTTGAATTGGTATTTCTTTTTTGAAAAGTTTCTGACACAGAAAATGGAAAACCGAGATAAGTTATTTCATCAAATACCACTGCATCAGTTGCGCCTCTTTCGTTGGCAATAATAGCCAGTAACTTTGAAGCACTTTTTTCCAATAACAAATGAGGAAGTACATCTTTAGTATCTGCCATTTGTGGAATTGCTTTTGGCGAAACAAAACTTCCAAAATCAATGGTATCAAAACCAACTTTTAATAAAGCATTAATGTACTCAATCTTTTGTTGCGTAGGTATAAAATGTTTCCAGCCCTGCATGGCATCACGGGGACATTCTATCAATTTAATTCCTGGTTTTATTTCTTGCATGCTTGTACCCTTTCCCTTAAGGTTTTAAAAAATTTAACCCTTTCTTTTTCTCCCGTGCCGCTTATCATTACAGAGCGGCTGATGAGATTATTAAAATTGTTGAATGTTTTTTCTGTAAAATTTTTATCCGAAGAACTGATATATTTCAACACAATGTAGTTGATGAATGAAATACGTTGTCCATCCAGTTCTACCATAATACTGTTATTACCTAAAATAATTTCGTTGATGTATAATTTTAAAGTTGCCTTATACCCTGCTTCTCCTGTGCCGGGCAAAAATTTTACGCCTTTTTCTGCCTGCTTTTGCAAATGCTGTAACATGGCATCACAACTATCCACCACTGCAGCAAGGTCTTCTTTGGTTTCAAAAATACCGGCATCACGATAATATTCTATTTGCAGAATAGTGCTGTTGATACTTTCATAATTCCACAATTCCGATGAAGGTATTTCATTATACCGCTGCAAAATTTTTTGCCCCATAGCAAATGATTCCGCCACATCATAATTCTTTATACTGAAAGTTTTACTATCATACACCGGGTTATTTAAAATACTCTTGCCCCAAAAAAAAGCTTTAAAGGCCGTCAGTTCTTTAAAATAAAAAAAATGAAAGAAAGGTACATCTTTACTCAGGTAAAGCATTTCCTTTTGTTTGTGCTGGCCGAATTGATCGAATGCTTCCACCAATCCCTGCAGGTATTGTTTAAAATCGTTTACATCCTGGCCTGCTTCAGGATCAGTAAACAGGATTTTATTGCTTTTAAGCTGTAGCACCTGGTCCAGCGACAGGTTGAATCTTTCGCAGAGTAATTTTAGTTCATCCAGTGAAATTGGTTTTTCACCCCTCAGGCGCCGGTACACGCTATCATAGCTAATATCCAAAAGTTCCGCCAGCGTATCCACTAAGGAAATATGCGCCGGCAGGCCATCTTTTATGTAAGCAAATAATTCTTTTTGCAGGTTACTCTCTGTCATAACAAATTAAATTTACGGATTTTCCGTAATTATAAAATTTTGTTTAGGGTAAAATGCAGCAGAAGGGTAAAATAAGCTTCGTTTTTCCGGTTATACCATTCTGCATGCAAGTTTGTTACCTGCTCATAAGAAAAAACAATAGTCCTCGTGGTTATCCTCGTTTTATCAATTATAAAACCAACACTCCTGCTGATAGTTTTACACTGTACTTAAAAACATCAGCATTATGAAAAAAGCTTTTTGCCTGTTAGCTCTCTTTATTTCGCTTACCGCAGCAGCACAGGATAACCGGCACAACTTTTATATCACCGGGAAAGATAAAAAATTTCACTTTTCATCCCTCACTGTTAAAGCCCAGGCACTCTTCCACGATGTGTTCAGTAAAAAATTCCATTTTATCACTGTCGCTTCGGATGAAGAAGCCATAGCAAAGATTAAAGGCATTTTAGACAAGCACCATGCTATGATCGGTTCTTTGTGGTTCGACAGCCACGGCCTTTACAGGCAGGGCTATTCTTCTTTTCATATCGGCAGCAATGAATTCAGTTATAAGAATATTAATGACAGCAGCGCCACGCATTGCCTGCAGCAATTACAACCTTACTGTGATGCATACACTAGTATTGGCATTGGCAGTTGCTATGGCGGTGCCACATTTACTTTTCCCGGCAATGAGCATGCGCCTGCAGGAAGAATGAATGGCGATTCGCTGATGATCGGCATGGGAAAAATTTTCAGCACCAGCCATATTTATGCTAGTGAAAGCTGGGTAATGAATAAGCCTGGCATATTCGGTAACAATTTTGCTTTTGCCGGATATCCCTGGGGCAAAAAATATAAAAAAGCCGTATGGACTCCGGTATGGAGTTACCTGGGCAAATGGAAAAAATTCAATTATTCCAGTAAGAGAATGGAAGATGTAAATACGGTGGCATTGGATAAGAATGGCAACATCAATATAAGAACAAGAAATTACCAGGAACTGGAAAAGGCGCAAAGAAAAATTACCCGGCAGGTAAAAAAACTGGAAAGCTAATACTATGACAATTCATTATACTCCAAAGTTCCCCCTTCAGGGGGCGGAGGGGGCAAAACAAACACCATGAACAAGCTGAAATTTAATAAAGATGAGGGCTCCGTTTTTTATAAGGAATTAGTGGCTGCGCTGGAAAAATATTTTGAAGAGAAGAAACTGGGCAAAGAAGGTAATTACATTATGTATTGTAAGATCGTACTGTATTTTGGTCTTGATATATTATTTTATATGCTGCTGCTCAACTCCGGTTCATTAACAGCATTCTATATTTTTTATTTGTTGCTGGGACTTTCTGTATTGCTTACCGCTTTTAATATTTCGCATGATGCAGCGCATGGTGTGGCAGTAAAAAGCAAATACTGGAATAAAATTTTATTTCAGCTGAGTTTTAATCTGCAGGGCAACAATGCTTATGTGTGGGGAAAAAATCATAACGAATCGCACCACCTGTACACCAATATTGAAGGCAGTGATATTGATGTATTGAACAATCCACTGGTAAGAATGGTGGATACACAGCCGCTGAAATGGTTCCATCGTTTTCAGTATTTGTACGTGCCGGTATTATACCTGTTGTATTCGCTGAACTGGTTTTTATTCAGGGAAACATTAATGGCATTTAATTATTCCAGCAGAACAATCAGGATCAGTATACCTAAAACAGAAGTGGTAAAACTTGTCTTCTTTAAGCTGCTGTATATTTTTTACATGATAGTGTTGCCCGTTTACCTGTTGCCTTTTGGTTGGGGTAATGTGTTGCTGGCTTTTGTGCTCAATCATTTTATGGTATCACTAATTTTTACTGCGGTATTGGGTGTATCACATCTCTCCGATTTTGTGCAGCATCCTCATGCAGCAAGTGATGGTAAATTGCCTGTAAGCTGGCCCAAATTACAAATGCAAACTTCCGTAGATTATAATTCAGACAGCCCGTTTTTAAACTGGACCCTTGGAGGCTTTAATGCCCATGCTTTACATCACCTGCTGCCTAACATCAGCCATGTACATTACCTGGAGATATTACCCATCTTCAGGGAGTTGTGTAAAAAGCACCACATTACGTACATGGAAATGCCTTATCACAAAGCGTTGCAATCGCATTTCAGGTTTTTAAAGGCAATGGGAAACACTAAACAGTTTAAACCTATGCAGTATGAAAGACAAACACATTAATATTGAATCAGACAGCGCTATTTTAAAACAGCTCCACGCAGCAGTGCATCACCAGTTGCAACCCAACCGCTTTGCAACTGCTGCACTATTGCTGTTAAAATTCATTTTCTATGCTTCACTTGTTGTATACTGTTACTATTTCATTTTTGTTGTACAACCATTTATTTTTTTATTGCTCAGTTATATTGGTTTTGGATTGTTCTCGGTTTTGCTGGGTTTTAATTTTGCGCATGACTTCTCTCACAATACAGTCTTTAAGAATAAAAAACTGAATAATTACTGTTACGTTTTTTTGTACACTTTAGTTGGTGCTGATGCTGATTCATGGAAGTTCAGGCATGTGCATTCACACCACTACGCTCCCAATGTAAAAGATTATGATTCTGATCTGCAGATAACCAGTCTTATCAGGGTTGAACCCGGTAGTACCCGCAAATGGTTTCACCAATACCAGCATTGGTATGCACCGCTTGCATATACCACTTATTCACTGTATTGGGTATTTATAAAAGATCTTGTAATTTATTGCAAAGGCCAGCAATCCCCGAAAGAAAAAACTGTTGCACATCATTTATCATTCTGGTTGCAAAAGATTGTTTACATCACGCTGCTTATAATTTTGCCGCTTGTATTTACTGCACATCAATGGTACTATATACTCATTGCATTTATATTGATGCACATGGTACAATCACTCTTTTTACTGTTTACTTTTTTCATTACCCATCATGTGGAAAAAACTGAATACTTTAATGCAGATGCTGAAGGATACATCAAAACTTCATGGATAAATAACCAGGTAAAAAGCTCCAATGATTTTTATCCTTTCAGCCATGCTGCAAATTTTATTTTCGGGGGTTTCAATAATCATATTGCTCATCATTTATTTCCTCACATAAATCACGTGCATTACCCGGAACTGAATAAAATTTTATACGCCACTTTAAGAGAACACCATATCGAACCCAATGTTACCGGCTTTTTCAGTGGTATCATTTCGCATTTAAAACATTTGAGAACAATGGGTAAAAAACAATGCAGTGGTAATTGCAGTAACTGCGCTGTATCCAATAAGCATTTTAAGTCCGGCATCATTTCATCAGCCGCGGCAAAAACTATTACACGGGTATAGATTTCATATGCTGTATCTTATCCCGGAGCCGGTTAAAAAACCGTACCCTTTCTTTTTCTCCTATCCTGCTGAGTTGTGTGGATTTTTTCATCATGTTGGTAAGGCTGTTATGCATGGCGTTATTAAACTGTTCATCCTTTGTTCCAACAAAGTACAAGATACTGTGGTTAAGAAATGTAAGCCGCATATCGCCAATCTCGGCCATAAATGTATTGTCACCCAGGATCAATTCGTTTACAAACATATTGTACCCTGCTGCATTATTACCCGGTTCCATTCCTATAAGAAATTTTACACCCAATTCTGCCTGTCTTTCTATATGATTAACCAGTTCTTCCACTTTTTCATACAGCAGTTGTATTTCACTTTTGTTTTTATACATGCCCGATTGCCGGTAAAAATCAATTTGTCTGAGCGAACTGTTAATGCTTTCAATATTCCATATTTCTGTAACAGGTATTTTATTATACGCTTCAATCACCTGCCGGCTTAATGGAAGAAATTCATCATAGAGTGTATCGTCAAGATAAAATTGTCTCTTTTTCAACCTTTCATCCCCGAGAATGGATTTCATCCAGAAATAAAATTTGAATTTTGCCAGCTCCGGAATTTGAAAGTGAACAAAAGGCGGAATATCTTTCATCAGCACATAAAAATGTTTCTTTTCAAAGCTGTTGATCATTTGAAATTTTTCCAAAATACTTTTCAGGTAATCTTCAAATACAGTTGTCGAGTTTGTATTTACCCTTCCAGTGAAAATAATGGCGTCGCTTTGCAGGTGCAAAAAATGGTCGAGCGAAATTTTGTAATGGCTGCAGAGCTTTTGCATTTCATCAAAGCCAATGGGTTTTTCTGCCCTTATCCTGCGGTAAGCACTGTCGTTACTGATGTTCAGCAATTCGGCCACTTCATCAACCAATGAAAGGTGTGCCGGCAATTGATCCTTTATATGCTGAAAGAAAAGTTGTTGTACGTCTGCTGATTCCATGATAAGGTTTTTTTGGTAAAAACTGCAAGCCGGGTAGCGGGATCAGACTCTATGTGAGTGGTAAGATAATCATATTGACATCTATTACAAAGAAAACGAAAAATAATTTTCATAAACAGGTAATACTGGCAACTACTACGGATGTATAAAAAGGGGATTTTATTGGGAATTAAATTCACATCATTGGCTGTTGCAAAGAAAGTCGTGCACATAAAAATACTGAAAGGGATAAACAGCATTTATAGTCATCCAAAAAGTTATTGCGTTCTTTGTTTCATTACTTCGTACAAAATTATCCCTGTAGCTACGGATACATTCAAACTTTCAAAATCTCCCGCCATTGGTATTTTGAATTGCTCATCGCATATCTTCATCAATGCAGGATAAATACCTTTGTCTTCACTGCCCATTACAATAGCAGCAGGAGATGCAAGATCAATACCGGTGATATTTTTTTCGGCAGTCATTTCGCTGGCATATACTTTAATGCCATTCAAATGCAGATCATCTACCGCTTTCATTAAACTGTTTACGCGGCATACAGCAATCTGTTCCAATGCACCGGCGGAAGTAGTGATGGCATCTTCATTTAAAGCACCTACACCTTTATCCGGAATGATGATGGCATTTACACCAAAACAAAAAGCACTTCTTGCAATACCGCCAATATTCCTGATGTCGGTAATACCATCTAAAATTAAAAACAAGGGTGTTTCACCTTTGTCTACTATAAAAGAAATTACATCCTGCAGATCCTGGTATTGTATTTTGGAGATGAGTGCCACACAACCTTCGTGGTTACTAACATTGAAGTTGTTTAATTTTTCTACCGGTACCTTATTGATGGGCACCAGGTTTTTCTCTGCCAGTTTTTTTATTTCATCAATCACTTCTCCATGCACAGTGGTTTGCATGTAAATACGTTCCAGTTGTTTACCGGTTTGCATGGCTTCTATAATGGCTTTGCGGCCAATTATCAAACTACTTTTTTTGGGGCGCTGGTGCTGATGTTTAAAATTTTTCACGAACAATAATTTACCGCAGTTAGTAATAAAAAAACAGGGCAAAGATACTTCATCTTGCCCTGTTTCATTGGTTTCCCTGTTATTTAATGGATCGCAATTTCTTTGGTTGCTTTTGTCTGCACTTTTGATTTTGGCAGCTCCAGTTGCAATATCCCATCTTTATACGACGCTTCTATGGCATCGTCCTTTACATTATCAGGAAGGTGAAAACTCCGGGTAAATGAATTGTAACTGTATTCTCTGCGGGTGTATTCTTTTTTCTTATTCTCTTCTGTTTTTTCCATTTTTGATTCCGCACTAATAGTAAGTACATCATCATCTACCTTTAACTTAAAATCTTCTTTTTTAAAACCGGGAGCTACTACTTCAACTTCATAATTCTTATCATCTTCAGAAATATTTACTGCAGGAAAGCTATTCTCAAATTTTTTAAACCAGGCCTTGTCAAAGAAATTGTCTACATTAAAAAAATCATTCCATGGTGACAATGTGCCGCCATTGGTTTTAATTATGTTTGCCATAAAACCTCCTTTTTTAATAGTTATATAATTAACGAGCGCAGCAATAATAGTACCATTTTAAACGCTGCTTTTATTAATTGCAGTTCAGCTTTTCATACTTGTTAAATGGGTAAAAATTTCTTCACCATTCCACAAAAAAAAGCTGCATTCAAATAATGAATGCAGCTTTTGTATAATTTACCGGTTTTATTATAAGCCGAAAGCTTTTTTAACTTTTGCTACATAATCCAGTTTCTCCCATGTAAATAATTCCACTTTTTTGGTAATTTTTTTACCATCAGGAGAAGTAAATGTTTTTTCAACGATCTGTGGTACACGGCCCATATGTCCGTAAGCAGCCGTTTCGCTGTAGATCGGGTTGCGTAATTTTAATCTTTGTTCAATGAAGTAAGGACGCATATCAAATACCCCTTCCACTATCTTTCCTATTTCTCCATCAGTCATATTTACTTTTGCAGTACCATAAGTATTTACGTTAATACTTGTTGGTTTGGCAACACCAATAGCATAAGAAACCTGTACCAGTACTTCGCTGCATAAGCCTGCAGCTACCAGGTTCTTTGCAATGTGGCGTGTTGCGTATGCAGCGGAACGGTCAACTTTAGAAGGATCTTTACCACTGAAAGCACCACCACCGTGTGCGCCTTTTCCACCATAAGTATCCACGATAATTTTACGGCCTGTTAAACCGGTATCACCGTGCGGACCACCAATTACAAACTTACCAGTTGGGTTAATATGGTATTTAATATCGCCATTAAACATTTTGGCATATTTCTTATACCTGGCTTTCATTCTTGGTACTAATATATTGATCACATCAGTTTTAATTTTGGCCAGCATTTTTGGTTCGCTGTCAAAATCATCATGCTGTGTTGAGATCACGATTGCATCAATACGCACAGGTTGGTTATTATCATCATATTCTAATGTTACCTGGCTCTTTGCGTCCGGACGCAGGTAAGGCATTTTAGAATTCTTTTCCCTGCGGATAGCTGCCAATTCAATCAGCAAATTATGGGCAAGATCTAATGCCATTGGCATATAATGTTCTGTTTCGTTGGTAGCATAACCAAACATCATACCCTGGTCACCAGCACCCTGTTCTTCTTTCTTTTTCTTATCAACGCCCTGGTTAATATCGGCGCTTTGTTCGTGAATAGCAGATAATACACCACAACTGCTGGCTTCAAACATATATTCACTCTTGGTATATCCAATTTTGCGGATAACACCACGGGCAATTTCCTGCACATCCAAATATGCCTTACTTTTTACTTCGCCTGCAAGTACCACCTGACCGGTAGTAACCAAAGTTTCACAAGCTACTTTACTGTTGGCATCAAAAGCCAGGAAGTTATCAATCAATGCATCGCTGATCTGGTCAGCAACTTTATCAGGGTGTCCTTCACTTACAGACTCTGATGTAAATAAATACGGCATATTATTTTTTTTTTAAGATTGCAAAGATAAGGGTACTGTATTTAATGAACAAAGTCTCCTGAAAGAATCAGGAGACTTATACACGTTATCTTAATAAATTTAATTTCAGATCTTGGAATATACAATACGCATCTTCATTTGATGGTTTACATTATTGCCGCCGCCTACTTTTATCCTTCCCTGTGCAAGGCGGTTATTGAAAGGTATCAATCCACTGTAATACTGCGGATACTCAAGATCATAAGGCGCATACAACCTTAGTGTGTAATTGTTGGTATGTTTGGTTACGATCTGCTGCACATAGCGGGTGAGGTTAAAATTATAATACTTGACAGGATTTCCAAAAACATCTGTTTTGCTCCTTACAAAACCTCCAAAGTAGCCAAAATCTATCGTTCCCGGATAGTAATAATTGCTGTTATCGGGATCGTAGCCGGTGGCAGGATTCAAATCAAAATACATGGGTTTCCATTTATCGGTTGTACCAGTATCTTTAAGATCGATGTACAGGTAATTGGGCGCAGAAAAATAACCATCCAAAACCGGGTTATCTGGTATCTGTTCAATAATTATCTCTGCACGGTGTATAACCCTGTTTGAAATGGTGGATAAAGCAGGGATAGTAAGGTTTGCATAAGTGCCCGGGGCTGTTTGCAGGTAAATTTCGCCCGGTGCCGGATTAGTAACCTGTGCAGGCCTGTTGCGAACTATATTATTTACTGTGGCCGACTGCGTGATCAAAGTTGAAAGGCCTGTAACTACCTTAAATGCAGAATAAACCGTATCGGGTACTCCACCATTCTTACGCCTGAAATGAACTTCTAATTTAGAGGAGGAATCCGTAAAATTAGTATACAGTAACCCGTTACCGCTAGTTGCAACTATGGCCAGGCCATTATTAAATACTTTAAAAAGAGAATCTGATTTAAAGGGATTGTTTCCTGATGAATCAAGTGCAAAAAGTGAATTGGCAAAAGCCGAAGACAATTTTATACGTATTTGATTTCTTACAGAATCTTTACCATTGGTATATTTTATTAAATTGCCCAGTGTGGTTACATCAATTGTGGCACTACCCAATATATTAGTGGTTGGCGGTGCATAGTTAACCGTTTTTACCTGGTTTAGGGAATCCCATAGTCCACCAGCATTTGCTGCCACTTCCTGCACCTGTAATTGTAATGGCGTGGTACTATCGCCCCAAAAACCTTTATAACTCAGGCAAAGCACCACGGAATCAAATCCTATTATGGTATCCTTGGCATTACCATAATAATAGGGAAAAAAAGTTGGCTTAAACTGTGCAAATATCTTTGCATCGGTAGTACCAAATAATGGATCGGTAGTGATCTTTCCTAACGCATGGTCATCCGTATTGCCAACCTTGGTGGTATCTGTAGTAAAAACACCCTGGGTGGAATTTATGGTAAGTATAGTGTCAAAAGTATTGATATTGTCTACCGCAGGTATCAGTTCACTTCCAATGTCTGTAGTGTCCAGTTTGCTGCACCCGGCAATAATTAAAGAGAAGAAAAGAATGGCAGTTGTTATTGGCAGAATACGTTTTAGCACAGAAATAATTTTAATAAAAATGGGTTCGTTTTTTATTTGGCAAGGTCGGTATATAATTGCAAATAGTCTGTTAAATCACTCTCTGCATTATACTTCACAATTTTCTTTCCTTTTACTTTTGAAAATTCCTCCACCAGTTTTTTATCCGCTTTTTCTGTACCAAAAGTTACCGCATCTGCAAAGGTGGCGCCGCCCCTGAACATTGCTGCATTATTCGCATCTTTAAAAGGTTCCAGTTCCTTTTTAGTTACATAATCATTTATGGTAGCCAATTTTAAAAAGTCTGCGCCCAGTTTATCTTTGAATGTATTTTCCCCGATCGTATACACCACTTTGCAATTTCCAAAAACAGGTTCTTTTTTGTAAGCGTTTTTAATGAACATGGGTATTAAGCCGGTCATCCAGCCACTGCAATGAATAATGTCGGGCGGCCATCCGAATTTTTTTACTGTTTCCAATGCGCCCTTGCAAAACAATACTGTTCTTAATCCGTTATCTTCAAACCATTTATCTTTTTCATCAGTAAACACTGATTTTCTTTTAAAGTAATCTTCATTGTCTAAAAAATAGATCTGCAACCTTGCATTCGGTAAAGACGCTACTTTAATCATTAAAGGGTAATCATCATTATCAATAGAAACATTGATACCCGATAATCTAACCACTTCGTGCAACCTGTGCCTTCTTTCATTAATAGTACCAAAACGGGGCATTATGCACCTCACTTCCATCCCACTGTCATTTGACTTTACAGCCAGCTTATTCACAATCTCGGCAAAATCTGTAAGCTCCAGATAAGGCGACATTTCGTTAGCAATGAATAAAATTCTTTTCTTTGTTGACATTTTGCGCTATGTTAGTTGCTCCTTTAATTTTTAAAAGGAGTGCAAAAGTACGAATTTTATTTGGGAAATTGAGACTACACAGGCCCACGGGGCCTAATAACCACTAAAAATGATACTATTTAAGAAAATTGATGCACTGCAAGCTTTTATAGCAGAAGAGAAAAAAAAAGGCAGCAATATTGGCTTTGTACCTACCATGGGTGCCCTGCATAACGGCCATATATCGCTCATCAATACCTGCAAACAAAGCAACCAGGTTACCGTTAGCAGCATTTTTATAAACCCCACCCAGTTTAACGACGCCAGTGATTTTGAAAAATACCCCGTTACGCTGGAAAAGGATATTGATATGCTGGAGAAAAATGACTGTGATGTTTTATTCCTGCCGCCGGTAAATGAAATTTATCCCGAAGGTTTGAAAGACCTGCCGCATTATGAACTGGGTTACCTGGAAACTGTACTGGAAGGCAAGTACCGCCCCGGCCATTTCCAGGGTGTATGCCAGGTGGTGCATCGCCTGCTTAACGCCGTACAACCACACCATTTATACCTTGGGCAAAAAGATTACCAGCAATGCATGGTAATAAAAAAGCTGATTGCATTAACGGGGTTAAACATACAAGTGATCATCAGCCCAACATTAAGAGAAGCCGATGGCCTGGCCATGAGCAGCCGCAATATGCGGTTAAATGAAGCAGAAAGAAAACAAGCCGTTAAGTTATCGGAGACATTATTGTTTATAAAAAAAGAAATTAAACCCGGCTATACCGGCGACCTGGCTGATCGTTGTTTTAATTATTTATCTGCGGAAGGTTTTAAGCCTGATTATGTAGCCATTGCCAATGCAGATAATTTAGAACTGTTGGAAAACTGGGATGGTAAAGCATCTGCTGTTGCACTGGTGGCTGCTTATTTAAATGATGTAAGGTTAATTGATAATATGCTTTTAAACTAAATTAACGTTACTACTTTAAAATTCTATTGTATTAAATAATCTATTCGTAATTTTAACCGGTATGCAAAAACGGTTAGTATCAATACTTAAATACGGATTTTTTTTAGGCCTGGGTATTTTTTTAGTTTGGTGGAGCCTTCATAAAATGAGCGATGAAGAGTACCAGCAATTTTTAACCTCTTTAAAAACCGCCAACTATTTCCTGCTGATCCCGGTGTTTTTTATTTTAACAGCAAGTCATATCAGCAGGGCTATACGATGGAAGATATTGATAAAGTCAATGGGGTACAGTCCCAAACTCAGCAATACATTTTGTGCAGTAATGGTGGGGTATCTTGCGAACTTTGCTGTTCCCCGCCTGGGTGAAGTTTTAAAATGCACCATACTGGCTAAATACGAAAAAGTGCCTGCCGACAAATTAGTGGGCACCATATTGGTGGAAAGAGCAGTTGATGTACTCTCTTTTCTTATCGTTATTATAATTTCATTGTTAACACAGGCTAAAGTGGTTGGTGGTTACGCAATGGATTTTTTTGACAAATATTTTTTATCGCAGGATAAAAGCGTAGTAGCCATTAAGACAAGCATTGTAATAGCTGTATTGGTGGTTCTTTTTTTTATAACCAGGTACATTTTTACAAAATACCTGCACATTAAAATTGTACAGCAATTAAAAAATATTTACCATGGCATTGTAGAAGGTTTATTAAGTGTAAAAAAAATGAAGAACAAGTGGTTCTTTATCTTTCATAGTGTTTTTATCTGGAGCTGCTACCTCATTGGAACCTACGTTGGTTTTTATGCTATAAAAGAAACCAGCGTATTACCAATGCTATCTACTTTTCCTGTTTTAGTTTTTGGCACCGTTGCTACCATGATAACGCCCGGTGGCATTGGCTCCTATCCCGTATTATTGATGAGAGCTATGCTATTATACAATGTAGCCGAAGCTTTTGGTTATGCCAATGGCTGGTTGCAATGGTCGGCCCAGTTTATAATAATACTTGTTGTTGGATTTATATGTTTAGCAGTGCTGCCTTATATAAATAAATCTAAAAATGAAATCAGTACAGTCGATACCCGGTAAGATATTTACACTACCTGCATTACTGCAGCAGCTAAAACGTTGGCGTTTGCTTAACAGGAAGATTGTATTCACTAACGGTGTATTTGATATTTTGCACGAAGGTCATATCGCCTCATTAAGTGATGCCGCAACCGCAGGCAACGTTTTAATTGTTGGTGTAAATGCCGATGCTTCTGTAAAAAGATTAAAAGGTGAAAGCAGGCCGGTAAATAATGAAAACTCCCGGGCATTGATCTTAGCATCGCTGGTAATAACAGATGCAGTAATTATTTTTGAAGAAGACACACCTTACCATTTAATTACTGCGATTATGCCCGACGTTTTGGTTAAAGGTGGCGATTACACGATTGAAACCATTGTTGGCGCAAAAGAAGTAATTGCAAATGGCGGAGAAGTGATCATTGCCCCTATACTGGAAGGCTTTTCCACCACTTCCATTATTGAGCGGATGCAATCGAAGTAGTTTATTTACGGTATCAAAACATCATTAAAAGTTAACACAGCATTTATAATTGGGTTACATTACTCCCTTTAATTTCGCACAACTAAATTTTTCTCTCTGTGCCAAAGCAAAAAACGATAGTACGCGACATCAGCTGGCTTTCATTCAATGGCCGTGTATTGCAGGAAGCTGCGGATGATACGGTTCCGTTAAGAGAACGTATCCGTTTCCTGGGTATCTTTTCCAATAACCTGGATGAATTCTTCCGGGTACGTGTAGCTACACTGAACCGCATGATCGCCTTGGGAGAAAAAGGAAAGATGCACCTGGAGATCAATCCCCGCCTTATACTGGAAGAAATACAGGAAAAAGTATTGGAACAACAAAAAGAATTTGAACGTATATGGAATGAGATACTGCGGGAACTGAAAAAAGAAAAGATATTTTTAGTGCCCGAACAAAAACTAAACCGTGTACAGCAAAAATTTGTACTGGATTATTTTAATGAAGAAATAAGAAGCAACGTGGTGCCACTTATGATGGAAAGCATCAGCGAATTTCCCACACTCAGCGATAAATCCATTTACCTGGCCTGTACACTTTCTAAAAAAGATAAAAGCATTGCCAAAAAGTTTGCGCTGGTATCCGTACCCGCAAGGCGATTGCCGAGATTCATCATACTGCCTTCTAAACAAAATGAAAAGCATATCATTCTTTTGGAAGATATCATTCGTTTTTGCCTGCCGCATATTTTTTCTTTTTTTGGATATGATACTTTTTCAGCAGCCATTATAAAAGTTACCCGTGATGCAGAAATTGATATTGACAATGATGTGTCCACTTCATTGATACAAAAAATTGAGAAAGGCTTAAAGAACCGCAAGAAAGGAAAAACGGTGCGCTTTGTTTATGATAAAGATATTGATGCTTCCCTGCTGGCTTATTTGGTTAAACGCTTAGGCCTAACGCATAAGGATAACCTCATCCCGGGGGGACGTATCCACAACTTTAAAGATTTTATAGATTTTCCTGAGTCTGTGTTTGAAAAAAAGAACCCCAGGAAAAAACCTTTCTTACACCCTGCTTTAAAAAATACAATACGAACCACAGACGCTGTTTTAGCAAAAGATATACTGCTTAACTTTCCTTACCACAGTTTTGATACAGTGATTGACCTATTAAGAGAAGCGGCCATTGACCCTGAAGTAGTAAGCATAAAAATTACCTGTTACCGCCTTGCACCCCGTTCCAAGATCATTAATGCACTAACCAATGCCGTACGCAATGGCAAACACGTAACGGCTGTACTGGAGCTAAGGGCAAGGTTTGATGAAGAAGCCAACCTGGAATGGAAAGAAGAACTGGAAGAAGCCGGCGTAAAAGTTTTACTTGGTGTGCCGGATATGAAGATACATGCCAAACTCTGTTTAATTAAAAAGTTAGTACACAATAAACCGTTATTATATGGCTTTGTGAGTACCGGCAATATTAATGAAAGAACAGCAAGGATATATGGCGACCATTGCTTGCTGACTGCAGATAAAAACATCATGGCAGATGTGAACCGCATCTTCCATTATCTTGAACAACCAAGAATGCGGCCTCATTTTTTACGGGCCTGCAAAACTATTATTGTAAGCCCTGCAGGAATGCGGAGCCAGTTGATGCAATTGATACAAAAGGAGATCAACACCGCTAAAAACAAAAAACCTGCTGCCATTACGTTAAAACTCAATTCTCTCAGCGACGAAATACTAATTGAAAAATTATACGAAGCTGCAAAAGCCGGAGTGGTGATCAATATGGTGATAAGAGGCATTTTTTGTATGCTTACAGAAAATGCAAAATTTAAAGAAGTATATGCTATCAGTATTGTGGATGAATACCTGGAACATGCCCGTGTAATGATCTTTCACAATGGTGGTAAAGAAAAAGTTTTTATTTCCAGTGCCGACTGGATGGTGAGAAATATCGACCATCGTATAGAAGCAGCTTGTCCCATTTTTGAAAAAAGTATACAACAGGAGCTAAAAGATATTTTGCAGATACAATTAAGCGATAATATCAAAGCCAGGATACTGGATAATGAATTAAGCAACCAGTATGTAAATCCCCGTAACACAAAAAAAGTACGCAGCCAGTTGGAAACGTACAATTATTTACACAAGAAATTATTATAAACTTTACTGGTTAATTTGTTAATTAGTTGTTGGTCATTAGTAAATTCATTTGACTGCGAAGTTGTAAATTTGAAGCACTAATTAACCAATTTGTGAATGGTGAATAGTGAATAGTGAATGGTCAATAGTGAATTATTGACCATTCACCATTGACCATTCACATTTTCACCATTCACATTTTGGTCAATTAAAGAGTAAACCAACTAATTAAAAAGATTTGAAATTAGCAGCAATTGATATAGGAAGTAACGCAGCAAGGCTTTTAATTGCTGAAGTACTTGTTGATGACAAAAAGAATACCTCTTTTAATAAACTCAATTTAATAAGGGTACCGTTGCGGCTGGGTTTTGATGTATTTGAATCCGGCGAAATTTCCAAACCAAGAATTGGCATGGTAATGCAAACCATGAAGGCTTATAAACACCTGATGAATGCTTATGGTGTGGATCATTTAAAAGCCTGCGCCACCAGCGCCATGAGAGATGCCAAAAATGCCGCCGACATTATCCGCAAAATAAAATTAGAAACCGATATCTCCATTGAAGTGATCACCGGGGATACGGAAGCCAACCTGGTATATGAAAACCATGTGGCGGAAAATATGGATAAGGACCATAGCTATTTGTACATTGATGTGGGTGGTGGTAGTACCGAACTTTCTTTTTTCAGCAATGGCAAACTCATCTATAAAAAATCCTTCAACATCGGCACCATTCGTTTATTGAAGAATATGGTGAAAGATTGGCAGTGGGACGAAATGAAAGAAGCGCTTAAAGCTGTTACCAAAGGGCAAAAAGAAGTGGTGGCAATTGGTAGTGGTGGCAATATCAACAAGATATTCAGCATGAGTAAACGTAAAGATGGCAAACCGCTTTCACTGGAATTATTAAAAGATTACTACAAAGAATTAAGCAATGTTTCTCTTGAAGACAGGATTAACAATTATGGTTTACGGGAAGACCGTGCCGATGTAATTGTACCTGCCTTACAAATTTATACCAACGCCATGCGCTGGGCCGCAGCAGAAGAGATTTATGTACCTAAAATTGGTTTAGCCGATGGATTGATACGGCATTTGTGGGAAGAGGTAAAGTAGGATTGCAGATTTTAGATTGGCGATTTTAGATTTAACGTTTTCTTGAAAAATAAAGCGGCTAATAGTTCGTTCACACCAAATGAGAAATATAACCCTGATAATTCTTGCCATAATTTGCAACCAGGTTACTGCACAACAAGCAACTCCAACACAATTTGATAAATTCATTAATCAGCCGTCAATTGAATGGGCGGCGTATGAATATGATAAGATTACACCTGAAAAGATCAACCTCAATAAACTACTCGTATTAAAACTGGCAAGAAATGAAATCAAAGCTTCGTTGCCACTTGCCGGAGGTACCGCAAATGCAAATAATTTTATCTACATACCTAAAAAAGCAATTGATAAGGAGACATTATGTGGCTATTGCGATGAATCAACGCTTATTTTTGATTCGCTTGGTAATGGCATTTCAACTAAAGTTCAAAAAGAACCTTTAAAAATCGATAGCGCTTCATCCACAGTTACGAACGTAACGGAAATTCTTTACATCGAAAATGGCGTACTTAAAAGCTATGTCGCATGGATTAGTCCTCGGATAATACCAATCACATTGAGTTCTGGTGAGCTACTTGGCATTACTGAATATTTTTCAACCTCTTTTAATTTTAAGTACAATTATCAACCAGCTAAGCAAGACAAAATTTCGTTTTTATCGGAAACTAAAAAAACGATCAGGCTTGATACGATAGAAATTGAAAATAAACTCAAAGAATTATACGGGAGAAATTTAATTGAAACGTTATGGCCCTACGTTTTAAAAAACAAATACTCACTTTACTTGTCGGAGAATAATAAAAAAATAAAGGCAGATGAATTAACCACTGATCTGATAGACAAAATTACAGTGCCAATTTATGACTCCCTGGGGAATGAAACCGGCAAGTTCGTAAAACTGCCTATCGACCCCAAAGTATTTACTGCTACTGAATTGCTACAGGATTGGTATTACGATCATACCACGAATATTGTCTATAATAAAATTAAAGCGCTTACCCTTTACGCCAAAAAATGGAATGCCGCAAAAGAAGTCGCCGAGCCCTCCCCCATTTTAAAAATAGTTTTCAATTGAATTTCTTTCTACTTTTACACCCCGGATTTGTTTTATTCTAATGCAGAGGCATCTCCACTTCGCCATTTGTTAATCTTAATTTCCGATCATGTCTGCAGCACTAAAAGAAGTAAAAAAAGTAACTACCAATACCCTGCAAAAGATGAAAGCCGCCGGGGAAAAGATCTCCATGATAACGGCTTATGATTTTTCTTTTGCCACCATATTTGATGCCGCCGGCATCGACATTATTTTAGTAGGCGACAGTGCCAGCAACGTTATGGCCGGCCATATCACCACCCTACCCATTACGCTTGACCAGATGATCTACCATGCACAAAGCGTGGTTAGGGCAAGAGAAAGAAGCCTGATCGTTTGCGATATTCCCTTCGGTTATTATCAATCCAACTCGGATATTGCACTGGCATCTGCCATCCGCATCATGAAAGAAAGCGGCGCCAACACCGTGAAATTAGAAGGCGGCGAAGAGATACTGGATTCCGTAAAAAAAATTGTGAGTGCCGGTATTCCCGTGATGGGGCATTTAGGATTAACACCACAATCCATCAATAAATTTGGTACTTACGTGGTACGTGCCACTGAAGAACAGGAAGCGGCCAAATTAAGAAAGGATGCTTTACTGTTACAGGATGCAGGCTGCTTTGGCATTGTACTGGAAAAAATTCCCGCTGCATTGGCAAAAGAAGTTACCGAAAGCCTCAGCATTCCAACCATTGGTATCGGTGCCGGTGGTTATTGCGATGGACAGGTTTTGGTAATGCATGATATGCTGGGCATCAATACAGAATTTAAACCGCGTTTTTTAAGACAATATTTAAATTTAAGTGAGCAGGTAACCGCCGCCGTTCAGCAATACATCACAGATATCAAGAGCAGGGATTTTCCCAATGAAACGGAGCAGTACTGATCAGTACAATAAATTTTACTTACATAAAAAACAAAGCAGTTATTAACCAATATATTTGCAAAAAATATTCCTCTGACTACATGGAAATTAAATTAAGAACCGACTGGACCTTAGAAGAAATTAAAAACATTTATTACAAGCCCCTGCTTGATCTGATCTTTGATGCTGCAATAGTTCATCGCAGTAATAAAGCTTATAGTGAAGTACAG
>Ga0068859_100001624_pt1 | contig 22980 bp, 17 predicted proteins | sample KBSSwiS22_FD_66585 | JGI IMG/M metagenome (GOLD analysis project Ga0068859, IMG submission 66585) | Switchgrass rhizosphere microbial communities from Kellogg Biological Station, Michigan, USA - KBS Switchgrass S2-2 | ecosystem: Host-associated > Plants > Roots > Rhizosphere > Soil ...
CTCCGGCGACCTCCGCTGCGGCCCAACCCCGTTCACGACCTCCGAAATCGCTTACCTCCCAGCAGACCTCCCAGATCGCCTTCGGCGATCCGGCAGGAACCCCGGACTTCGTCGATCCGGCAGGGACCCTGTCGCCGATTCCGCAGGAACCCCGTCGCTCCGGGGCCGGGCCTCCGCGGAGGCGCGCCTCCGGGCCAGCGCGGTCGCTTTGCGCTTGAACGTCACGAGCGGGACCAACCCCATCGCGGCGTCCACATCGCTTCGCTCGATGGCCGGGCCTCCGGGCCAGCTCGCTTGCGTCACGCTTGAACGTTACGAACACAGCTTGCCTCCGCGCCAGGGCAACAGGCAGGGGAACCACACAGATACTCGAAATGCGGACAAAACGCGGCCAAGCACCCTTCGGAACCGCTAGAAGAAACCCCAGACAGACGCCAAACCGGCAAAGCGGACCTGCCGCAGAATCGTGACGCCAACCAAGGCCGAGGCCACTCGAAACCGGCATGACATCATAAATCGAAACAAATACCCCAGACAAGCGCCGAAGCAACAGAAACGATGTGCCACCCGGACGCCTGAAAACGCAACCAACAGCGCAACCATCGCAGAAGAGCGAAAGGCGACCACAGGAGGCACCTCGAGCAGGGAGTCGACGTCAACCGGCTCGAGGTGCCTCGGCCAGTAGAACGCGGAACGGCTCCAGATCGCTACTGTCAGCTTCCTGTCCGGTCCTAGTCAGACCTTGTCCGCATTACGGGCAGGTCGCCATGCTGTGCACTTTCTGTAGTCCGACGTGTTCCCTACGCGGCGGGTCGGCTTGCGCTGAACACACTGTGTAAGTAGACACTCGGAGCTGGTGATGCGGTAGGCGCGTCGGCAGGACGGGTGGCCGCCGCGGCGCCGCCCGGGCGGCCCGGGCGGCGCCGCGGCGGCCCGGTCCGTCGGCCGAGCCGGACGCCGCGTCGCCATTCCTCGACACTGCACGACCGCTCGCCGGTCGGCGCCCGGGTCACTGTGAGGTCTGGCGTGAAGAAGATTCTTTATCCATGGGGGTTCTGGATCTTCGTGGCCTTCTATGTGGTCACGGCTCCCAGCGACGCAGCCAGCTTCGTTCACACGGCGTTCGGCTGGCTCGGGCAACTCGGTGACGGTTTCTCGAACTTCGTCAGCGATGTCGCGGTTTAGCAGACCGGGCAGGCGAGGGTGGATTTCCCTCGCACGTCCAGCCGCCATCAGCGTAGCGATCACTGAAGGCTGCGGCGAGATCAGCTGCCCTGTTCGAAACGCCTTGCCCTAACCCGGAGCGTCACCCCAGTTCGTAACACTCAAACGCAACGCAACCGCGCTGGCCGAAGGCGTGGCGACACCGTACCCCGGTGGTGGAGGGGAAGAGTGTTCATGGTCCGCTGGCCAGCGGCCGGGTGACCGCGACGACGTCGGTCCAGCTGGAGACGTCGGAGATGACCACGCCCCAGCGGGCGCCCTTCGCCGCGATCATCTGCCCGTTGCCGACGTACATCCCGACGTGCCCCGGCGCCGCGACCGTGCCGTCCGAGCCCGGGATGAACACCAGGTCGCCGGGCTGCAGGTCCACACCTGAGACCAGCGGGCCGGCGGCGAGCTGGTCGGTCGTCACCCGTGGCAGTTCGATGCCCACCGTCCGGTAGGCGGCCCGCACCAGCGACGAGCAGTCCCATGCATCCGGTCCCTCGGCCCCCCACACGTAGGGATGGCCGATCTGCGACCGCATGAACTCGAGCACCGGCGCCACGGCGCTCGCCGGGATCTCGGCGCCCGGTGCGAGGGCGTCCCCGTACTCGCGCGCCTTCGCCAGGATCGTGCGCACATAGTTGCGTGTCTCGGGGAACGGCGGTATGCCGGAAAAGGAGAGCACCGCACCGGGCCCGGCGTTGTAGGCGGCGAGCATCTTCTCCTGGGCCGCGCCCGGGACGCTCGCCACCGATGCCGCGACCGCACAGTCGTAGCGGGCGGCGGCGGGAATCGCGTCCGACGGGTTCCACACGTCCCCGCCGCGGCCGTGCGTCGCCCAGGTGCCTGGCATGAACTGGGCGATGCCCATCGCGCCGACCGGCGACTGGGCGCGGGCATTGAAGCCTGATTCCTGATGAAGCTGGGCGGCGAGCAGGGCCGGGGTGACCTCGGCGCAGCCCGCGTTGTTCGCCGCGGAAATGATCAGATCGAGGTACTCGTCCGGAATTCCCGCGGAGTTGGTGATCGTCCGTGAACCGTTGTTCTGGCTGTCGAGGAAGGGGCCAGTGATCAGCACGACGACGAGGAGGATGAACAGCATGATTGCGCCGACGGCGGCCATTCCGCCGACGCCGAGCCAGAGCAGCCATGGACGCGCGCCGCGCGGCCCCCGAACCATCCCCGCCCACCCTTCGCCTTCGAGGAGTACCTAGCCGGCGGGATGACCAACCGGCAGAAGTACATCGCCCGGTGCCCAGACCGCCTGTAGACGGCTTGGCCTCCCACGGCGCAATCGCCCCAGCATGATCGCACATCTGGCGGTCTGTCAGCGGCCGGGCGCGTCGCCCGCCTTGTCGGAGAGGTCAGCACCCGCGATCTGCCAACGGCCGGTCGTGTCGCGCAGCAACGTCACCGTCGGAGTTGAGACGGTTTCGACGGGCGTCGCGTTGTCGGTCGTGAAAGCGCTGCGTGTGTTCAGCAGGTAGACCACTCGTCCCGTCGCCGCGGTATCGGCGAGCGGAGTGGCGGCGAGCACGGTGACTGTCGAGCGGGCTCCTTGGTCCCGTTGCTCCTGCCACGCTTGGCCGTCCTCGCCAGACGAGCCCGCGTCGCCGCTCCCGCTGCCGGTACCGCTCAGTTGGGCCAAGAAGTCGGTGGTGAAGCAGCTGTCTGCCTGGGCACGGTCGACGCCGGCGGAAAAGCTCGCATCGGTGCGGGCGTCGAAGGACTGCCAACGAGCAAAGCAGTAGGCGGCGACGGCCGCGGGGTCCGTCGGGTCGGGTGGTGAACCGGATGGACCCGCGGCCTCGCCCACGGACGCGGTGGCCAGCGGTGGGCCGGGAGCCTGGCTCGCGCCGGGCGGCGGCCCGGTGGTCCGCGCTGGCGTCGCGGACGGAGTGGCGGCCCGCTCGGCGCTCTCCCGCAAGGATGAGCAACCGGCAAGGCAGGTGACGACCATCACCGCGGTGATGGCGGCCAGAGCGCTCGAACGAAGGCCGTGAAGAGATCGAAAAGCTCGAGCAGTGGCCGCCGCGGCCTGGTGAGCCGTCCAGACAGGGACGGGTACGACAGAGGCTAGACCAGGATCGTTACTTACCGGGTTTCGAATCCGCTTCCGGCTGATCGGCGGACTCGAGACGCAATGTCGCTCGTTCGCATCTGTGCTCACTCCCGCCCGTCCAGCCAATCCCGTACTCGGCCGCGACGGATCCGCCACTGATGCCCCACCTTCCGGGCCGGAATGGCGTGTTCGGACAGCAGCCGCAGGACCGTGCTCTCCGACAGTCGTAGCCAGCTGACCAGCTCGTCCACGGTCAACACGTCATCGTCGTCCTGGCGCCCCGATTGTTGGGACGGGACGGCGCCCGCACCCGCCGGGTCGCGCGCAGTCGGCACGCCCTCCTGCATAGCGGCTGCCCCTTTCGAGCAGGTCAGGCCAGCGGGCACGCGACGACGGCGAAGCCTCGCGCCCCCGGAGACCATCCAGGTGTCCAGGCCCAAGGGCACGCGACCACGGCAACGCGTCGCGCCGAGGGCCATCCGGGATACACGGGATACAGCAGCGGCCAGTTCCGCCGACGCCATGGGCGGCGTGTCCGACGAGCACGATCGCGCCTCCTTCGGCCTCAGGCCGGAGAGAGGGTCTCCGGCTCATGGCCGGCGGCGCGCTTTGACACCGTCTGCCCGGACGGCTCCGGGCCGAATGTCGGCTACGGACGGTACACCACCCCAGGTAACCATGGTTAGGCTCTGTCGGAGCTTGTCATACTTCAGCAGCTCGGGTTACCTCGATTCGGCGGCGATCCGAATCAAGTAACCGTAAGTAGTCCCGACCAGGGCTAACCAGCCTGAACCAGCCAGGAGGGCGACGGCACGTGAGCAATGTGCCACCGACACCGTACGGCGAGGAAGGCGACGCGCGACCGGTATCCCTCATCGGCGCACAGTTGTCGGCGACCCCACCGCCCCGCGACACCGGCGGTGATCTTCGTCATGACGACCTCGATGACCCGGGCGGGTCGGCCCCCTCCCGAGCTGGCAGGCGCCGCCACCGTCGCGGCCGAGCCGGAAACTCCCCGCTCTCGGCCGCACCCCAGGGCGACGAGGCGTTCCACCTAGAAGACCGCCCGACAGTGCCCCCGCTGCCGAACGCCCAAGGACCTCGTCCTGTCGTCCAGCCCGAGCCTGCAATGACGGATCCAGGACCCTCGGACTCGACGACCCAGCCTGTTCCGCCGCCGACCGTGCCGCCGCCGCTGATCGCACAGACGGCTCCGCCGACCGGCGTCGGGGCCGCCCGACCGTCTCGGCCGGCGTCGCCCGAACGAAGCTCATCCGGTCCGCCGCCTCGTGCGCGGACCGCGTGGCTACCCGCAACTCCCTTCGCGGCCGCTCCGCCGCCTGCCGGGCCTCCGCCATCCGAAGCGCCCAGGCCGGCGCCCCCCGCACCACCGGTGGCCGATGGGCGGCCGGCGGCACGGCCGCCCGCGGCGAAGCCACGGCCAACGGAGCCGCCCAAGCTCGACGACGGCGTCATGACCGTTCCGAACCCGGCCTGGGCAAAGTCCGGCGGCACGGATCCGGGCGTGAGCGGCGGCAAGGTCGCGGCGCTGCCCGCCGTCCCGGCGTCGCCAGCCCCCCACCGATGGTCGGATGGGCCGACGCCCGTCAACAGGCCAGACGACGACTGGGACTGGGGCGACGACGGCGAAGCCGAGGACGACGGCGACCGGTTCGACGACGGCGACGGCTTCGCGCCGTGGGACGAGATCCCGCTGCGCGCCTCGCTGGCAGACCGGGCCGCCGCGGACCTGCCGGGATCGTGGCGAATCGGGGTCACCTCCGCGTTCCCCTACTCCGGCACGACCACACTGGTCGGCATCCTCGGCCTGGTGCTGGCCGGCGCGCGCGGCGAGAACGTGCTCGCCGTCGACCTACGACCTGGAGCCTGGCCGGACGAGGACCCGGACGAGCCACGCGGGGATCCTCTGTGCCCCAGGGTCGGGCTACCCGGTGACGTCACCGTCACGGACATCGCCCGCCGGCGGAACACCGCGCCCGGTGCCCTGCGCGAACTGATCGGCGGCCCCGCCGCCAGACGCCGTGCCCCAGAGCTCGACGCGGTGCCGATCAGCCGCGGCGAGGGAACGACGGGCAGCCCCGGCGCGATGGTTCCGATGGACGACACCGTCACACCGGGCATGCTGCGCACGGCACTCGGCCACCTCACTCGGGCCTACCGGCTGGTGCTGGTGGACGCGCCCGTCCATGCGGCGCTTACCCCGACGGGACTTCGGGTAAGCGACCTCGTCGTCGTCGTGAGCCTGGCCGCACCGGCGGACCTCGACCGCACGGCCGCCGCGCTGCGAGACCCGGCGGCGCCACTGCTGCGCGCGGACGCGCGGGGACGACGGCCTCCCGTCATCGTCGCGGTGGTCTCACCACGGCGCGGCCGCTGGTCACCACGCACCAGAGCCGCGGCCGGCAGGCTCGCAAAACACGTCGACGCACTGGTTCGGATCCCCTACGAGAGCCGACTCGACCCAAGCCGGCGCGCGCCAGTACGTATTCCTCGGCTGCGCGCCAGTACGCGGCGCTCTTACCTGCATCTAGGCGTTGTCGTAGTCGAACGACTGGTCAGACTCGCCGCCGAGGAATCAGCCAAGACAGCAGCAACGGCCCACGGGACGACTCAGGGGAGCACTCCGGAAACGCTGCGGACGCCCGTCGTATGATTCGCCAGACCTGCGGTCCATTCGGGCGCAGTGCCCGCAGGAAGGACCTACGATGATCGTCGATGCCGCGTCCGCGCGGACGACAACGCTGCTGCTGGCGGTTCAAGTCTCGCCGGACCCGACGAAGGCGCCTGGCATCAACGCGCTGAAGGACCTGGTCAACGGCCTCGCCGCCTATGCGGCGATCGCCGCGGTCGCCTCGATTCTGCTCGGCGGCATCGCCTGGGCCCTCGGCGACCGGATGGGCCTGGACCGAGCCTCGTCCGTCGGCAAGAGCGGGGTCCTCGCCGGTTGTGGACTGGCATTCCTCGTCGGCATCGCCGCTGTGCTGGTCAACTTCTTCCTCGCGACCGGTAGCTCGGCGTCAGCCGGGACCCCCGACACCGGCGGCCCGAACGGCGGGCGACCGCCGGCCGTGGTGCAGCAGGTGAGCGGAGCTCCCGTGGTCCACGTCGAACCTTCTACATACTCCTGAGATGTTCTCCAGATACCGGCGGGCCGGTATTGGGATGATGGCCCTGCCGACAGGGAGGGGGAGTGTGCGTTGGCCACCGCCACGGAGTGGGCAACCAGGCGACTGGTCCTGGTGATCGTCGTGACAGCGGCCCTGGCTGCCGCCGTCGCGCTCCCCGCGGGGATCCTCCTCGGCCGGCACTCGGGGTCGGACACGGACAACCGATCGTTGGGCGCCAGCGCCTCTTCCGCATCCTCGCCAACCACCACGCCCGCAGCGACCGTGGTGCCGTCGCCGACCCCTGCCGGCGTGGACCATACCGCCGAACCAACTGGCGCCCTGCCAGGCGCGCCGAGCCGAGTCAACGAGTTCGGCATCCCTGTCGGCTACCCCCACACCGAGGCCGGAGCCATCAGCGCCTGCGGCAACTACGTCTCCGCCTATATGACAGCAGGAAATCGTGAACCCGCCCGGATTCTCGACATCCTTAGGTCAATTTCCGCCACAGGCGTTGCCGACAAACTTGCAAAATCCATTTCCGACACCGATAGCGCCACCGCCCAAAGACTTGGCGTATCATCAATCAATTCACCCGAAGTTTCCTTTAGCCTAAGAGTTATTGGCTATCGGGTGCAGAACTTTACCGCAACAAAAGCTTCGATTCAAATCTGGGCGAATGCAAGCGTCGGCATTTACAACAATCCAACAGATCTTAGCCCCAAAGAAAGCTGGGGAACCGATATATGCACCGTACAATGGAGTGAAGGCGACTGGGGCCTCTCCGACGCCGGCAACGGACCGGACGGCCCAGCGCCGACAGAACGTGCTTCCGAACAGTTTCAACGCTTTGTCCTGCAAGGAGCACCTGCGTGACGTCCACTACAGTCGCCATTGGCATTGACCCGTTCACCGGCCTGAAGCACGCCGTCACAGGCGCAGTCTCCGACACTGCAGATAGTTTTCTTAACTCTATTGGTACGGCGTTCTGTAACATGGCGGCGGATCTGTCGTCGTCGGTGTTCAACTTTGCGTCGCAGAAGACGGCAGTTGACCTGCGGGCCGACTATGTCGTCGAGAACTACAACATCGTTTTTGGCGTCGCGGTGCTGATCGTCACCGGCCTGTTCCTGTGTTCGTGCGTGGTCGGCGCGGTTCGCGGTGACCCGCATGTCTTCGCGCGAGCGGTGGTGTCCACCGGTACGGCGATTCTCGGTTCCTTCGTCGCGTTGACCCTGCTGCAAATGGTGCTCGCTGCGTCCGACGGCATTGCGGATGCGTTCGGCGACGGACAGCCCTTGGGCGCAAGTCTCGTCGGACAGTTGCGGGCGCTGCCGGATCAGGGCAACTTCGCGCTCGACATGGTGCTCTCGCTGCTAGTCGCACTGTTCTCGTTCGCGCTTTTCGTGGTGCTTTACATCCGGAAAGTCGTGATCATCGTCGTGGCGGTCTTCATCCCGATCTATCTCGCCGGGCAGCCCGCGGTGTCGACCAGCTCCTGGATGAAGCGGGCCGCCGAGATCCTCGTCGCGCTCATCTTCGCCAAGCCGGTGATCTACGTAATCTTCACCCTGGGTGCGGGTATGGCCAGCGACAGCACTGGCTCCGCGACCGACCAGACGTTGAACATCCTCAGCGGCGTCGTCGTGATGATCGCCGCGGTGTTCTCACCATTCCTGCTTCTGCAGCTGTTCGGATTCGCCGACGTTCATCTGATGCGGGCGGTCGGCGGCGCCGGCCGGCGCAGCATGGCCTCCTTCGGCCAGGGGGCCGGCGCGCTGCTCGGCGGCACGTCCAGGGACACCTTCCGCGGCATCGGCGCCCGGCTTCAGACCCGCAACCGCGGCATGCTCGGTGGTGCCAGCGCGGCACTCCCCGCCGGCGTCGGTGGCTCCGCCGCGGGCGCCCTCGGCCGGCCGGCGATCCGGCCGGCCCGTCCTGGCGCGCAGCCGGGCGGTGCGCGGCCCAGCGTGACCGCGGGCTCCCGGGCGGGTCGCCCCGCCGCCATCGCGTCAGGCGCGGGCGCTTCCGGCGGCGTCGGTGCCGGAACCAGTGCTGTTCGAGGCCGTGGTCGCACTGCGGCCGCGGCGCTTCCGCCGGCACAGCCCCGGATTGGCGCGCCGCGCGCAACGGCACCGGCCGCCCGCGCGTCAAAGGGTGCGGCGGCCGCGCGTGGGCCGGTGTCGCCGCCAGTCCGAAGCAAGGTCCCGGACGGCCCGCCTCGTGGCCGCTGACCACCCCGTGGCGTCCGGTGGGAGGTGCGGCCGACCGGACGTCCCAGCGGACGCGTCGGCCATCAGCCCAGCGGCCCGCGCCAGGCTGGCGGCCCGCAGGCCGTCAGAGCGGTTGGTCCGCCACCCGGCGGGCCGTCGGTCTGGGTGGTCAGGCCGACGGACGGCCGCAGCCGTGACCATGGCTGCGGCGGTGGCGGTGGGACCCGGGGTGGCCAGACCGGGCGAGCGGTCCAGCCGGTCCGGCCAGGCCGGTGTTGCCTGAGGTTGGGCTTCCAGCGACATACACGTATGACCACGTTGGAATAGAGACGCCGCGTTGGAGTAAAGACAGGGGTCATGGTCGCGGAACGCAGCTATCGGTTCGGCCCACTCGAACGGGGTGGGATCCTGCTCGGCCTGCGCTGGCCGCAACTCGGCCTGATGGTCGGGGTGATGGTCTGCGTACTCGGTGCCCTGCGCTCGCCATTGCTGCTCGCGCCGGCCTGGGTACTGGTTGCCGTGGCCCTGGGCTTCGTCGCGTTCGTCCGGGTGGAGGACCGTAACCTCGACCAGTGGGTGCCGATTCTGTTCGGCTACACGATGCAGAAGGTGACGGGCGAGACAGTGTTCCGCGGCGGCGTTTTCCGGCTCGGGCCGGACGAGGATCAGATCACCAGGACCGTGCTGCCCGGGCCGCTGTCCGCTCTGGTCATGCTGTCGGTCCCCGTGGGCAACGGACGTTATGTCGCCGTCGTCAAGGACACCAAGCAGCAGAGCTATACGGCCGTTCTGCAGGTGCAGGGCAGCCAGTTCGCGCTGCTGGAGTCGGGTGACCAGCAGGCCAGGGTGGACGCCTGGGGCGAGCTGCTCGCCGGCCTCACCGCCGGCGGCGGCCGGCTCGCCCGGATCCAGTGGCTGGAGCGGACGCTGCCGGACTCCGGCGACACGCTGCAGCGGCACTGGCGGGTACGGGGCCACCACGACGACTCCTGGGCGGCGGAGGCCTACCAGGAGGTCATCGACGCGGCCGGCCCGGTGGCCCAGCGTCACGAGACCTATCTATCGTTCCAGCTGCGTGCCCGCGACGCCCGCAGAGCGATCCAGCGGGCCGGTGGCGGCGACCGGGCGGCCTGCGCGGTGCTGCTCGGCGAGCTGCGCACGATGGAGGCGGCACTGGCCAGGGCGCAGATCAGCACGGTCGGCTGGCTGCCGCCGCGGGCGCTCGCGGCGGTCATCCGCACCACCTACGACCCGTACTCCATCGACATGATCGACGCTCGCGGCGGCGCCGCGGGCGATGTGGCCGGCGGTCTCAAGGGCCTGCCGTCGGGCATCGACCCGGCGGTGGCCGGTCCCGTGCGCGCGGTCGCCGCCTGGGATCACTACCGCACCGACTCCGGCTTCCACACCACCTACTGGATCAACGGCTGGCCCCGGGTGCCGTCGCCGGCGGCATTCCTCGCCCCGCTGTTGATGGAGACGACCTGCCGGCGGACGGTGTCGCTGGTCGTCGAGCCGCTGCCGGGCCGGAAGGCCGAACGGGCAGTCAACCGGCGCCGGATGACGCATCTCGGAGAGCAGGAGATGCGGGACAGGTTCGGCAAGGTGACGACGCAGCGTGACATGACGGAGGCGGACGAGGTGGAACGCCGCGAACAGGAGCTGATCGCCGGCTTCGGCGCGTTCCGGTTCCATGGCTTCGTGACGGTCTCCGCTGACGATCTCGACAGTCTGGCCGATGCCTGCGGTGAGGCGGAGACACTGGCCTCACGCAGCCGGCTGGAGATGGTGCGGCTCGTCGGCGAGCAGGACCAGGGCTTCAACGTCGGCGCGTTGCCGCTGGCCGTGGGGGTGTCGTGACCACGTCAGAACCGCCCAGGCCGGTAAGGCAGCCCAGGCCGGCGAGGCCGGCCGCCGGCGACGGCGGCGGCCAGGCGGGCCGCGCCAGTGTCGCCGGCGTCGCCGGCGATGCCGGCCGTGCGGGCACCCTCAACGACGACGGTTACCGTGCCGCGTTCGGCGACCGGGGCGATGACGGGTATGACGAGCTCGACGGTTACGGCGACGAGCCGCAAGCCGCTGATGGGCGGACGAGCCCGGACGACGGCTGGTACGGCGACGACGGCGGCGACGACTACGGTGACGTCGGCTACGGTGACGTCGACACGCTGTCCAGTCGGGCCCAGGTCGCCGAGCCAGTTCGGGGCCCGGACTACGACCCCGGCCGGGACGCGACCGGGTACGTCGACCTCGGCGGTGACCCGCGCAGCCGACGTCAGTCGCGCCGCGGGGCGCGCCGGGCGGAGAAGTCGGCCGCGGCGGCCGAGCGGGCGCAGCGGGCGTCCATGCGCCGTGCGCAGGCGGCGCTGCGCCGAGGCGTCCGGCCGCCTCGGCCGATCGGCCCGTTCCGCGGCCAGACCTTTCACAAGCTGCGCCTGCCGGCCCACATGGAGACGACCGCCCAGATCGCGGGGATCTACCCGTTCGTCGTCGACGCGGGTCTGGACGCCCCGGGCATGTACATCGGCCGGCATGTCTGGTCGGGCAACTCGTTCACGTTCGACGTGTTCGAGCTGTACCGCCAGCAGGTCATCGAGAACCCGAATTTCGCCGTCTTCGGCGCGGTCGGCTCCCGCAAGTCGTCGCTGCTGAAGACGCTGATCTCCCGCGGCGCGGCGTTCGGCTACCAGGCGGCGGTCCCCTGTGACCCGAAGGGCGAGTACACCCGCCTCGCCCGCCGACTCGGTTGTGAGCCGACCTACATCGGCCCCGGTCTGTCGACCCGGCTGAACCCCCTGGACGCGCCGCCCCGGCCGCGGGGCATCCACGACCATGACTGGGCGCGCGAGGTCAAGCGGGCCCGCTCGGCGCTGCTCGCCTCGCTGATCGAGACGGCGAAGGGGGTGCCGCTCACCCCGGCCGAGCACACCGCGGTCGACCTGGCACTCGACGTCGTCAGCCGGCAGATCACCGGGGCGACCACCGACCGCTGGGCGACCCCGCTGCTCGGGCAGGTGCTCGACGCGATGACGGCGCCGAGCGAGGCGGACTGCGTCGGCCTGCCGATGACGGCCACCGAGCTGCGTGACGCCTCCCGGGACGCGACCCTCACCCTGCGCCGGCTCACCGGCGGGGCGCTGTCCGGCCTGTTCGATGGCCCGACGACGTCCCCGCTGGACTTCGACCGGCCGATCGCCGTGCTCAACCTGGAGCGGGTGCAGGGCTCGGACGAGATGATCGCGCTGATCATGACGTGCGCGCAGGGCTGGATGGAGGCGGCGCTGATGCGCCAGGACGGCGTGCAGCGTTACGTCGTCTACGACGAGTGCTGGCGGCTGATGCGGTTCGCCGGCCTCGTCCGCCGGCTGTCGGCGCAGCAGAAGCTCGCCCGGCAGTGGGGCTGCGCGAACGCGATCGTGGCACACCGGATCTCCGACCTGCTGTCCGCCTCCCCCGACTCGGTGGAGATCGCCAAGGGCCTGCTGGCCGAGACGTCCACTCGGATCCTCTACAAGCAGGCGACCGACCAGGTGGCGGCGACCCAGGAGGCGCTCGGCCTCACCGATGTCGCCGCCGACCTGCTGCCGCGCCTCGACCCGGGGTTCGCGCTGTGGCTGATCGGGCAGCGGGCGTTCTACGTGGAGCACACCGTGGGCGACCTGGAGATCCCGGTGGTGCTCAACGGCTCGAAGATGCACGGCGAGGTCGATGACATCAACCTCGTTCCCGACGACCTCGACCCCGCCGAGCTCGACCCGCCGGGCATGCGCCCCGAGGACTTCGCCGGCCGCAGCCTCGAACATCTGCCGCCCGGTACCACCGACGGCGATCCGGACGAGGAAACCGACGATGACGACGTGTTCAACGTGTCCATCGCCTACCGGGACGACGACGAACCTGACGGCACCGGCGTCCGCGTCCCTCCCGGCTACCCAGGCTTCTAGCCCGGCTACCCGCGTGTTGACCGGGCCTCCCGTCCCTTTGGGCACGTGCCCGCCGACGGCCAGCCGCGCGCCGGTGCGCTAAAGGCGCTCGCGGCGGCGGAGGCTGCGCAGCCTGGACAGGGCGGACCAGGTCGGCGGCAGGCCGACGACCTGGTAGGCGGGCAGAACCCGTTCGGCCACGTCGACGAGCATCGCGACGTCCAGCGGTCGCAGCACCACGCCGGCGGACAGCACGTATTCGGCGACGCCCGCGGCCGGCATGAGCAGCACGCCGTCGACGAGCGCGAGCCCGCCCGGTACATCCGCGTGGGCGAAGGCGAGGACGGTCTGGGCCTGTAGCTGCCAGCCGTCGGGCAGGGCGGCCAGGAGTGCCGCGCTGACCTGCTCGCCGGTCCACGCGAGCAGGCCGAGCCTGGCGCGCAGCGGCACCTTGCCAACCCATGCTCCGGCGCTCGAGGCCCCTGCCGGATCGGCGGAGCCGATCTGGTAGGTCTGCTGGCGGACTGGGCCGCGGTGCGCGTCGGTCTCCACCACCCAGACACCCGACGGCCCGATGATCAGATGGTCCAGGTTGCCCGCGGACTCGGTCGTCGACCGGTCGTGCAGCACCAGGTGGCCGGCGTGGGTCAGCCGGTCGAGCGCCCGGGCGGTGAGTCGTTCGGCTCGCGCGTCCCGCCGCCAGGCCTCGATCTCCGGCGGGATCCGGTAGAAGCGGCCCGCCGCGACCGCGAGGACCACGAGGGCGACCGCGATGCCTGCGCGGACGAGCGTGGTCGCGGAGAGGTGGGCGGCCAGTCCGACGAGCACGACGGCAAGCACGGCGCCGGCCGTGGCGAGGCCCGCGAACGCGGCGGCTCGGCCCCGCCGGTCACCTCGTTCGGCCACGTACAGGGCCCGGCGTCGCCGGTACTCCGCCATGGCCGAACGTCCAGGGGACGCCCGGTTCTCGCTTGCCGTCAACCGCCCTCCCCGTTCCCGCCGGATCAGCCGTGCCCAGGCCCCTGGATCTCGCCGCCCCTACCGGCCGGCCACAGGGTCCTTGCCGGATCGACGGAGTCGATCTGGAAGGTTAGCGATCGGACGGCCCGCGCTCCGGGGTCCTCCTGGGATCCGCGAAGCAGTGCCAGTAGGTCCGGCTGAGGACTGCGATCAACCGGTCCGTCGCCCCCGGGCTCGGTGCCCGCGCGAGACCGGTAGATCGGCGGATTCCTGACAGCCATCACCGACGTTCGCACGAACCAGGTCTGGCCTGAGCGCGTGCCAAGCCGGACGGCCCGGCGCACGCCGCCGCCAGATCACGTTTCCCTACGGTTTCCGCCCGGTCTGTACTCTTCCCGCCGGATCACACGGTAAGGCAAGGACGACACCAGCGGCACACTGGGCAACGGTTACCCTTGTTTGGGCATTGGTCTTACCAGTCACCCGCTCGGCCGATTGGTCGTGCTCTACCGGTTTATCCACCCCGCTCGGGGTGTATCCCCGTGGCGGATGGCTGGCTCGAGGGCTGGGCTGGGTATCGGGGGATTCAGCGGGCGGCCGAACCCGATCGCGGTCGCGCGGAAGCAACGTCAAGGCGGAAGGTGGCCGCGGCTGCGGGCGCCTGTGCCGCCCGCGGCCTGCGCGGGCCGGCGGGCGATCCCGGGAGGATCCCGATGTCACCACATCCGACCTCGTCTCCATCCGTGTCCTCGTCTGCGTCTTCGGCCGTCCCCCAGCCCCCGGCCGCGTCATCGCCGCCGTCAACACCGCCGCCCCCCACGGCACCCGGGACGGCTCCGCGAGCACCCCAGACGACCCCGGCGGCACCACGGACGTCCGCCGCGCAGCCGTCCAGGGCCGACGCCATCACGGCGTTGGGCACCTCCTCGCCACTCGCGGCACCCGCGGCCACCGAGACGACCCCGGGAAGCCGCCTGCGGGCGTCGAACCCGCCGGGAGCGCCGCGCGGGTCGCGGGCGGGCACGTTCGGCGCGGCGGGTGGGGCGGCGAGCCGGCCCCGACGGACGTTCGCCGGCGTGACCGTCGACGATGTGCTGCGCTATGCGGCCGGCTGCCTGCCCGCGAGTCCCGGGGCGCGCACGGTCGGCATCGAGACCGAGTGGCTGGTCGTCGACCGGGCGGCGAGCGACCAGCCGGTACCGCCGCACCGCAGCCTGGCGGCGCTCGCCCCGCTCATCAGCCGCCCGACCGAAAGCCGCCCGACCGAAGCGGGCCGGACAGGCGCCGCCGGCGCCGCGGCCACCTCGCCCGGCGCCGCAGGCGATGAGGGCTCGACCGCCACACCGCCGGGGCTGCCGCCGGCGGCGCCGCTGACGCCTGTGCTCGCCGGGGGCAGCCGACTCACCTTCGAGCCGGGCGGGCAGTTGGAGCTGTCGGGACCGCCGGCTCCGCTCCCGATGGCCGTGTCCAGGCTCGCCGCCGACCTGGCCGCCGTGCGCGCGGCGCTCGCGGACGCCGGCCTCGGACTCGCGGGACTCGGGCTGGACCCCTTGCGCCCGCCCGTGCGCTGGCTCACCGCCGACCGCTACGCGTCGATGGCGCAGTACTGGACCGCCAGCGGCCACGACGCCGGCGAGATCATGATGTGCTCCAGCGCGTCCGTTCAGGTCAACCTGGACACCGGTCACGACCCGCAGGACATCGTCCGGCGCTGGCGGCTGGCCCATCGGCTGCGGCCGGTACTGGGGGCGATGTTCGCCGCCTCGCCGGCTCGGCTCGGCGCGCTCACCGGGGCGAGGTCGGCCAGGACGTGGGTGTGGGAGTCGCTCGACCCGACCAGGACCAGGCCGGTCGGCCCCGAGCGGGTCGCCGCGTCCGATCTGGCGAGCCGCTGGGCCGAGTATCTGCTCGAGGCCCGCCTGATGATGATCCGCGAGCCGGTGGCGGCCGGCTCCGCCCTGGACAGCGACCCGGGTGGCCTGGATGAGGTGGATGCGACGGGTATGACGGATGCGACGGGTATGACCGACCCTCGCGGTGTGAACGGCCAGGGTGCAGGCGGCCAGGGCGGGACGCGGCTCGTTCCGGTCCGCGACGGGTCCACGTTCGGCGACTGGCTGCGCGGCGCCGGGCCGACGCGCCGCCCGCCCTTGCTCGACGACCTCGTGCTGCACGCGACCACGGTGTTCCCGCCGGTCCGCCCGCGCGGCTGGCTGGAGATCCGCTACCTCGACGCCCAGCCGTTCGACCTGTGGATGGTGCCGGTGGCCGTCACCACCGCGCTGCTCGACGACCCCGTGGCCGCCGCGGGCGCGGCGGCGGCGTGCAGCAGCGCAGACGAAGGCTGGGTCGCCGCGAGCGCGCACGGGCTCGCCGACGACACGCTGCGCGCCGCGGCTTTGACCTGCATCGACCTGGCGCTCGACGCGCTCGGGCGCCTCGGCGTGGACGAGCACCTGCGCACCACCGTCGCGCGCTTCCGCGACGAATACCCGGCCCGTGGCCGCACGCCGGCCGACCGGCTGACCGAACGCTTCGCCCAGGTCGGCCCTGCCGGCCTGCTGCGCGAGGAGTGCCGATGACCGTCAGGGAGCGTTGATGACCGTGGTGACAGCGGATTTGGCGGCGGCGCTGGAGGACAGCCGGCATAGGACGCTCGCGTACACCGATCTCGCCGACCACGAGCTGCTACGCCAGCATTCGCCGCTGATGTCGCCGCTGGTCTGGGACCTGGCCCATGTCGGCAACTACGAAGAACTGTGGCTGGTACGTGCGCTCACCGGCGCCGATCCGCTGTTGCCCGGCATAGACGACATCTATGACGCGTTCCGGCACCCACGGGCCGACCGCCCCGCGCTGCCGCTGCTCTCGCCGGCCCAGGCGCGGGCCTATCTCGCCGACGTCCGTGCCCGCGCGCTCGACGCCCTGGCCGCTTTCGAAGCCCGCGGAGCGCTCGTCCCGCCGGACGCCGCCGCCCCGGATCTCGCTACGGCCACGCCGACCGCGGCGATGGCTGCGATGGCGGCGATGGCTGCGACCGAGACCGCGCCGGGAACCATCCCCGGCCAGGGTCACGCTGCCCGCGGGCAGGGCGACCGCTTGCTCGCCGGTGGGTTCGTCTACGGGATGGTCGTCCAGCACGAGCACCAGCACGACGAGACGATGCTTGCCACGCTGCAGCTGCGCACCGGCGAGCCGGTGGTCGACGAGGGCGCGCCACTGCCGCCGGGCCGGTCCGTCCCCGGCGACGACGAGGTTCTGGTGCCGGCGGGCGAGTTCGTGATGGGCACGAGCACCGACCTCTGGGCCTACGACAACGAGCGCCCGGCCCACCGGGTCGACCTCCCCGATTTCTGGATCGGCCGGCTGCCCGTGTCGAATCGGGCGCACCTGGCCTTCCTTCAGGAAGGCGGCTACGAGGACGAGCGGCTGTGGTCACCGGCCGGCTGGGCGTGGCGGCGCCGCGAAGGGCTGACAGCGCCGCTGTTCTGGCGCCGCGACGGCGCCGGCGGCTGGATACGGCACCGATTCGGGCGGGACGAGGCGCTTCCGCTGGACGAACCGGTGCAGCACGTCTGCTGGTACGAAGCGCAGGCGCACGCCCGGTGGGCAGGGCGGCGGTTGCCGACCGAGGCCGAGTGGGAGAAAGCCTGCGCGTTCGACCCGGCAACGGCCCGCTCGCGCCGGTTCCCCTGGGGCGACGACGCACCTACGCCGCGGCACGCAAACCTCGGGCACGCCTCGGCACGACCGGCGCCGCTGGGCGCGTACCCGGCCGGCGCGAGCCCGTGTGGCGCCGAGCAGCTCATCGGCGACGTGTGGGAGTGGACTGCGTCCGACTTCACGGCCTATCCGGGTTTCCTTGCCTTCCCGTACCGGGAGTACAGCGAGGTCTTCTACCGGACGTCGAACGACACCGAGGCCGGCACCGGGTCCGCCGCCGCCGGCGGCGCGGCTCCGGCCGACGCCGAGCGTGCGTTCCGCGGTTACAAGGTGCTGCGGGGCGGCTCCTGGGCGACCGATCCGAGCGCGGTGCGCGCGACGTTCCGCAACTGGGACCACCCGATCAGGCGGCAGATCTTCGCAGGCTTCCGCCTGGCCAAGGACGGCGACAGCTAGCACCATCGTGCGGCGGCGACGCGGCGGATCTGCCAGCGAGAGCCGGCGGCGCCCGCGCGAAGATCATTCGTCCGCCTCCTCGGCCACTCCAGGGATCCCAACGACAAATGCCACCGCACACCAACGGGAAGATCCTTTTAACATGCCCCTTGGGGCGCTGGTCAGGGCGAGCGGAGGCCCATCACAGATGTGCAGACACCTTGCCTGGCTTGGAGCTGAGCGGACCCTGGCCGAGGTGGTCGTCGACCCGCCGTTCGGGTTGCTGCACCAGTCGTGGGCGCCCCGACGACAACGGCACGGGCGAATCAACGCCGACGGGTTCGGCGTCGGCTGGTACGCGCCGGCGGTCAGGCCACAGCCGGCCCGCTACCGGCGCGCGGTGCCCATGTGGACCGATGCCTCGTTCGCCTCGTTCGCCGGCGCCGTCACGTCAGGCTGCCTGCTCGCAGCGGTGCGCGATGCGACGGTGGGCATGCCGATCGAGGAGAGTGCCACCGCACCCTTCGCCCATGGCTCACTATTGCTCAGCCACAACGGCCGCGCCGACCCCGACGTCCTGATGGCGCTGCTCGCCGGCCGGCCGGACGCGCCGGTTCCGGACTCACGCTGCGACTCGGCACTGCTCGCCGCGTTGGTGTGGGAGCGGGCGCTCGCCGGGGCGGGGCTGGCTGAGGCGGTTGCCGAGGTGGTCACGACGGTCGGTGCCAAGGCGGCCGCGCGCGCCGCCGCCAAGGACGCGGGCGGCCAGGCGACGCCGACCCGGCTCAACGTGCTCGCCACCGACGGCCGCCAGATCGTGGCCACCACCTGGAATGACACCCTGTGGTACCGGCGCGACCCGACCGGCGTGCTGGTCGCGAGCGAACCAGACGACGACACCGTCACGGGCCCCGCCGGCGACGGCGCTCGGCACGACTCCGACCGGGCCGGGCAGGCCGATGCCGGTCCGGGCGTCTGGGTCGAAGTCCCGAACCACCGCCTGTTGGTAGCCGACACACGCGAAGTAACTCTAAGTAACTTGACCTTGTAGGACGACTACCCTGAGTTGACTAACTGACGAAGGACGTCCGCATGACTTCGAGGACACCCACCGGACCGCTCGGACCGCGGCCCGCCCGCCTCTCGGCCGATCCACCGGATCTGCCCAATCGGCCGGATCTGCCCGCCGAGGGTCAGGCGGGAACGCCAGAGACCCCGGCGCCAGTTCGAGTAGAACTCCCGGTAACCGGGTCCGCACGCCCGTCCGCCACGCGTACCCCGACTCCGGCCGACGTTGCCGCCCTGTTGAAGGCACGCGGTGGCATCACGGTCGAGCGGCACCTGAGCGATGCGCAGCGTGCCGCCAGCCTGGCGGCCGACGCGCGCCAGGGACTGACCGCCGCTCCCAAGGAGATGCCGCCGACCTGGTTCTATGACCCGACCGGCAGCATGCTCTTCGGTAAGATCACCGAACTGCCCGAGTACTACCAGACCAGGGCCGAGCGGGCGATCCTGGCCGCGCGCGCAGTGGAACTTGCCACCGAGCTCACAGCCGTTCTCCCGGGTGGCGGGGTGGACACGCTGGTCGAACTGGGCTCGGGCACGTCTGACAAGACACGGATGCTGCTCGCGGCCCTCGCCCGCACCGGCCGGCTACGTCGCTTCATCCCGTTCGATGTGGATGCCGAGACGCTGTCCCGAGCAGGCACCGCGGCCAGATCCGCACACCCTGGACTCGCCGTCCACGCCCTGGTCGGCGACTTCCGCCAACACCTGGGGAAGCTGCCCATTCCAGGAACGACGCCCAGGGTCACCACCCGTCCCGACGACGGCACCACACCCGGCGTCGCACCACCGGGCCACGCCGCACCAGACGAGGCGGGGCCGTCGGCCGGCACACTGATCGCCTTCCTCGGTGGCACCATCGGCAACCTGCGCCCACCCGAGCGGCACGAACTGCTCACCGAGCTACGCGAACGCGCCGGCAACGGCAGCGCACTGCTGCTCGGAACCGACCTGGTCAAGGACCCGGCCCGCCTCGTCGCCGCCTACGACGACAGCGCCGGCGTCACCGCGGCGTTCAACCGCAACCTGCTCACCGTCCTCAACCGCGAGCTCGCTGCCGACTTCGACCTGCGCGGATTCGCCCATGTGGCCGTCTGGGACGCCGAAAACCGTTGGATCGAGATGCGGCTCCGCTCGACCCGCCCCCAGAAGGTCCACCTCGCCACCCTCGACATCACCGTCTCGTTCGAGGAAGACGAGGAGATCCGCACCGAGATCAGCGCCAAGTTCGACCGGGAGTTGGTCGAACAGGAACTCGGCAAGGCCGGCTGGCGGCTCCACCGGTGGTGGACCGATCCGGACGGAGACTTCGCTTTGTCGCTCGCGCTCGCTGTCTAGCCTGGTCCGCTCCGCCCAGGCGGAGCGGACAGCAACTCAGCCCAGGAGATTCACGTCCCTGGCGGCGCCAGTCGAGGCTGACGTTGCCATCGCGGCGTAGGCGCGTAGGGCGGCGGAGACGTGGCGTTCGCGGTTTGCCGGGCGGTAGCCGCGGCCGGACTCGAGCTCCGCGCGGCGGGTGGCGAGTTCCTCGGCCGGAATCATGAGTTCCAGGCGGCGGGCCGGGATGTCGATCTCGATGCGGTCGCCGTCGCGGACCAGGGCGATCGTGCCGCCGTGGGCCGCCTCGGGCGAGACGTGCCCGATCGACAGACCCGAGCTGCCGCCGGAGAACCGGCCGTCGGTGATGAGCGCGCACTGCGGGCCGAGGCCGCGGCCCTTGAGGAACGCCGTCGGGTAGAGCATTTCCTGCATGCCTGGACCGCCACGTGGGCCCTCGTACCGGACGACGATGACGTCGCCGGGCTTGACCCGGCCACCGAGGATCGCCTCGACGGCGTCGTCCTGGCTCTCGACGACGACGGCTGGGCCGGCGAACGTCCACTGGTCCTCGGGGACGCCGGCGGTCTTCACCACGGCGCCGTCCTCGGCCAGGTTGCCGTGCAGCACGGCGAGGCCGCCCTCCGCCGAGTAGGCGTGCTCGACCGAGCGGACGCAGCCGTTCTCGGCGTCCGTGTCGAGGGAGTCCCAGCGGTTCGTCGAGCTGAACGGCTCCGTGGTACGCACCCCGCCCGGGGCGGCGTGGAAGAGCTCGACGGCGTCAGGCGACGGGTTCGCGCCGCGGATGTCCCAGCGGTCGAGAAACTCGCGCAGGCTCGCCGAGTGGACGCTGTGCACGTTCGGGTCGAGCAGGCCGGCACGGTCCAGCTCGCCGAGGATCGCGGGGATGCCACCGGCCCGGTGGACGTCCTCCATGTAGTACTTCGTCGAGCTCGGCGCGACCTTGCACAGGTTGGGCACCCGCCGGGAGATCTCGTCGATGTCGGCGAGGGTGACGTCGACGCCGGCCTCGACGGCGGCGGCGAGCAGGTGCAGCACAGTGTTCGTCGAGCCGCCCATGGCGACGTCCACGGCGAACGCGTTGCGGAACGCGGCGACGCTGGCGATCGAGCGCGGCAGCACGCCCTCGTCGTCCTTCTCGTAGTAACGGCGCGCCAGGTCGACGACCAGCCGGCCCGCCTCGACGAACAGCTCCCGGCGGGCGGCGGCGGTGGCGAGCGTCGAGCCGTTGCCCGGCAGCGACAGGCCGATCGCCTCGGTCAGGCAGTTCATCGAGTTCGCGGTGAACATGCCCGAGCAGGAACCGCAGGTCGGGCAGGCGGAGCGTTCGATGATGCCAAGGTCAGCGTCGCTGACGTTCGGGTTGACGGCCGCCGTCATCGCGTCGATGAGGTCCAGCCGGGAGTGGACCGTGCCGCCCTGAACGACCGCGTTGCCGGACTCCATCGCGCCGCCGGAGACGAACACGGTCGGGATGTTCAGCCGGAGCGCCGCGAGCAGCATCCCAGGGGTGATCTTGTCGCAGTTGGAGATGCAGACCAGCGCGTCGGCGCAGTGCGCGTTCACCATGTACTCGACGCTGTCCGCGATGATCTCCCGCGACGGCAGCGAGTAGAGCATGCCGGCATGCCCCATCGCGATCCCGTCGTCGACGGCGATCGTGTTGAACTCGCGGCCGACCCCGCCGGCGGCCGCGACCGCGTCGGCGACCAGCTTGCCCAGGTCCTTCAGATGCACGTGGCCCGGGACGAACTGCGTGAAGCTGTTCGCGATCGCCACGATCGGCTTGCCGAAGTCGTCCTCACCCATGCCGGTGGCCCGCCACAACGCGCGGGCGCCGGCCATGTTGCGGCCGTGGGTGGTCGTACGGGAACGCAGTGCGGGCATCTTGTGACCTCAGGACCTTCGACGGCTGGCGGGCGCGGAGCGAGCGCGGCAGGCGGGTGTCGCGCGGGCCAGGTCGCCGCACTAGCGCGCTCGCGATGGTCGCGCACCTGCGCTGATCGCCACTGTGTTGAACAACAGGCGTGACCGACTGACAGTCGTACTGACCGCCACTGGCTGATCAGCGGCTCGCCGCTGGGATCCCCAGCGGCCAGCCGGCGCGCGAGGCGCGTACACCCGGTCGAGATCCCGCGCCGCCTACCAGCGTAGCTGTTACATGGTCCGCTCCGTGCGGGCGCTGTTACATGGTCCGCTCCGTGCGGGCGCGGCGCTCCGGCCCCTTGCTCGCTTCGCTTCGCAAGGGACCTCCGCGCCGCGTCCTCCTCCGCGGACGGTGCCCTCCGGCGACCTCCGCTGCGGCACCCCTACTTCGCTGCGCTCGTAGGGATGCCTCCGCGGAGGCGCGCCTCCGGGCCAGCGCGGGCGCGTCGCGCTCCAACGTTGCGAGACCACCTTGAGCCCCACGCAGGGACCCCTTCGCTGCGCTCGTGGGCCGGGCCTCCGCGGAGGCACGCCTCCGGGCCAGCGCGCTTGCGTCGCGCTTCAATGTTGCGAACAGGGAGGACGCCCGGTGCGGGACCTACCTCGCTTCACTCGTGGTGAGCTTTCGGGCCAACACAGGACGAGCGCTTGAACGATCCGAGTCGAACCGGCCTTCATAGCCGCCCCACGACCGTTAGCCCAGCTCGTAACGCTTAAGCGTCCCGCAACCGAGCTGGGTGCGCAGGCGCGCCGGCGCGCCGAGGGACTTCTGTCTCGCGCTAACGGTCGACGATCACCGCGGTGCGCACCACTCGCCGGACACTCCCCGCGACAGCGCAGTTGTGGCTTGGTGACGTGCGGCGGAAAGCAACCGCGCTGGGTGCGGAGGCGTGCCTCCGCGGAGGCCCGGCCCCCGAGCGAAGCGAAGGGGGTTGGGCCGCAGCGGAGGTCGCCGGAGCACCCGTCCGCGCAGGAGGACGCCGCGCGGAGGTCCCTTCCGAAGCGAAGCGAGGAAGGGGCCGGAGCGCGGCGCCCGCACGGAGCGGACCAATGTCACAGCG
>Ga0068859_100001628_pt1 | contig 22968 bp, 22 predicted proteins | sample KBSSwiS22_FD_66585 | JGI IMG/M metagenome (GOLD analysis project Ga0068859, IMG submission 66585) | Switchgrass rhizosphere microbial communities from Kellogg Biological Station, Michigan, USA - KBS Switchgrass S2-2 | ecosystem: Host-associated > Plants > Roots > Rhizosphere > Soil ...
GCGGCAGGCGCGCGTGATCGCGGCGAGCGAGGCCGGGTCGTTCCCGAAGATCATCCCGCCGCACTCCGTGTTCGGGCACGAGACGTTGAGCTCGATCGCGGCGATGCCCGGAGCGGCGTCGAGCTTCGCGCACACCTCGACGTACTCGGCCTCGGTCTCGCCGAAGACGTTGGCGACGACCGCCGTGTCGAACGCGCGGAGCTTCGGGAGCTTGTCGCGCAGGAACGCGTCCACGCCGACGTTTTGGAGGCCGATCGCATTCAACATCCCGGCCGGCGTCTCGACGATCCGCTCCGGTGGATTCCCGCGCCGCGGGCGAGGGGACAGTCCCTTCGTCACGAGACCGCCGAGCTCGGCGAGCTCGAGGAACGGCTGGAACTCGAGGCCGTAGCCGAACGTTCCCGACGCGGTGAGCACCGGGTTCTTCAGGCGGACCGCGCCGATCTCGACGGACAGGTCCGGGGTCACCACGCCATCCTCGACGCCGGCAGGACCGGGCCCTCGACGCAGACGCGCTCGTAGCGGGTCTCCCCGTCCCCCTTCACCGGAACCACGCAGCCGAGGCACACGCCGAAGCCGCACGCCATCGGGGCCTCGAGCGACAGGTCGCAGCGCACGCCGGCCTCGACCGCGAGGGCTGCTACGGCCTTGAGCATCGCATTCGGCCCGCAGGCGTACACGTGCACGTTCCGCCCGTCCCGGAGGATCGGCGCCAGGGGGAGCGTGACGAGCCCCGGAGTACCGGCCGAGCCGTCGTCGGTCGTGACCGTGACCCGCTCCGCGTGCTGCTCGAACCAATCGAGGAGCGGAAGCTCCGCGATCGAGCGCGCGCCGTAGATCAGGGACGCCTTGCGCCCCCCGCGCGCGAGCTCCTTCAGGAAGGCGGGAAACGGAGCGGACCCGATCCCGCCCGCGACGAGCACGATCTCGGCGTCGCTTGCGGGCGCCTCGAAGCCGCGGCCGAGCGGCCCGAGCACGTCGAGCCGCGCCCCCCGCTTGAGCGAGGCGAGCAGCGTCGTCGCGCGCCCGTAGACGCGGTAGAGGACCTGGAGCGTCCCGGGCGTCGCGTCGTCGAAGGTCCCCGGCAGGCCGCACACGGAGAAGGGGCGCCGGAGCAGCACGTCGTTCCCCGGGACGCCGATCATGAAGAACTGCGCCGGCCGCATCGCGGCACCGATCCCGGGGTCTTCGAACTCGATGAGAAAACTTCCGCGGCCGAGATCGACGTTCCGTACGACCGTCGTCGCGAAGTCGGACATCATGCGCGCCCGCATGCTAGCATGCGGGCGCTTCCTGGACGGGTTCCTTTAACACGGCCCCGAGAGGCCCGAAGGAGGGGAAGCGTGACCTCACCCGCACGCGTCCGCGTGCTCGACGCCGCTTCGATCGAGCGCTCGCTGACGCGCATCGCCCACGAGATCCTCGAGCGCAACAAGGGCCTTCCCGGCCTCGGCATCGTCGGCGTCCAGACGCGCGGCGTCCCCCTCGCGCGGCGCCTCGCCGCGACGCTCGGGAGCATCGAGGGCACCCCGCCGCCGGTCGGCGTCCTCGACATCAACCTCTACCGCGACGACCTCTCGCGCATCGCCGACCATCCGGTGCTCCGCCGCACCGAGATCCCGTTCGAGATCGACGACGCGACGATCGTGCTCGTGGACGACGTGCTCTACACGGGGCGCACGGTCCGCGCGGCGCTCGACGCCGTCATGGACCTCGGCCGGCCGCGCGCGATCCAGCTCGCCGTCCTCGTCGATCGCGGCCACCGCGAGCTTCCCGTGCGCGCGGACTTCGTCGGGAAGAACGTCCCCACGGCCCCCGCCGAGCGCGTGGACGTGCTGCTCAGGGAGACCGACGGCCGCGACGAGGTCCTCATCGTGAAGCCCAAGGACGGCCGCGACCTCCGCGGGGAGGACGAGGCATGAACCTCAAGAGCCGCCACCTGCTCGGCATCGAGCCGCTCGACCCCGCCGAGATCGCGCTCATCCTCGACACCGCCGAGGGGTTCGCCGAGATCGGGACGCGCGAGATCAAGAAGGTCCCCGTCCTGCGCGGCCGCACGGTGGTGAACTTCTTCGTCGAGCCCTCGACGCGGACGCGGTCCTCGTTCGAGTTGGCCGAAAAGCGCCTCTCCGCCGACTCGCTGAACTTTTCGTCCGGCAGCTCCAGCCTCGTCAAGGGAGAAACGCTCCTCGACACGCTCCGCAACCTCGAGGCGATGTCGCCGGACTTCATCGTCATGCGCCACGCCGAGGCGGGCGCGCCCCACTTCCTCGCGCGCTTCGCCAAGGCGTCGATCGTCAACGCGGGGGATGGCGCGCACGAGCACCCCACGCAAGCGCTCCTCGACGCGTTCACGATCCGGCAGCGGAAGGGGAAGATCGAGGGCCTCCGCGTCGCGATCGTCGGCGACATCCTCCACAGCCGGGTCGCGCGGTCGAACGTGCTGCTCCTCGCGAAGATGGGGGCGCAGGTGACCGTGTGCGGGCCGCCGACGCTGCTCCCGCCGGGGATCGAGCGTCTCGGAGCGGCGGCGACGTGGCGGATGGAGGAGGCGGTCGAGGGCGCCGACGTCGTCATGATGCTGCGCATCCAGCTCGAGAGGATGCGCGGCGGCTACTTCCCCACGCTGCGCGAGTACGCCGCGTTCTACGGCCTCACCGTGGAGCGTCTCGCGCGCGCCGCGAAGGACGCGATCGTCATGCACCCGGGGCCGATCAACCGCGGGGTCGAGATCATGGGCGACGTGGCGGACGGCGCGGCCTCGGTGATCCTCGACCAGGTGCGCGCCGGCGTGGCCGTCCGCATGGCGGTCCTCTACCTGCTGGCCGGAGGCGAGCGTGACGCTCCTGCTCAAGAACGCTAGGGTCGTCGATCCGTCGCAGCGCCTCGACGCGGTGCGCGACGTGCTCGTCGAGAACGGCCGCATCGCGAAGGTGGCCGAGCGCATCACGAAGGAGGGGGCGCAGGTCCTCGACCTCTCCGGCCTGCACGTCTGTCCCGGCTTCATCGACATGCACGTGCACCTGCGCGAGCCCGGGTACGAGTGGAAAGAGACGATCGCGACCGGCACGCGCGCCGCCGCGGCGGGGGGCTTCACCGGGATCGCCTGCATGCCGAACACCGTGCCGCCGATCGACTCGCGGTCGGTCGTCGAGTTCGTGCTCGCGCAGGCGCGGCAGCACGGGACCGTGCGCGTCTACCCGATCGGGTGCGTCTCCAAGGGGCAGATGGGCGAGGAGCTCGCCGAGATGGGCGACATGGCGATCGCCGGCGCCCGCGGCTTCTCCGACGACGGGAAGCCCGTGGCCTCCGCCGGCCTCATGCGCCGCGCACTCGAGTACGCGCGCATCTTCGACCTGCCGGTCATCGACCACTGCGAGGAGCCCACGCTCGTCGCGGGCGGGGTCGTGCACGAGGGGGAGGTCTCCACGCGCCTCGGCCTCAAGGGCTGGCCCGGCGTCGCCGAGGACCTCATGGTGCAGCGCGACGTCCTCCTCGCGCAGTACACCGGGGGCTCCGTCCACATCGCGCACATGTCCACCGCGCGCTCGGCCGAGATCGTGAGGCGCGCGAAGCGCGAGGGGATCAAGGTCACCTGCGAGGTGACCCCGCACCACCTCGTCCTCGAGCAAAGCGCGGTCGCGGGGTACGACACGAACGCGAAGATGAACCCGCCGCTTCGCACGGAGCCGGACCGGGCCGCGCTGGTCGAGGCCCTGGCCGACGGCACGGTGGACGCGATCGCGACGGACCACGCCCCGCACCACGCCGACGAGAAGTGCGTCGAGTTCTCGCTGGCGCCCTTCGGCGTCGTCGGCCTCGAGACGGCGGTGTCGCTCGCGCTGGACCGGCTCGTCCACGAGGGCCGCCTGCCGCTCACGCGCCTCGTCGAGCTGTTCACGACCGGCCCCGCGCGGGTGCTGCGCCTCGACAAGGGGACGCTCGCCGTCGGCGTGGACGCCGACCTGACGGTCCTCGACGTCGATCGGGAGTTCAAGGTCGACCCGGAGGCCTTCCGCTCGAAGAGCGCGAACACGCCCTTCGGCGGCTGGACCCTCCGCGGCGGTCCCGTGATGACGATCGTCGGCGGCCGCATCGTCCACGACGCGCGCTGACGGATGCGCCACCGCGCGAGCCGCGTGCTCGTCGTCGCGAACCCCGCGGCCGGTCTGCGGCGGGGACGCGACGCGGGGGCCGCGGCCGCGGCGGGTGCTGCGCGCGCGGGAGCCGCCGTCGAGCTCCACCGCACGACGCGGCCCGGGGAGGCGTCGGAGGTTGGGGCCGCCGCCGCGCGCGCGGGCTTCGATCTCGTGCTCGCCGCCGGGGGGGACGGGACCGCGCACGAGGTCGCGCAGGGCCTCGCCGGATCCGCCGTCGCGCTCGGCGTCGCACCCGCGGGGACGATGAACCTCCTCGCGCGCGTCCTCCGCCTGCCGCTGGATCCCGAGCGCGCCGCGTGGGCGCTCGTCTCGGGCTTCCGGCGCGTGACCATGCTTCCCGGAAGCGCCTCCGGCCGACTGTTCCTCGTCACGGCGGGCGCGGGGTTCGACGCGTGGGTCCTCCGCGCGCTCCTGCGCGACGTCCGCGGCAAGATCGGCTTCCACGACTACGTGCGCGGCGCGATCTCGGGGATCGCGAGCTTCCCGTTTCCCGAGCTGACCGCGACGGCCGATGCGGGACGCTTCCTCGGACACACGATCGTCGTCGGGCGAGCGGAGCTGTACGGCGGCTTCCTGCGTCCGACGCCCCACGTGCGGGTGGACGAGGGGCCGCTCGAGCTGTGCGCGCTCTCCGGAGGCCGTGTCCGGCTCGCCGCCACCCTTCCCTACCTCTGGTCCGGCGCGCACGGGGGGCGGCCGGGCGTCGCGCTGGTGCGGTGCGTGCACGCGAGCCTGACCGCGGACCGGCCGGACGTGCCGTATCAGCTCGACGGCGAGCTCGCCGGCGTGCTCCCGGTCACGATCGAGCGCACGGCGCGCCGGCTCGTGCTGGCGACGCTGTAGAATCGCGCGGTGATCGCCGCCGAGCTGCCCGGACTTCGCCTCGTCGCGCGCGGCAAGGTGCGCGACGTCTTCGAGGTGGACGGCGCGCTCCTGCTCGTCGCGACCGATCGCCTCTCGGCCTTCGACTGCGTCTTCCCGAACCCGATCCCGGACAAGGGCCGCGTCCTCAATCGCCTCTCGGCGTTCTGGTTCGACCGGACGCGACACCTCGTCCCGAACCACGTGATCGGGATCGACGCGTACCGCTTCCCCGAGCGGCTCCGTCCCTTCGAAGGGGTGCTCGCCGAGCGGTCCACGCTGGCGATGAAGCTGTCGATGTTCCCCGTCGAGTGCGTCGCGCGCGGGTACCTCGCCGGGTCGGGGTGGAAGGACTACCGCGAGCGCGGGGCGATCGGCGGCGTGCGCCTTCCCCCCGGGCTCGTCGAGGGGGAGATCCTCCCCGAGCCGATCTTCACCCCCGCGACCAAGGCGGAGACGGGGCACGACGAGAACATCGGCTTCGACGACGTCGTGCGCCGGCTCGGCGGTCCCACCGCCGAGACCCTCCGGTCGCTCACGCTCGCGCTGTACGCCGACGGTGCCGCGTACGCGGAGGGGAAGGGGATCCTCGTCGCGGATACGAAGTTCGAGTTCGGGCGCGACGCCCAGGGTGTCCTGAGGATCGGGGACGAGATGCTCACCCCCGACTCGTCGCGCTTCTGGCCGCGGGCGTCCTACCGGCCGGGGAGCTCGCCCCCCTCCCTCGACAAGCAGTACGTTCGCGACTACGTGGAGCGCCTCGGGTGGGACAAGCGGCCCCCCGCTCCCGTCCTCCCCCCCGAGGTCGTCGAAGGGCTCTCGAACAGGTACCGGGAGATCTTCGAAACGCTCACGGGGACAACCATCGGCACCCCGGCTGACGCGTCACGTCCACGTCCGACGAAGTCGTAACGCGGGACCGCGAAAAAACCACCTCTTTCGCCGGAACGTATCTTGCTCCGTCATGTTGCCGGTCGGGGGACCGCGTGTTAACGTCTGCCGGGGTTTTCCGCCCTAGCGGGGTGATGATGTCCAGGAAGTTCTACACCATCTTCATCTTGCCGCACGCGCACGCGCGCTTTCGCAAGATGCACGTGTCCCGGAACTTCGTGGTCGCCGTCTCCGTCATCGCCGCCACGATCGGAGGGGTCGCCGCCTGGGCCCCCAGCCTCTTCTTCAAGTCGCGCGCTCTCGCCGAGCACTCCGCCTCGGTCGAGGCCGAAAATCGTAAGCTCCGTGACGACAAGGTGCGCTACGAGACCGCGCTCGCCCAGATCGGGGACCAGCTCACCCAGATCGAGGGGATGGCCGGAAAGCTCGCCCAGCGCGTCGGCTTGAAGGATCTCCCGTCCGAGCGGCCGTCCGGCGGGGCCGGAGCCTCGGGTGTCGCGCACCCCGAGATGTTCGGCGAGGAGCGGGACGCGCTCCAGAAGCGGATGGAGAACCTCGACGCGTCGTTCGAGCGCCTCTCGCACGCGTGGGACGAGCGCCTCCTCGTGCTCGCCTCCACCCCGTCCGTCCAGCCGGTCGGCGGGTACTTCTCCGACGGCTACGGCTGGCGTCGCGACCCGATCGACGGCTCCCGCGAGTTCCACAAGGGCGTGGACATCGTGGCCCCGGCCGGCACGCCGGTGAAGGCGACGGCCGACGGGCTCGTCACCGCCGCGGGGCGTCTCGCCGGGTACGGGAACATGGTCCACCTCGCCCACGGGTACGGCATGGCGTCGCGTTACGGTCACATGAGCAAGGTGCTCGTGCGCCCGGGGCAGCGCGTGAAGAAGGGCGACGTCATCGGCCTCGTCGGCTCCACCGGCCGCTCGACCGGTCCGCACCTCCACTACGAGGTGTTCCGGGCCGGCGCGCAGGTGGACCCGCGCAAGTTCCTGTCCGACCCGATCTTCTGATCCGCTGATCTCCACCTGCTAATCTCGGGAGGATGGCTCCTTCCGACGACGAACCCGTCCCGGCGGAGGTCCTCCCGGCCTCGCGCGGCGGCGGTCTCGTCCCCGTCGATCCGTTCCGCCGCTACATGGCGGAGCTCCGGCGCTACCCGCCGCTCACGCGCGAGGAGGAGCAAGAGCTCGCGCGGCAGTACCGCGAGACGGGCGACCGCCAGGCGCTGTTCCGTCTCATCACGTCGAACCTCATGGTCGTCGTCCGCGTCGCGCTGTCCTTCCGGCGAGCCGCGAAGAACCTCCTCGACCTCGTGCAGGAGGGGAACCTCGGCCTCCTCGCCGCGATCGAGCGCTTCGACCCGGAGATGGGCGTGCGCCTCCCGACGTACGCGACCTGGTGGATCCGCGCGTACATCGTCAAGTTCCTCCTGGACAACGTCCGGCTCGTGCGCGTCGGGACGACCAACGCGCGCCGCAAGCTCCTGCGGAACCTGAGGCAGGAGAAGGCCAAGCTCGAAGCGCAGGGGATCGAGGTCGGGCCGCGCCTTCTCGCCGAGCGCTTCGGCGTGTCGGAGGACGACGTGACCCAGGTGGAGCAGGCGCTCCGCGCCCACGACGTCTCCCTCGACGCGCCGCTGGGCGACGACACGGACACCACGCGCGGCGACGCCTTCGCGGCGTCGGGCCCGAGCGTCGAGGAGGAGGTCGCGCGCCGCGAGCTGCAGCAGAAGGTCCAGGCCGCGCTCGCGACGTTCCGCGAGGACCTCTCCGAGCGCGAGCGGGCCATCCTCGACGACCGCCTCCTCGCCGAGGACCCGGTCACGCTGCAGGCGATCGGCGACCGCTTCGGCACGACGCGCGAGGCCGTCCGCCAGGCCGAGGTCCGGCTCATGGCGCGCCTCAAGTCGCACCTCGAGACGCGGTTCCCGGACCTGTCGAGCGTGCGCATCGGACCGTCGTGAACCGCCGGTGGACTACAATGCGCCGCCATGCGCCCCCCCCGCACGACCGCCGCCGTCGCCGCTCTCGCCGTGCTCGCCCTCGGCGCGTGCGGCAGCTCGAAGAAGTCCCCGGAGAAAAACCCCACGATCGAGGCCGGCAAGCAGATCCGCCTCGCCGATTCGTACTACCGCGCGGGGCGCGTCTCCGAGTCGCTCGACATCATCGACAAGGCGGTCGCCGCGGATCCCAAGAACGCGTCGCTGCGGAACTTCGCCGGCCAGCTCAACTTCTTCGCGGGCCGCAGCGCGGAGGCCGAGAAGCAGTTCAACGAGGCGCTCAGGATCGACGCGTACATGACCGACGCCCGGAACAACCTCGGCTCCCTGTACGACGCCACCGGCCGGAAAGACCTCGCCGAGCAGGAGTACAAGAAGGCGCTCGCCGACACCGCCTACCCGACCCCGGAGAAGGTCCACCTGAACCTCGGCCTCCTCTACCTGTCCCAGGGCCGCCAGGACGAGGCGATCGCCGAGTTTCGCCGCGGCGTCGAGATCAATCCCAAGTTCTGGCGCGGGCACTACGAGCTGGCCTCGGCGCTGGACAAGGCGGGGAGGCTCGACGAGGCGATCAGCGAGTACGAGGTCGCGGTTCCCGACTACAAGGGGAACGCGGAGTATCACTACCGGCTCGGGCTCGCGTACATGAAGGACCAGCAGGCTCCGAAGGCCCGCGAGCATCTCTCGCGCTGCCAGGAGCTCGCGCCGGGGAGCGAGAACGCCTCCAAGGCGCTCGACCTCCTCAAGATGATCCCGTGACGCCGTGGCGTTCGCGTCGTTCCGGAAGCTCTTCTCTGGGCTGACCAAGACCCGCGAGGGGATCGCGGCGAGCCTGCGCTCCGTGTTCTCCTCGGCGCAGGTGGACGAGGCGAGCCTCGACGAGATGGAGGCGAGCCTGCTCGCCGCCGACCTCGGCCCTCAGCTCACCGCGGACGTCCTCGACGAGGTGCGCGCCGCCGCCCGCGGCGGATCGCTCGACGGTCCCGCGCTGGCGGCGGCCCTTCGGGAGAAGCTCATCGAGGCCCTGGGGGACGCGCCGCCCCCCGTACCGCCCCCGGCGGGACAGCCGCGGGTCGTCTTCGTGGTCGGGGTGAACGGCGGCGGGAAGACCACGACGATCGGAAAGCTCGCGGCGCGCGCGCGGGCGGAGGGCGGCTCGGCGATCGTCGTCGCCGCGGACACCTTCCGCGCCGCGGCGATCGAGCAGCTCGAGCGTTGGGCGGGCCGGTCCGGCGTCGAGGTCGTCCGGCACCGCGAGGGATCGGATCCGTCCGCGGTCGTGTACGACGCGCTCGCGTCGGCGCGCTCGCGCGGGATCGGCACCGTCCTCGTGGACACCGCCGGCCGCCTGCACACCAAGACACCGCTCATGGCGGAGCTGTCGAAGATGGCGCGCGTGGCGGGGCGGGAGATCGAAGGCGCTCCGCACGAAACGCTCCTCGTCATCGACGCGACGACGGGGCAGAACGGCCTCCAGCAGGCGCGGGAGTTCACGAAGGCGTCCCCCGTCACCGGCATCGTGCTCACGAAGCTCGACGGCACGGCCAAGGGCGGCGTCGCGCTCGCGATTCGCAAGGCGTTGTCGGTCCCCATCCGCTACGTCGGCGTCGGCGAGGGCGTGGACGACCTCCTCGAGTTCGACGCGGCGTCGTACGTGGACGGGCTCCTCGGCCGCGGGGAAGGCCTCGCGTGACCGAGCGCGAGGCGATGGCCCAGGCGCTCGCCCTCGCGGTGCTGGGCGAAGGCGGCACCCGGCCGAACCCGATGGTCGGCGCGGTCGTCCTGAAGGACGGCGCGTGCGTCGGCGCGGGCTTCCACAGGGCGGCGGGGGAGGCTCACGCCGAGTGCGCCGCGCTCAGCGCCGCCGGCGATCGCGCGCGGGGAGGCACGCTCGTCGTCAACCTCGAGCCGTGCGCGCATCACGGGCGCACGCCGCCGTGCGTGGACAAGATCCGCGCGGCGGCGATCCGCCGCGTCGTCGTGGCCACGGGAGATCCGAACCCGCTCGTCAACGGGCGGGGGATCGCGGCCCTCCGCGAGGCGGGGATCGAGGTCGAGACCGGGCTCCTGGAAGACGAGGCGCGGCGCCTCAACGCCCCGTTCCTGACGTGGCACGAGCGCGGGAGGCCCTGGGTCACGCTGAAGGCGGCGATGTCGTGGGACGGGCAGATCGCGGCGGCGGGCGGAAGCTCGACGTGGGTCACGGGCGCGCTCGCGCGGCGCCACGCGCACCGGCTCCGCTTCACCCACGACGCGGTGCTCGTCGGCGCGGGGACGATCCGCCGGGACGATCCGCGACTGACCGTGCGTCTCGACGGGACCGAGGCCGCCCGATGCGTGGTCGTGCTGTCGGAGAGCCTCGACCTTCCCGTCACGGCGAGGATCTTCGCCGCGCGTCCCCGCATCTATACCGGCCGCGCGCCCGAAGGGCCGCTCGCCGCGATCGCCGACGTGATCCGGGTTGCGACCACGGGAGCCGGTCTCGATCTCGCCGAGGTGCTCCGCGATCTCGCGCGCCAGGGCGTGCAGTCCGTGCTCGTCGAGGGCGGGGGGCGCACGCACGCCGCGTTCCTCGAAGCCGGCCTCGCCGACGACGTGGTCTTCTTCGTGGCGCCGCGCCTGATCGGGGCGACGGGAGGCACGCCGCTGCTCGCCGGTCCGGCGGCGGCCTCGCCGGACGGCGCGTGGGCCCTCGCGGACCTCCGCACGATCGAAGTCGGCGCGGACCTCCTCGTCACCGCGCGTCCGGAGCGCTGATGTTCACCGGCCTCATCGCGACGATGGGGAAGGTGGAGCGCGTGACGCACGCGAAGGGCGTCACGCGTCTGGCGATCCGGTCCGCGCTTCCGGTGGCCCGGATGACAGACGGCGAGAGCGTCGCGGTGGACGGCGTCTGTCTCACGGTCGCGCGCAGGCGGAGGGCCGTCCTCGAGATGGACGCGGTCCCCGAGACCCTCGAGCGCACGACGCTCGGCACCCTCCGCGTGGGGGACGGCGTGCACCTCGAGCGCGCGCTCGCGCTGTCCGACCGGCTCGGCGGCCACCTCGTCCAGGGGCACGTGGACGGGGTCGCGCGGGTGACGGCTTGGACCCGCCGCGGCGGGGACGTGCGTCTGGCCGTGGAGCTTCCGGCTCCGCTCCGCCGCTTCGCGGCGGAGAAGGGATCGATCGCCCTGCACGGGGTCTCGCTCACCGTCGCCCGGAAGACGGCGCGCGGGGTGGAGGTCGCGCTCATCCCGGAGACGCTGGCGCGCACGAAGCTGGGGGCGGTCCGGGTCGGCGGAAGGCTCAACGTGGAGATGGATCTGATCGCGCGGTATCTTGACGCTCTGTCGCGGGAGCGCCGATGAGAATCCCACCGGAAGAGGACGACGCGCGGTTCGCTTCGGTCGAGCACGCCAAGGCCGAGCTCGCCGCCGGACGGATGATCGTCATCCTCGATGACGAGGACCGGGAGAACGAGGGCGACCTCGCCTGCGCGGCGCAGTTCGTCACCCCGGACATCGTCAACTTCATGGCGACGCACGGGCGCGGGCTCATCTGCCTCTCGATGACCCCCGAGCGCCTCGACGACCTCCAGATTCCGCCGATGGTGGAGAACAACACGGCCCGCCGCGGCACCGCGTTTTGCGTGTCGATCGAGGCGCGGCGCGACGTCACGACGGGGATCTCCGCCGCCGACCGCGCGCGCACGATCAGGGTCGCCGTCGATCCCGCCGCGCGCCCGGACGACCTGGCCAGGCCGGGGCACGTCTTCCCGCTGCGCTCCCGGCCCGGCGGCGTCCTCAAGCGCGCGGGCCACACCGAGGCGATCGTCGATCTCTGCCGGCTCGCGGGCCTGCGCCCGGCCGGCGTGCTCTGCGAGATCATGAACGCCGACGGCACGATGGCCCGCCTCCCGGAGCTCGTGCCGTTCGCGCAGGCGCACGGGCTGGCGCTCGTCACGATCGCCGACCTCATCCGGCACCGCATGCGCACCGAGCGCCTCGTCACGCGGGTCGCCTCGCCGACGCTTCCGACCGCGCGCGGCTCGTGGACGATCCACGCGTTCCACACGGAGCTCGAGGACCGTACGCACGTCGCGCTCGTCATGGGCGATCCCAAGCCCGACGATCCGGTCCTCGTGCGCGTGCACTCGGAGTGCCTGACCGGCGACGTGTTCGGCTCGACCCGCTGCGACTGCGGCACGCAGCTCGCGCGCGCGATGGAGCTCATCGAGACGGCGGGGACCGGCGTCATCCTCTACCTGAGGCAGGAGGGGCGCGGGATCGGCCTGGCCAACAAGCTGCGCGCCTACGAGCTGCAGGACCGGCACGACAAGGACACGGTGGAGGCCAACCTGGCGCTCGGCTTCGATGCCGACCTCCGCGAGTACGGCGTCGGCGCGCAGATCCTCTACGACCTCGGCATCCGCCGCCTGCGCCTGCTGACCAACAACCCCGGGAAGTACGTCGCGCTCAAGGGGTACGGGCTCGAGATCGTCGAGCGCGTCCCGCTCGAGACGCCGGCGAGCCAGGACAACCGCGCCTATCTCGCCACGAAGAAGAGCAAGATGGGCCACCTGCTCGAATCGGTCTGATGTTCGACGCGCTCTCCGACCGCCTCCGCGGCGTGCTCGACGCGCTGCGCGGCGAGCCCAAGATCACCGAGGAGGTTCTTGACAAGACCCTCCGCGAGGTGCGCTTGGCGCTCCTCGAGGCGGACGTGAACGTCGGCGTCGTGCGCGCGCTCCTCGACGGCGTCCGCGCCAAGGCCATCGGCTCCGACGTGCTCAAGAGCCTGACCCCGGGCCAGCAGGTCGTCGGCATCGTGCGGGACGAGCTGGAAGCCCTCCTCGGAACGGGAGAGGGCGCCAAGCTCAAGTTCGCGTCGCAGCCGCCGACGATCATCTTCCTCGTCGGCCTCCAGGGCTCGGGGAAGACGACGACCGCGGCGAAGCTCGGTCTGTTCCTCAAGAAGGCGGGACGCTTCCCGTTCCTCGTCCCCGTGGACGTCCATCGTCCCGCCGCGATCGAGCAGCTCCAGCGGGTCGGCGGGGCGGCCGGTCTCAAGGTCCACGCGTCCGACGCGAGCGACCGGCCCCTCGCGATCGCGCGCCGCGCGCTCGACGAGGCGCGGCGCAGCGGCTTCGACACGGTCCTCGTGGACACGGCCGGCCGGCTGCACGTCGACGCCTCGCTCATGGACGAGCTCTCCGAGCTGAAGGCTGCGTTGGCGCCGCACGAGATCCTCTTCGTCGCCGACGCGATGACCGGTCAGGACGCCGTCCGCTCCGCCTCGGAGTTCCACAGGGCGGTCGGCCTCACCGGGATCGTGCTCTCCAAGATGGACGGGGACGCGCGCGGCGGTGCGGCGCTGTCCATCCGACACGTCACCTCGGTCCCGATCAAGTTCGTGGGCGTGGGTGAGCGCGCCTCGGAGCTCGAGGCGTTCCACCCGGACCGGATGGTCGGGCGCATCCTGGGGATGGGCGACATCCTCGGGCTCATCGAGCGCGCCGAGGAGGCGATCGACGTCGAGGAGGCGGCGGCCCTCGAGAAGAAGATCCGGAAGAACACGTTCACGCTCCAGGACTTCCGCGATCAGATCCGCACCCTCCAGAAGATGGGGCCGCTGTCGGGGATCCTCGGGATGCTCCCCGGGATGTCCGCCCTCAAGAACGTGGACGTGGACGGGGACGCCCTGAAGGGGGTCACCTCGCTCATCGACTCCATGACCCCGAAGGAGCGGGAGCGCCCCGAGATCCTGAACGGCAGCCGGAAGAAGCGGGTGGCTCGGGGCTCGGGACGGACCGTCCAGGAGCTCAACCAGCTCCTCAAGCAGTTCGCGCAGATGAAGAAGGTCATGAAGCAGGTCCAGGCGGCCCGGTCGGGGAAGCGCGGCTTCCGGTTCCCCATGTTCGGGCGCTGATCGGGGCCCTTGGGCTATAGTGCGGGCTTTTGCGGCCCCGGTTCGAGCAGGAGGAGACAGGACGTGCTGAAGATTCGTCTGCGGCGGATGGGTTCGCGCCAGGACCCGTTCTACAGGATCGTGGTGTCGGACAGCCGGTCCACCCCGAGCAGCAGCTTCGTCGAGAGCCTCGGAACGTACAACCCGGCGACGAACCCGGGGACGGTCCAGCTCGACGTGGCGAAGGCCGAGGCGTGGATCAAGAAGGGGGCGCATCCGTCGGAGACGGTGAAGAGCCTCCTCGTGCGAGCGAAGGGCGCCCAGGCCTGAAGTGAGGGAGCTCGTCGAGCTCATGGCGCGGGCGTTGGTGGATGACCCCGAAGGCGTCGAGGTGCTGGAGATTACCGGTGAGCGCGAGACCGTCGTCAAGCTCTCCGTCGCGCCGGCGGACCTCGGGAAGGTCATCGGGCGCCAGGGGCGGACCGCCAACTCGATCCGGACGATCCTCGCGGCCGCCGGGAGCCGGGTCCGGAAACGGGTCGTCCTCGAGATCGTTGACTGATCCGTCCGGAGCGCCGCTGCCGCTGGGACGCGTGGCGGGACACCGGGGGGCGCACGGCGAGATCACGGTGCGGGTCGCCTCGGGCGACGCGTCCCGTTGGAACCACCTCCGCGAGATCCTCCTCGAAGGCCGCTCGTACCAGGTCGAGCACGCCCGTTCGTACGGCGACCGGCTGGTGTTGAAGCTATTCGGGGTCGCGGATGCCTCGGAAGCGGCCGGGTTGAAGGGGAAGACGGTCGCGGCTCCCGCGGGGGAGGTGCCGATTCTCCCGGAAGGACGATATTGGGTCTCGCGCCTCTTGGGGGCGCGGGTGGCCGACGAGACCCGGGGAGACCTGGGGACCGTCGCCGACGTGGTCGAGACGGGGGGGGCCGATCTCCTTCTCGTCCGTGATGCTGCGGGGCGGGAGCGGCTCGTTCCGATGGCGCGGGAGATCGTTGTGGGGGTCGACGAGGCGGCGGGCCTGATCCGCGTGCGGCTCCCCGAGGGGCTGTTCGAGCTGTGAGATTCGACGTCGTCACGCTCTTCCCCGGGATGTTCCAGGGCCCCCTGGACGACGGCATCCTCGCGCGCGCCCGCGCCGCGGGCCGCCTGGGCGTCCGCGTGCACGACCTCCGGCGCTTCGGCGTCGGACCGCACCGGCAGGTGGACGACGCGCCGTTCGGCGGCGGCCCCGGCATGGTGCTCAAGCCCGAGCCGTTCTTCGACGCGGTCGAGTGGATCCGCCGCACCTATCCCGAGACACGGGAGCGCGTCGTCCTCCTCTCCCCGCAGGGGGCACCGCTCGATCACGACCGCGCGGTGGCGCTGTCCGGCTACGGCCGCCTCATCCTCCTGTGCGGCCGGTACGAGGGGCTGGACGAGCGCGTGCGCGAGGGCCTGGTCGACGAGGAGATCGCGGTCGGGGACGCCGTCGTCTCCGGCGGCGAGCTTCCGGCGATGATGCTCATCGACGCCGTCGCGCGCCACGTCGAGGGCGTGCTCGGCAACGCGGCGTCCGCGGGAAGCGAGAGCGGAGCCGGCGGGCTCCTCGACCATCCGTGCTACACACGGCCCGCCGCGTACCGCGATCGCGACGTTCCGCCCGTGCTCCTCTCGGGCGATCATGGCGCGATCGCGCGCTGGCGCGAGGAGGCCAGGGTGCGGGCGACGCGCGAGAAGAGGCCCGAGCTTTTGAACCGATCGAAATCAACGTCGGCGCATCGAGAGCGCCATCGAGGGACGTCATGAACGTGATGCGAACGATCGACGCCGCCGGCCTGAAGAAGGACGTGCCGGCCTTCCGGCCCGGGGACCGCGTCAAGGTCCACGTGCGCGTCGTCGAGGGGGACAAGTCGCGCATTCAGATCTTCGAGGGGGACGTCATCGGCCGCCGCGGCGAGAGCGGATCGCGCGCGACCTTCACCGTCCGCAAGACCTCGGGCGGCGTCGGGGTCGAGAGGATCTTCCCCGTCCACTCCCCGATCGTCGAGAAGATCGAGGTCGTGAGGCTCGGGAAGGTGCGACGCGCCAAGCTCTACTTCCTCCGCGACCTCGCCGGGAAGAAGGCGAGGATCCAGGAGCGCCGCGACCGGTAGGCGCCGATGCCGATCGATCGCGAGAAGACGTTCGCCTCGGCTGAGCGCCTGCTCAAGCAGGGGAAGGGCCGCGAGGCCCTCGACGAGTGCCGGAGGCTCGCCGAGGACGCGCCCAAGGACCTGCTCATGCTCAACCGCGTGGGGGATCTCCTCGCGCGGAGCGGCCGCGGCATCGACGCGATCGGGTACTACGACAAGATCGCGGAGCAGTTCTCCGCCTCGGGGTTCTACCCGAAGGCGATCGCGATCATCAAGAAGATCCTCAAGGTGGATCCGCAGCGGACCGAGGCGCTCGTCCGTCTCGGAGAGCTGAACCTCAAGCAGAAGCTCCCCGGCGAGGCGCGCACGTGGTTCCTCCAGGCCGCCGACGTCTATCTCAAGACGCGCGATTTCGCGAAGGCGCGCGAGGTCTACGAGAAGCTCGTCCAGGCCGAGCCCGACAACTTCGTGCACACCGTGCGCCTGGCCGAGACCCGCGCCGCGGAGGGAGACCCCGCCCGCGCGGGTCGCGATCTCATCACGCTCGGCGGGCGGATGATGGCGGCCGGCCGCCACGAGGACGCGGACCGGACGTTCAAGCGCGCCATCGACCTGTTGCCGGGGCGCGCGGAAGCCGTCGTCGGCCTCGCGCGCGTGCTCGCCACGGCCGGGCGCCGCGACGACGCGCTGGCGCAGGCCGACCATGCCTGGTCGAAGCTCCAGGGGGCGGAGGCCGTCGCGGGCGAGCTCTTCCTGCTCTTCGAGCAGCTCGGCGACGAAGAGCGCTCGCGCGCGCTGCTCTCCGACGAGCGCTCCGACGCCATCGACGACGACGCGCTCGAGCAAGCCTGCCGGGCGGCCATGGCGCACGGGCGCGTCGAGGCGTTCTGGGCGCGCGTGCTCGTCCTCGTGGACCGCTGGGCGCGCGCTCGGAAGTTCGAGCGGGCGGCGCAGCTCCTCGACCGGCTCGCGCGCGCCGAGGAGGGGGGGCACCTCCCCGCCCTCGAGCGCCTGGTCGAGCTGCGGAAGGCGGAGGGCGGCAAGCCCGCGGTCGCCCGTGCCCTCGAGCGGCTCGTGCGCGCCTATCAGGGGAAGGGACGCCCGGCGGACGTGCCGCCGCTCCTCGAGACCCTGAAGCTGTTCGATCCGAATTCACCGCTGATCCTCGTCGGCCGTCCGGCGGGGGGGAAGCCTCCCGAGCCCCGGCCCGCGCCTCCCGCTCCCGCCGCATCGATGAGCGGCAAGGAGGCGGCGACGATCGCCGCGCTCGAAGCGCCCGCGGTCCCGCTCAACCCGGCCGACGAGGAGTTCGTCAGCGGCCATCTCACCGAGGCGGAGGTCTTCGAGAAGTACGGCCTCCACGCGGAGGCGATGGCCCAGCTCAAGGCCGTCACCGAGCGCTTCCCCGGCCACGTCGTGGCCTCGGACAAGCTCGTCGGCTACCTCCGCACGACCGGGGACCGAGCGGCGCTGCGCACCAGCCTTCTGACGCTCGCTTTCGCGCGGCGCGCGGCGGGCGACGTCGAAAACGCGAAGCGCGCGGTTTCCGAGGCGGCGCAATTCGGCGCCTTCGAGCCGGGCACGCAGGCGGCGCTCGAGCGCTTCGGTCTCACCGTTCCCGCTCCCGTGCCGAAGGCTCCGCCCGCCGCGGCGAAACCTCCGGCTCCGGCGCCCGCCCCCCAGGCTCCGATCCGCCGCGAGGACGAGGAAGAGCTCGAGATCCTCTTCGACGACGCGGACGACGTCGCGCCGGTCGAGGCCGCCCCCGACGCGGCCGCGGACATCCGGGAGGAGATCGAGTTCTACGTCGGCCAGGGGATGATCCAGGACGCGCTGGCGCGTATCGCCGAGGCGCGCGCCCAGGGCGGCTCGGGGGCGGCGCTCGATGCGCTGGAGGCGAAGGCGCGCGCCGCGGCCCATTCCGCCGACGTGGTGGCGGCCGCCGAGGACAAGCTCGACGAGGAGGATCTCTCGACCATCGCCGCGGCCCTCGAGGCCGAGTTCCCGGGCGACCGGGCGCCGGTCTCGATTCCCGCGGGGGAGCCCGAGGCGGAGCAGTCGGTGGACGAGGTTTTCGCCGCGTTCAAGGAGCACGTCCGCGAGCAAGTGGACGGGAGCGACTTCCGCACCCACTACGACCTCGGGATCGCCTACAAGGAGATGGGGTTGGGCGACGACGCGATCGCGGAGTTCAAGATCGCGACCGAAGCGCCGGAGCTCTACCGCGAGGCGTGCAGCATGATCGGGCTGTGCCACTGGGAGCGCGGCGAGGCCGGCGAGGCGATCCGGTGGTACCGCGCGGCGCTGGACGCGCCGGTGGACGAGACCGAGCCGCTGTCCGGGCTCCGTTACGACCTCGCCGAGATCCTCCTCGCGACCGGCGACGAGCGCGGCGCCTTCGATCTGTTCTCCCAGGTCCTCGAGGCGGAGCCCGCGTACCGCGACGTGAAGCTCCGGATCGACGAGCTGCGAGGCCGCCTCAGCCGCTGACGCTATACTCCGCAAGGGGTGGACCACCGGCTGTTCGAGGAGGACTCCATGCAGCTCCCGATCGCCCTGGTCTGGGACAGCGACGCGTCGGTGCGCGAGAGCATCGGCGGTACGCTGAAGCAGGCCGGATTCGCCACCATCCTGCACGCCGCGTCCCCACGCGACCTCGAGCCGGCTCGCGGAGCGCCCGTGGCGCTCCTGCTGGCCGGTGCGGAGACCGCCGCGGCGATCCCCTACGAGGCCATCGAGGCCGCACGGCGCGCTTGGCCCGGCGCCGCCTGGGCCGTCTTCGCCGGGGACGGCGGGGAGGGGGCCGAGCGCGCGGCCCGCGAGGGGGCGATCGATCTGCTCGCCCGTCCGCCCCACCCCGAGCGCCTGCGGGCGGTGGCCGTCCGGGCGCTCGAGAGCGGACGCGGGCTCTCCGGAGACGCCGCGCTCGTGGGCCGCTCCCGCACCGTCGAGCGCCTCCGGCAGGAGGTGGCTCGCATCGCGGAGCAGATGACGCCCGTGCTCATCGTCGGCGAGCCCGGCTCGGGCCGCACCCACGTCGCCCGCGCGCTGCACGCGGCCTGGGGGTCCCCCGGAGCGTTCGAGGTCGCGGAGTCCGTGCGCCCCGGCCGGCGCGCCGAGGGCGGCCTGGTTTTCGTCCGCGACGTCGAGCGGCTCCCGTGGGACGATCAGGCGGCGCTCGCGACCGGCCGGTTCGTCGCCTCCACGAGCCTCGATCCGGCGCGCGCCTCGGAGGAGGGACGCCTCCATCCCACGCTCGTCGCGGCGGTCGGGGACGCCGTCCTGCGGGTCCCGGCGCTTCGGGAGCACCCCGAGGACATACCGCTCCTGGCCCGCTCGTTCGTCGAGGGCCTCTCCCGTTTGAACGGCCTCCCGCCGATCGCCTTCGAGCCCGCCACGGTGGAAGCGCTCGAGCGCCACCCCTGGCCGGGGAACGTGAAGGAGCTGCGCGACGCGGTCGAGACCGCGGTGATCCTCGCGGCCGACGGCGTCGTCCGCGTGCGGGATCTCCCGGAGCCTCTCCGCGGTGTGACCGACGGACCGTCGCCCGGTGTCCGGGCCGACCGGCGGTTCCGCGCCGCCAAGCGCGCGGTGGTCGATGCCTTCGAGCGTGCGTATCTCACCGATCTCCTCGGCCGCCACCGCGGGAACGTCACGGGGGCCGCCGAGAACTCGGGGATGCTGCGCTCGGCGCTCCAGCGCCTCCTCCGCAAGCACGACCTCCGCTCGGTGGATTTCCGGCGACCCGGGGGGACCAAGCAGCCCGATGAGCTCTGAGGCCTGGCGCCTCGTCGTGGACGGCGGCGCCGACGCCGCTCAGAACATGGCGATCGACGAGGCGCTGCTCGAGACGTACGAGCGCGCCGGCCCCTCGACCGCACCGACGCTGAGGATCTACGGCTGGTCGTCGCCGTCGTATTCGCTCGGACGCACGCAGCGCGTCGCCACGGGCGACGTCGAGCGCGTCCTTTCGCGGGGCTTCGAGATCGTGCGGCGCCCCACCGGGGGAGACGGCGTGCTGCACGAGCACGAGCGGACGTACGCGGTCGCCGGTGTCGTCGGCTCGCGCGACTTCCCCGGCGGTGTGGTGGACACCTATGCGCGCATCGCGCGCGCCCTCGTGGGCGCTGCGGTCGCCCTGGGCGTCGCCGGCGCCCGGACCGCGGCCCCCGAGCGCCGCGCCGCGCGGGAGCCGGCGGCCGTCTGCTTCGAGCGCCTCTCGGGGTGCGAGGTCGTTTCGGGGGGGAGGAAGCTCATCGGCTCGGCCCAGGCGCGCCGGCGCCGCGCGTTCCTCCAGCACGGGTCGATCCCGATCCGCCTCGGCGCCGAGCGATTGGCGGAGGCCGCCGGACGGCACGTGGCGGACGGCCGCTTCACCGACCTCGCGCGCGCGACCGGGAGGGAGCCCTCGCCGGAGGACGTCGATCGCGCGCTCGCGACGGCCTTCGAGAGCGAGTTCTCGGTGCGTCTGATCGCCGCACCGCTGACGCGCGCCGAGACCCTCCGTGCCGCCGAGCTGCGCGCGTGGCGGTACGACTCGCTCGCGTGGACGCGGGACGGCGTATGGGGCGCGCGGGAGCGCTACTGGCTGGGGGCGTCCGCCTGACGCGTCGCCTCGCCCAGGAGCACGACGACCGCGGGACGGCCGTCCTTTCCCACCCAGGGCGTCGGATCGACCCGGCCCTCGATCGCCACCGGCACGCGCGGCGTCCGGCCGGCGACGACCCGCAGCGGGAGGCTCGCGCCCTCGGAGCCGATCGTGACGCCGTCCACGTGGATCGAGGGATCGGCCGCGAGGAGGCCGGGGAGGTCCTCGTCGGGGACGACGAGCGCGCCGTCCGCGTCGAGGGCGTACCGCTGGAGCGTCCAGGGGAGGAGGAGGCGCGCGTGCTCGGCCGCGGAGCACGACGCGGTCGGCTCGGTGCCCGCGAGGAAGCTCTCGGTGACGATCTCGACGCACCCCGCGGTGACGTCGGCGCGTAGGCCCGTCGCACGATCGATCGACGCGCGCCCGATCCCCTCGGGCTCCGGGAACTCCTGCGCGGGGACGTCCGCGAGCGATTGCTCCATGAACGCCTGCCAGATCGGGAGCGCGGCCAGCGCTCCGGTCTCGTGCGAGCCGAGGCTCTTCTTCTGGTCGAACCCGACCCACACGCCGACGACCAGGTCGGGCGTGTAGCCGACGAACCACGCGTCCGTGCTGTCGTCGGTCGTCCCGGTCTTCCCCGCGAGGGGGCGTCCGAGCTGGGCCGCCGCGGCCCCGGTGCCGTCGGTGATGACGCCGGCGAGGAGCGCGTTGACGACCGCGGCGACCTCCGGCGAGAGCGCCTCCGACGCCGCCGGACGCGCGGTCTCGAGCGCGACCCCCTCGCGATCGCGCACCTCGTTGACGAGGTGGGGCTCGACGCGGACGCCCTCGTTGGCGAAGGCGCCGTAGGCCGCGGTCAGCTCGAGCAAGCTCACCTCGAACGCGCCGAGCGCCATCGAGGGGTACGGCCGCAGCTGGGTCGTGAGACCGAGCCGGCGCGCGAGGTCGATGACCGGCGCGTAGCCGGTCTGGTCGAGCACGTGAACCGTGGCGACGTTGGCCGACTTCTCGAGCGCCTCGCGCAGCGTGAGGAGGCCGTAGTACTTGAGGCCGTAGTTTTCGGGCTGATAGGGGGTGAGGGTCCCCGGCTCCACGAAGACGGTCGGCGCGTCGAGGACCCGGTCGGCGAGCGTCAGGCCCTTCATGAGCGCCGCCGTATACACGATCGGCTTGAAGGCGGAGCCCGCCTGCCGTCGCGCCTGGATCGCGCGGTCGAACTCGCTCCTCCGGAAGTCGAAGCCACCGACGAGCGCGCGCACCTCGCCGGACGCGGCGTCGATCGCGACCAGGGCCGCCTCGACCGCGGGCTCCTGCTCCAGCGCGAACACCGCCTGTCCCGCGATCTTCGCGGAGAGCACCTTGACGCGGATCACGTCGCCGGGCTTCACGATCGCGGCGGGGTCGCGCTTGCCGGTCCAGGCGATCCCCTCGGCGTCGAGCGTCCCCTCCACCGCGCCGGCCTTCACGCGTGCCTTGCCGCGAGCCGCCTGAAGCACGACGCCGTCCACGATCGATCCCTCGGCGACGCCGTCGCGCCACGACGCGCTCGCCCAGGTGGACGGGTCCATCCCCGCGGGGACGCGGTCGATGCGCCCGCGCCACCCCTGGCGCTTGTCGAGCTTGCGGAGGCCGGTGTCGATCGCCGCGTTCGCGGCGCGCTGCATCTTCGGGTCGAGGCCGGTCCGGACCTCGAGGCCGCTCCGGTAGATCCCCTCCTCGCCGTACTTCGCCTGCAGGGCGCGGCGCACCTCCTCGACGAAGTAGGGCGCGAGGTCGATCGCGTCGCGGTGGGGGAGAAGCTCGAGCGGCGTGCCCTTCGCTTCGTTCGCCTGGGCGGTGGTGAGCATCTTCTCCTCGACCATTCGGTCGAGGACGTGGTTGCGGCGCCTCACGGCCGCGTCGGGGTTCTTCAGCGGCGACAGCCCTTCCGGGCGCTGGACGAGCCCGGCGAGGAGCGCGGCCTCGGGGAGCGTCAGCTCGGGCGCGTGCTTCGAGAAGTAGAGCTGGGCGGCCGCCTCGAGCCCGTAGCGGCCGTGGCCCATGTAGACCTGGTTGCAGTACATCCGGAGGATCTCCTCCTTGGAGTACCGCCGCTCGATCTCCATCGCGAGCATCATCTCCTGGACCTTCCGCTTCGCCGTCTTCGCGGGGGTCAGGAAGAGGTTGCGGGAGAGCTGCTGGGTGATCGTGCTCGCCCCTTGTTCGAAGGACATCGTGGTGAGGTCGTGCCAGGCCGCGCGGGCGATCCCCTTGAGGTCCACGCCTCCGTGCTCGTAGAAGTGGCTGTCCTCCACCGCGACGAGCGCCTGCTCGAAGTTCTTCGGGATGTCCTTTTGCGCGAGGAGCGTGCGGCGCTGGTCCCCGAAGCTTCCGATCGACGAGCCGTCGCGCGCGACGACGCGCGTGTTCAAGGCCGGCGTGTACCGGTCGAGGGCCTCGACGTCGGGGAGATCGAGCTT
>Ga0068859_100001631_pt1 | contig 22938 bp, 19 predicted proteins | sample KBSSwiS22_FD_66585 | JGI IMG/M metagenome (GOLD analysis project Ga0068859, IMG submission 66585) | Switchgrass rhizosphere microbial communities from Kellogg Biological Station, Michigan, USA - KBS Switchgrass S2-2 | ecosystem: Host-associated > Plants > Roots > Rhizosphere > Soil ...
GAAAAAGCCTACATTCGAGACGCTGGAAATTGACAGAAATTGCTCTCTGTCACCAATTATCAGAAGGTGACTCCGAGCGTGATACCGGGCCACCAATGGCGCTCACCATCAACGAGAATCTCGCTGACAATTGGCCGAACGATTCCTCTCTCCGACCGATATTGATAGCCCGCCGTGAGCGTCCCGAAAAGCGCCGGAACCGAACCGTTTGTTACCCAGAAGAAATTCATCCGTGTGCGACAGCGACAGGGTTACGCCGGCGGAGAGATATGGGCTATCAGTTCGTCCCACCGGTGTCCATGAGACGTAAGTCGGCATGACGAGGGTTGTGGTTCTCTGAGAAGCCTCAAAGAGCCCGGCACCCGACACCCTGTGGACAGCAATGCCTCCACCGGCCCCGATGCGGTCCGTCAGGAGTCTTTCGTAGTTAACGCTGTAGAGGGCCCCGCGCCCTAGAAGCTCAATCCCGAATAGATTACGGGGAACGGATTGACCCTGCAGTGGTGTCGAAAACATCGGGATGACCAACGTGAGCATGAGCAGTTGAAGCAGGGCAGTCGTGTATTTCACAGTCCATTCCCTTCAGTCAGGCTAACTGCCGATGGCAACTCTTTAAGAGCTGCCTGACAATCCATTCCCAGCACTCAGCCAGGTTGGCAGTTAAAAGACCCATCGCCTTGATGCGATGCCGTCTGCAAACTTGCTGACAATAGCGGGAATGCGTGTGATTTCGACTTCCCTTCATGGTCATCGTTAGCAAGCCGCTCCGCCCCTGTATGAGTGCACGTCCCGAAACGTTTCCGCCAGCGTAGACGTTGGCTCCGCGATTTCCGCGGAGAAATTGCTCTCTGTCACCAATTACAAGCCCAGGGGCGAGCCCCCACATTCAGCATTTAGATTCTGTAACTTCCGGCAGCTGCCTGCGTATATAGCCTCGGAACACAAGAAATCGAAGACTGGTTCGTGGAAGGACCCGCTAAACTCAGGGGAGCGATGAAACGGTTCGTTTTACTCATCACCATAGCTCTGCTCACCTATCCAGCCTTCGCCCAGGATGACGGCGACGGTGGCGGCTTTGACGTCAACAGCATTTTTGGCAATGACGGGTTCGGCCGAGTTGTGGCCGCGCCCAAAATGGACCCGTTCCTCGCGGATATTCGAAACTCCATGCTCGTCGCGAAAGCTCCGCCGATCGAGCTAAAACAGGAAAGCAATCTAAAGAAGGCTTACGACAAGGAATGGAAAGCGCAGGCCAAGGCGTTTGAGAAGAAGTATGGCACTACTCTCGAGTCGGCCTGGGCAACCCAGGCCAATGGACGCGGGGGAAGGGGCGGGGGCGGAGCACGTGGAGGAAGGGGGGGACCCGCTGCCAACCGCGCGATTGCGACGCGCAACGCGGAGTTTCAGAGGATTTCCGAACAACTCAAGAACAAGATGATCGCCGCGATGCGGATCGATCAGCAGTCTGCTTTGAGACGTTATGAGAGCGAGCAACTCCGGGTCACAAGACTGGCTGCGACGATGGAAAACATGACGTCCGCAGGACTCGATCTCACCACCCAACAGAAACAGGAAATCGAAGCGCTCTACGCGCGAGAGAGCCGCCTGCGAACGCTGGTCATCGTCGAAGCCAAGGGTGCCCCACATCAGGGAAAAGTGGCGGGGCTCGAGCTGGACACTGCCGAGAGACTTGAAACAATTCTCAGCGAGGCGCAGAAAGTTGCTCTCGCCGAAGCAAAGGCTCGCTCCAACAATCCATAGATTCGACACTGAAATTGCGGCGAGATGACGACGCATTTCCTACAGCGACTGTCCCTGCGACCCAATGCCAACCTTCCAGACGGAGTCTTTCCAGCCACCCTGCCCTTTGTTCGCGACCTCGATCTTCGGTTTGAGAACCCAGTGACATTCTTTGTTGGTGAGAATGGATCGGGGAAATCCACGCTCATTGAGGCGATTGCGGAATTATGCGGGCTGCCTGTTGGGGGCGGTGGTCGGAACGAGCTGTCGGGCCTGCGCGCCCCCCACAATCGGAGCGAGCTGGCTCCGTTCCTGCGGGCTGCTTTTCGAAAGAAACCACGTCATGGATATTTCTTTCGCGCAGAGTTTCAGACTCACATCGCTACTCTCCTGGAAGAGCGCGATGCCGATCCGGACTTCGACGGTGATGCCTACCACCACTACGGAGGCCGTTCGCTCCACACGCGCTCTCATGGGGAAGCTTTCCTCGCAATGTTTACAGCATGGATGGCGCCTGGCCTGATCCTCATGGATGAACCGGAGGCTGCGCTTTCCCCACAGCGCCAACTCACGTTGCTCACGCAGATGGCGAGACTTGTCCGTGGCGGTAATGTGCAGATCATTGTCGCGACTCATTCGCCGATATTGCTGACGTTTCCCGATGCCGAGCTTCTGTCATTTGATAATGGACGGATTGCGTCAACGCGCCTTGAAGACACGGCCCACTATCAAATAACGCGGGGTATTCTTGAGCACCCTGGCCGGTACTGGCGATACATTCTCAATGGTGACGACGAGAACACGCTGGGGTAATTCCGGCGCTTAGAGAGCTTGAAATCCCGACACTTCTGTCCCATTGTTCCGCAATGTAGGAGCAAAGTGCCTGATAAACCTCCCATCGATAGGATTTGAGTTCCATTCAATTGCGTGATTCGATTCCGTCGTCGTCTTTTTCGCTGTTCCCCGATTGACACTGCACCATTCGCTCGAAATAATCCGCGCAACTAGCTGACTGTAACGTTCTGAAAAAAAACCGGGCGTCGCATGTCGTTGGCGTGGGGCGCCGCAATCGGGGGGCCCACGATGAAGACATTTCCCGCTTCAGTAGTTGTGTTGGTGTGTCTGATTGTTCCCGTGATCGCCTTTGGCCAGGCCGGCAATGCCAGCGTGGCAGGATTCGTTCAGGATGCCACGCAGGCTGTTGTTCCCGGAGTCACCGTCACGGCGCAGAATGTGCAAACCGGCGTCGTATCCAAGACGATCACAAACGAGACAGGAACCTACACGATCCTCAGCCTGCTGCCAGGCACGTACAAACTGTCCGCTGAGCTTCCAGGTTTCCGTCCGCATATTTACAACGACGTCGTTCTGACGACGGGCGTCCTTGCTCGCTACAACTTCACCCTGCAGGTTGGCGAAGTCACGCAGGGAGTCGAAGTCACTGCAAGTTCGAGTGCGCTCCTTGCGGAGTCCTCTGCGACGATCGGCCAGGTGCTTCCCGAGAATCAGGTGCGCGACCTTCCTCTTATCGGAAATGATGCGCTCGACCTGATGCGTGTTATGGGAGGAATTCGAGGCGGCCCAGGCAGTGAAGCCACGACATTTGCGGGGATCAGCGCCGGCATGGTGAATACCACGCGCGATGGAATGAGCGTGCAGGATGGCCGCTACCTGAATGGTGTGTTTGGAACCACAGTGATCAACCCGGAAATGGTTGGCGAGATGCGAGTGATCCTCACTCCCGTCGATGCCGAAATGGGCCGCGGCAATGGTCAGATCCAGATTGCTACAAAATCCGGCACTAACCGTTACTCCGGATCCGCAGTATGGAGCGTTCGTAACACAGCGCTGGATGCCAACACCTGGGACAACAACAACGATGTGGTCAACGGAGTCTGGACTCCGACGCCACCCAACTGGTTCAACCGCCACGAATATACGTTGAGCTATAGCGGACCGATCGTTCGCAACAAGACGTTCTTCTTCGCCTTGTGGGAACAGCGGATCGAGAATCAGCGAACGACACAGCGCCCGGTCATCCTCACCGACTGCGCGCGCAATGGCATTTTCCGCTACTACGATGGATGGGTGAATGGCAATGCCAACACCGCGACGAGCGCCACCGGGAACACACCGACGCGCGCCGTTGTGGACAGTTCCGGCAATCCGCTGGCGCCCACGACCAATCCCGGATCCAATCAGGATCCGAATGCGAACCCATTTACCGGTCAGTTGCGTTATTACAGCGTGTTCGGCCCCCTGGCCAACACACCGACAAGACCGGACTGCTCCGACGCCGTGCTGTCGGGCGGTTCATGGGATCCGCTGCGTATGGCGCCGGATAGCACTGGCCTCATCCGCAAGTATCTCGATGCGATGCCGCATGCCAACCGGTTCGATGGTGGAGACGGACTCAATACCGCTGTCCATCAATGGCTGCGCGGATCCCGTAGTAATGGCAGCCTTGCGATCGGAGCAGGAACAGACACCGACACCGACCGCAAGCAGATCAACCTTAAAGCCGACCACATCTTTAACCAAAGCCATAAGGCTGCGGTGAACTACAGCTATGAATGGACCGACGCGGATTACGCGCTGTCCACCTGGCCGGCCGGATATGCCGGCTATACCAAGCGCAGACCTGTGGTTCTTACCGCGAGCTTCACATCCACGTTGAGCCCAACGCTTCTTAATGAAGCGCGATATGGATATCGACGAAATGCGCTCGTGATTTACCCGGCGTTTGAACGACCCGACAATGCAGAGGCTCGCCAGGCGGGCCAGGACATTCTCGTTCAGGGAAACCAGGGTTTCCCGATCGCATTCGTGCCGGCGACGGTTGGCGGCATGAATCCTTCGACGTATATCTGCCAGGCGCCCGGTATCGCCGGCACAGGCTGCGCGCAGCAGGGCAACAAGGGCCCTTTGAGCACGTATGCCGATACGCTGAGCTGGATTCGAGGCAAGCACGCGTTCAAGTTCGGCGGCGAATTTCGATCCGGGTATTCCAACGGCTGGGCCTCTCCGACCGCGCCGATTCCGCAGGGACAAGGCGGTGCCGGATTGAATACAACGGCCGCTTTTCAAAACACCACCAACTTCCCGAACATGGTCTCGACCAACCAGACGCTGGCCGCCCAGTTGCTCTATTTCCTGTCCGGGTCAGCGAACAACGTACAGCAGTACTACTTCCTGCAAAACTCGCAGGACCTCACGAAGTGGGAGAACTACCTGACCGTGGATCACAAGATCATCGACACACGGCAGAACGAGTTCGCCTTCTTCGCTAAAGATGACTGGAAGGTTCGTCCGTCGCTCACGCTGAACCTTGGGCTTCGCTACGAGTACTACGGCGTTCCCTACGAGCACAACGGTCTCGCGACGGCTCCTGTCGGCGGAGGCCTTGCGATGTTCGGCGTGTCCGGACGAAGCTTTGACCGCTGGTTGCGTCCGGATAACGGCGTTGACATGAGCCTGGTCACGACGCCCGAATTCGTTGGTCCAAACACGGTCAATCCGGGGAAGACGATCTACCGAAACGACTGGAACAATTTCGGTCCCGCCGTTGGATTTGCGTGGGAACTTCCCTGGGGCGGCAAGGGCAGGACGAATGTTCGCGGTGGTTATCAGATGACATTTTCGGGCGGAGGCCGCGCGCAGCCGATCGACAACTTCATCTTCTCGAATCCTGGGTTCCAGCATCTGGCATTGACCCAGGGGCCGGCGGACGGCAGTCTCTTCGATCTTCAGGACGTTCCCAGCGCGGTTCCTGTTCCTCCGACTGCACAACCGATGCAGCCGATCCCCGTGCTGAAGCTGAATCAGAACGGCGCCGCGTTCGACTACAACATTTCGACTCCCTATGTTCAGAACTTCACGCTCTCGGTCACGCGGCGGGTGTCGAACAAAGTCGAAGTCGATGTGCGATACATCGCAACGCGCGGACTGAAGTTGAACGGTAACTACAACCTGAACGTCCCGGACGTGTTCTACAACCCGTCTCTCATGGATGCGCTCGTGCGGACCCGCCGCGGCGAGGATGTGGAACTCTTCGATCAGATGTTCATGGGTTTGAATTTGAATCCTGGAGTGGCCGGATTCTCGGCGGTCAACGGAACGACTCAGCGTGGTTCCAACCATCTCAGGCAAAATGCCACGTTCCGGACAAACCTGGCTAACGGAGACTTTTCCGCGGTGGCCACATCGCTCGATTACTACAACGGGACAGGATCCGGCGCCGTACCTGGTGTTGCAGGCGAGCGAGGCAACGTGTTGCGCCGCGCGAACAAAGGCTTCAATGTTGCGGGCGGCACGGTGATCACCGGCGGCCCTGAGATTCCCGCGGGTCTCTTCCCTGAAAACTGGATTTCAGTGAACCCGCAGTTCAACCAGGCCAACTACTACTCCGACTCCGGCAGCTCCATCTATCACTCCCTGCAGATTCAGGGAACGTTGCGGCCGACGTATGGAATCAGCTTTCAGGGCACGTACCTGTGGTCCCGCGCACTCGGTATTTCCGCGACCAGCTATACGAATCCGGCGGAACGCGAGAAGGAATACATTCTCGCGAGCAACCATCGCACGCACGAGTTCCGGGCTAACGGCACGTTCGAACTACCCATTGGACCAAACAAGCTGTTCTTCCCGAATACCTCGGGATGGGTCGCACGACTTATCGAGCGCTGGGAAACGAGCTTCATCCTGAACGCTGCGACAGGTCAGCCTACCAGCATCACCGCAGGGAACATGCTGTATGCCAATGGTGTCGCCGACATCGTCAGACCGATCAGCCTGCGCACCGGCGATGTGAAGTGGGGTGATCAGAGTTCGAACGGCCAATTGACCGGCAACTACTTTGGCACGGGAAACCTTGTCAAAGTTACCGATCCGCAGTGCGCGAACGTTTCCTCGCAGATCCGATCGTTCTGCTCGCTGCAGGCGGTGCAGGATAGTTCGGGCCAGTATGTCTTCCAGAATCCGCAACCGGGCACGCGAGGCACGATCGGACGACAGACCATTGAGAACCCCGGAAGCTGGGAGTTCGACGCGAACATCCGCAAGTCGTTTCAGATAACGGAGTCGAAGAGTCTTCAGCTACGACTGGATGCCAGCAACATCCTGAACCACCCGAGCCCGAACAATCCGACGCTGAGCATCAACTCGATGAATGATTTCGGGTTCATTCAGGAAAAGAACACCAACCACCGTCAGTTCCAGGCGCAGCTACGGCTGCTGTTCTAGGGACGGAGGTGATAACAGAAATTTGAAATTGGAGAGTCCGGCTCAAATCCGAAAATCCCTCACCCGGCCCTGCGGGTTGTCCTTCTCCCTCCGGGAGAAGGTGGCCCGAAGGGCCGGATGAGGGATTTAAATTCCCTCGAACCTGAGCCCTGAAATAGTCTCGAATCGCCGTTTTCGAGCCTGTAAGATTGAAGTCTGTGCACGACCTCCGACTGACCTTGCCATACGAATCCTGAGATGCAGAACACCCGAAACTTGAAACTGGGTTTAGGACTCGCTCTTACGACCGCGGCCTTCTGGGGCGTCCTGCCGATTGCCTTGAAGGTCGCGCTGACCGAACTCGATCCCTGGACCATCACATGGTGCCGCTTTGCCGGAGCCACGCTGATTGTTGGACTATGGCAGGTTTTGCGCGGCGGGTTTCCTTCGGGACAGTTGCGGGATGGAAAAGTCTGGAGATGGCTGCTTCCAGGATGCCTTGGGCTTACAGGAAACTATGTCCTCTATAGCCTCGGTCTTGACTACACCACTCCGGCGGCCGCCCAGATCGTGATGCAGATCGCCCCGCTGCTTCTGCTGGTGTTCGGAATGTTTGTATTCCACGAACACTTCTCGCGATTGCAATGGCTGGGGTTTGTGGCGCTCGTCGTTGGGCTTGTGATCTTCTTCAATCGCCGTCTTCCCGAACTGCTTCACCCGGCAGAGGGCTGGTCCTTGGGGATTCTGCTTCTCGTTTGCAGTTCGATCAGCTGGGCGACTTACGGATTGAGCCAGAAGCAACTGCTTCGGTACTTCGATTCGTCACAGATTCTGTTTCTCGTCTATGCGGGCGCGACGGTGATTCTCCTGCCCACAGCGTCACTTGGAGCGCTGCTCCACATGCACCGTGCAACATTTCTTGCGCTTCTGTTCGGCATCATCAATACGGTCGTCGCCTACGGCGCGTTTGGAATGGCGCTGGAAGTGTGGGAAGTCTCGCGCGTCAGTTCTGTGGCGGCATCGGCGCCCTTGTTTACCGTGGCGGGATCAATGCTGGGAGCGCGAGCGGCGTTGTCGTGGATCACACCGGAAACGTTGAACGTGCTGAGCCTGGCGGGTGCGTTGTTTGTGGTCGCGGGCAGCATGGTGAGCGCGCTCGGGAGTCGTCGCGCGGCCGGCTCTACTCGAACTTCTTGACCAGGCTGCTGACGTCGAGCTGGTACATCTGCTGCAGAATCCATTGCTGGCGGTCGCGCACGTACGGACTGGGAGATTTGACTTTGTATCGCCGTGGATTCGGCAAAACCGCGGCGAGAATCGCCGCTTCCTCGCTATTCAATCGCGAAGCGGGCTTTCGGAAATAGTACTGTGCGGCTGCTTCGACTCCGTAGATGCCGTCGCCGAATTCAACAATGTTGAGATAGGTTTCCAGGATCCTTCTCTTGCCCCAGAACGTCTCCAGCAACACCGTAAAATAAGCTTCGACTCCCTTGCGAAGCCACGATCGGCTCGACCACAGGAACATGTTCTTGGCAGTTTGCTGTGTCAGCGTGCTCGCGCCCTTGGTTCGCGGACTCCGCTCGTTGTGACCCATCGCCCGCTGGATAGCGTCAATATCGAAGCCGTAGTGATCCGAGAATTTCTGGTCTTCGGAGGCGATGACGGCTGCGCTCATCACCGGCGCAATCTTGTCGAGGCTGACCCATTTATACGTCGGGGAATACTTACCTTCAGCAAACCAGGAACCGATGCGCCGTTCCACCATCAGGGCTGAGAAGGGAGGCGCCATGAACCGGAGAACGATTACCGACAGAACGGATAAGGCCAGGAAAGCGAGGGTGACCTTCAGCAGAATGCCGAGGATGCGGCGAACGCGGGGTCCCATTGCCATTCTTACGTAGTCACCACGACTTGCAGGTTAAGCCAGACGCAGCATTCGGTCAAACGGTGTGTGTATAATACGGGCACTTTACGAGAAGGGGATTTCATGATGCGCATGGACGGGCAGGCGCAACGGCCGAAGGTTCTGCGTCGTATCATTACGGCCGGCATGCTGGCCTCTTGTCTCGCGGTCGCTGCAGGCAGCCAGAACTTCAAGGATCCCACCGAAGGCGTGAGGCCCGATGCCGACTTCCAGATCGCGCGAATCATGTATGCCACAGGCGCGCGAGCGGGTTCGCGAGGGATTGCGCAACCGATGTGGGCCGTGGACTATCCCGGCGCCGAGGAGCATTTTCTCGCGGCCCTCCGGCGATACACAAACGTCGATACGGCCGAAGACACGCGCCACCTCGCGCTGACCGATGAGCGGCTCTTTCAATACCCCTACATCTGGATTCAGCAGCCCGGATACTGGTACCCGACTGAAAAGGAAGTCGCCGCACTCAGGGAGTACCTTCTTCGCGGCGGGTTCCTGATGCTCGACGACTTCCACGGAAGAGACTGGGGCGAGTTCGAAAACGCAATCAGCCGCGTCTTTCCCGATCGCGAGCTCATGGATATTCCCAAAGACGACCCCGCAATGCAGATTTTCTTCGACATCGATCAGCGCACGCAGATTCCCGGCGATCGCCATCTGCGCTACGGCGGTCAGGTCCAGATGGAAGGCCCGCCGGAATGGAAGGGCATCTACGATGACGACCATCGCCTGATGGTCATCGCGAACTACAACATGGATATCGGCGATGCGTGGGAGCATGCCGATGATCCCGGTTATCCGCTTCCCATGACCGCTTTCGCGTATCAGCTTGGTATCAATTACGTCCTCTACGCGCTGACGCACTGAAGAACTGTAGGCGCGGTCTATGCCCTCGCCTACAGTGCCCTACTTCCCGGGAGGGAGCGACGCCAGGTACGCCGAAATCGAGACGACATCCTCATCGGTCAACTTCTCGACCGGCTTCTTCATCAACTGCGCATCCGGGCCGTTTCGGAATCCATCCTTGAACAGATAAAGCTGCCTTGCGATGTAGATCGGGTGCAGTCCTGCCAGGCGCGGCACATTCCCCAATCCCAGCAGCGTGTCTCCATGACAGATCGTGCACGCGATCGTCTTGCCGTTGCCGCCGTTCTTCACGAGCGCTTCGCCCCTGGCGAGACTGCCCGGCGGCACGTAAGCGATGAAGCCGGAATGCGGATCGCGCCTGGTTGCCTTCGACTGATCCTGAGGCACCGTAATGATTCGATTTCCGATGGGTTCATTGCCGCCTTCCGGAGAAACAAATCGCATGCGGCCTCCGCCGACGAACGTTTTGGGAACCATGGCGGCCTCCGTCACCTTCGTCCAGACTTGAGGTTTTAATCCGGCGAACCATTCGGAAGCTTTGCGAATCTCGTCATCGGACAGTCCCTGAACAACGCCATTCATGCGAGCCGAGTCTTTCCTGGCGCCGGTCCTGAAGTCTTCCAGTTGCTGGATGAGGTATGCCGCCGTATGTCCGGTAAGATCCGCAGATTCGGGATGGCCGGATCCCGACATCAAATGACACGCGCCGCAGGCAAGAGCATCTCCATGCCCGAACTTCACAATCTGCGGCGCTGGGGCATGCTCTTCTGGAAACCAGTCCGGCGGATTGTACAAGTCATCGATTTGCGTGCTCGGAAAAGTTCGCGTACTGCCTGGCAGGGTTCTCGGTCCCGCCGGCTCTGCAGGCAGCGCGCCATTGATTACATGGAAAGCCCAGTCGGGATCCTTGCGTGTGGGAATCTGTGGCGCCGCCGCAAGAGTAAGGAGATACAGCGAAACAAACGTGAGAATGATTCCGACCTTCTTCATGGCAGCCTCCTCGGGGCTAGGGTGGCGACAGTGTACCTCACTAGCCGGAATAGCGGCGGATGTAGTCCCTGACATGCAGCTTGCGCGCTGTGTTCTCCGAACTCATGTACCGCAGGGTTCCGAAGACAGGCCGCTCAGGTCCCCACGGCCGATCGTAACGGCCGAGGATCCAGAAGATTCCGGAGTACGAATTGGGATCGCGACCGTCGAGCGCGTACTTGTTGTTGAGGTGGATCATCGTTTCCAGCGCTTCTTCAGGATTGCGTGACCATTCCAGGATCTTCTTGCCCCACAGCATCCGAAGATAGTTATGAATACGTCCTTCCCGAAGCAGCTGGATCTGCGCAGCGTTCCACAACGTGTCATGCGTTTCGGCACTTTCGAACTGCGCGCGCGAGTAGAGGGCAGGGCGGCGATCGGCGGAGTGAGCCGTGAGCGTTTTCTGTGCCCACGTGGGCAGTGATCGATAGCGATCGTAGTCGGGAAGAAGCGCGCACGCGTTGAAACCCAGTTCTCGCCACGTCACAAACTGCTCGAGGAAGGCTTCGGCATTTGTTCCTGCTCGCCACCAGTTCTCGCGAGAGCCCGTCGAATCCCGCGACAGTTTTCCCGGCGACCAGCGCACGGCACTCATCACAGCGTGGAACACTTCATGGGCGGAAACGTGGCCGAAATGGAGATCGGAAGATAAACCACTGGATGCGTCCGCATCCGGATCGTTGCGATCTCTTGCATAGGACGGCAGTCTGTCTCGGACGAAGGCCTTGAGTCGATTGCGTGCTGCTATGCTGCCAGACTCAAACGACTTAACCGGCTGAACCGTCTGATCGATGGAGATTGTGCCGGCCAGTATTCTCGGCGCTGAGAGTTCACCCCGTGTCGCGGAAGAACATTGTTCGCTGAGAGAAAACGAACGATGGAGTCGCGGGAGTTCGACGCCGTCGAGCGGATCAACAACGGGGAACGCTTCCAGGTGCTCAGGGAGGTTCTTCTGCAGAAAGCGACGGAAGCTGTGGGCAGTGGTGAACACTCGGTCCGTTGCGCGCATCGCGAAGATGCCGTTGGAATCGACCTTCTCCATGAGAACCTGCGACTGCTTTGCCGCCGCTTCAATCCATCTGGGGATTTCGAATGCAGGGTAATCGTCGGTGATGACGATGCAGGCGTGTCGCGCGAGAGAAGCAACCGTGCCTTTGCCCTGCGTAGAAGATCTCTCGACAAATGGGACATAGTGCGCCCCCGAGCCTTCAAACGCGTTCAGGTTATCGCGCATGCCCTCGAGAATTGCCGCATGAATTCGAGCGCTCGCCCAGGGGTAATCGCAGCAGAGCGCTTCAAGGATGAGGAGCGGCTTGCGGAGTTCCGTCGCCCAATGAACTGCGCGTTGCAGCGAGAAGTTCCAATGCCGGCGGCGGTTCGCGATCATCCAGTAGAGAACGTACTCGCCATGACCATTGAAAGCCGCGGAGTTGCAGGGGTGAATTCGCGATGAAGGAACGCTCATTCCTCCCTCAGGAGCCTTCCATTCCCTTATGTTCTGCAGTCGCACTGTTTTCGCGTATCCACTGCGAGTGATGCTCGCGGATGATCGCACAGGCCTCGTCGCCGGACGCCACACATTGTGGAATATCCATATCCCGGATATCTGCCAGCGGAGGATCGAAAGACAGCATCGAATTACGCGCCCACTCTATAAAGCCGCTCCACATCCTGCCCACGAGCAGGAGAGGCGTATTTTGCAGATGTCGGACCTGAAGCAATTGCCAGATCATCACGGTTTCCAAAACTGTGCCGATTCCCCCCGGAGCGACAACGAAAGCATCGGATGCCAGCACGAAGTGATGGAGCCTCGTAAAGAATGTGCGATGCTCGAACGCGAGTTCAACAAAGGGGTTCACGTTCTGCTCGAAAGGCAAATCGACGCGAATGCCGAGGGAGGCGGCGGAATCCGCAGTCTTGACGCCTTCGTTCGCTGCCTGCATCAGGCCAGGGCCTCCGCCTGTGATGATGTCGCATCCCATTTCCGCCAAAATCTTCGCAATACGCTTCGTTTCTTCATAAGCGAAGCTTCCGGGCCTTGCGCGCGCCGAACCGAAGATCGTCACCCGGTAGCGATCTCGTCGTGAAGGCTGGAGACGTGTCAGGTTGTTAACAACATCCCACAGCCCCAGTACCGAATCGACCAGGACTTTCTTGACTGCTTCCTCATTAGCAAGACTTACCGCATTCGTTCGCTGGAATGCAGGGCTCTCGTTACCCATTGTTCCTCCTCATTGATCATGTGTTCGCATTCGCTCATCCGTAGTCCGATCGATAGTTGACGACAAAGACGCCCGGCATATCTATCAGTTGATCTATGGACTCCGAACTCTATGCAATGCCGGTATCGCAGCCTCCGTCCGACACATCGGACAACGACTTGCTCGATGCGTATTCAGAGGCCGTTATCGAAGCGGCCGGCCGTGCAAGCCCTTCTGTCGTCAATATCGAAGTGCGACGCGGGCAGACTCCTGCAGGCTCCGGATCCGGGTTCGTATTCACGCCCGACGGTTTCATTCTGACTAACAGCCATGTCATTCACGGCGCGACGGAAATTCGTGTGGGCTTCCCCGATGGCCGCCGCTTCATCGCGGACAGGATTGGCGAAGATCCGGCAACGGACCTGGCGGTTCTTCGCATCAGCGCCTCCGGTCTCGTTCCGACAACTTTTGGAAAATCCGCAACGCTCCGCGTCGGGCAGCTCGTGATCGCAATCGGCAATCCCTACGGATTTCAATGCACGGTCACCTCGGGCGTGGTCAGCGCTCTCGGCCGTTCGCTGCGCTCGCAGTCGGGCCGCTTGATCGACAATGTGATTCAGACCGATGCGGCGCTCAATCCCGGCAATTCAGGCGGCCCGCTGGTCACATCGCGAGGTGACGTTGTCGGAGTCAACACCGCGATCATTCCTTCGGCCCAGGGGATCTGCTTTGCTGTCGGCATCGACACGGCTACGTATGTTGCCGGCCGCCTCCTCAAGGATGGCAGGATTCGCCGCGGATACATTGGAGTTGCCGGTCAGAACGTGCCGCTCAACCGGCGGATCGTCAAAGGCCACAACCTGGCCACAGACAGCGGTATTTTCGTCGTCTCCGTCGAGCCCGGAAGCCCGGCGCTCGAGGCTGGAATTCGCGACGGAGATATTCTCGTCGCGTTCGACGGGCATCCCGTTCCCGATATCGACAGCCTCCATCGAATTCTCACCGAGAATCGAGTCGGCGCGGCTGCGATCCTGATTTTCGTTCGAGGAACAGAGAAGCTCGAGGCTCGGATTGTTCCGGTTGAAAACCGCAACACCTGAAGTCAGAAAACCGGCGGGAACTTTTCGGGGGCGCTGTCTCGCATCATTTCATAAACAACTTCGGCGATCTGCTCGCGGTTCGGCTTGGAGAAGTAGTCTCCATCCGAGCCATAAGCAGGGCGATGGGGTTTGGCTGAAAGCGTTCGCGGAGGTGCATCCAGCCACTGGAATCCGCCCTGGCGTTCCAGTGCTTCCTGCATCATGTAGGCAGTCGCTCCACCCGGAGAGTCTTCGTCTAAGAACAGCACGCGGTTGGTCTTTTTGATCGATTCCGCGATCATGCCGCGGAGGTCGAAAGGAAGCAGTGTCTGCACATCGATCACTTCGATGCTGATGCCGTTGGCTTCAAGCAGCGCCGCGGCTTTCAGGACAATCTCGCAGCACGCGCCATACGTCACCACGGTGACGTCCTCTCCAGGCCGGAGAATCTCCGGAACGCCAAGTGGAATCGTGAATTCGCCGATGTTGTCAGGCAATTCCTCTTTGCGCCGGTATTCGTTCAGCGTTTCAACGACCAGCCCGGCATCGTCGGAGCGAAGCAGCGTGTTATAAAAACCGGACGCCTGGACGGCGTTTCGAGGCACGCAAACGTAGAGCCCGCGAACGAGGTTGATGATTCCCGCCATCGGCGACCCCGAGTGCCAGATCCCCTCCAGCCGATGTCCACGCGTTCGAATGATGACCGGTGCCTTTTGTCCTCCCGCTGTGCGCCACCGCAAATTGGCAAGGTCATCCGCGATGATCTGCAATGCATAAAGCAGATAGTCGAGATATTGAATCTCCGCCATCGGCCGGATGCCGCGCATTGCCATTCCAATGGCCTGGCCGACAATGGTCGCTTCGCGAATACCGGTGTCGGAGACTCGGTGCATTCCATACTTCTCCTGCAGATGCGCCCAGCCCTGATTCACCCCGCCCAGATGTCCAACGTCTTCGCCGAACGCGACGAGATTGGGAAACTGCCTGAAGGCCGCATCCAGGTTCGCACTCAGGATTTCGAATCCTTTTAGGATTGTCGGGTTCTCCGAATAACGCGCGGCGACGACCGGAACCCTGAGCGCCGACTGCTCGGATTCGCTGTACAGATTCGAGCCGTATCTTCGGCGATTGATCTCTTCCTGTTCGTGTTTCCACTGCCTCACTGTCGCCGTGTGCTCTGAATGCTGGTTTTTCGCAGCGAGTAAAACCTCGGTCGCGGCCGCGAGGATGTCGCGCCGCAGGGGAGTGTCCAGGTCTCGCAGCGTCTGAGCGGTGTCAGCGGCTCCGTCGATGGTCTCCAGCATGGAGACCATGGTCTTTCGTTCGGCTTCGATCGGAGCACGATACGCTTCCCATGCACGCTCACGCGCATCGAGCACAAATTGTTCCTCGGATCTCTCAATCTCATCCAGGCCTTCCGGCGACTCGAATTCGCGTTCGAGAATCCACTCTCGCAACTTGCGCAGGCTGTCGAACTCGCGTTCCCACGCCAGACGCTCTTCCGATTTGTACCGTTCGTGGTTCCCCGAAGTCGAATGCCCGAAGGGTTGAGTCAGTTCGGTCACGTGGATGATCGCCGGCGTATGGTTATGGCGAACCAGCTCCGCGGCTTCAATGTATGTGGAACACAGTTCCGGATAGTTCCAGCCTCTCGCCACGTAAATGTCGATGCCGGGACGGCCCCCCACGCGGTGCTTGAATCCTTCGAGGATTCGAGAAATATCTCCCTTGGTCATCTGGAAGGCATTGGGAACCGAAATCCCGAAGCCGTCGTCCCACACCGACAGCAGCATCGGTACCTGAAGAACGCCGACCGCATTGACCGCCTCCCAGAAGAGGCCTTCTGCGCATCCGGCATTGCCGATCGTGCCGAACACAACTTCGTTGCCATCGGAAGAGAACAGTGCCCCCTGTTCCCTGATTTCAGGCATCCGCCGATACAGCTTGGACGCATAAGCCAGGCCGACCAGTCTCGGCATCTGCGATGCAGTCGGCGAGAGATCGGCGGCGGAGTTGTAACGGTCGGTCTGCGGCAGGAAGTTGCCCTTATCGTCGAGAAGGCGCGTCGCGAAGTGCCCGGTCATGGATCGTCCGCCAAAGAAGGGCTCTGCTTCGCGGTCTGCATGCGCATAGATCTGCGCGAAGAATTGCTCCACGGTGAGAAGGTCCAGAGCAAACATGAGTGTCTGGTCTCGATAGTAACCGGATCGAAAATCACCTTTGCGGAACGCGTAGGCAAGCGCGAGCTGTGCGGACTCCTTGCCGTCACCGAAAATTCCGAACTTTGCTTTTCCGGAATGAACCTCGCGCCGGCCGATGAGGCTGCAATGCCGGCTTCGCCATGCGATCCGATAATCGCGGAGAACGGCCTCGGTATTCCAGCCGCGCTCCTCGCGAGCTTCGATGAAGGGGCTCCTTAGCAGAGTCTGCACACCCTTCATGCTAGCAAAATCGGTGCCTGACCACCTGGTTCCTATTTTCCCCCTCGAGTCTCGGCCACATCCATCGAATTGGCCCGGGAAAATAGGAACCAGGTGGCCAGGCACCGATTTTGCTAGCATCGCTTCGTGGCGAGCATCACACAACTCGAGTATGTCGTGGCTCTCGACCAGTGCCGGCACTTTGGCCGCGCGGCCGCACAGTGCAACGTCTCGCAGCCGACGTTGAGCGCGCAGCTGAGAAAACTCGAGGATGAGCTCGGCGTTGTTCTGTTCGATCGGAACAAGCAGCCCATCCTTCCTACGGAAGATGGCAAGGCATTCATTGAGCAGGCGAAGGTTGTCCTGACAGAGTTCAAGCGATTTTCGCTCCTGGGGAACCGCAGCGCCGACGACCTTTCCGGTGAATTCCGGCTTGCCGTCATTCCGACGATTGCGCCCTACCTGATGCCGCTCTTCCTCAGGAAATTCACGGAGCGCTATCCGCGCATTGAGCTCGCGATCGAAGAGATGTCTACAGAGCGCATCATCGAGGCGCTCGACAAGGATCAGATCGACGCCGGCATCCTTGCGACGCCTCTGGGCCTGTCGCGTATCGAAGAGGAACCGTTGTTCTACGAGCCTTTTTTTCTCTACGTGGGGCCGGGACATCGGTTCGTAAAATCCAGCAGAGTTTCCGAGAGCATGCTGGATCCGGGCGAGCTGTGGCTGCCCTCCGAAGAGCACTGCCTGAGGCAGCAAGTGGTGGACGTATGCGGCGGCGGCGAGCGCGGCGGATGCTTCCCGTCGGTTCACCTCAAGGGTGGGAGCATCGAGACCCTGGTGGAGATGGTCTCAAAGGGGCAGGGCTATACTCTGCTTCCGCAACTTGCTGCAGAATCGGTTGCGCGCCGCAAGTTCGAGGGTAAAGTTATCCCGATCGCGCGCCCGGCTCCGGCTCGGGAGGTGAGCCTGGTTCACAGAAGAGGACATCTGAAGCAGTCGATGTTGCGGCTGCTGCGTCACAGCATGGAGTCCGGGTTGCCGAAGGAACTGCCACGTGAGAAATCGCGGGCGTTTCGTGTGGTCGAGCTGGTCGGGTATTTCAGATAGTTTTTGTCTATCGTCAATAAAAACAATCAATTTGAAGAATAGGCAAGTCCTGCGAGACTATCGTGGGCACACAAAGGAGGGTTCATGAGTTCACTGAAAGGCACAAAGACCCATTCGAATCTGAAGGACGCCTTTGCCGGCGAGTCGCAGGCGAACCGGCGCTACCTCTATTTCGCGAAGGTGGCCGATGTGGAAGGCTATCCCGAAGTGGCGAGCAACTTCCGCGAGACCGCGGAGGGCGAGACCGGACATGCGCATGGTCATCTCGACTATCTCAAGCAGGTCGGGGATCCGGCGACTGGGCTTCCTCTCGGCGATACCCCATTGAACCTCAAGGCTGCGATTGAGGGAGAAACTCACGAATATACGGATATGTATCCCGGCATGGCCAGGACGGCCCGTGAGGAAGGGTTCAAGGAGATTGCGGACTGGTTCGAGACTCTGGCAAAAGCCGAGAAGTCCCACGCGGGAAGATTCACGCAGATGCTCAAGTCGGTGACGTAGGGCCGAAGTTGGGGGAACTACCCCGGCATCCGGCGAAGTTGTCGGGGACAGGGGAAATGAAAATTGGAAAGTCCTGCAGTGGAAAATCCAAAAGGCGAAATCTTAAATTTCATAAGCCGCTTGAAAGGTGACAGTCCAATTTAAGATTTCGACTTTTCGATTTTCCACTGCAGGACTTTCCAATTTTCATTTCCCGCTGTCCCTCCGTCCGCTAATTCCGAGGCTTTGTCTGATTTCAGGAATTATTCATGTCCGAAACCACACGCATTTCTTATCTGCCCACCGATGGCCTCTCGTATAACCCGAGTGAACCCATCTACTGGAATTCTGACGCTCTGCAGAAAGAAGTAACGCGAGTCTTCGAGATCTGTCACGGCTGCCGCCTTTGCTTCAAATACTGCGATACCTTCCCGAATCTCTTCTCGCTGCTCGACAACAAGTACGACGGCGACGTCACGAAGATCACGGCTCCGGAGACGCGCACGATCATGGATGCGTGTTTCCAGTGCAAGCTCTGCGAAGTTCAGTGCCCGTACACTCCACGCGACAATCATCAGTTCAAGCTCGACTTTCCGAAACTCGTTCATCGTTACGATGCTCACAAGACACGCAGGGAAGGACTCTCGGTTCGCGACCGTCTGCTGGGCGATCCTGATGGAGCGGGCTTTCTGGCCCGCTTGAGTTTTGGCGCTGCTAATCTGATGAACCGGTTTCCCGTTCAGCGCTGGATCATGGAGAAATTGCTCGGGATCCATCGAAAGAAAAAACTTCCGGACTTTGCTGTGACGACGTTTGAGAAGTGGGCAGAACGTGCCGGGCTTATGAAAGAGAAGAAGGACTGCGAAGCCGTTGTCTTCCAGACCTGTTACGTTCAGAACAATGAGCCCGAGATCGGACGCGACACCGTAGCGGTCCTGCAGAAGAACGGTGTCGATCTTCAGTGTGAGAAAGGCCTCGCCTGTTGCGGGATGCCGCGCTGGGAATCGGGCGACCTCGAGAGCCTTCGGGCTCAGGCGAAAGTGAACCTCGACAAGCTGATGCCGTACGTTGACCGCGGCGCAAAGGTTCTGGCGATCAATCCTACGTGTTCAATGATGCTGCGGCGGGAATATCCTGAACTGGTTGCGCCCGAAGATCGCGAACGGGCGAAGCGGTTGGCTCAGTCCGTCATGGATCCCAGCGAATTCCTGTGGTCCATCCGCAATGAACCGCGATTTTCATCGGACTTCAAGAGTACTCCCGGGAGCAGCGTGGGCTATCACGCGCCCTGCCATCTGCGCGCGCAGGCGGTCGGATTCAAGGGGCGTGATCTGCTTCGCAGGATTCCCGGTGTTGTTCCGAAAACGGTGACGGAGTGCTGCGGCCACGACGGAACCTATGCAATGAAAGTTGAAGGATTCGAACCGTCCATACGCGTTGGGGAGAGAGCCTTTGCCGGCATGAAGGCTTCGGAGTCGAAGGTGTGGTCCACCGATTGCCCACTTGCGGCAATCCAGTTCGAACAGCACGCCGGAGTGAAGCCGATGCATCCGATGACCATTCTCGCGCGCGCCTATAGAGAAGACGGATTTCCGGAGAAGGTAAAGGTCGATGAGAAAAGTCATTAGGGAAGAAGTTCGAAAGCCTGCGGAATATGCATCATTTCGCGAGGAGTTCCGGCGGACCGTCCTGGAGCAGAAGGACAAGCGGCGCATCCACGTGGGATCGTTTCTGACATTCCTGTTTGAGAATCACGACACGGTGCTCTATCAGATCCAGGAAATGCTCCGCGCCGAGAACATCACCAGCGAGCCCGAGATTCAACACGAAATGGATACCTACAATGAGCTGCTCGGAGAGCGAGGCGAACTCGGCTGCACGTTGCTGATTGAGATTGACGATCCTGCGAAGCGAGCGGATCTGCTCGCGCGCTGGAAGGATCTTCCGAAGACGCTCTATCTCGAAACCCAGAGTGGGACGCGCGTGCCGGCGCAATTTGACGCCAGGCAGGTCGGCGAAGGCCGCATCAGTTCGGTTCACTATCTGAAATTCCAGGTTGGAGATCAGGTGCCTGCAAAGCTGGGCTGCTCGCATCCGGATATCGCCGCAGAAACTGCGCTCTCGCCGGACCAGATCGCCGCCTTGTGCCGGGATCTGCTTTAGGAAATTGGAAAGTCCAGCATTGGAAAATCCAAAAGTCGAAAACTTAAATTGGACCGTCCAATCTGAGTTTTCAACTTTTGGATTTTCCAATGCTGGACTTTCCAATTTTGAAGAGGATCTGGCCCGGGTTCACTTCGCGGGATATTTCTTTAACACAGCCTTTGCCTTCCTGAACCACGGGCGCTCACGGCGCCTCAGATAGCTTGGCATTGTTGGCTTTTTCTGCAGCACGCGCTGCGCCCAGTCTCGAGCTTCGTTCGTGCGCCCTTGAGTTGCAAGGAACTGGGCATAGTTGAGATACGTTTCAGACAGCGTCGATATTCTTGTGGCTTCTTCGAAGCATGCTTCGGCCTTGTCCGGTTCTCCCAGCTGTGCGTAGGTTTCCGCCAGCAGTCCCATGGCACGATAGGAATCGTACTTGGGATCGCGAGAGGTGGTGTATTCGATATCGGGCAGGGCCGCCTTGTAATCCCCGAGGTGAACTGCGGTGACACCGCGGCGATAGAACGCGTCGTCGGAGACGCCACGCGATGCGATCGCGCGATCGTAAAGCTCCCGAGCGTGTTTGTAGTTCCGCTCGTCGAGATACAGGTCCGCGAGTTCTTCCAGGTTTCCCGCCGAAGGATTTTGCGTGATCATCGCTTCCAGATGCCGGATGCGTTTTCTCCGTGGGAATGCCTGAAACGTATCTCGAAGAAGCCCAAGATCAGGAATGACTTCCACGACGATATAAATCAGAGGCCCGATCGGTCCAAGAACCAGAATTACCCAGAGCCAATACCCATCCGGACGCCGCCGGATGAAGTGGACGATCGCCACCGCGTAGAGAATCAGACCCCAGGGGTAAAAGGCGTAAATCAGGCCCATTGACCGCGGGAATATACAACATTTGGGACAGATCCGTGTGATAGCTTATGGCGATTTTTGAAACACAGAAGGTCCTTGATGAGCCAGTCGTCCGTTGCCCGGGGTATTTCAGAGAAGTCTGGCGGCTGTTCCTGATGGGCCGCGTCAAGCCCGTGGAAAGTCTGGCTACAGGGTACGGACATCGGAGTCGCGCATGATTCTGATACCGGACGGCTGGTTCTGGATGGGATCTGAAGGGCACTATTCCTGGGAGAGACCGCGCCATCGCGTTTTCGTCAGCGCGTTCCGAATTGCGCCAACCGCCGTAACGCGCAAGGAGTACCAGGCATTTCTTCAGGCCACGGGGAATCCGGAGCCGAAGGGATGGACGAGCTGTGAGTTTTCTCACGACGATCAACCCGCTGTCGGGATGAACTGGTTCGACGCGGTCGCGTACTGTGAATGGCTCTCTCCGCGCGTCGGAGAATCGCGCAGACTTCCCACCGAAGCGGAATGGGAGAGGGCGTGCCGCGGCGGTGCTGACGACGCAGAGTATGCGTGGGGCAATGAACTGCCGTCGTCGCTTCCCTACTTCCAGGGGCAGTGGACCGGTCCACGTCCCGTCAGCGAAGGCATACCCAACGCATTCGGACTCTTCCACATCGGAGACAACGTGCACGAGTGGTGCAGCGACTGGTTCGACCCCGACTACTATGCGCACTCGCCGGAAACAAACCCTGCCGGTCCGGAGTCGGGCACGCGTCGCGTCTCCCGTGGAGGCTCGTGGCGTCATCTGGTAAAGGCTTCGCGAGCTGCGCATCGCAGCAGTCTTCCGCCGCAGTTCCGTTACACCGACTATGGTTTCAGGTTGGTGAGTTCACTGTTATAGTTCGAAGAATTATGCTGGAGACGGAGCGACTCATACTGCGGCGATGGAAGGACTCCGATCGCGAACCCTTTGCAGAGATGAATGCGGATCCCCGCGTCATGGAGTTCTTTCCCGACACGCTCACGCGCGAGGAAAGCGATCAGCTGATCGAGAACATCGAAAGCCATTTCGATAATCGCGGCTTCGGGTTGTTTGCCACCGAGCTCAAGGCGGAAGGCAAGCTCATCGGTTTTATCGGACTGCACGTCGCATCGTTTCAGGCACACTTCACGCCCTGTGTCGAGATCGGCTGGCGCATTGCCGTGCCGTACTGGGGAAAGGGTCTTGCGACGGAGGGGTCTCGCGAAGTGATCCGTTTCGCATTCGATCGCCTGAAGCTGGAGAATCTTGTTTCGTTTACGGTGCCGGAGAATTTGGCCTCATGCCGGCTGATGGAAAAGCTGGGGATGACGCACAATCCTGCGGATGACTTCGATCATCCCAAGCTGCCGCCGGGGCATCGATTGCGACGACACGTGCTGTATCGACTGAAGAATCCGGCGCTGGCGAAAGGGTAGATTCCGCACCCCTCGATGCTTCGGCAGCAGCTTTCCCCTGGGCGTCCCTACCTCAGGCTGAAGTTGATCAGGATGTGAGTCGTGACAGCCACAGGCTTGCCATCCTTTTTCCCTGGAACGAATTTCCACTGCTCGACAGCTGCTGCGGCGGCCTCGTCGAGGCCGTAACCCAGCCCTCTCAAAATGCTATCTACCTTTGCGGTTCCGTCCTCTCGAACAGTCGCAACGACCTCAATCGTTCCCTGAATACGCGCCTCCCTGGCTTCCGGTGTGTATGCCGGATTCACCTTGTAGGTGACCACGGGTTGGGTTACACCGCTGGGCGGCTGTTGTTCCTGTCCCTGAGCTAAAGCCGGTACAGCGTCTTTTTGCGGCTCGACCTCGGCAATGATCGGGCGAGGTTCTTTCTTGGGCCT
>Ga0068859_100001634_pt1 | contig 22902 bp, 18 predicted proteins | sample KBSSwiS22_FD_66585 | JGI IMG/M metagenome (GOLD analysis project Ga0068859, IMG submission 66585) | Switchgrass rhizosphere microbial communities from Kellogg Biological Station, Michigan, USA - KBS Switchgrass S2-2 | ecosystem: Host-associated > Plants > Roots > Rhizosphere > Soil ...
TGCGTCATTCTCGCGTCCGTGACCGCAAGCCCGGCCGCCGGGATCTGCCCGCGCAGCTCCCAGAACGTGAGCGGGACGAGGATCATGCCGGCGAGCCACGCGACGCGGTTGCGCCAGCGCGGCAGCGAGTACAGCGACAGAGGCAACGTCAGCAGCAGCCACGCGCCCACGGCCAGCAGCGAGATCGGCAGCGCCCGCTCGACGGGCACGAGCAGCACCATCGGCAGCACGACGAGCGCCGCGATCCAGCTGCAGAACGCATGGAACGTCATGCGCCGCGCCGCGCGCGTCGCGACGAGGCGCTCGTACAGCGGATCGACCGTCGAGAGCAGCGCTGCCAAGGCGACGAGGCCCGTGAACGCGACCTGGCCCGCATCGAGCTTCGTCGCACCGATCAAGAGCGGTAGGCAGAAGAACAAGAGCTCCTGCTGCAGCGACTGGCTGATGAAGTTGACGACGAAGTTGCCGGCGCGGCGCCGGCGCCGCTCGATACGTCGGCGAACCCACGGCTCGAGCAGCAGCCAGAACCAACCGCATAGCGCGAGCAGCGCGACGATGCGCGCCGCGTCCTCGCCGCGGCGCACGAGCAAGAACCCCACCCAGCCCGCGGCGAAGCTGACGGTCGGCAACAGCCATGGCCAGCGATGCTCGATGGCGACCACGCGCCGCAGCAGCGAGCGCAGCGTCTTGCCTCGGCGAATGACGTCCTGCGACGGCGGGCTCACGTGGGAGCGCCGGCGGGCCGAGTGCGCTCGCGGAACGGCACACCGATCACGTCGTGGATGAAATAGCGCGCGACCGGGACGCCGAGCAGCATGCCCCAGAGCCCGAACGCGTGATACCCGACGTAGAGGATGATCAGCGCCAGCACGGGATTCAGCCTCATGTGCCGGCCGTAGATGATCGGATTCAGCACATACGCTTCGATGACGTGAATCACGATGACGAGCAGGATCGCCGCGAGCGACAACCCGGGCCCGCCCGTGTTGAGCGCGACGATCACGATCGGCGTCGTCGACATGAACACGCCGAGCACGGGAACGAAGCTGCAGACGAAGACGATGACCGACAGCATGGCCACGAGCGGAATCTTGAGCAGCAGCAAGCCGATCAGCGTGAGGATCGTATTGATCACCGCGATCGCGGCCTGCGCCTCGACGGCTCGGCCGAGCAGCATCCCGAAGCGCGCGATCGGCGGCGCGGCCTCCTCGTAGAAATCGCCGACGCGCGACGTTCTCAAGCGGCCGATGCCGGCCTTGAGGCGATTCAGATCGATGAGGATCAGGTAGCTGAAGAGCAGCGCGAGCAGCGTCGTCGCCGTGGCGCGATAGAGCATGATGGTGACGGCCGGCGCGTACTGGCGGATGCGCAACGACTGAACGTCGATGAACGCGGAGAGCAGCAACTGGTCCTGGCGGCTGTAATACTCGGCCATCACGCCGATCGGCGGCGCGGCGCTCTCGGTCGCTGCGGTGACATCAGTCGCGGTGATGCCGAGGCGGCTGCGCTCGTTCGCGAGCTCGCCCTCGACGAAGGCAAGCCGTTCGTCTGCCAGCGCGCTGCGCAGAGAACCGTTGATCGGCTCGCGCAACGTCGGATAGCTGCGCACGAGGCGGTTCTTCTGCTCGATCAGCGTGGCCTCGGTCTGCGGCAGATTTTGAATCATGCGGTCGAGCTCGGCGGCGACGCTCGGCACGACGAATCGCACGAACGTCCCGAACACGACGAGGAAGAACACGTAGACGATGGTGACCGAGGCGAAGTGGGGCAGCCGCAAACGGCGTTGGCCGATCTCCGCCAGCGGCGCGGCGATGATCGCGAGCACGAACGTCAGAAAGACAATGGCGAAGAAATCGCGCAGCGCCCAGAGGAGCAGGAACAGAATGACCCAGATGACAACGCGGCGGTTGCGCTGATAGAACTCGTTGAAGCTGAAGGCGGCCACGGGCGACTACTTGACGATCAGTGCGTGACGTCGCGCGCGCGATCCGACATGCCGTCTTCCCAGCTGCTCCAGCCGGACGTCATACCGTAAGGGACGCGCTCGAGCGTCGCCTCGACGCGGTGAATCAAGCCGTTCTCGATCTTGAACAGCTCCGCGATGTACCAGGTCCACGGCTGCGCGGGCCCGGCGGTCACTTTGCGGCCGCTCGGCGTCGCGAAGTTTCGCGTCTCGCCGGCCGCGTGGTCGAAGAACACGAACGAGAACACGAGGCCGCGCTCGGGATCGACGGCGACGAAGCGCCGATCGCGAATGCGCGTCACGAAATGAAGCATCCCCGACTCGAACTGCTCGCGGCAGGTCCATTGCGACGAGTAGCTCGGCGCCGTCTTGAAATCAGGCCGCGCTTCGCCCGCCGGCGTCGGCCGGTTCGTCGTCTGCATGCCGTTGTCGATGCGGTTGCAGTCGGCGGCGAACGGATAGTCGCCTTTGCCGTCGTTCTGCTGCATGCCGGTGAAATACTTGTTCGCCGTGGCGACGAGATCGGCGCGCGACATGCGAGCCGCGGGCGGCACGGCCTCCGTGAACGTCGGATTCGGCTTGCCGAGCGCCTCGACGCGCTTCGCCGCGTCGACGCTGCGCGTGATGAACTGCTCGATCTCCGTGATCTTGCCGCCGACGACCTTGAGCCGCAGCGCGATCAGCGCCGGCGTGCCGAGCAGCGGATCGGCGTTTTCCTCCTCGAGCGTGCCGATGAAGGCGACTTGCTGAGCTTCGATGTCCGCAACGATCAACCGATATTTTCCTTTGCTGCGCACACTGCGCCACAGGCCGTCGCCGACTTCGAGCCGCTGGCCGTTCTCCGTATAGCGCGCCGTCGCCTCGAGCGGCACCGCACTCGGGTCGTGCCTCACCAACGCGTCGAGGTACTTTTCGACAATGCTTTCGAGGCATTGCCGATCGCAAGCGGAGGGCTGCGCGGCCGCCGGCGCCGCGGCCGACGCCAGCATCAGCGCGCTCGCCAGGACGCGAATCGAAGAGGCCATCGAGTCTCCCTGCTTGTCGTTATTCGGGCGGCGGAGCAAAGCCGGGAGAGCTATGGTAACGGAACGGCGCCGGCTTGCGGCACTACGCTCCTCAGCGAAGATGCTGCGCGAACGTCGCGCGAATGATTGCGGCCGCGGCCGCCGGGTCGTACGGCTCGCCGCCGTCGAGCCGCTCGGCGTGCTCGAACAGCGGCACGAACATCTCTTGCCCGTCGACTTCTTCGAGATATTCGAACGCGTCGCGCTCGGCGTATACGGCTTCCCACGCGGCGCGAACGGCGCGCCAGAATTGACCGGTGCGCTGCCAGTACGAGTCGCCCGCCGAGAAATCGAAGTCGACGACGTGCTCGTAGCGGGCGACGCCGACCTCGCGCGAGAGATACGGAACGTCGCCAGCCGGCTGCCCCTGCTCGTCGAGCACGAGCTTCAGGTTCTCCTCCTCCTGCACCCAGCCCGTCGGCGTCAGCGTGTGGCGATTCGTTCCCTCGAGGATCTGGTAGTCGCTGCGCACCGTCGACTCGCGCCGCGGCAACGGCCGAGCCGTGCGTCCGCTCGTCCACGCGGAGTAACTGCCGTAATGCTCCCACTCGCCGAGCGATTCGTAGCGCGGCGAATCGTCGACCTGAAACACGGCCTGTGACCAGAGGCCCCGCACTTCGTCGGCCGTTCGTGTCTGCCTTACCCAGCGATTGCGGCCGACGAAGACGTGTAGATCCGTGTCCTCGTAACGCCAGTCCTGCCGCCAATGTTTCTGCACGAACGGGCCTTGCACCTTGCCGTCGCGATCCGCGACGAACATGACGATCAAGTGCTGCAAGCGGATGAACGTGCCGCTGTCCTCTACGACGTAGATGGTTTCCGTGCTCCACGATTGATAAGGCCGCGAAGGCGTGAAGCCCGGCGTGAAGCCGACGGTCTCGAGAAAGTCGAAGGTCGTGCGATAGCCGCCGGCCATCGCGAGTATCGCGCGCCGATCGCGCTCGAATTTCGACAGGCCGGGCTCTTGCACGGCGCGCCACGCGGCGCTCGGCTCCGTCGCCAGCGTGAGCGGCGCGCCGCGCGTCGTGCCGCCGCGCGGCCGCATCGCGTCGCCTTCCTCGAACGGCCAGCTGAACGTGTACTGCCGCGGCTCCGCGTGCGCGTGGCACGTCAGCAAGATGAGGAGAACGGCAACGGCCGAGAGTAGCGCGCGCACGCTAGTTCTCTTCGGCGAGCGCGACGGGGCGCATGGCGTGGCGCGGCCAGCCGAGCCTGCCCGCCAGCGGCAGTTTCAGGGAAAGGTCGAGCGGGTCGACGCCGAACGTGAGCCCCAAGACGTTGAGCTCGACGCCTTCCTCGACGCCCGCGAGCACGCCGACGAGGCCGTACACATTTGCCTGCGCGCCGGTGCCGCTCGGCGAGCGAGCCAAGAACGCCGGGCCGAGGTAGTCCTTGCCTATCGCGTGCGCCGGCAAGTCGGCGCGCAGCTCCGGCGCCGCGCGCAGCAAGTGCGCGACGAACGTGTTCGAGTTCGGCCCGGGCCAGACGCGATACGTATCCGCGTAAGGATACGTTTCGACGGCCGCTTCGATGTGCGCGATGACCTCGTCGACGCCTTCACCACGGAGCTCGGCGAGCAAGTCGGGCCGGTTGCCGAACCAGCGCGAGTCCGGGGAACGATGGTCGACGCTGACGGCACTGCCCGTGCGGCGCAGGCGCCAGCCGTTGACCTCGTAGACGGTGAACGCGGCCGCGTCGCGCGGCTTGACGGCAACCCAGGTATGAACGCCGAAGTACCCGCGCCAACGAACGGTCCGCGCGGCATACACCTGGACGACGGGCTCGGGCGTCGTCTTGGGATTCGGCGCGAGCCCGACCGAAGCGCGGCTCGCGCTACGCCAGTCGCCGACGGGGCCGGACTCGACGCGGTCGAGGTAAGCCAAGCCGAACAAGAACGGCGCGACTAACCATAACCATTTGGCGCTCGGACGCTTCATTCCGAGCCAACATAGACGCGCTCACGAAGTCGGGCAAGCCGCGCGCTTGCGCCTTGGTTAGTTCGGCTGATCCTTCTTGAGCTTGTATACCGAGCTGCCGTAGTAATCGATCATCGCCTTCTCGAGCGCGCGAACGTGCGAGCCCATGCGCTTCAACGCATCGACGTCGAGCTCGATGTGCTTGCGGCGGCGATCTTTGCTATCCGGCACGAGCTTCAGCACGCCACCGGGCTGCGCCTCGGCCGTCAGCGAGTACACGATGCGCGACACGGACGTGTACGGAATACCCAGCTTGCTCGACAACGACTTCATCGAATGCGGCTTGCCTTCGAGATTCGAGTCGATGACCTCGAGCGCGATGAGAACTTCCGCCATCGTGCCGTGACGCCCGGTCTTGTAGATCGCCGTCAGCAGCGCGATCGCAGCTTTGCGGGCGCCGTTGGAATCGAAACGCTCTTTCGCGACCGTCGGTCGCAATTGTGGAACCGTCGACATGATTTCCCTGCTCATAGCCCATTCACCCCTTCCGTGCGCGGGCGCGCTCGGCGGCGGCAGTGTATTCGTGCGTTCGGGAGCGTCTCAACACCGCACTGTTCGGTACGGGAAACCCAGACTTCTACAGAGACAAGTGCGTGCGCGGAAACCGCGAGACATTCCCTCAGTAGTTGAACTGCACGTCTGCTTGGAGCCGGTTGTAGTCGTGCTCGTTGCCCGCGTTCCCGGCGCGGTCGTTCAAGAAATAGCGGAAGCCGAACACGAGGCGATCGCGGAAGCCGTAGTTGAACTCGACGACGTGGCCCGTGCCGTCAGTGCCACCGCCCGACCAGTCCGAGTCCGTGAACGTGCCGATGACGGCATCGGCCTCGAGGTCCTGATACGCGTAGCCGATGCGCCAGGTGCCCGGGCGCGTGACCTCGCCTAAGGCCGCGCCGAGCGCAAAGCCCGCGTCGAAGTCATCGGCCTCCGTGTTGAGCGCGTAATCCGCGAACAGCGTGAGCGGCCGCTCGCCCGCTTTCAGGTTGAGCTCTCCGAACAGCTGCGCAATGTTGAAGTCGTTGAGATAGCGGCCGGCAGCGTCGAGGCGATTGCCGGCGGCCGCTCCGTCCCAGAACGGAGTCTGGCTCTGCGTCGCCCGGTAGTCGTAGTACCCGACACCGGCCGTGATGCGCATGCCGCCGTCGAGCGCGTGACGGTACCCGAGCTGGCCTCCGAGCATGATCGAGTCGTCGGCCGCAGCGCGCTCCTCGACCCAAAGCCCGGCGTAGTTGGCGAACCAGTTGCCGCCGGTGTAACGCAGCGCCAGACCCTCGGGGTTCAGGTCGTTGTCGTAGATCAGGTGATGATTGCCGGGCCGGTAAAACGGGTTCGCCATCTTGCCGCCCGTGAACGTGAGCTGCTCGGTTGCGGCCCAGCTGAAGAACGCGCGGTCGACGCCGATCGACTTGCGGCTGAAGCCGGTATCGAGCGACTGATTGGCCGAGACCGGATCGTCGTTACCCGTCGCGAGCGTGAGACCCACGCGGACGTTGCTCGCGACATCGGCCGTCACCCCAAATCTCGCGCGGATCCGCTGCCGCTCGCGCTCGGTTAGGCCCTCCTCGTTGATCGCCTCATGGCGGTAGCGCAGGTCGCCCGAGAACCGGATGTTGGGGGCAACCGCCGCGGCTACCCTCGGCTCGACGACAACCGGTGTCGCGGGAGCCGCCGCCGACGGGGCCGCTGCCGGCGCGGCACCGGCCGAAGCAGTCGTCTGCTCGAGACGCTCGAGCCGCGCCGACAAGGCCGCAATCTCGGCCCTGATCGCGGCCACTTCGGCGCTGGCGCTGGGCTGCGCGAGGACGGGCGTGACGACCGCGAAGCAGGCTGCAACACAAGCGGCCGCAAGGGTGTTTCGCATTGATTTTGCTCCAGTTTTTTCCGATTACGCGGGATAGCACGAATGCGACGGGCATAATGCTACGAGTCAGTTACAGTCGTGTTACAGAAGATCGGCGGCGGTGCGCCGACCCGGGCAGACGATACCCGTATAATCGACCGTTCCAGGGGACCCGGGAGGCCCACGCAGTTGCGAATGCTGGCCGCCATCGTGCTGAGCGCGTTGCTCAGCACGTGCTCGTCTCCGCCCTCGGTCCTCGAGCGCATCCTGCGCTCGGGCGAGCTCAGGGTCGTGACGCGCAATACGCCGGCCGCCTTCTATTACGGCGCCGACGAGCCTCGCGGCATCGAGTACGAGCTCGCCCGCGGCTACGCGGAGAAGCTCGGCGTCAGCTTGCGCATCTATATCGACGACCAGGTGTTTCCGGACCTCACCTCGGGGAAGGCCCAGATCGGGGCCGCGAGCTTGACGGTTTCCGAAGCCCGGCGCGAAAGCGTCACGTTCGGGCCCGGGTACCAGGCGATCGAGCCGTTGATCATCTATCGGCGCGGCACGCCCCGCCCCCGCAAGCTTGCCGACCTCGTCGGCGGGCGCCTCGACGTCGTCGCGAGCTCTTCGCACGCGGCCTTGCTCGAAGAGCTGCGGCAGCAAGAGCCGCTCTTGACCTGGGTCGAGCATACGGAGCACTCGAGCGACGAGCTGATCCGGCGCGTCGCCGAAGGCGAGATCGACTATACGGTTGCCGATTCGAACCTGTTCGAGCTGTTGCGGCAGTTCTATCCCGATCTGCGCGTCGCATTTCCGCTCGGGCCGACCGACCGCATCGCGTGGGCGCTGCCCAAAGGCGACGAGGAGCTCCGCGAAAGCGTGGCGAGCTACTTCGCCGAGATCGAGGCGACCGGAGAGCTCAAGCAGATTCTCGATCGCTACTACTTCGCGTCGCGCGAGTTCGACTACGTCGGATCACGCGCGTTCATGCGCCACGTCGACACGCGCTTGGCGCGCTACCGTGACTTCTTTCTCGAGGCCGAGCGCTCGACGGGGATCGACTGGCGCCTGATCGCGGCAATCGCGTATCAAGAGTCGCACTGGGATCCGGAAGCGATCTCGCCGACGGGCGTGCGCGGCATGATGATGCTGACGACGCACACGGCGGACATGATGGAGGTCGTCGACCGGCACGACGCGCGCTCGAGCATTCTCGGCGGCGCCCATTACTTTCTGCGCGTGCGCGGCAAGGTGCCGGAGCGCATCCGCGAGCCCGACCGCTCCTGGCTCGCCGTCGCCTCGTACAATTTGGGCTTCGGGCATCTCGAGGACGCGCGCATCCTCACCCAGTTTCAAGGCGCTGATCCCGACCAGTGGGAAGAGGTCCGCGAGCGCTTGCCGTTGTTGAGCGACAAAGCCTGGTTCAGCCGCGTGCAGCGCGGGTTCGCCCCGGGGCAAACCGCGGTCACGTACGTCGAGAACGTGCGCCGCTACTACGAGATCCTCATGTGGCTCGACAGCCACGAGACGCTGACCTCGCGAGAGTTCGGGCCGCCGAGCGGCCTCGATCCCGCCGGCTAGGGCGCGTCGCCGCGCCGCGCCGCGAAAAACTGCTTCAGCAGCGCTCCGCACTCCTCCGCCAGCACGCCGCCTACGACGTCGATTCGGTGATTCAGTTTCGCTGTCGCGGCGAGGTCGAACACCGAGCCGCAGGCGCCCGTTTTCGGATCCGGCGCGCCGTAAACGATGCGCGCGACACGCGCATGCACGAGCGCGCCGACGCACATCGCGCAGGGCTCGAGCGTCACGTACAGCACGCAGCCCGGCAGGCGATAGTTGCCGAGCGCGCGCCCCGCAACGCGCAGCGCGAGCATCTCGGCGTGCGCCGTCGCGTCGTGGCGCGCGATCGGCGCGTTGGCGGCGCGCGCGACGACGGCACCCGTGGCGTCGACGATCAGCGCGCCGACGGGCACTTCGCCCGCCGCCTCGGCCTCGCGAGCGCAGGCGAGCGCCTGCTCCATCAACGCTCGATGCGGATCCGCGTCACCGCGACTCATCGGTCTCCCTTTTTCGGGCCCCGGCTCGGCCCGGAACTTGCTATACCTTGGGCAGGCGGGAGTCTTGCATGATTTACATCGAGTTCACGAGCCGGCGTCCGCAGGCCGGGCTGCGCGCAAACGAACGAGGGACGCTGGCCGTCGAATCGTTCGAGAGCCAGCTCGCGCGGTTCCATCGCGCGGTCCTCGCGGGACAGAGCGGCTGGGAGGGCTCCTGGTCGGACGACCGGCTGCTGCTCAGCATGGGACGCACGTGGCGGCTCGGCCCCGAGCCCGAGTACGTCACGGTCTGGCACACGCCCGCATCGGGATTCGAACGTATCGACGAGTGGGACGAGGTCTTCCGCTCGGGGAAAGCGGACGAGATCGAGAAGCCGTTCACCGAGGTCGCGCGCATCGAGCGCGCCGGCTGCTACGAGGCGCTGCTCGATCCGATTCGCCAGCCGGTGGCGGACGCCGGTGCCCGCGCGCGCGGCGCGATCTACTATGCCGAGTTCTTCGAGCCCGTCGGCTCGCACGACGAGATCCGCGAGCTGTATGCAAAACGCGCGGCGGCGCATTCGAGCTTGACGCTCGTGCTGTGTATCGCACGCATCGGCAAGCTCGCGCCGGATCCCGGCGGGCTCGCGGTCTGGGCGCTTCCGTCGTACGGCGCGCTCGCAGCGATCGCGCGGGAGCTCGACGGAAGATCCAAGCCCGTGCGCCTCGAGACCGCGGGCGTCTACAACGGCATCGGAAAGGAGATTCTTTGAATGGACGCCGAAGAGAAATACCTGTTCGATCTCATGGGTTTCCTCGTGCTGCCGCAGGTCCTCGCGCGCGAGGAAGTCGGAGAGCTCAACGCGCTCATCGACTCGTACGATCTGTGGCGCAAAGCGAAGTCCGGCGAGGAGCCGGCGTGGGTCAACGATCCGAACTTCATGACCGTCGGCGCGCCGCACACGTGGGACGAGCCGTTCAGGCGCCTTCTCGCGCACCCGCGGATCATGCCGTACTTGAAGACGCTCGTCGGGCCGAAATTCCGCTACGACCATGGGCACGCGCTGCTGATGCGGCCAGGCGCAAAGCAGCTCGGTCTCCACGGCGGCGCCACGCCGTGGGACCCGGCGCAGGAATACCGCTACCGCGACGGCGAAATCTTGAACGGGCTCGTCGTGGTGTCCTACGCGCTCAGCGACGCGGGCTTGGACGATGGAGGTTTCGCGGTCGTTCCCGGAAGCCACAAAGCTAACTTCGCCGTGCCACCGCAGTACATCAAGTTCGAGAAGACGGGGCCGTGGGTGTTGCGCGTGGCCGTCAAAGCGGGAGACGCGATCCTCTTCAGCGAGGCATGCACGCACGGAACCTGGCCGTGGCGCGCGCAGCACGAGCGCCGCAGCCTGCTATACAAGTTCGCGCCGGGGCATTCGGCGTGGGCGTCGCCGTATCCGTCGCCGGCCGACGCGCCCGAGCTCGATTATCCCGAGCAACTCAAGCGAATCCTCGATCAGCCGTACGTCGCGCCGGGCCAGGACAAGTTCGGCGACGAGTATCGAAAGAACGTGCAGTGAGCCGCTCCCGCCGTCCCTGGCGGTCGCTACGTTCGCAGCATCACGCGCGAGCTCACGAGCTGCGCGGGGTCGGCGCTTCCGCCCACGCGGATTTCGATCTCGCCGGGCTCGAGCACCCGCGCGAAATCGGCGTCCAGGAAGCCGAGCTCCGTCGCCGGCAACTGCAAACATACCGTGCCGGTCTCGCCGGGCTGCAATGAAATCTTCTCGACCCCTTTCAGCTCGAGCGTCGGGCGCGCCACGCTCGCCACGCGATCGCGAATGAAAAGAAACACCGTCTCCTCGGCCGCGCGAGTGCCCCCGTTCGTCACGTCGACGGAGACTTCGATGACGTCCTCGGCCGTGGCCGTCTCGGGCGTCACCGTCAAATTCGTGTAAGTGAAACGGCCGTACGTTAGGCCGAACCCGAACGGGATCAGCGGCGAGCTTGGGCTATCGAGGTATTTGCTCGTGAAATGGTCCTGCGGGTTCTCGGGCCGGCCGGAATTGCGCTGACAGTAGAACAGCGGAATCTGTCCGAGCGCGCGCGGCCACGTGATCGGGGTGCGTCCCGACGGCGACACGCGGCCTGTCAGCACGTCGGCGATCGCGTTCCCCGCTTCGGTGCCGGGGAACCACGCGATCAGCAGCGCGTCGGCCCGCTCGAGGAGCCACGGAACGATCAACGGCCGACCGCAGAAGAGGACGGCCACGACCGGAACGTCGTCTCTGTGCGCACGCTCGAGCACGGCCTCGGCGAGCGCGCGTTGCGCGCCGGGCAACTCCGGGAACGCTCGCGACGCGGCTTCGCCGCTCATCTCGGCTGCCTCGCCGAGGCATAGCACGACGACTTGCGCGCCGCTCACCGCTTCGACCGCGGCGGCGATGCCCGAAGTCTCCGCGCCGGCGATCGACACGCCTTCGGCATGCACCACGCGAGCGTTCGGCAACGCCTCACGGAGCCCCGCGAGCACGGTGACGTTCGGCTCCTCGTAGCCCGCGGCCGCCCACGCGCCGCGCATCTCGCGCCACGCGTCGGCCAGCGGCCCGATGACGCAAACTCGGCGAACCTCGTTGCGGAGCGGCAATGTGTCGGAGGAGTTCTTCGCGAGCACGAGCGACTTCGCGGCGACGTCGCGCGCGAGTCGCCGGCGCGCGGCGAGCGTCTCGGCCGTCTCGGCGGTCGAGCCGCGCCGATACGGATCGTCGAACAGCCCGAGACGCTCCTTGAGACGCAGCACGCGCAGCACACACTCGTCGATTTCGTCGATCGTCACGAGCCCGCGCTCGAGCGCAATCGGCAGCCCTTTGCGATAAGCGTCAGCCATCATGTCGATGTCCACGCCCGCTTTCAGCGCGAGCGTCGCCGCCTCGACGATGTCGCCCGCTACGCCGTGGTGCAGCAGCTCGCGAATCGCGTTGTAGTCGCTGACGATGACACCGTCGAAGCCGAGCTCTCCTCGCAGGTAGTCGCGAAGCAGCGGCTTGTGCATCGTCATCGGAATTCCGCCGAGCTCCGTGAACGCGGGCATGATGGCGGCCGCGCCCACTCGAACCGCCTCGGCGAATGCCGGCAGGTGCACCTCGCGCAGCGTTCGCTCGGAGATGTCGACCGAGGCGTAGTCGCGCCCGCCCGCAACGGGGCCGTACGCGCAGAAGTGCTTTGCCGTCGCGGCTACCGACTTCGGGTCAGCGAGATCTTCGCCCTGAAATCCGCGGACCTTTGCGCGCGCAATTTGCACCGCGAGCCACGGATCCTCGCCGGGGCCTTCGACAGTTCGCCCCCAACGAAGGTCGCGAGACACGTCGAGCATCGGCGCGAACGTCATCGCGAGGCCGTCGGCCGCAGTCTCGCGCGCCGCTTCGCGCGCGGTGCTCTCCCAGATCTTCGGATCGAACGTCGCGGCCTCCGCGAGCGGCACGGGAAAGATCGTGCGGTGACCGTGAATCACGTCGAACCCGATCAGGAGCGGGATGCCGAGCCGCGATTCCTCGACGGCGATTCGCTGCATCGCGTGCACGTGCTTCGAACCGACGAGATTGAGCAGGTTGCCGAGCGTGCCATTTCTTATCGAATCCGTGGAATCGCCCGCAATGACGGGTCCCGTCACCGCGTAGGACGCTGAGGTCATCGTCATCTGACCCAGTTTTTCCGCCAGGGTCATACGGCCGATGAGCTTGTCAATCGTGCTCATGAAGACAATCATGATTCATCAGCGAAGGAATCGCAGGCGACATGCAAAATGGGCGCCAAGAGATAGGGAGATCCCATGCGAAGGCCGAAATCCTCTCGGACGAGCTCCGCGAAGCGTAGCCGCTCACGAAGCGCGGGCTCGACGGCGCGAGCCGGCGGCGTTGCCGAGATTCGCGACCCGGCGAAGCTTGCGCTGCTGCCGGACGACGCGCTGCTCGAGGCAGTCCAGCGGCGAACGTTCCGCTATTTCTGGGAAGCGGCGCATCCCGTAAGCGGCCTTGCGTTCGACCGGCGCGCCGCGGGAATCCGCGCGGACGAGTCGGATCCGATCACGATTGGCGGCTCGGGCTTCGGTGTCATGGCGCTGATCGTCGCCGCGGAGCGCGGCTGGGTCACTCACGATGCGGCGCTCGAGCGGCTCGACCGCATGCTCGATCTGCTTTCTCGCGCGCGCTGCTATCACGGCGCGTTTCCGCACTTCATGAACGGCGGCACCGGAGAAGCGGTCCCGTTCGGGCGCAAAGACGACGGCGCCGACATCGTCGAGACCTCGCTGCTCATGATGGGCTTGCTGTGCGCGCGCGAGTACTTCGATGGCGATACGCCGCAAGCAGCGGCGGCCCGCTCGCGAATCACTGCGCTGTGGAACGACGTCGAATGGAGCTGGTTCACGCGCGACGGGCGCGACGTCCTCTACTGGCATTGGAGCCCGTACAACGGCTGGGCCATGGACCACGCGATTCGCGGCTGGAACGAATGCCTCGTCACCTACCTCCTGGCGGCCTCCTCGACGCGCTATCCCATTGATTCCTCGGTCTATCACAACGGGTTTTGTGGGCCCGGATTTTGCAGCGCTAAACCCTGGTACGACATCGATTTGCCCCTCGGCATGCCGTATGGAGGTCCGCTGTTCTTCACGCACTACTCTTTCTGCGGAATCGATCCCCGCGGGCTCACGGACCGCTATGCCGACTATTGGCAACAGAATGTGCGTCACGTCCGCATCAACCGCGCGCATTGCGTCGCGAATCCGGGCGGGTTCGAAGGCTATGGGGAAGCGTGCTGGGGCTTGACGGCCAGCGACGATCCGGACGGCTACTCCGCGCACGCGCCCGACAACGACAACGGCACGATCAGTCCGACCGCGGCGCTCGCGAGCCTGCCGTATGCGCCCGACGAGGTCATGAGCGTGCTGCGTCATTTTCTGAGGCGGCATGGGCTCCGTCTCTGGCGCGAGCTCGGCTTCGTCGACGCGTTCTGCGAGAGCAAGAACTGGTACGCCGATACGTTTCTCGCGATCGACCAGGGTCCGATCATCGTGATGATCGAGAACCATCGGTCGGGCCTCTTGTGGAACCTGTTCATGGCGGTGCCCGAAGTGCGGGCCGGACTGCGGCGACTCGGGTTCTCGAGCCCGCACCTCGAAGAAGCGGATCGGTGACCGAGAGCCTCGAGCAATGGCTCGGTCGCGAGCACCGCCATGCCGCGACCGCCATGCTGAGGAGCGTTTCCGCACGCGAGATCGTCAAGGAGCGGCCGGGATTCGGGCAGACGGTGAGACCCGTCGCAGGCTCGATCGTCGCCTCGCCGGCGCTCGCGTCGTGGGATCCCGACCCGGATTACTTCTTTCACTGGTTCCGGGACTCGGCGATCGTCATCGATGCCGTGCGCCTGCTCTACGAAGCGGAGCATCTCGGGGCGGAAGCGCTCGCGCACTTCGCCGATTTCGTCCGCTTCAGCCTGTCCCTCCAGGCTCTCGATGGGCGAGCGCTCGTCGAGCTGCCGCATTGGCGACTCAAGGTGCTCCCGGACTTCGTGCAGTACCTGCGCGGCGACGACCTCTTGCTCGTTTCCGGCGACGCCGTCTACGCCGATGCACGCGTGAACCCGGACGGCACGCTCGATATCTCGCGGTGGACGCGCCCCCAACATGACGGCCCGCCGCTGCGAGCGCTCGCCGTTCTGCGTTGGCTGCGCGCACTGCGCAATCGACGCGCTCGCGCGACGGAGACGCTCTCCGCCGACGCGCTCGCAGACGCAGCGCGCCTCGTCCGGATCGATCTCGCGCTGACGGCTGTCCACTGGCGCGAGCCGTCGCTCGACATCTGGGAAGAGGAGCTCGGCCACCACTACTACACGATGCGCGTCGCGGCGGCCGCGTTGAACGAGGGAGCGAGGTGGCTCTTGGCCGCGGACGAGGCCGGCGAAGCCGCCGCCCTGCTCGCCGAGGCGCAAACCATTCGCGAGACGCTCAATCGTTATTGGCTTCCGGACTTGGGCTACTACAGCTCTCGCGTGATGCCTGCCGGTGCTTCGTCGACGAAGACGCTCGACATCGCCGTGATCCTCGCCGCCATTCATGCGCGCGACGGCGAAGACGCGCACTCGGTGCGCGATCCGCGGATGCACGACACGCTCGCCAAGGTCGAGCAGCTCTTCGATGGGTTGTATCCGATCAATCGCAACCGGCCGCGCGAGCGCGCGGCCGCGCTCGGCCGTTACGAAGGCGACGTCTACTTTTCCGGCGGCGCCTACTATTTCTCGACGCTCGGGGCCGCGGAGCTCTGTTTCTTGGCTGCCGCGTCCCACGCGCGCGGCAGCGACGCGCGCGTGAAGTGGGCTTCGCACGGCGACGCGTTTCTCGAGACGGTGCGCGCCTTCACGCCGGAGAGCGGCGATCTCTCCGAGCAATTCGACCAGCGCACCGGCGAGCAAACGTCCGCGAAGCACCTCGCCTGGAGCTATGCCGCCTTCATCTCGTGCGTCGCGGCGCGCCGAGCAGCGCTCTCGCCATGAGCAAGCGTTCCGAAACGCGCGCCGATTCCGGGCTGGCCGAGGCCGCGCGGGCCGGCGTCGGGGCTCAGACGCGCATGATTCTCCGCGCAATCGTTGCGTCGCCGGTGGGCCGGCGCGTCATCTGGCTCGCGGTAGCGTTGGTGATCGCGATTCTCGTGACGAGCTACGGGCAAGTCATCTTGAATGACTGGAATCAGCCGTTCTACGACGCGCTCACGCGGCGCGATTTGAACGAGTTCCTCTATCAGCTCGGCATCTACTTCGCGATCGTCTCGTGCCTTCTCGTTCTCGATGTCTCGCAGCGCTGGATCACGGAGACTTTCAAGTTCCGACTTCGCGAAGGCTTGACGCGCGATTTGCTGAAGCTCTGGATGGTCCCGCGTCGGGCTTTCTGGCTCGCCACGAGCGGCAACCAGCTGGGCGTTAACCCCGACCAGCGCATCAGCGAGGATGCGGACAAGCTGTGCAACATTTCGGCCGATCTGTCGATCGGGCTCTTCCGTTCGACGGTGCTGTTCGTGAGCTTCGCTGGCGTGCTCTGGACGATTTCCGATGACTTCACGTTCCGCGTCGGCGGCGTCGACTACGCCGTGCCGGGGTTCATGCTGTGGGCTGCGATCGCCTATGCGCTCGTGGGCTCGCTGCTCTCTTATTTCGTGGGCCGAAACCTGATAGGCCGCAACGCCGACCGCTACGCGCGCGAGGCGGACCTGCGGTTCGCGCTCGTCCGCATCAGCGAGCACGTCGACAGCATCGCGCTCGCGGCGGGCGAAGCCGACGAGCGGCGCCGCGTCGAGATGCACGTCGGCAACGTCATGCTCGCGATGCGCCGGCTCGTTCGCGGCCTCACGAACCTCACGTGGATCATCGCAGGATTCGGCTGGATCTCGGGCATGGCGCCGATCCTCATCTCGGCACCGCTGTACTTCACCGGCAAGACCTCGTTCGGAGGCATGATGCTGGCGGTCAACGCGTTCACTCAGGCGCAGGGATCGCTGCGCTGGTTCGTCGACAACTTCGGCCCGATCGCGGACTGGCGAGCGACGCTGCTGCGCGTGGCGAACTTCAGAGCCGCGCTAGTGGCCACCGAATCACCGGACGACGCCGGAGACCGCATCGATTACGCCGACGGTGCAGCCCATGCGATGGCATTCGAGGATCTGCAAGTGGATTCTCCCGTTGGGCGCGAGGGGTTTCGGGAGCAACACATCGTCATACGGGCCGGCGAGCACACGCTGATCTGCGGGACGCCCGGCGAGGGGAAGACCCCGCTGTTCCGCGCGCTGTCGGGCCTTTGGCCCTGGGGCAGCGGCCGCATCGTCCGGCCGCGCGGCGAATCGGTGATGTACGTCCCGCGCGGCACGCCGTACCTGCCGCGCGGCACGCTGCGCGAGGCGCTCGCCTACCCCGTACTCACGGACCGTTTTGCAGACCGCGCTTACTTGCAAGCGCTCGAGCGAACGGGGCTCGGGCGATACGTGAAGAGCCTCGATGAGAATCGGCGCTGGGATCGCGAGCTGCGCGAGGACGAGCAGATGGCGCTGGCGTTCGCGCGCGTGGCTTTGCACGCGCCGGAATGGGTCGTGTTCGACGACACGTTCTCCGCGATGGAAGACGAGACGCTCGAGCGTATCCTCGAGCTGCTCACGCACGAGCTCACGCAGACCACGATCATTCACATCGGGCGCACTACGCAGGCGCACCTGCCGCTTTTCAAGCGGGTGCTGCATCTCAAGAGGCTCGAGAGCGAGGCCGACAAAGAGGAAGACTGGGCAGCGAAACGCGTGCGGCGCCGACGGCGATGAACCCCTTCGCGAAGATCGTCGTGCTCATCGCGTTGGCGTCAGGCCCCATGCTTGCGGCCGCGCAGGACTTCGACTTCGAGCCTCCTGCGAATGCCAGCGACGCCGCGCTGCCGGCCGCGCTGCACGATCTCGCCGAGCGCGTCCTACCCAGCTATGAGGAGAACGATCCCGATCTCTACTTATCGAATCTCGCGGCGCTGCAAATGGCGATCGGCGACGCGGCTGCGGCACGCGCCACGCGGCTCACTCTGCGAGAGCGGCTGGAGAGCGATGAAAGCGCGCTCCCCTCCGGCCGCGCCGCCGTCTACGACATTTACGTTCAGGCGCGGGCGATCGAAGCGGAAGCGGCGGACGGATCGGAAGGCGTCTCGTTCGCGAGCGCGTACAAGCAAGCATTCGAGGAAACCTTGAATGGCCTCGACGATCTCGACGCTTACGAGCTCGAAGACTGGCTCGCCGCACCGCTCGAGCCGCGGCAACTTGCCCTGCAGCGCGCGCTCGACGAGCGCCGTGGACAGAGCTCGATCCCGCTCGCGGCGGCGCTCGATCTCGTCCAGGCCTGGTTCGCGTTCGACGCGTACCGCAGCGTCGACGGTCTCGCACCACCGCTGCTCGCGGAAGATAGAGAGAGGCGCTACGTCGTCGAAGAGGTCGCGATCCCCGTTGCGGCAAACGCGACGATCGCGGCCACGCTGGTACGTCCGCGCCCGGCCGCCGACGCCGAGACGCGGCCGGCTCTGCTCGAGTTCACGCTCAACCGCTCGAGCCGCAATGCGCGAGAGGCCGCCGCTCACGGCTACGCCGGCGTGCTCGCGCTCGCGCGCATCGCAGGTGACGCGGCCACTCGCCCGCGCGCGCCGTTCGAGACCGAAAGCGACGACGCGTGGGCCGTCATCGCATGGATCGCACAGCAGCCCTGGAGCGACGGCCGCGTCGCAATGCAGGGCTCCGGGTACGGCGGGTTCGTCGCATGGGCGGCCGCGAAGCGACAGCCGCCGGCGCTGCGGGCGATCGCGACGACGGATCCGATGGCGCCCGGCATCGACTTCCCGAACCCCAACCGGATCTTCGTGAACTCCTCGTATCGCTGGGTGCACGAGCTTCTCGTGGCCCCCGGCAGCGAGCTCGACGACGCCCGCTGGCGCGAGCTCGACGCAAGCTGGTATCGAGCGGGGCGCCGCTACCGCGATTTGCCGACCCTGCCCGGCCGAGCGAGCGCGATCTTTCGCAGCTGGCTGAACCATCCGAGCTACGACGCCTTCTGGCGGAAGTGGCTGCCGTTCGGGCCCGAGTTCGCGAAAGTCGACATACCCGTCTTGACCGTGACCGGCTATTACTCGGCAGGCGAGACCGCGGCGCTGTACTACTTCGCGGAGCACGTCGGGCACGATGCGGACGCCGACCACGCGTTGCTGATCGGCCCGTTCGACGAGCGCAGCGTCGCGCGCGACGCCTCGTCGTCTCTCCGCGGCCTCCCGCTCGACGCGGTGGCGCGCATCGATGCGACGGAGGCGCGCTACGAATGGCTCGCGCATGTGCTCGACGGGGACGAGCGGCCGCCCACCCTGCGCGCAGGCGTGAACTACGAGGTCGCCGGCGCGAACGAATGGCGCCACGCGCCGTCGCTGACGGCGCTCGAAGCCAAGCCTTTGCGTTTGTATCTGCAGGCCTCGCCGGACGGCCCGCCCCATGCGCTTGCCGCGCAGCGCTCCGCGACGCCGCTGGCACTGACCGAGACCCGCGATCTCGAGGATCGTACGGACTTCGGCTGGCGGCCGTCGCGCGAGCTCGTAGTCGGCGAGATCGAGGGGCGCGGTGGGATGTCATTCGTGACGCAGCCCTTCGACGAGACGGTCGACCTCGCGGGCCGTGTTCGCGGCGAGCTGGACTTCACGATCAACAAGCAAGACGCCGACCTCGTCGTGATGCTGTACGAGGTGCGCCCGTCAGGCGAGCACGTGAAGCTCTTCGACCCCGCGTTTGCATTCCGCGCGAGCTACGCCCGCGACCGCGTGCACCGTCGACTGCTCGTCGCCGGCGTCAGACAGCAATTGCCGTTTCAGAGCGACCGAATGATCGGTCACCGGCTCGAAGCCGGCAGCCGCTTGCTGCTCACGCTCGGCATCAACAAACGCGCGGATCAGCAGATCAACTACGGCGCCGGCGACGACGTCAGCGAAGAATCGATCGAGGATGCCGGTGCTCCGCTCCGGATTCGCTGGCACGAAGGCAGCTTCATCGAGATTCCGTCGCAATGATGGGGCGGCGAGCCGCCGCAAAGCAGAAGCGAAAGCTCAGTACCCGCCCCGCGTTCTCGTGCGGCTCCGATACGCGGAGCTCAGCCGATCCTTTTCGCACTGGGCGTGCCCGGAGACATCCCACGTGACGAGGCTCTCGACCGTCTTCGGAGACAGCTCGACGCCGACGCCGTAGTACTCGACCGGCATTTCTTCGGGTCTGAATTGGGTTTCGCGCTCGTAGAGGTTCAGGACGTCTCTTCTGATCATGTTCGTGTAAACCTTTTTTATGGTCGATGCGGGCGCGAAAGCGCTGCGAAAAATGTGCCACGAGCCGCGCCCCCGCGGCGGGCCGCAGAAGAGCCGCGCGCCCCGCACGATGCCGAGGGGCCCGGCGGCCTTCGCTGGAACCGATTGCAAAATTTGCTACGCGCCTTGCGGCCCGGGAACCGACAGGCTTTCGAGCCGCCCTAGCCCGAGACGAGGGCGCGGGGCTATGGTGCGGTATCGGCCGGTGCCCGATGAACGCCCGGCAGTACGGGCTGGAACCCACCCTTGAACGGAGCTCTCGCTCGTGGCGCGACCCCGCGCCCGCCGATCCGTGACGTCTGGAGGACGCAGTATGTTCGTACGCGGGTTGGGCACGGCGCACCCGGCGCGGCGCTACACCAAGGCTGACTGTCTCGAGGCGTTTCAGAGCTCGGCCTGGTTCGGCAAGCTCGACCGGCGCGCGCGCACGATCGCCGAGCTCGTGCTCACCGGCGACAATGGCATCAGCGCGCGGCACCTCGCTCTCGACTCGCTCGAGGAAGTCTTCGCGATCGACCCGGATACGCTGCACGCGCGCTTCATCGCGCATGCGCCGCGGCTCGCGGCAGACGCAGCCGCGAAGGCGCTGCGCGACGCGGGCCTCGAGCCCGAGCAGATCGACGGAATCGTCGTCAGCACCTGCACGGGATATCTATGCCCGGGATTGAGCGGCTACGTGCTCGAGCGGCTCGGCTTGCGCCCTAGTCTGCCGGCGTTCGACCTCGTCGGCCACGGCTGCGCCGCGGCTCTGCCGAACTGGCAGATCGCGGACGCGCTGCTCGCCGCGCACCGTTGCGAGAACGTGCTTTCCGTGTGCGTCGAGATCAGCAGCGCCGCGATGTATCTCGACAACGATCCCGGCGTTCTCGTCAGCGCCTGTCTGTTCGGCGACGGCGCCGGCGCGGCGGTGCTGTCGCAGCAGGCCGCGCCGCAAAAACGCTCCGTCGAGTGCAAGAACATCGGCTCGCTGCTGAATCCCCTCGAGCGCGAGGCCCTGCGCTTCGAGCAGCGCAGCGGCATGCTGCGGAACGTGCTGACGCGGCCCGTCCCGAAGCTCGCGGCCGCGCACGCCGAGCGTGTGCTCGACGATGTGCTCGGGAAGGCCGGCGTCGACCGCGCCGAGATCGCGGCGTGGGTCTGGCACGCGGGCGGCCGCGACGTTTTGGTCGCGCTGCGCAGCCGGCTCGGCCTGACGGAAGAGCAGACTCGCTACAGCGCGAACGTTCTGCGCGAGTTCGGCAACTTGAGCAGCGCGTTCGTCTACTTCGTGCTCGAAGCTGCGCTCGCGGATCGCGCGCGCGGCGGCTGGTGGTGGATGTCGTCGTTCGGCGCGGGCTTCAGCTGTCACGGCGCGTTGCTCGAGGTTGCATGATCGCGTCGGCGCAAGCGGCAGAGACCGAGGCGGACTGGCCTCGCCGCCTAGTGCCGGAGCTGCTCGACGAGCTCCCGCCCGACGACCCGCGCGCGCTGCGCTCGCGGCGCGACCTGCGGCTCGTCAACGGGATCATGGGCCACGCCGCTCTCCTCGCGCGCGCGCTCGACGCTCTCGTCACGACGTCGCCGCTTCACCTCGTCGAGCTCGGCGCGGGCGACGGAACCGTATTGCTGCGCTTGGCGAAGCGCCGCACGCGCCGCTGGCCGAAGGTCGCCGTCACGCTGCTCGACATGCAGCCGACCGTGACACCCGCGACTCTCGCCGCGCTGCGTGCCGTCGGCTGGACCGTCGAGGTCGTCGCCGCGGACGCACTCGAGTGGCTCGAGCAGTCGCCGCACAGCCGCGATGCAGTCGTGCTCGCGAACCTGTTCGTGCATCACTTCGAAGGCGAGCGGCTCGCGCGGTTGCTCGCGGGCATCGCGGCGCAGGCGCGAGCGTTCGTCTGCTGCGAGCCGCGGCGCGCGCGGCTCGCGCTGCTCGGCAGCCGCTTGCTGTGGGCGATCGGCTGCAACGACGTGACGCGCCATGACGCGGTCGTCAGCGTGCACGCGGGCTTCCGCGGGCGCGAGCTCAGCGTCGAGTGGCTGCGCGCGGCCGGCGCCGGCTGGAACGTCGAGGAGCGGCCGGCCGGCGCGTTCAGCCATCTGTTCGTCGCGAGGCGCGCGCCGTGACAGAGCACTACGACGCGATCGTCATCGGCGGCGGCGTCGCCGGCGGCACGGCCGCGATCCTGCTCGCGCAAGCGGGCTGGTCCGTCGCGCTCGTCGAAAAGCGCGCGTTCCCGCGCCGCAAGGTGTGCGGCGAGTGCATCGCCGCGCCGAACCTGGCACTGCTCGACGCGCTCGACGTCGGCGCCGAGTTCGCGCAGATCGCGGGGCCGGAGCTCAGGCGCGTCGCCTTGTACGTCGGCGAGGACGCCGTCTCTGCCGACTTGCCGCGGCAGGACGGCGCGGTCGCGGGCTTCGCGCGCGCGCTCGGGCGGGAGCGGCTCGACACGCTGCTGCTCGAGCGTGCCGCGCGGCTCGGCGTCGCGATCTTGCAGCCGTGCGCCGTGAAGGACGTCGAGCACCGCGGCGCGCGCTACGTCTGTCGGCTCGCCGGCGAGCAGCGAGAGGCCGAGAGCATCGAGGCGCCGGTGCTGATCGCGGCGCACGGCTCGTGGGAGCCGCAGCCGTGGCACGAGCGCGCCGCGAAGCGCACGCGCCCGAGCGATCTCGTCGCGTTCAAGGCGAATTTCAGCGGTACCAACTTGGAGCCCGGATTGCTGCCGGTGCTCGCATTCCGCGGCGGATACGGCGGCATGGTCGTGGCGGACGGCGGCATGCTGACGCTGGCCTGCTGCCTCCGCCGCGACGCGTTGCGCGAGTGGCGCGCGGCCGCACCGTCGCTATCCGCCGGCGACGCCGTCCAAGCCGGGCTTGTCGGGTGCTGCCGCGGCGTGCGTCTCGCGCTCGCCGGCGCACGGCGCGAAGGCGCTTGGCTGTCGGTCGGGCCCTTGCGGCCCGGTATTCACGCACCCTGGAGCGAGCGCTCGGGGTTCGCCGTCGGCAACGCAGCCGGCGAAGCGCATCCGATCCTCGGCGAGGGAATCAGCATGGCGATGCAATCCTCTTGGCTGCTGTGCCGGCGGCTCGCGCGCGAGCGCGACGCCCTGCTCGGCGGCGCTTCTCAGGCGGCCGTCGCTCGCGCGTACGCGCGCGACTGGCGGCGCC
>Ga0068859_100001636_pt1 | contig 22888 bp, 17 predicted proteins | sample KBSSwiS22_FD_66585 | JGI IMG/M metagenome (GOLD analysis project Ga0068859, IMG submission 66585) | Switchgrass rhizosphere microbial communities from Kellogg Biological Station, Michigan, USA - KBS Switchgrass S2-2 | ecosystem: Host-associated > Plants > Roots > Rhizosphere > Soil ...
CCTGGGCTCCGGTGATCGAGGGCATCGGGGTCGAGCTGCACGACGAGCCCCCGCGTTACGGCCCCGATCGCATCGAAGCGGGCGCCGTTCGCCGCTACCTCGAACCCCTCGAGTTCGACTGCGCTCTGCATTACGACGCCGACGTCGCCCGGGCGCACGGTCATGCCGATATTGTCGCGCCCTGCACGTCGCTGCTCACATTCGCGACCGGCCCGCTTTGGGAGCCTGGTCAAACGGTGTTCGTCGGCGCCGAGCGCGACGCCCAACCGGCGCGTTCGACCCTGCGGCCGCGAATGCCGCAGGGCGCCCCGCCAGTGAGCGCCTTCTTCGCGACCGAGACTGACATCGAGTACCTCCGTCCGGTGTTGGTCGGCGAGCGGCTGGGGCGGCGGGGAAACCGCCTACTGTCCTGCGAGCCCAAGGAGACCAGGGTCGGACGCGGCGCCTTCGTGGTCATCGAGAGCGAGATCGTCGATGAGGCGGGCGAGGCGGTGGCGCGCATTCGCGCCGGGCTCTATCTCTATAATCCGCACACGGCGGCCGGCTCATGACCCAATTGAGCTGGGATGCGGTGAGCGTGGGCGACACGCTCCAGCCGCAGTCGTTCCCGATCTCCGTCTACCGTCTGGTTGTGGCGGCGGGCGCCAATAGGGACTTCAACGCCATACATCACAACACCGCCTTTGCGCAGGCGACGGGGGCGCCGGAGATGTACGCCAACACTCTTTTCCTGCAGGGCATGTGGGAGCGCACCGTGCGCAGATACATCGGCTTGGGCGGGACCATCCGGCGCCTCGCCAGCTTCCGCATGAACAGTTTCAACTGCGTCGGCGAAACGGTCGTGGTGAAGGGAGAGGTGGTGCGCAAGTGGCGTGAGGGCCCGGACGGCCTGCTCGAGATCCGAGTGTGGTCCGAGAATGGCGATCGTGTTTCGGTCGGGCCGGGCGCGATGGTCGTCAGCCTGCCCGTCGATCCGCAGTAGCCGGCCAAGGTCGGCGATCCGGCGGCGCGCTCAAAGCGACGGTCGCCATATCGTCTCGCCATCAGGACCCGCGACCGCTTCGCCGCGGCTGCCGACAGGTTCATGTGACCCGTCCGTGAGGAAGGCGATCCCTCGCACGTCGTCGCCGGGGATCTTCGCCAGGAACCGCTCCCCGCCCATCCCCCGACCGATGATGGCGCCGAAGCGGATCGACCCGTTCCGCTCATAGGGGGCCGAGTAGGTCTCGATCGTGCCTGGCCCGAGGTAAGTGAGCACGAGGGGCGGGATGGGCCCGCGGAGGGCGTCGGCTTCGGCCTGGAAGTCGAAGTCCTGTGGGAATGTCCCGGCGGCTACCGGCGCTCGGCTAAGGATGATGCTGTGGTTGTGCGTGGCGAAGCCGCCGTTGGCGAACAGCAGCCCGTGACGGCCGCCTCGCCTCAGCTTCTGCGCCATGCTCACGACCGCGTGGCTCATGTAGTTGCCGATCGGACCGCCGCCGAACGTGAGGCCGCCGAAGACGCTGGCGGGCCTCTCGGCCGGCCAGCCGATCATGCGGCGCGCCATCTTTGGCACACAGGGGAAGCAACTGTAGAATTCGACGAAGTCCAGATCCTCCGTGCTTAGCGCATTGAGGTCCAGCGCGCGCCTGAGCGATACCGTCATTCCCGAAGAGCGATCATATCGGTCCCGCGCCAGCACATCGTCATGCTCGTGGGCGGCGGCCCCGCGGCCGACGTAGACGAGCCGGTCCTCAGGGACCCCTGCGGCCCGCGCGAGCGCCAGGCTGGTTACGATGAAGCCCGCGCCCTGATTGACCGAACTATTGGCCACCATCAACTTTGTATAGGGATGGGATATCCAGCGGTTGTCGGGCGACGGCGTCAAGATCCTGTCCACGGGGAAGGCCTTGCGGATCCATGCGCCCTCGTTATCCGCAGCCACTTGCGAGAAGCGGGACCAGATCTCGCCGCTCTCCTGCTGCGCCTGCGCAAGCGTCTGGCCATAGGCGGAACGTCCGGCGTTCTCGTACAGGGGATAGACGTCGACTGCCGCCACCAGGCCGTAGCGGCGCAGGTGGTCGACATCGGCGTAAGGCGAAGCGCCCGTTCGACGAGCCGGGGGCGGCCCCTTGTCGACGGCGGCCGTCCGCGCCGCGGCGGTGCGTAAGGCTTCCGCGCCGACCACGGCGGCGACCCCGATCTCACCTGCGCCGATCAGGTTTGCGGCCTCGTTGAGTAGGCGTATTGGGCTGTCCCCCATCGCAGACGGGGTCTTCGCGCACAGCCTGGGATTCGCGCCCAGGCGTGTAGCGAGGGGGCCGGAGAGATCGCCCAGGCTCCGGAACGAGACTTGGTCGACCTGCGCGAGCGATTCCAGGCGCTTGAGCCAGCCCCCGCCCGCGTCCGCGTCGGCGGCGCGTAGCGCGGCCTCCATCAACTCCAAGGGATCGAGGCCGAGGGCGGCGTCCGCCGGCCGGTCGTTCACCTGGCCCACGCCAACGATCACCGGGATCGGGCTTGATTCTTCTTTCAAAGGCCTGCTCCGCCCTGCGCCGCCGGTGTTCGTGTTCACGCGGGGCGGGCCCCGCCCCCGTCGCCGCCGAACCGACCTAGCGGAGGGAAGCGTTCAATTCAAATAACACTTTGTCGCGAGACATCCTAGGGCCGCCGCGTAGATCGCCTTGTGGTCGACAAGTTAGAGCAGAAAGAGTTATAAGAAAGTTCGCTGTCGAGAGCCCGGAGGAGCGCCATGATCACCCTGTACCACGTGCCGCGATCGCGCTCGGCGCGGAGCCTATGGCTGCTCAACGAACTGGCTGTCCCGTTCCAGGTGGTCGAGATGCCCTTCACTATGAAGGCCCTGCGCGCGCCGGAGTACCTCGCCATAAGTCCTGCCGGGCGCGTCCCCTGCATCAATGACGACGGAACCGTCCTCTTCGAATCTGGCGCGATCGCGCAATACCTCTGCGAGCACTATGACCCCGCAGGCCTTGGGCGCCGTGCCGGTCACGCCGAATGGCCGGAATGGGTCCAGTGGATCCACTTCTCCGAAACCATCGCCGTTCATGCATCCTATCTGGTGCAGCAGGCCAACTTCGTTACGCCGGAGAGCCGTTCGGAGGCGGTGGTGACCCTCGAACGGAAGCGGCTTCGCAAGACGCTGGAGGTCGTCGACCGCAGGCTGGCCAATCGCGACCATATGCTGGCGTCGGGCTTCTCGGCGGCGGACGTGGCGGTCGGCTACAGCATCTACATGGGCAATCTGTATGCCTCGGAGACGGCGGGGTTGGAGCGTCTGCTCGACTATTACGGTCGCCTGCAGGCGCGTCCGGCGTTCCAGGCTTCCTTGCCGACCACGCCCGTGGGCGAAACCGCGTAGGGACGATTGGTTCAATCGGAATCAATCATGCTCAGCAGCTCGCTGAAAATACCTGAGGCGTGTCGAGACTGCGCGCGTTCGGATGTCACGTCCTAGGCGTGGCCGGCGTGCCTCAGGTGGGCGGACTGGCCAGGAGGAGTTCACGCAGAGCGGGTTGGCTCACCTTCATCGAGTCGGTGCGGGGCAGTTCGTCCACTGGCAGGATTTGCGTTGGCAACTGGTAAGGCAGGAGCCGTTCTCTCAAGAAGGCGATCAGCTCTTCGTGCGACGGCCTCGGCGCGCCTGACTTGAGCACATAGGCCGCCCCCGGGACCTCCCCAAGCCTGGCGTCCGGGAGGCCCGCCACGGCCGCCTCCCGCACGGAAGGATGCGCCTCGATCGCCGCGACGATATCGCCAGGCTGGATTTTAAAACCGCCGCGCACGATGACGTTGTCGGACCGCCCCTTGATCCACAGGAACCGGTCGGCGTCCAGCACCGCCACGTCGGTGGTGCGCAGCCACGACTGGCCATCGCCAATCTGCGGTCCTTTCAACTCCAGGACGCCGCGGCCCCCGGGGGGCAACGGCTCGCCTGTGTCAAGATCCACCACCCGGCCTTCGATGCCTGGATTGAGCCGGCCGACGGCGCCGCGCCGATCTGCCCAGTGGGCCTTGAAGTCCGGCAGAGTCCAGCCGGCCACGCCGCCGAATTCCGTGGCCCCATAGTTCTGAAGCACCGGTATTCCGTAATCTTGGTAGAAGGCGTCGGCCAGATCGGGGTCGAGCGGAGCCGTGCCGGTGCGCCAGGCGGAGAGACTTGCCAGGTCCTCACGTGGCGGCCGCGCATCGAAAATCATCTTCAGCGCGGCGGGCGGCGTCGACACTGTTCGGGGCCGGTGTCGCTTCACCGCGTCATGGAACCCGGGCGCCGTGAACTTCTCCAGCAGGCACGATTTACGCCCGGAAGCGATAGCGTTCAGCAACGCCATCAGGCCGCTGATATGCGCAAACGGGGCCAGGAGCAGTTGAACGCCACTGCGCAGCCGCGGCGGATCGTCGTCGCTTCTCCCCGCCTCGAACACCACCGCCGACATCACCGCCTTCTCGAAATTCGCCGCCGGAAATGGAATGCGCTTGGGAGCCCCTGTCGTGCCGCTGGTCAGCATTTCGACGCCAACGCCCGAGGCCGTTACAGCCGGCTCCAGCAAGCGCCTGGGCGACATCGGCTGGCGGAGATGAAGTTCACGAGCGGGCGTGACTTCTAGGCAAAGCGCGCCCGACCTCATCGCTGCGTCGGCCAACGCGGGACGAGCCCAGTCCTCCGTCGAGGCGATAAACACGGGTGCAGCCAGCTTGGCGATGTCCTCGGCCAGTCGGCTGTCGGGATAGGTCGGGTTGATCGTCACCAGGCAATGGCCGTCGGCGGCGGTGACGATGACCGGCGCGATGAGCTCGGGCCTGTTCCGCAGCATGACGCCCACGCGCGTCCCGGGCCCGAGGCGCTCGTCGTCCATGGCCGCAACGATACCCTGCCGTACGCGACCAATGTCGCCCCAGGTCCACCACTCGCCCTGGAATTCCACCGCCTCTGCGGTGGGGTGCAGGCCCAACACGCCATCCAGGATCGCCGCGAGTTTCGCTGTCATCCGAACGCTCCAAAAGAGTTTACTCAATCATGTCGATCTTCGATCCTTTCCACAAGGGGTGACCTTGCGCTGGGGCCTTGACGGCGAGAGCGGTGATGAGGCAAGGCGTGCGTCAGCGGACGCCGGAAATTTGCTCGGCGTTCGTTGACGAGGTGCGAAGCAATTTGCCGGGCGAACGGACTAGTCGTTGGCGAGTCGGAACGCCCACGGTTGGTCAGGGGCAGGGGTCGATTGATCCCGCGAGCTGGCGTCCTCGACCATCCATTCCGTCACCAGTCGTGCGCATCGGCGTGCCGCCAGGGGGGCGACCTCGGCGTCACCATCGATGATGGCAGCCACCAGCATGTTTCTCCGCCCCCAGTATTCCTTCACTCGTTCTGGGTGATCACGATACACATCCTCCTGTCGGAGGGATGCGCAAAAATCATAAAGAGTCATAACAAACAAATCTAGAACTTTATTCTTGCAGGCTATACTAAGAATTCTGGCGTACTCGCGCTCCGACCTCAGAAACTCCATGTATACCCCTTGGCGTTCCTGTTCCTGGTCTCGGGATTGAAACTCTCTCCATTGACCAAGTATTTCGGGATCTCGATTGTGTGCGGCGAGCGTCGCCATCTCGATATTAATCGGCTCGATGGCCTTGATTATCTCTTCGAGCGTGGTGTGCCGGGCCTGCAGGTAGATGGCGGCCATGTGGGCCACCGCGTTCGATTCGGGGCGCCGCGCGAAGTAGCCCCCGCCGACGCCGCGACGGACCAACAACAGTTGCTCCTGTCCTACCAGGGCCGCCGCCTGCCGCAACGTCGGCCGGCTCACGCCGTAGGTGGCGACCAACTGATCCTCGGAACCGATCAGTTCTCCTGGGGGTGTTGACAATGCGTGCGCCCGCAGCCGGCGGATCACCTTTCCGACCGTCGTCCCCTCACTCTTCGCCATTCAGATAAACCTAGCCTTCCGCAATCTCGCCTAGCAGGCCTCGCGCGCCTTCGGAGCTCTTCGGACCCGAGGCCGATCGAATCCACACGCGAGTCACATAGTATTATGCGGTAAGTGGGTTACTCAATCCCATCGTCAAGGGTTGAGTTTCTGAGCGATCGATCAGCGTCGGAAGCGCGCTTCGTCGCCTAATCTCTAGAGATACGAACAGCTCCAAATGGCGCGGCGCCCCACGGTCGACCGCAGCATCTCCTCCTTCCTGGCGGGAAAAGAGTAAAATCAATTCGATTGCGAGGCCTGTGCGCCGCTGGTATGGGGTGGGTCACAAGATCTGAGGCCGACCTTGCCGCTGCTCGACAGTTCGCTGGACAAAACCAGCGCCGATTACGGCGCCAATTGCGCCTTCGCCACCGCGGCTCTTTCGGAGCTGCGCGGGTTGGAGGCACGCCGCCTCGCCGCGTCCGACCGAGCCGCGGCCCGCTTTGCGCAGCGCGGGCAGTCCCTGCCGAGAGAGCGCCTGGGACTGCTCCTGGACGCAGCGGCGCCATTTCTCGAACTTTCACCGGTGGCCGGCTTTGGTCTGGACCACCCACCGGAACGATCCGTGCCCGGCGCGGGCATAATCACCGGCATCGGTTATGTCGGCGGAATGAGAGCCATGATCGTCGTGGACGACGCCGCGGTCGACGCCGGCGCCATCCAGCCCATGACGCTCGACAAATTCCAGCGCGCGCAGGCGATCGCCTACCGCGAGCGGCTGCCTTTCATTCACCTGATCGAGTCCGCCGGCGCGAACCTGCTGCGCTACCACGTCGAGGACTTCATCCGCGGCGGCCGCAATTTCTACAACTTGTGCCGGCTCTCCGCGCTTGGCGTACCGGTGCTTGGACTGGTGCACGGCGCCTCCACGGCCGGCGGGGCCTACATGACCGGCCTTTCCGACTACGTCGTCATGGTGCGCTCGCGCGCCCGCGCGTTTCTGGCCGGTCCGCCGCTGCTGAAGGCGGCCACCGGCGAGGTCGCCGAGGCCGACGCACTCGGCGGCGCGGAGATGCACGCCACGGTCTCGGGGCTTGCCGAATATCTCGCCGAAGACGACGCCGATGGCGTCCGCATGCTGCGCGAACTCTGTCTCAGCTTGGCTTGGGACCGAGATTTGGACGCCCTGCCCTCCGGCCCGGAGCCGCTGTATCCCGCGGAAGATCTGCTCGGTGTGATGCCGGCAGACAGCAAGCGTCCAGTGGACATGCGCCAGGTCATCGCGCGGGTCGCTGACGCATCGGAGTTCCTGGAGTTCAAGGGGCTCTATGGTCCCGCCACCGTCTGCGGACATGGCCGGATCTACGGCTTCCCGGTTGGCTTCATCACCAACAACGGCCCAATCGACGTGGCCGGCGCCAGCAAGTCCGGTCACTTCATCCAGGCCTGCTCCCAGGCGGGAATGCCGCTCGTCTACCTGCAAAACACCACCGGCTACATGGTCGGCCTGGACGCCGAGCGCGCGGGCATCATCAAGCACGGTTCGCGGATGATCCAAGCGGTGGCGAACGCCGAGGTCCCGCAGATCACCGTCCAGTGCGGCGGCTCGTTCGGCGCCGGCAACTATGGCATGTGCGGCCGCGGCTTCGAGCCGAACTTCCTGTTCTCCTGGCCCACCGCCCGCACCGGCGTGATGGGCGCCGAGCAGGCCGCGCGCACCATGGCCATCGTGGCTGAGGACAGCGCCAGGGCGAGGGGGGGCGAACCCGACCTCGAGGCGCTCGCCAGGACCGAAGCTCAGATCATTGACACGTTCGAGCGGCAGACATCAGCGGTCTACACCTCGGCCCGCCTGCTCGACGATGGCGTGATCGACCCGCGGGACACGCGGCGGGTGCTGGGGCTGACACTCGCCGTTTGCAGCGCAGCACAGCGCCGGCGGCTCAATCCGAAGTCCTTTGGCATCGGTCGTTCATAGGGGGGCAGAATGGTCTACGGTGAGGATCACGAAGCGCTTCGGCGTACGATCGATCGCTTCATCGACAGTGAGGTTAATCCCCGCGTCGACGAGTGGGAGGAGGCGTGCGCGTTCCCGGCGCATGAGCTCTTCAAGAAGATGGGCGACCTGGGCCTGCTGGGGCTGAACAAGCCGGTCGAGTTCGGCGGTTCAGGCCTGGACTACTCCTTTTCGGTGCTGCTGGCGGAGGCGATCGGCCGGATCCGCTGCGGCGCCGTACCCATGGCCATCGGCGTGCAGACCGACATGGCGACGCCGGCTCTCGCCCGGTTCGGTTCCGACGAGCTCCGGGCCGAGTTCCTCACCCCCGCCATCGCCGGTGACCAGGTGGCGTGCATCGGCGTGTCGGAGCCTGGCGCCGGCTCGGATGTGGCCGCCATTCGCACCAGCGCCAGGAGCGACGGCGACGATTACGTGATCAACGGCGGAAAGCTGTGGATCACCAACGGCGCCCAGGCGGACTGGATGTGCTGTCTCGCCAACACCGGTGAGGGCCCGGTGCACAGGAACAAGTCGCTGATCATCGTGCCGATGGCCACGAAGGGCGTCACCGTCGAGCGCAAGCTTCGCAAGATCGGCATGAACGCCTCGGACACCACCCAGATCAGATTCGACGACGTGCGAGTCCCCAAACGCCATCGCATCGGCGATGAAGGTGCCGGCTTCACCTATCAGATGCTGCAATTCCAGGAGGAGCGGCTCTGGTCCATCGCCGCCAATCTGAAGCCGATGGAGCAGTCGATCGAGGCCACGGTCGACTACACCAAGACGCGCAACATCTTCGGCAAGCCGGTTTTGGACAATCAGGTGGTCCAGTTCACCCTCGCGGAGCTGCAGACCGAGGTGGAGGCCCTGCGCTCGCTGCTCTACCGAGCGACTGAGGATTATCTCACCGGGGTTGACGTGACCTTGCTGGCCTCGATGGGCAAGCTGAAGGCCGGGCGCCTGTCGCGCCAAGTGGCGGACAAGTGTCTGCAATACTGGGGCGGCATGGGATTCACCTGGGAAACCCCGGTTTCGAGGTTCTTTCGCGACGGCCGCCTGCTTTCGATCGGCGGCGGCGCCGACGAGGTGATGCTGAGCATAATCTCCCGCCGGCTCGGCTACTCCGGCTCCGGTCGGGGGTGAGACGCCCATGGCGCCGATCCGCCGCCTGCTCATCGCCAATCGCGGCGAAATCGTCGTCCGCGTCGCCCGTACGGCCAAGGCCGTGGGAATCGAGACCGTGGCGATCGCCTCGGCGTCGGATGAGGGGTCGCCCCACACTCGCGCCTGCGACCTGACGATCTCCATCGGCGGAGATACGCCTGCGGAATCCTATTTGCGCGGCGAAAAAGTGCTCGAGGCGGCGCGCTTGAGCGGCGCCGACGCTATCCATCCCGGCTATGGCTTCCTATCGGAGAACGCCGAATTCGCCGGCGCCGTGGCGGCGGCGGGCCTGATCTGGGTTGGTCCGCCGGCGGAATCCATCCGAGCCATGGGCGACAAGGCCCGCGCCCGCATCCGCGCCGCCGCGGCGGGCCTGCCTGTGACACCAGGCTACGACGGTGAGGATCAGGCGCTGGAGGTCATGGTCCGCGAGGCCGAACGGATCGGCTATCCGGTCATGGTCAAGGCGTCGGCCGGCGGCGGCGGGCGGGGCATGCGGCTGGTGGGGGATCCCGCCGGCCTGAGCGCCGCACTGGCTTCGGCCGCGTCAGAGGCGGGAAAGGCGTTCGGCGATCCGCGGCTGCTCCTGGAGAAGGCGATCGTCGCCCCGCGGCACGTGGAGGTCCAGATCTTCGCTGACGCTCAAGGCGGGGCCGTCCACCTGTTCGAGCGAGACTGCTCCGTGCAGCGTCGCCACCAGAAGGTCATCGAGGAGGCGCCCTCTCCTGCGGTTGACGACGCCTTGCGCCACAAGATGGGCGCAGCGGCCGTGAGCATCGCCCGGGACATCGGCTACGTGGGCGCCGGAACCGTCGAGTTCCTGCTCGATCGGGATTCGCGCTTCTATTTCATGGAGATGAACACCCGCCTCCAGGTCGAGCATCCGGTGACGGAGATGATCACCGGCGTCGATCTGGTGGATTGGCAGTTGCGGATCGCCGCTGGGGAACGCCTGCCGCTGACCCAAGACCAGATCCGTATCGACGGTTGCGCCATCGAGGCGCGCCTCTGCGCTGAAGATCCCGCCCTGGACTACATGCCTCGCACGGGCGGCGTCCTGGTGTGGAGAGAGTCCGAGGGGGCGCGAAACGACCATGCGCTCAGCGTCGGCCAGGAGGTAACGCCGTTCTTCGATTCGATGCTGGGCAAGATCATCGCCCGGGGCCGCACGCGCGCGGAGGCGTGCCAGCGCCTGCAGTCCGCGCTCGACTCGACGGTCCTGCTCGGGATTCCCACCAATCGCCTCCTGCTTGGCCGGATCGTTCGTGATGAGGTGTTCCGAGCGGGGGTCGGGGTTTCCACAGCCTTTCTTTCCGAGCGCTTTCCTGAGGCCGGACAGCGCATGGCGACGCTCGATGATGAGGCTTGGGCTATCGCTGCTTGGCTCTCGGCCGTCGCCGAACCCGAACGCTGGCGTACGCCAGCGGGCTGGCGGGACTGGTCGAGCGCCACGGCTTTCCTGGCCCCATGGCGGTTGCGGCTCGAGCAGGGCGGGGAAACGGAAGAGCGTCGTGGAACCGCGCAAGCGTTTCCAGGTGGCGCGCGCATCGCCAGCGGTGAGCTCCATTGGGAAATCGAGGGCGCACCCGCAGCGGAGGGCCAAGCCTTCGTGGCGAACTGCCGGGGTCTGCAGTTCGATGTGGTCCATGCCTGGAATGGCGATCGGCTGTGGGTCCGCCTGCGGCCGCTGGCGAGGTCAGACGCCGAAGCCGTCGAGTTCAGCGCGCTGTCCCTGCGTCGGCGCCCGCCCGATTCAGATCGCAAAGGGAGCGAGGATCGCACGATCGTCTCGCCGATGAATGGTCGCGTCGTCAATGTTCACGCAGCAGTCGGTGCGACGGTCTCCCGCGGACAGACCCTTGTGGTCATCGAGGCGATGAAGATGGAGCACAACCTGACGGCGCCCAGCGACGGCCGCGTCCAGGCGATCCATGTCAAGCCAGGCGATCAGGTGCCGCCAAAGTGCGTGCTGATCGAGCTGGAGGCGTTGGAGGCCACGCCATGAGTGAACCCCTGAAGATCGAACGCCGCGGCGATGCTCTATGGGTCATGATCGACCGTCCGGAACGGCGGAACGCCCTCAATGACGAGGTGTTCGCCGGGCTTCACCAGGCGCTGCGCAGGTCCGAGGCGGACGGCCACGTGCGAGCTGTCGTGATCACGGGCGTGGGCGATCAGGCCTTCTGCTCCGGCGCGGAGCTCGATCCGACGCGCTCGGCGTTCGCACAGGGCCTGGCCGAGCCGCGGCATCCGGGCGGAGACGCCTTCCGCGCATTGTTGATGCATCCGAAGCCGGTGATCGCCCGGGTCAACGGCGCCTGCATGGCCGGCGGCGTCGGCTTGCTCGCCGCCGCCGACATCGCGGTCGCCGCCAGCCACGCCCGATTTGGACTGCCGGAGGTAAAGGTCGGCGTCTTTCCGATGATGGTGGCAGCCCTGCTGATCCATCGTGTCGGGCTCGCCGACCGTGACCTGTGCGAACTGAGCTTCCTTGGCGAACCGGTGGGCGCCGATCGGGCGCTGCGGATGGGCTTGGTCACCCGGGTCGTGGAGCCGGAGCAGCTCGACGCGGAGGTGGACGGGCTGGTGGCCACCATCGCTTCGCGGTCTCCGACCGCCATGCGGATGGGCAAGCATGCTCTCGATCAGATGCGCGGTATGTCGGGCGAGGCTGCGCTCGCCTACGCGGAGACCCAGATCCGATTGCTCGGCCTGACCGAAGACGCCCGTGAAGGAATCCTCGCCTTCAGTGAAAAACGCACAGCGAACTGGACGGGACGATGAACATGCCGGATCGCGTGATCAGGATCGGAGGCGCCTCCGGCTTCTGGGGCGACAGCGACCAAGGGCCAAAGCAACTCGTCCAGCGCGCTCGCGTCGACTACCTGGTGTTCGACTACCTGGCCGAGCTCACCATGTCGATCCTGGCCTCGGCGCGCGCCCGATCACCGGAGCTGGGCTACGCCACGGACTTCGTCAACAGCGCCATGGCGGCGATCCTCAGGGATGTCGCCGAGCAGGGCGTCAAGGTGATCGCCAACGCCGGCGGTCTCAACCCGCGAGCCTGCGCGGCCGCGCTACGCGCCCTGGCGGAGCGCGAGGGCGTTTCGCTCAGGGTCGCCTACGTCGAGGGCGACGACATTCTCGACCGTGTCCCCGAGTTCCGGGCGTCTGATGTGAAGGATATGGGCTCGGGCCGATCGCTCCCCGACACGCTTCTCAGCACCAACGCGTATTTGGGCGCGCGGCCGATCGCCGAGGCCTTGGCCCTTGGCGCGCAGGTCGTGATCACCGGGCGCTGCGTGGATTCCGCGCTCGCCCTGGGCGCTCTCGTGCACGAGTTTGGCTGGTCTTTCGACGACTACGACAAGATGGCCACCGGATCTCTCGTAGGGCATCTGCTGGAGTGCGGCGCCCAGGCGACTGGCGGTTTGCACACCGACTGGCGGTCGGTCGAAGACTGGGAAAACATCGGCTACCCCATTGCGGAATGCCGTGGCGACGGCCGGTTATGGATCACCAAGCCCGCAGGCACCGGCGGACTGGTGAACCGCGCGGTCATCTGCGAGCAGATGCTCTACGAGATCGGCGATCCTGGGGCCTATGCGCTGCCTGATGTCATCTGCGACTTCACCGGCGTCGAGGTCGAGGAGGTGGGCCCCCACTGGGTGGAGGTCCGAAACGCGAAGGGACGACCGCCCAGCGGGTTCTACAAGGTCTCCGGCACCTACCCCGACGGCTACCGCGTCACGGTGCAACTCGTCCTGATCGGGATTGACGCGGTGGCCAAGGCCGAGCGCACGGCCGACGCCCTGTTGGCCAGGGTTCGAGCGACGCTGCGGGAGCGAAACCTCGGCGACTTCACCGAGACCCTGGTGGAGGTCGTTGGCGGCGAAGCGGTTTATGGCCCCCACAGCCGCGCGCGCGGGGCGCGGGAGGTGCAGATGCGGGTCTCCGCACGCCACCCGGAAAAGCAGGCGTTGACCGTTCTGGCGCGTGAGGTCGCCCAGGCCGGCACCTCATGGGGACCGGGCACGACCGGGGCCGGGAAGCGCGCCGAGCCTTCGCAGGTGGTCCGGCTGTTTTCCTTCCTTTGGCCGGCGGCCGACGTGCAAGCTCGAGTGGTGTTGGACGGCGGATCGGTGGATGTGGCGGCGCCCTGCGGTGGCGACGAGGCGGCCACACCGGCGCCAGCGACGAGCGTAGCGTCCGCACCCGTGGGCGAGACTGTCGCTGTCCCCCTGATCCGGCTCGCATGGGCGCGGAGCGGCGACAAGGGTGACATCTCGAACATCGGCGTCATTGCGCGAAGTCCGCAGGCGCTGGACGTGCTCCGGCGCGAACTCACGCCCGAGCGCGTGAAGACCTATATGGCTCACCTGGTCGAAGGCGAGGTTCGTCGCTTCGATTTGCCGGGCGTGGGCGCCTTCAACTTCGTCCTGGAGAAGGCCTTGGGCGGAGGCGGAATGGCGTCCCTGCGCATAGACCCGCTCGGCAAGGGCATGGGCCAGATCCTGCTCGACATGCCGATCCAGGCGCCTCGCGCGGTGGTGGAAGCGCTCGGCGGCCTGGTCGTCTAGCGGGCGCGGGGCAGGTTCAGCACTCGGTCGGCGATGATCTCGTGCTGGATTTCCGATGTGCCGCCGGCGATCGAGAGCACCCAACCCCACATGTAGTCGTAGGCCCAGGGGTTGCTCGGCCGGTTCTCGTCGTAGTCCAGAAAATCGAGGCCCAGGATCTCCGCCACGGTCTCGTTGATCGCCTTGTGGGTGGCCCCCGTCAGGAGCTTGACCATCGATCCTTCCGGGCCCGGCATGCCGGACCGGTCGACGTTGGAGACGTTGGCGAGAGCCATCGCCCGGTGCGCCAGGCCCTCGGCCTTGAGCTGCGCCAGTTTCAGGGCGATGGATGACTCTTCGATCGCAAGGCGTCCATCCGGCGTCCGCGTACGGCGCGCCAGTTCGATGGCCCGCTCCACCTTGGCGCTGAGGCTGATCTGATCGCGCAGGAACGTCGTGCCGCGCTCGAAGGCCAGCGTGGACATCGCCACCGACCACCCCTGGCCGATCTCACCTAGCACGTTGGCGAGCGGGATGCGGACGTCATCATAGAAGGTGGCGTTGACCTCGGCCTCGCCCATCATCGTCTTGATCGGCCGGACGTCGATTCCCGGCAGGCGCATGTCGCAGATGATCCAGGTGAGACCCGCGTGCCGCTGAGAGTCCTGATCGGTCCTTATCAGCAGTTCCTGGAAGTCTGCGTGTTGCGCGCCGGAGGTCCAGGTCTTCTGGCCGGTGATTACAAGATGGTCCCCGTCGACCACCCCGCGAACCTGCACGTTCGCCAGGTCAGATCCGGCCCCCGGCTCGGAGAAGCCCTGGCACCAGATGCTCTCGCCTTTGAGAATGCGCGGCAGATGGAATTTCTTGTGATCCTCCGAACCGCGCGCGATCACCGTCGGACCGGCGTGGGTCAGGGCGATGGTCATCAAGCCGTACTGCGGCGCATCGGCCTTCTCGCACTCCTCGAACCAGATTAGGCTCTGGATGCCGCTGAGGCCAGCGCCGCCGTACTCTTTCGGCCAGTTCAATCCCGCCCAGCCGCCGTCATAGAGGCGACGTTGCCATTCGCGATCGTAGGCGGCGCCCCCATGGTCGCCCGCCGGACGCGGCTCGGTGGGTACATTCTTGGAGAGCCAGGCTCGTGCGCGCTCACGGAATTCCAGCTGCTCAGGCGAATAGGCCAAGTCCATGAGGTCAGATATCTCCCAGCGCGGCGTCGAGCAGGGCTTTCAACTGCTGCTGGGCGCCGCCGAGCCAGTTCGCGTAGACGATGGCGCGCTTCATGTAGAGGTGAGCGTCCAGGTCGTCGGTGACGCCGATGCCTCCGTGCAGCTGAATGTTGGCGTCGTCATTCCGGGTCGCGGCCACCTGGGCGATGGCGCGGGCGGCCGCGGCTTGGGTCCCTGCGTCCGGCCGATTTTCGTCCAGAGAAAGTGCGGCGTAGAGCACCAGGCACTTGGACTGCTCGCAGCGGATCGCCATGTCCGCGATCGGATGGCGCACGGCCTGGTAGGAACCAATCGCACGCCCGAACGTGCGTCGTATCTTGGCGTATTCGGTGATCATGTCGCGTGACGCCTCGGCTTGACCCGTAAGCGTCGCGGCGAGCAGCAGCAGCGCTTGGCTCCACACCTGCGGACCATCCGTTCGCACAAGGACTTGGCTGGAAGCGAGGTCGGCGCTGCGCATCATCAAGGTGCGGTCGAGGCATGGCCGGGGGTTTGAAGGTGCGCCCGACATGTCCAAGAGCGCGGCCGCGCCCGGCGTCACCAGTAGCGCGAGGTCCGCCGGGCCGGTGGAGAACAGTCGGACTGGACCGGATGCCGTCTCGCCGATCATGACGGACGCCTCCGGCGTCGCGAAGGCGACGATGCGGCGACCCGAGAGGATGTCCTCCGCAAGCCCGGTTGCACCGCCTAATGCGGCGATGCGCCCCCCGAGCACAATCGCCAGGATCGAGGCTGGTGCAAGGCGCCGCCCGAACTCCCGGAACAGCAGCGCCTCCTCGGCCAAGCCGAGGCCAGCGCCGCCGAAGTCTGTGGGAAGGCTGACGCGGGTCCAGCCTAGCTCGGCCATTGTCCGGATTCGAGCGACCTCCGCGGTTTCCCGCTGCGCTTCAGGCTGATGCAGGCGGGCAAGCGGCAGTTCGCCCTCAAGGCAGTCGACAATGGCTGCAAGCAGCTGTTCCTGGTCGGAAGTGAGGGTCAAATCCATCGTACGGTCACAACGTCCAGTTCGGCGCGCGCTTCTCGATGAAGGCCGTGGTCCCTTCGAGGGCGTCGGGGTGGCTCCGATGCCGGATGAGGATGTCGAAGCCGTTTTCGTAAGCCTTGGCCAGCGGCAGCTCGAACGATTGCCAGATCGCCTGAAGTGAAGCCTGGACCGCCGCCGGTGAAACCGAGGCGACGATCTCGGCCAGCTCCATCGCCCGCGGGATCAGCGCTTCGGGCGCGGTCACTTCGGAAATCATGCTCAGGCCAAGCGCCTCGGCGGCCGTGAGGCGTTCAGCCTTGCCGAGCACCACCATCCGGAGCACGGCGCCCAGCGGCATGCGGCGCAGCAGGCCGATCGGCTCGAGCGCGGTCACCTGCCCGACGTTCACGTGGGTGTCGACGAAGCTGGCGGTCTCGCTGGCGATCACGAAGTCCGAGTCGGCCACGTAGTGCAGCCCGGCGCCGGCGCAGACCCCGTTGACGGCGCAGATCGTCGGTTTCCAGATGCCGACCTGGCGGTTGGTGAATTTGGGGACATGCACCGCCGCGGGATCCGACGGCCCTTTCGCGCCGTCCTGCAGCGCGCCCACGTCGGCCCCGGAACAGAAGGCGCGGCCCTGCCCGGTAATCACGATGCAGCGCACCGACGGGTCGGCGTCGGCCTGCTGAAACAGCGTCTCGAACGCGGCCTGCATCTCGTGATTTATCGCGTTCAGTCGCTCCGGCCGGTTCAGCACGAGCTTCAGGACGTATCCGTGCTGTTCCGCCAGCACCGTGGGGGAAGGGCTCTCCATGATGTTCCTCCTGTTCTGTGACGCCCAATTTACACATACCGCTTGAGGCCGCCAATGCAATTGTTATAACTCATTTGCCGGGCCATAGGGCTCGGCTTGGCGATGTGGCTCTGCGGGGCCGGCTCTGTGGGATTGAGTGAATGGACCTCGAGTATTCGGCGGAACACGTCGCTTTTCAGAGGGAAGTTGAGCAATTTCTGGAGGTGGCCTGGGTCGAACCCGTCAAGGAAAAGGCGGTTGACCTGCCGGGGTTCGTCCGCGACTTCCGCCTCGCCGCAACGGAAAGGGGTTATCTCAATAGGGGATTTCCGCGCGCTTACGGCGGCTCAGAGCAGCCGCCGGACGCCCTACGCGCTCAGGTCATCCGGGAGTGCTTCGAACGCGCCCGCGCGCCGATGGAAGTGCTCGGCAATGGCGTCAGCATTCTCGCCCCGACGCTGCTCGAAGCCGGCGCCGACTGGCAGAAGAATATGTTCATCCCCAGCACCCTGACCGGGGAATACCGCTGGGCTCAGGGCTATTCGGAGCCGGGCGCCGGAAGCGACCTCGGCGCCCTGCGGTCCCACGCGGAGCTCGTGGGGGGCGAATGGGTGATCAACGCCCATAAGATCTGGACAAGCTTTGCATACGACTGCACCCACATGTTCATCCTGGTGCGGACCGAGCCGGACGCCCCAAAGCACGCAGGCATCTCATACCTGTTGCTGGACCTCGGGCAGCCCGGGGTGACCATCCGGCGGATCCACCAGATCAGTGGCCAATCCGAGTTCTGCGAGGTGTTCCTCGAGAACGTCCGCACGCCGGCCAACTGGATCGTCGGAGAGCGGGGGAAGGGGTGGCAGGTTTCGCGCACCACGCTCAAGCATGAGCGCAACTCGATTGGCGGGGTCCGCACCGGGCGCCTTCTGGAGTCGCTTGTGCGGTTGGCGGCGTCGACGGAGCTGAACGGCCGGCCCGCCATCCAGGATCCGATCATCCGTGATCGGATCATCGCTGTAGAGGGCCATGTCCAGGCGCAGATGTATTCGGGCTATTTCCAGCTCACGTGCGAGATCGCCGGACAGTCTGCCGGAATTCACCCGCTGCTCAACAAGCTGGGCGCCACCGCCATCGGCCGGGAGGTGGCCGCCATCGCCGCCGACATCATCGGCGATCGCGCCCTGCGGATGCCATCCGAAGAGGGCTCGGGGCGACGCAATCCCGAGCAGTGGCTGAACCAGATCTTTGGCTCTCTAGGCCTCTCCATCGCCGGTGGCGCTTCGAACATCCAACGCAACCTCATCGCGGAGCGCGGGCTCGGCCTGCCGCGCGAGCAAGTCTAACAGGGCGCTTCGATGCATTTCGACCTTTCAGACGAACAGAAGCAGCTTGAGGACGGCGTCGAACGCCTTCTCTCCTCGGTCGTAGACCTAACAGCCATGACCAAGGGCGCCGCCCAAATCGACCTCATCGCAGGGCGGCTCGAACCCCGGCTGGCGGAGCTTGGCGCCGCCTCCGTGCTCGTCGATGAAGCTCAGGGAGGTCTTGGAATGGGGCTTCTGACGCTCGCCGTGTTGGCCGGCTGCTTCGGTCGTCATGCGGCCCCTACGGGTGTCCTGGACACCGCCCTCGCGGCCTGGCTGGTCGCCGAAGGCGGCGACGAAGCGTTGCGCGCACGGTGGCTGGAGCCGCTTCTCGCCGGCGAAGCCAGGGCGGTGTTCGCCTTGAGCGAGGGCCCGGACGCGTGGGCGCCGTGGGCGTGGCGCGCCAGATTGTCGGACGCCAATGCCCGCAAGCGCATGGTGGAACGGGCGGACGGCGCACAGCTCGTGATAGCCGGCTTGGCGGACGGGTTGCTGGCCCTGGACGCCGCCGACGTCCGGGTCGAGGCGCCCGCTCAGGCGCCGTTGGACGTGACACGCCCAAGCTACGACATCGTTTTCTCGCCGGCTGCGGGCAGTTTGCTCGGCGGCGCATTGGCTGGTCGCCTCTACGACGCCCTGCTGGTTCTCAACGCGGCCGACACGGGCGCGGCCGGGCGGCGGACTTACGAAATGGCGGTCGAGTACGCCAAGGTCCGCGAGCAGTTCGGCCGGCCGATCGGCAGCTTCCAGGGGCTGAAGCACCAGCTGGCCAACATGGCGCTCGATATCGAGCCGGCGAAGTTCCTGTGCTGGTATGCCGCCCACGCGTGGGACCAAATTCCGCAGTCGGCCCCCCGAGCCGCGGCGCTCGCCAAGGCGCATGCCGCCGACGTTGCGGTGAACACGGCGCGCGCTGCAGTCGAGGCCCATGGGGGGATCGGCTACACCTGGGATTACCCGCTGCACCTATTGCTGAAGCGGGCGATGCATGGGCGAGCGGTGTTGGGCTCCTCCGTGAACCTGCGCCGCCGCGTTGCGGAGCTCACACCGGCCATGGCTGCTTCTTAGCCCAAAACGAGCCCGCCTCGGAGGCGGCAAGAAGGCCGTTGACGTGCGGCGGCCTCCCAACGCCGCGGGTGGGGCCTCAGCTTCGATGCTTCGGCGGACGTCCGGAGGGCGGCAGGGCCGCGAGCCCCGTCTTGCGCGACGCGACGAGGATCGTGGCCGAGCCTCGAATATTCTCCTTGCCCCGCTGATTGACACCCTTGAGGTCGATCTCGATCAGCGGCCCAAGCGTCTCGTCCATCCGCGCGTCTGTGATCACGCCGTCGATCCAGGTGGTGTCGCCCATGAAGTTGAAGCTGCGGAACTCGTAACGCAGGCGATACACCCAGCCATCGTCACCCGCATAGTTGTTGCAGTAGTGGGCGAGCATCGCCTCGCGCATCGGCCCGATATCATAGGTCGAGAGCACCCCGACCTCATTGGCGAGCGCCTTATCCCAGTGGACGCGCTGAAGCGTATCCCACGCGTTGAACTCGTTCTTGGTGTAGAAGCCGCGCAGCCGTTTGCGGTTTTCGTACGCCAGGCGATAGGGGGGGTTGCCGTAGGAGAACCACCCGCAGCCCATATGGCTGTTGATCAGGTCGGTGATGGTCAGGGGGCCCTTGGCCATCCGTGGGAGTCGATCGCCGGCCTTGACGTCTTCGACGTAGAGTGTGTCCCGCCCGCGGCGATATTCGTTCTCGTAGGCGGTTTCGACCTCGGCGAGCTGCTCTTCGGTGTAGAGCGCGGCGCTCTCCTTCTCGGCCGTTTCGCCGCTCGGCGCCCGGTGACGCTCGGCGTGAATGAACCATTCGACTCCGTCCACGAAGACCTCGTCGTTGTCGTCCCAGAAGGACTTGCCGTTGGTGACGATGGCGGATCGGCCGGCGAACCGCGATTGCTTGTCCTCCACGCCTTGCACCCAACGCGAGACGTAGAGCTTCACGCCTTCCCGGATGGGCGCGTAGTAGTAGTTCTCGCCTCCGGAATGAAACAGTTGCACCCCCTTCAGCGCGGCCCGGGTCTCGCGGTCGAGGGCGTCGGGGATCTTTGGATGGCGCTGCACACCCATCGACATTTCGAAGCCGGTGGGAGCGATCGGCTGACCCCATCGCGTGCGGGCCGGATAGCTCGGGTCGATATAGAGCGGGTTGTCGTCGCCGTTGGAGATGGCGAAGCGGCGGAAGGCCTCCTGCGTCGCTGTTGTGTTCCAGGGATCCTTTAGAATTCCGCTTCGAACCGTCGGGTTCGGGTAGCCGATGCGCTTGCGCATCAGCTCGAGGGATTCGTCGGTGATCCGGCCCTGCAGCAAACCCTCGGTGGCCATGCCCTGCTCCACAATTGATTTAACTCAATCACCGTAGTTGCGGAGACGAGTGTTGTCCAGACGCTTCCTCAGGGGCGTTTGCGCCGGCCTACTGCAAAGGGTTGGCTGTCCTGCGACTGAACACAGTGAGTCGACGTTGCTATTGAGTAATTTCTTTGGATCGCTTAGGCAAGCGTCGCGCGGCCCGCTGGCGCGCGCAATCGAATGCATCCCGAGGACGATTGGGATGGGCAAATCAACCTCGCGGGAAAGACGGTGTTCATCACCGGCGACGTCGATTCGGTGCGCCATCTCCTGACCGAGACGTGAGCGAGCGGAGGCGGCGAGCGCCATGAACGATCAAGCACCACGACGGCTGTCGGAGGACCTGGAAAGAATTCGCGTCGGCGTCGCACGCGTCTGTGCATCCTTCCCTGCGGAGTACTGGCGCAAAGCCGACGAGACCGGCTGCTTCCCGCAGGCCTTCGTTGACAGCATGACGGCGGGCGGCTGGCTGGGCGTCGCCATGCCGGTCGAGCTCGGCGGCTCCGGGTTGGGGCTGACGGAGGCGGCTGTGATGATGCAGGCGGTCGCCGAATCGGGCGCCGGCTTCTCCGGCGCGAGCGCGATGCATCTGAACATCTTCGGACCCATGCCGCTGGTGAAGTTCGGCAGCACGAATCAGAAGCAGCGGCACATTCCGCGGTTGATATCGGGCGAGGACCGCATGTGCTTTGGCGTTACGGAGCCCGACGCCGGCCTGGACACGACGAACCTGACCACCCGCGCCGTGCGGCAGGGCTCAGGCGGCTACGTGATCAGCGGTCGGAAGATGTGGACGAGCAACGCCCAGCAGGCCAACAAGATCCTGATCATCGCCCGCACCACGCCCAAGGACCAGGTGAAGCGTCCGACCGAGGGTCTGTCGCTCTTCTACACCGACTTCGACCGCCGGCGGATCGACGCCAGGCCGATCCCCAAGATGGGACGCAAGGCCGTGGAGTCGAACGCGGTGTTCATCGACCAGCTCGAGGTCCCCGCCGAGGATCTGGTGGGTGAGGAAGGTCGTGGCTTCTACTACCTCCTCGAGGGCCTCAACCCCGAGCGGGTGCTGATCGGCGCTGAGGCGATCGGTCTTGGGCGCGCGGCTCTGGCCAGGGCGGTCTCCTATGCCAAGGAGCGTGTGGTGTTCGGCCGACCGATCGGCCAGAACCAGGGCGTGGCCCATCCGCTGGCGCGCTGCTGGATGGAACTGGAGGCGGCTAATCTGATGGTGTTCAAGGCCGCCGCCCTGCATGACGGGGGAAGGGAGTGCGGCGCGGAGGCCAACGCGGCGAAGTACCTTGGCGGGGAGGCGGGATTCAATGCCTGCGAGACAGCGGTCATGACCCACGGCGGCATGGGGTACGCCAAGGAGTACGATGTAGAGCGCTACATGCGCGAGTCGATGATCGCCAGGCTGGCGCCGGTGAGTCGTGAGATGATTTTCAACTACGTCGCCGAACGGGTGCTGGGCCTCCCGAAGAGTTACTGACGCTCAAATGACTTTCGCCGCCGCGAAGGCGTCGGCCTCGGACTGACTGTAGCCGAGCTCGGCGAGGATTTCGCGCGTGTGCTCGCCCAGGGTGGGCGCGCGCCGCCAGAGCTCGGCAGGCGTCTCCGAAAGGCCGACGGCCTTCATCACGAGCGGCACAGGTCCGGGCGCGCCGGGATACGTCATATCCTGCAGGAGTCCGGCGGCTGCCACGTGGGGGTCCTGCAGGACTTGGCGCGGAGAGAGCACGGGGCCGGCCGGGATCCGCGCCTCGGCGAGGAGAGCCAGCGCCGTCTCGCTCGTGAGGTCCCGGCACCAACGCGCGGTGCGCTCGCTGAGGATCGCGCCATTGTCCGAGCGCAAGGCGTCGGTCGCGAAACGAGGGTCGTCCAGCCAGTCGGTCTGTTCGACCAAGGTCGCCCATCGCCGGAAGAGCGCGTCTCCGATCACCTGGATCATGATCCAACCATCCCGCGTCGCCAGGCAATCGGCGGGCGCGCCAGACTGGGCGCGATTGCCGCTGGCCTGGCGGTCGGCGCCGGTCAGGGCCTGTTCGATCAGTGCGAAGTTCATCACCGTGAGCGCTGAGGTGAATAGGTTCGCCTGGACGATCTGCCCACGGCCGGTCCGGCTGCGGTCGTGGAGCGCGGCCATGGTCCCGAATGCGGCGAGCATCGCGCTCGTCATGTCGACCCAGGAGGCGAACGCCTTTGTAGGCTGTCCAAAGCCCGAAAGGTGGGCCGCGCCGGACATGGCCTGGCCGATCCCATCGAAACCCACACGCTGGGCATATGGCCCTTCCGTCCCGAAGGCGGAAACCGCTGTCAGGATGACATCAGGCCGAAGCTGGACGAGGCTGTCGTAATCTAGGCGGAGGTCCCGGAGCGTGTCGTAGGGCAGGTTGGCGACCACGACGTCGGAGCGAGCAACGAGCCGTTCCAGGATCTGCCGGCCATCCGTCGACCTGGGATCGAGCGTCATCCCCCGCTTGTTGCGGTTCATCTGCAGGAACAGCGCGCC